>Ga0209824_10001940_pt1 | contig 11051 bp, 7 predicted proteins | sample VDWuncwatermetaG_FD_184124 | JGI IMG/M metagenome (GOLD analysis project Ga0209824, IMG submission 184124) | Wastewater microbial communities from Netherlands to study Microbial Dark Matter (Phase II) - VDW unchlorinated drinking water (SPAdes)... ...
GATAAAAAAATTATATAACACAACATTTGGGATAGATTTTATTGCTAAAAGGGGGGAAGTAAACTAAATTGAAAAAACCAGGCAGAAGTTTAAGGGCTCAAGGAATACAAGAGCCCTTATTTTTTATAATGAGGACATAATTTATGGAGCGAAGCGAACATAAATTATCAGTCCGAATTAACCCCCCACCACTTTCAATATAGCATAGGCTAAATACGAAAGTGGTGGGGGGTCAAATTCACACATACAACTTGCGTAGTTCTTTTTAGGACTTGCGTAAGTTGTGTGTTCATTTGATGAAAACCGTAGGCTTAACTTATGATTTGAAAACAGATTACGAATTTAAAGACGACGACCCTCCTGATGCTAATGCCGAATTTGACCATCCTTCCACTATAGATGTCATTGCCAAAGCCATAGAATCTCAGGGGCACAAGGTCAAAAGAATTGGCAATGTCGCCAACCTTATAGAAAACCTGGATCACCTCAATGTAGATATCGTTTTTAATATTTCCGAAGGCCTCTTGGGCAGGAACCGCGAGTCACAAGTCCCGATATTATTAGAGATGGCAGATATACCCTTTGTAGGAGCAGACGCCTTAACCCTTAGTCTTACCCTTGATAAAATTATGGCCAAGAAAATTTTTATTGCTGAAGGTCTCCCCACCCCAAAATTCTTTGAGGTCAAGACTCCCGAAGCATTAATTGATAGCGATCATATGAAATTCCCTCTTATTGTAAAACCGCGTTTTGAAGGCTCTTCCAAGGGCCTAAGCGATGCATCTCGCGTAGAAAATGCAGAAGAATTAAAAAAACAGGCAGAATACGTCATTAATACTTATAAGCAGCCTGCGCTGGTAGAAGAATTTATCCGAGGGGAAGAGTTTACTGTTGCCATTGTTGGCAATGATTCCCCGGAAGTAATGCCTATTGTGCAGATTAAGATAGACGGTCGGCTGCGGCTCAACGATAAATTCTATACCTTTGCCCGTATCGCATCCAACAGATTAGAATACATATGCCCTGCGCGTATAAACCAGGATTTAAAGGAAAAGGTCTCTGACCTGGCGTTAAAGACATACAATGCTGTAGAATGCCGCGATTTTGGCAGGGTTGATTTTAGAGTGGATAATGAAGGTAACCCCTATATATTAGAGATAAACCCTCTGCCTTCTTTATCTACGGAAGATGTGTTTATGATGGTAGCAAAAGAAGTCGGGATTTCTTATGAAGAGATGGTCGGCAGGATATTAAAGGGCGCATTGAAGAGGTATAATTTATGAAAATCGCAGTCACCTATAACTTAAAGCAGAAGGACGCAACAAAGCCCGCGGATTATTTTTCAGAGTTTGACTCCGAAGAGACTATAAATGCGATTAGCCTGGCGCTTAAATCCCGGGGGCATAGTGTTGACCTTGTGGAAGTGGGGCAGTCGCACCTGTTTTCTTATTTTAAAAATAACGATATAGATATTGTTTTTAATATTGCAGAAGGAAAAAATGGTAAATTCCGCGAGTCAGAGATACCCGCTATATTAGATTATTTAAATATACCCTACACCGGCTCAAGTACATTCTCTTTGGCCTTAGCCTTGAATAAGGCGCTCACCAAAAAATTATTAAAGGCAGAAAATATCTCTACGCCGCGTTTCCAGGTTTTTACAAAAGGCGACGAGGAACTGGATTCCAGTTTAAAATTCCCCCTTATAGTAAAACCCAATCGCGAAGGTTCAGCCAAAGGAATAGATATATCCAATGTCACAAACACCAAAGAAAATCTCTTTAATAAAATTAAAGAGATACGGGATTTATACAAACAAGAAGCGCTGGTGGAGGAGTTTATTGAAGGAAAAGAGCTGACCGTAGGAATATTAGAAAATGGCAAGACGACCATATTGCCTATTTTAGAAATAGATTTTTCAGACTGCGCAAAAAGCGGTGAATATTTTTATAGCTGGCGGATGAAGGAATATCAAGGCAATACAGAATTAGGGCTTGCACCTACATTTTATTGCCCGGCCAGATTAGATAAAGATATAGAAAAATTAGTAAAAGAAGTAGCCTTTAACACTCATCGGGTTGTAGGTTGCTTTGATATTTCGCGCACAGACATTCGTTTGAGTAAAGATAATATACCTTATGTATTGGAGATAAATCCTTTGCCCGGGCTCAATCCTTATGAATCTAATTTTCCTTTAATGGCTTATGCCGCCGGTATGAAATATGATGAGCTTATTGAGGCAATATTAATGAGCGCTTTAGAGAGAAGAGAGTTAAATAAAACAGATTTATCTAGTTTAGGAGAGAAAGATAAACAAGGCATAATTCTTTAGCCTTAGAAAGGAAATGGTGGAATTGAATAATACGATAGTTGTTGAGAGCCAGAAAGCGCAACCAGAAACCATAACGCCAGTTCGTACTCTCAGGCGGCCTTTAGATTATCAGCAGATAAGCCTATATAAAGATGTGGATCTCCTTGATTGGGAGGACTGGCGCTGGCAGCTAAACCATAGAATCAGTACCAAAGAAGAACTTGCGCAAGTCATAAAATTAATTCCGGAAGAGGAAGAGGGAATAAAGAAAGCAAGCGGGAGATTGTCTATGGCGATAACGCCTTACTGGGCGACTTTGATTGACCCGGAAGATCCCAATTGCCCTTTCAGGCGCCAGGCTGTGCCCACCGCCTTTGAATCGGTTATAGGCCCCCATGAGATGATTGACCCTTGCGCTGAGGATAGAGATTCTCCGGCGCCGCATTTGGTACATAGGTATCCAGACAGGGTTTTATTGTTAGCTACTGAGCATTGTGCCTTGTACTGCCGGCATTGCACTAGGCGAAGGCTAGTGGGCGAACATACAGAAACCAATTCTCCGGAAAGATTTGATGCGGCAGTTGAATATATCAAATCAAATAGAAAGATAAGGGACGTGCTTATATCTGGCGGCGACCCTTTTATATTAGAGGATGAGGTAATAGAGAGCTTAATCCAAAAGATACGCGCTATTTCACATATAGAGTTCTTAAGGATAGGTACCCGTGTCCCTGTCACATTACCGCACCGCATTACCGAAAAATTAGCGCATATGCTCAAAAAATATGCGCCTATATGGATAAGCATACATTTTAATCATCCTAAAGAAATCACCAAGCGCTGTAAGATTGCCTGTGATATGCTCACAGATAACGGGATACCCTTAGGCAGCCAGACCGTGCTTTTAAAAGGGATAAATGACCGGCCCTTTATTATGAAACGGCTGGTGCATGAACTCTTGCAGATAAGGGTTAGGCCCTATTATATTTATCAATGCGATCCTGTAAGAGGCACCCAGCATTTCCGCACGCCTGTAGCAGCGGGGATAAATATAATTGAGAAGCTAAGAGGCCACACTTCAGGCTATGCTGTGCCTACATATGTTATAGATGGCCCGGGAGGCGGCGGTAAGATCCCGGTCGGTCCAAACTATATCCTTTCCCAGGCCAAAGGAAAATACGTCTTGCGTAACTATAAAGGCAAAATCTATACCTACCTGGAATAACCCTTATTTGGCTAATTTCACCGATTTCACCGATTTTTATTCTTGACCCGCCTCTTTTAAAGTTATATAATTATTTTCTCTAATAGAATAGCCAAAAGCTTTAAACCCAAAATCTGGGTTAATGCATCCATTTCTATAATTTGAAGAAAGGCTAGAAGGTATGGATGTTGCAAAGAAAAGAAATTTTATTCTCTTAGGCCATGCCCAGTCAGGCAAAACTTCGCTTTCTGAATCCATCCTTTGTTTCTGTAAAGCTACTACCAGAAAAGGCGCGGTTAACGATGGCACAACGGTAAGCGATTACAGTTTTGATGAAATAGAAAGAAAAAGCTCTATAAATACTGGCCTCCTGTATTGTGATTATAAAGACAGCCGGCTCCAGATTATTGATACCCCCGGTTACGCGGATTTCTTTGGAGAGGTTATATCAGGCATACGCGCTGTAGACAGCGCGGTTATAGTCGTGGATGCAGGAGCCGGAGTTGAAGTAGGGACAGAGCGGGCCTGGCAACTTTTAGAAGAAACTAATTTGCCCTGCATTATATTTATAAACAAATTAGATAAAGAAGGAGCGGATGTAAATAAGGTGTTATCAGATATAAAAGACAGGCTTTCTAAGAAGGCGGTAATTATAAACTCTCTGGATACGCCAAATTTAGTGGAGGCTATTGCCGAAAGCGATGATAAACTCCTTGAGAAATATCTGGAAGGTGCTCAGTTATCTGGCGAAGAGTTGGCCAGAGGTTTACGACGGGCAGTAATAAAACGCAATATATTTCCAGTTGTCTCGGGCGCAGGCTTACACGATAAAGGCATAGAAGAATTATTAAATGCTGCTATTTCGTATTTACCTTCGCCTTTAGAGAGGTCAACTATAGAAGCCTCTGATCCTCTAAAACCGGATAATAAAAAAGAGGCTGCATTTAAGGCTGACGGGCCTTTTAGTGCATTTGTATTTAAGAGCATATCTGACCCTTATGTCGGCCAGTTGACCTGTTTACGCATCTTTTCAGGAACGCTGGCAGCTAATGCTAACTTTTACAACGTAAATAAGAAAACAAAAGAACGGATTGGGCAGATTTATCTTTTACAGGGCAGGGAGCAGAGGACAATTGATTCCGCTTCTTGCGGCGATATTGCGGCGATTGCCAAATTAAAAGAGACAGCTACTTCTGATTCTCTTTGCGATGAGAAAGCGCAGGTTTTATTCGCCCCTATTGTTTTTCCCGAACCGGCAATATCTGCGTCTGTCAAGCCAAAATCCCGTCAAGATGAAGAAAAAATATCCGGCGCCCTGAATAAACTTGCCGCAGAAGACCCTACTTTTAAAGTGGCGCATAACCCCCAGACCAGGGAATTAATTATCTCAGGCTTAGGCGATTTGCATTTAGCCGTAATGGTGGGCCGGATGAAAAAAAGATTCAATGTCGAGGTAGAATTAGGCACGCCTAAGGTTTCCTACAAGGAAACGATTACTAAAAGCGTTAAAATACAAGGCAAATATAAGCGTCAGTCCGGCGGCAGGGGCCAATACGGCGATGTTTGGATTGAGGTTGAGCCTTTGGAAAAGGGTAAGGGCTTTGAATTTGTAGATAAGATTTTCGGCGGCGCCATACCCAATAATTTTATCCCTTCGGTTGAAAAAGGCGTGTTGCAGGCATGCGCAGAAGGCGCGGTTGCCGGATACCCAATAGTAGATATTCGTGTTAAGCTCTACGACGGTTCTTACCATGAGGTTGACTCGTCGGATATGGCTTTTCAGATCGCCGGAGGAATGGCTTTAAGAAAAGCGGTTATGGAAGCCGGTCCGGTGTTGCTAGAGCCGATAATGGATGCGCAGGTGGTAATACACGAAGAATATTTAGGCGCGATATCCGGAGACATCAATTCCCGGCGCGGCCGCATTATCGGCATGGATATTAAAGGGAAGTCGCAGATTGTTAAGGCCCAAGTTCCTTTAGTTGAGATGTTTACTTATGCCAATGACCTGCGTTCAATTACCGGCGGCAGAGGGATGTATACTATGCGTTTATCGCATTACGAAGAGGTTCCCCATAAGGCCGCCTCGGCCATTATTAATCAATACCAGGCTTCTAAGAAAGCAGAAGAACCAGTTTAAGCTATTATTTCATGGTATAGGAAAGTATAAAGCACTTTCCTAGCCACTGAAACCTCATAAGGAAACTTCTGAATCCCGCATTTGGCGGGATGAAGTTTCTTGAAGGGTAAAGGTAAATTTAAATAACATAAGGAAGAGCCAGATATAAATTATTCTGCTACGCAAAACTAATAGAAGCATTAGTTTTGCTTCGCAGGAATATTCTCCGGAAGAATAATTCCTCTGAAGCAAAAGAGGCGTTTTCATTACTTTTGCGAAGGAGAATAGAAAGGAAGCGCATAATGAAGATAGGAGTATTTTTTTCTGATATAACCATCGGTAAACATAATATTAAAGACAGCCGTCTTGACCAGGTAGATAAATTAGCACCATCCAAAAAGAAGACCTATGTGCAGGTGGAGTTAATAGGCCCGGATGAGGCTAAAGAGGCAGATGAAATCTTGGTATTGAGCGATTCTGCGTCAGACCTGATTTTAAAGGATCTGGAATTTGTAGAGACAAGATTAAGCCGCACAGAGCAGGATCAGGAAAAGACTCTCTTAAATAAATTAAAAATTATCCTGGAGAAAGAAGAATTCATCTTTAATGCAGGATTAAGCCCCCAAGAGAAACAGGCGATATCCGGCTATACTCTATTTACTGATAAGCCAATTGTAGTAGCGGAAAGGCAAGAATTGGAGAACCCGGATAATTTATTGGCGAGAGCGCTTAAGGATAGCGGTTTTATAAGTTTTTTTACTGCATCAACCGGGGGGAAGGAAACGCGGGCATGGTTGATTAAGCAGGGCACTACTGCCTGGGAGGCAGCGGGCGTAATACATTCTGATATCCAGAAGGGCTTTATCCGCGCAGAGATTACCAGTTTCAACGATTTTATCCAGGCAGGCGGAGAGGTGGGCGCTAAACAGGCAGGAAAAGTGCGTTTAGAACAGAAAGATTACCTGATGCAGGATGCGGATTTGGTGAATTTCAGGTTTAATAAATGAGCACATAAGTTATGGAACAGGCTATCAGGTTGTTTTAGCGACATAACTTATAAGTCCGAACTTACCCCCCACCACTTTTAGAGACAACCGTGGAATTAAAGATGGCGGGGTGAGAAAGAAGATGAACGTTTTATGCAAAAAGAAATCCACATTACTAAAAGTGGTGTGGGGTTCAATTCGCAGACGTCCGCCACAAATCATGGCGGACTACAATTTACGTTCACTCGCTTCGTTCGTTCCGTAAATTGTCTGCTCATTAAAGGAGTAGATGATGGTAAAGATTAAACGCGCATTAATCAGCGTTTCGGATAAAACCGGCATTTTAGATTTCGCTAAAGAATTGAACAAATTTGGAATTGAGATTATTTCTACGGGCGGCACAGCAAAATTATTACGCGATAATAATATACCCGTAAAAGAAGTATCTGAATATACGGGTTTTCCTGAGATGCTCGATGGCAGGGTTAAAACATTACATCCTAAGATACACGGCGGACTGCTTGCCCTTAGAGATAATCCTGCGCATATGCAGAGCCTAAAAGAGCAGGGCATCGGCCTGATAGATATGGTGGTAGTGAACCTTTATCCGTTTGAGAAGGCTACGCAGAAACCGGGCGTCAAGATAGAAGAGGCTATCGAAAATATTGATATCGGAGGGCCTGCGATGCTGCGTTCTGCAGCCAAGAATCATCAATCCGTGGCAGTAATCTGTAATCCTGCCAGATACAGCCAGGCAACCGAAGAGTTAAGAAAAAATAACGGCGCGCTATCTGAAAAATTAATGACAGATTTGGCTATTGAGGCATTTGCCAGAACTAGCCAATATGACCAGACGATATACAGTTACTTAGCTGACTATTTTAGAGGCCAACAAAAACCTAAAAGCGCTGCAGGGGATTTGGAGTTAATATTTGAGAAGATTCAGGACTTGCGCTACGGAGAAAATCCGCATCAAAAAGCAGCATTCTTTCGTGAAAAAGGAAAACCCAAGGGCATCATCAATTTCAAACAATTGCAAGGCAAGGAATTATCTTTTAATAATATACTGGACTTAAATTCAGCCTGGGAATTGGTAAGGGAATTCAGCAATCCTGCAGTAGTAATTGTTAAACACAATAATCCCTGCGGCGCGGCAGAAGATGAGGCGTTGGAAAAGGCATACTTGACTGCTTGGAAATGCGATACTCTTTCTGCATTTGGCGGCATTGTGGCTTTAAATAGAAATATGGATATAAAGACAGCCAAGGTAATTGCTAAAAGCGGATTCTTAGAATGTGTAATTGCCCCAAGCATTGATGGGGAGGCTATAGAGATTTTTCAGGACAAGAAAAATTTACGGCTGATTGAACTTGCGGATTTAGAGCAGATTTGCGATCTGGATTTTAAACGCGTTTCCGGAGGGCTCCTGGTTCAGGATAAAGACTTAGAGACATTGGATTTAAATAATCTTAAAGTAGTAACTAAAAAGAAGCCTACCCAGAAAGAATTAGAGAGCCTTATCTTTGGTTGGAAGGTTGCCAAACATGTAAAATCCAATGCCATTGTCTTAACGAAAGGCACAAAGACTATTGGCATTGGCGCAGGACAGATGTCCAGAGTGGATTCGGTATTTATTGCCACAAAAAAGGCAGGAAAGCTGACTGCTGGCTCGGTTCTTGCTTCAGACGCCTTCTTCCCTAAAGAGGATGCCATTCAATTCGCCGCCAAATATAAAATCAAGGCCATTATTCAACCCGGCGGCTCTATTGCTGATGAAGCCATTATTAAAATGGCAGATAAATATAAAATCGCCATGGTCTTTACTGGGATTAGGCACTTCAAGCATTAAATTCGCCCCCCTTCTTGCATTCTGCAAGAAATGCAGGGGGGCTCATTTATGACCTACCCTGAAACTACCCAATACTTAGAATCCTTTATCAACTACGAAAAAATCCCCGCTTATCCCTATAAGGAATCTCTTAAATTAGAAAGGATTAAAAATTTTTTAGCAACCATTGATAACCCTCAGGACAGTTTAAGATGCATCCACATCGCCGGCACAAAAGGCAAAGGCTCAACCTGCGCTTTTGCGGCCTATATATTAAGAGAAGCCGGATACAAAGTCGGACTATATACTTCTCCGCATTTGTCAGATTTCAGAGAGAGGATTAGAATTTTAAAGTCGCACGCCGCACGCCGCACGCCGCACGCCGCAAGAGATTTTGAAGGAATGATTACTGAAGATGAATTGGCGGATTTAACAGAAAGATTAAAACCCGGGATAGAAAAATACAACAATATTTCAGGATACGGACCACTTTCTTTTTTTGAGGTTTATACTTCATTGGCGTTTGAGTATTTTAAGGAAAAAAAAGCAGACATCGTGGTTTTAGAAACTGGCTTAGGCGGCAGGCTGGATGCGACTAATGTGGTTAATCCTTTGGTAACAGCAATAACTCCTATAAGCTATGAGCATGCCCAAAAGTTAGGCAATACTTTAAGAGAGATAGCGATGGAGAAAGCGGGAATTATAAAAAATATTTGTCCGCCGCACGCCGCACGCCGCACGCCAATAGTAATTAGCGCGCCTCAGGAAAATGAAGTTGCAGAAGTAATTAGAGATAAATGCCAAGAAGCAGAAGCAGAGTTATATCAAATAGGTAAAGATATAGCCTATCAAGAAGAAAAGAGCGGATTTAGTGTAAAGGGAGTTTGTAATGAATATCCAGATTTAAAGATTAGGCTTATCGGAAGGCACCAACTGATAAACGCTACAGTAGCACTAGGCATAATTGAGGCGCTAAGATTTTATAACATAAATGTGGATATTGATTCCATAAGAGGCGGCCTTTATAATACTGTTTGGCCGGGAAGGTGCGAAGTTATCTCTAAAAATCCATTCATTGTTTTGGATGGCGCACAAAATGTCGCCTCCAGCAAAATTATGAAAGAGGCGATTAAAGAAAATTTTAAATACAGAAGGTTAATTTTGATTTTAGGAGTTTCTGGCGATAAGGATATAAAGGGAATATGTAACGAGCTATACGATTTGGCAGATGAAATTATTTTAACTAAAGCCAATAACCCGCGCGCATCCGAACCAGAAATGTTGGCTAAACATTTTAACGGAAAAGCGCTGCATATAACTAATAATGTGCCAGAAGCGAATGCCCTTACCCGTAGCATTACTAAAAAAGAAGATTTGGCTTTGGTTTGTGGTTCATTATTTGTGGTAGGTGAATCCCGCACCTTATTTAAAGGTGCGGGATGAATTCAGGAATGATAGAATATAATATCAACGACACTATTGCTGCAATTGCCACATCAGTTGGAGAGTCAGGCATAGGTATTATACGGATTAGCGGCAAAGAGGCATTACCTATTGCAGATAGGATTTTTCTTTCTAAGGATAGCAAGAGGCCTTCGGAGTTTAAAACGTATACGACACATTATGGATGGATTGTAAATGGTCACCAGTCACCAGTCACCAGTCACCAGTTTAATAATCTAGACAAACGACTGGAGACAGGTGACAGGAAGACCGAAATTATCGATGAGGTTATCTTAACAGTAATGCGCGTTCCTAAGTCCTACACCAAAGAAGATATTGTAGAAATTAATTGCCACGGTGGGATTGTAGCTTTACGGCGGGCGTTAAATTTGGTTTTAGAAAATGGCGCGCGGTTAGCTGAACCGGGAGAATTTACAAAAAGGGCATTTTTAAACGGAAGAATTGATTTAGCTCAGGCCGAAGCAGTTTTAGATGTAATTTCTGCTAAGACAGATTCTGCCTTAAAGATAGGAATGGAACAATTGAGGGGAGCGTTTTCCTCTCAGATAAATAATTTCCGGGAAACCCTATTGGATATACTTTCAGATTTAGAGGCAAACATTGATTTCCCTGAAGAAGAAATCAGGCCCGTTAATTTAGAAATAATTTCAGGAAAGCTAAATGATATAAATAATAAACTAAAAGATATTTTAGATACTGCAAAATACGGCGTAATATTGCGTGAAGGCATAAGTACGGTGATCTGTGGTAAGCCTAATGTGGGAAAATCCTCGCTTTTAAATGCTCTATTAAGGCAAGAGCGCTCTATTGTTACTCCTGTGGCTGGCACAACCCGCGATACAATCGAAGAAGTTATTGATATACAAGGTATCCCCATAAAAATTGTAGACACCGCTGGTATTATTGAGCCGCGCGGCTTGATAGCAAAGAAAGCTGTTCAGCGTTCAAAGAGATATATTAACTTAGCGGATTTAGTAATTTTAGTCTTTGACGGCAGTAGGAGATTAAGCAAAGAGGATAAATTCCTTATGAGTAGATTAAAAGGGAAAACCGCCATTGCTGTTATAAATAAGATAGATTTAAAGCAGAAGATTAAGAAAGGCGATATTCTAAAAAGATTTAATTGCGCAATTGATATT
>Ga0209824_10001941_pt1 | contig 11046 bp, 11 predicted proteins | sample VDWuncwatermetaG_FD_184124 | JGI IMG/M metagenome (GOLD analysis project Ga0209824, IMG submission 184124) | Wastewater microbial communities from Netherlands to study Microbial Dark Matter (Phase II) - VDW unchlorinated drinking water (SPAdes)... ...
GTTGATGCCTCAGTGCTGACTTTTTATTTTCCCAAACAGTCCACGCAGAGAAGTTTAGATGTCCATTTACGCTTGGGGTTGGATGCTTATCTCAATTTTGATGGTGTGGCTAATGACTTTGGTAGCGTCGACGCAGGCGTGGTGCTTGAGAAGCGTTTTTAACGGGTTTGTCTTTTTAAAAAAGAAAACAGAGGGCATCAGCTGGCTTTGCAATATCAAGATAGTTGACAGACAGCGATTTTGACGGGTAAAGCCTCCAAAATTTAACGGGTTTCGTCTATGAAAATTCATGAATATCAAGGCAAGGCACTTCTGAGCAAATATGGGGTTCCAGTTCCCGATGGTCTTATCGTTCGCTCGGCTCAGCAAGCTTTCGATGCTGCGAACAAGCTTGGCGGTGTCGTTGTCGTCAAATCACAAATTCATGCGGGTGGCCGGGGTAAAGGGCAGCTTTTTGATAAAGCCGATCGCACCAAGCTGGTCTTGGATGGCGGGGTCAAAGTTGTCAAAACTCCCGATGAAGCCAAGTCCACAGCGTTAAAAATCTTGGGCAATATTTTGGTAACACATCAGAGTGGGCCTGAAGGCAAGCTCGTGAGTACAGTTTTGGTCGAAAAGGGCTGTGACATCAAAAAAGAATATTACCTGGGGCTCATTCTTGACCGCGCCAATTCGTGTGTGACGATCATGGCGTCTTCAGAAGGCGGCATGGACATCGAAGACGTCGCCGCCAAGCAGCCAGAAAAAATTCTTAAAGTCGCTATCGACTCGGCCGTTGGGTTTCAAGCTTATCAAGGGCGCGATTTAGCTTTTGCCCTTGGGCTTGAAAACAAGCTTGTCTCTGGATTCGTTAGTTTTTGCGCGGCTTTGTACAAAGCTTATGTCGATATGGATGCAGCTATTGTCGAGATAAATCCTTTAGTTTTGACGGGTGAGGGTCAGTTTTTGGCTCTCGATGCCAAGATCAATTTCGATGACAATGCTTTGTTCAGACACAAAGATTTTCTCGATTTGCGTGATTTGGCTGAAGAAGATCCACAAGAAATCGAAGCGAGTCAGTACGACTTGAGCTATGTGGCACTCGATGGCAACATTGGCTGTATGGTCAATGGTGCGGGTTTGGCCATGGCGACGCTCGACATCATTAAAATTTATGGCGGCGAACCCGCTAATTTTTTGGATGTGGGTGGTGGGGCGAGTAAAGAAAAAGTCACAGCGGCGTTTAAAATCATTCTCAAAGATCCCAAAGTCAAAGCCATCTTGGTTAATATTTTTGGTGGCATCATGAAGTGCGACATCATTGCCGAAGGCGTGGTGGCCGCTGTTAAAGAGTTGGGGCTCAAATTGCCTTTGGTGGTCCGTTTGCAAGGGACCAACGTCGATTTGGGCAAAAAAATCATGGCAGAGTCTGGTTTGCGCATACAGTCAGTGGATGCCTTGGATGAAGCGGCCAGAGCCGTTGTTGCTGCCGCAAGGGATGATTTATGAGTGTTCTAGTTGGTAAAAATACAAAAGTTGTCACGCAGGGGATTACGGGGAAGACTGGACAATTCCACACTAAAGCTTGCAAAGAATATGGTACGCAAATGGTGGCGGGTGTTACACCCGGTAAAGGTGGCGAAGCATTCGAAGGCGTGCCCATTTTTGATACGGTTAAAAAAGCCAAAGCGGCTACGGGTTGCAACGCTTCTGTTATTTATGTTCCGCCAGCCTTCACCGCGGATGCCATTCTCGAAGCTGTCGATGCTGAACTCGATTTAGTCGTTTGCATCACGGAAGGCGTGCCCATTTTAGATATGGTGCGTGTCAAACGCGCGATGCAAGGCTCAAAAACTCGCTTGATTGGCCCGAATTGTCCGGGAATTATCACGCCAGGCGAGTGTAAAATTGGCATTATGCCAGGGCACATTCACCGTCCGGGAAAGGTTGGAATTGTGTCGCGCTCAGGCACTTTGACTTACGAAGCGGTCGATCAAGTCACTCGCTTGGGGCTTGGGCAATCTACGTGTATTGGTATTGGCGGGGATCCTGTCAATGGCACCAATTTCATTGATTGCTTAAAACTCTTCCAGGACGATCCAGGCACAGAAGCGATTATCATGATTGGCGAGATTGGGGGCACAGCCGAAGAAGAAGCGGCTGAGTTCATCAAGGCCTATGTTAAAAAGCCAATGGTGAGTTTCATTGCAGGGGCTGCCGCTCCAGCCGGACGCCGTATGGGGCATGCGGGCGCCATTATTTCGGGCGGTAAAGGCACAGCTGGGGCCAAGTTTGCGGCTCTCAAGGCTGCGGGCGTGGCGATTTCCAAAACGTCAGCACACTTGGGCGAAGTTTTAAAAGAAGTTTATAAAGGATCGTAACTCCCCCTTGCCTCCTCTTAATTTAAGAGGAGGTATTTAGCCCCTCCCCTTAGGTTAAGGGGAGGCTGGGTGGGGTTATTGATAAAGAACCATGACGAAAGAACGTACATTTTCCATCATCAAACCTGACGCTGTTAAGCGCAATTACGTTGGTAAAATTTTAGCGCATATTGAAGGTGCTGGGTTGACGGTTATTGGCACTCGCATGCTGCACATGAGTGATGATCAAGCCAAAACGTTTTATGGCGTTCATAAAGAGCGTCCCTTTTACAACGATCTGGTTAGATACATGACCTCAGGTCCGGTTGTGGTCTCTTGCCTAGAAGGTGAGAATGCTGTTTTGAAATACCGCGAAATCATGGGGGCGACAGATCCGGCCAAGGCCGCTGATGGAACGATTCGCAAACTGTATGCACAGAACATCGAAGCCAATGCGGTGCATGGCTCAGATGCCGTCGAAACAGCCAAGGAAGAAATCACTTTTTTCTTTAAGGCGAATGAATTGCATAGTCGCTGAGCGTGGCTATGTGAAGCGAACGTGGCGGAACTGGCATACGCACTAGGCTTAGAACCTAGCGTCGCAAGACATGTGGGTTCAACTCCCACCGTTCGCACATTATAAATAATGATAAAGGACCCAGCATGAAAACCAACATCGAAGACATCAGCCAAACCAAAAAGAAAATCAGCGTTAATGTGCCCAAAGAAAAAATTGGCGGTTACGTTAAGCGTGCCTACCAAAAGGTTGGGCAGAAGGCCAAAATCAATGGTTTTCGTCCAGGCAAAGTTCCATCCAGTATTTTGGACAAGCATTTTGCTGCCGATATCGATTACGAATCAATGAATTTTCTGATTAACGATGCCTATCAAAGCATTTTGCGCGAAAACGATTTTTTCCCAATCGATGAACCCAAGTTTGATGTGAAGCCACTTAATCGCGAAGCCGATTATGCCTTTTCGATCGAACTTGAAATCAAACCCAAGTTTGAACTTAAAGATTATAAGGATTTTAAGCTGACGATTCTTAAACCAGAAGTGGCGGATAGCGAAATCGATGAACAACTCAAAAACTTGCAAGAGCGGATGACGCAGCTGGCTCCCGCGGATGACGGTGCCGTTTTTGGGGCTGGGTTAGTCGCAAATATCGATTTTATAGGCACTGTTGAGGATGTGCCTTTTGAAGGGGGAACTGCGCAAGATTTCCAAATGGATTTTGATGCCAAATCGATGCTGCCGGATTTCCAAGCTGGGGTTGATGGCATGAAATTGGGTGAAGAAAAAACCTTCCCAGTGGTTTTTCCGGCTGAGTATTTCAGTAAAGATCTGGCTGGCAAAACAGCTAGCTTCAAAGCCACACTTAAGTCGTTACACAAAAAGACTTTGCCACCCATCGACGATGAACTAGCCAAGGATCTGGAAAAAGAAAGTTTGGACAAACTCAAAGAAGAAATTAAGGCCATGCTGACGCGGCAAAAGGAACAGGAAATTCGTGGGAAATATGGCGAGCAACTGCGTCTGGAGATTGCCAAAGCCTACAATTTTGAAGTTCCCGAAAGCATTGTGCAAAAACAAACAGCCGAAGGAAAACGCGAACGCAAAGAGGTTGAGGACCAATTGCGGGTTGAATTGGTGCTTGAAGCCATTGCTCGTAAAGAAGCCTTTGATGTCCAATCTCAAGATGTCGAACGTCGAATTGCGACGATGGCTCAGATGTATCGCAGGCCAGTGGCGGAGATTCGTGCTTTCTATGCGCAGAATAACATGATGCCTCAACTGGTGTCCCAGATACTCGTGGATAAGGCGCTTGATTTTGCCGTCGACAACGCTAACATGGCGTAAAGGATAATTCATGAGTCAAGACGTCACCTCTTCTTATTTAGTTCCCATGGTCATTGAGAATACTCATCGTGGGGAGCGTTCTTACGATATTTATTCGCGTTTGCTCAAAGACCGCATCGTCTTTATTGGCGGCCAGGTCGATGATCACATGGCTAATTTGGTCATCGCACAATTTTTATTTTTGGAATCTGACGATCCAGAAAAAGACATCAGTGTTTACATCAATTCTCCGGGTGGTTCTGTTACAGCGGGGATGGCTATGTATGACACAATGCAGTACGTCAAACCCGATGTTTCCACAATTTGCTTAGGCCAAGCCGCCTCTATGGGGGCTGTTTTATTAGCCGCTGGAACTGCGGGTAAACGCTATACCTTGCCCAGATCGCGCATCATGATTCATCAGCCACTGGGTGGCGCGCAGGGGCAAGCGACCGATATTGAGATCCAAGCTCGTGAAATCATTAGAATAAAACATGAGCTGAATGGTATTTTAGCGAAGCATTGCAATCAGCCAATTAAAAAGATTCAAGGGGATACGGACCGTGATTTTTTCATGTCTGGACAAGAGGCCAAAGACTACGGAATTGTGGATCACGTCATTGAATATCGTCAAAAAGACGTTACGGGTAATAAAGAAAAGAAAAAATAGTGCGTCAATGCTTGAGACTGGGAAATCGCTTTTCAGCTCTTATCATTCCTGATACTCTTTAAGTAAGGGTTTCATTTTCCAGGATGTGCACGTGTCAAAAAGTTACGATGATCCAATGAATCTGTGCTGCTCTTTCTGCGGGAAATCCCAGCGGGAAGTCAAAAAATTGATCGCGGGCCCAACGGTCTACATTTGCGATGAATGCATTGACCTGTGTAACGACATCATTGCCGAAGAAAGTATTAAGCAGGAACAGCAACGCGCCAAGACTTCGGTCCCTAAACCCAAAGATATTAAAAAAATTCTCGATGAATATGTGATTGGCCAAGAACGTGCCAAGCGTGTTCTCTCGGTTGCTGTCCATAATCATTATAAGCGTATCGAATCCAAGTCCAAAGACGTCGAGTTGCAAAAGAGCAATATTTTGTTGGTGGGTCCAACGGGTTCTGGCAAAACTTTATTGGCTCAGACACTCGCCAGACTTCTGAATGTTCCTTTTACAATTGTTGATGCGACCACACTGACTGAAGCCGGTTATGTGGGCGAAGATGTGGAAAACATTATTCTCAATCTTTTGCAAAATGCAGATTTTGATAAAGCCAAATGTGAGCGTGGGATTGTCTACATCGACGAAATCGACAAAATTTCCCGTAAGTCCGAAAATCCGTCAATCACACGTGATGTCTCTGGTGAAGGCGTGCAGCAAGCTCTGCTCAAAATAATTGAAGGCACGGTGGCCAATGTGCCGCCCAAAGGCGGGCGTAAGCATCCGCAACAAGATTTTATTCAAGTGGATACCTCCAATATTTTGTTTATCTGCGGTGGGGCTTTTTGTGGTTTAGAAAAAATTATCGAAAAACGCTTGAGCCAGAAGTCCATTGGTTTTGGTGTCGATCTCAAAATGCCTGCTAATTACAAAGTGGGTGATTTATTTAAGAGTGTGGAGACAGAAGACCTGCTCAAGTTTGGGTTGATTCCGGAATTTGTGGGTCGTTTGCCGGTGATTGCAACGCTTAATGAATTGGACGAAGCCGCTTTGATCGACATTTTGACAAAACCAAAGAATGCGCTCGTTAAGCAGTATCAGCGGTTGTTCGAATTCGAAAAAGTGAAGCTGAAATTCACAGAGGAAGCCACTCACGCCGTGGCTCAGTTGGCGATCAAAAAGAAATCAGGGGCCCGCGGTTTGCGTGCTATTCTCGAGACGATTATGCTCGATGTCATGTACGATGTCCCTGGCCAAGAAAATATCGAAGAAGTCGTCATTAGCGATGATGTGGTGAACGGGAAAATTCCGCCCTTGCTCGTTTATGAGAAAAAGGCTGAGTCGGCTTAAGTGGTTCAAATTTTATGAATGGCCTGACTTTAAAAGATGCCTTAAAGCTAAGTGTTTCTGAACGGATTCAGTTTGTTTGGGATCTTTGGGATAGTATCGCCTTGGTTCCTGATTCAGTAAAAATCACTGATGCTCAAATGGCAGAACTGGATCGCAGATTAGAATCTGTTCAGCAAAATACTTCAAGTGCATCGCCTTGGCAGGATGTGCTTGCCAGAATAAAAAGCTAATTCATGCATCGGATTTTGATTCATCCCGCAGCTGAGGCGGAATTGACTGAGGCTTATCTTTGGGCTGAAAAAGTTATTTTTTCATGCCCACCGTCTTAAAATACAAAATATCGAGAGCGTTGATTTTAAGTGGGGCTACACGCGGGCTGACCAGATAGTGTGATGTTGAAACAAATAAAGGAATGATGGCAACGTCGTCTTCCAGTAAGAAACGTTGGGCTTGGTCATAAATAGCTTTTCTTAATTTTAGATCACTTGTGCGCGCGCCTTCTATAATGAGCTTGTCGTAGGCGGCATTTTTCCCCTTGGTGTGATTGTTACCGGAATAGCTGGTGAAGAGATTGAGAAAATTATCAGGATCCGGATAATCGGCTCCCCAGCCCATGCGGTAGAGCCCTGGGGGTTGCCTGTGCAAATGATTCAAAAAACTTTTCCATTCTTCGTTGACGAGAGTGACTTCCAGGCCCAGATTTTTTTTCCATTGTCCTTGCGCCCATTCTGCTAGGCGCTTGTTCGTGGCATCGTAATTGAAGGTCAGGTCCAAAGGGCCCGGGCCTGATTTTCCAAAAGCCTCTAGCAAAAGAGCTTTGGCGTCTGCTGGATTAAAAGTGAGGCCAATATCGGGTGCATAACCAAATAGGCCTGGAGGCACCCAAGAGTTAACGGCTATTTCTCCTCCGTGCAGCAATTGGGGAATTTCTCGTTTGTCTAAACTCATAGCAAGGGCTTTGCGCAGGCGCACATCGTTGTAAGGCGGCAGCGTTAAGTTGAATCCATAGTAGTAACCACGCAATTTACGTACCATGATGTGATCGGGTCGCGTACGCAGGGCATCGATGGCTAAAGGCGGAATGGCGACGTAATCGATATCGCCACGTTCATAGAGTGCCAGCGCTGTGATGGCTTCAGGGACGATAGAAAGGGTGATTTTTTCCAATTGGGGTTTTGGCAATCCGGAGTAGAGCTCATTTTTTTGGAGCACCAAATGGTCGTCGTGTTTCCAGCTTTTGAGACGGTAGGCTCCATTACCGATAAAGGTTTGTGGGTCCTTGGGGAGACGTATGGGGAAGGTGACCATAAAGGTTGTGATTTGAGGGAAAAAAACAGTGGGTGTCTCAAGTTCAACGACAAGAGTGAAGTTGCCATCAGCTGTCAGACCAACCGTTTTTGGGTTGGTTGTTTTCCCTTCATTGAAGGACTTGGCACCACGAATTGGGTATAAAAAATAGGCGTATGGTGCGGCCGTTTTGGGATCAAGCAGCCGCAGCCAGGAATCAATGAAGTTTTGAGCCGTTACAGGCGCTCCATCTGACCAACATCCATTTGGATTGAGCTGGAAACGATAAGTGAGGCCATCAGAAGAGATGTCCCAAGAGAGCGCTGCGGCTGGGAGGACATTGAGATTTTCATCAAACTGTGTGAGCCCATCGTAAAGTTGATTGAGTAGAAAAAAACTAATCGTGTCAGTGGCTAGATTGGGATCGAGTGTTGGGGGTTCTGTGGAAATGGTGGCACGCAGTTCATTTTTTGATTTTGCCTCGGGTCCGCATGCCTGTAGCGCCAGGGCGATAAAAGTGATGAAGACAAGAAGGGTTTTTTTGACAAGGCGCGTCATTTCTGCCTAAGCTAGCAACTTGTTGAACAAATTGCCGATCTATTAGAGGACCATTTGGTATTTCAGATCACATTTAAGGGACATAAACAATGGGCATCACGATCGTTCAAAAGAGCAATTTAGCTCAAAAAAAGGTGAATCCAAAAATTGCCCTGGTTTTGGCTGGTGGGGCTGTTTCTGGTGGGGCCTTTAAAATTGGCGGCCTCAAAGCGCTCAACGATTTTCTCGTCAATCGCAAACTGACAGAATTTGACATGTATCTGGGCCTCTCAGCGGGTGCTTTTCTGGCAGTGCCGCTGGCGGGGGGGATTAATCCAGAAGAAATGTTGGCCAGTCTGGATGGCAAGTCTAAAAAGTTTTCTCAGCTCTCGCCGTTTGAGCTTTACGATCCAAATTACAAAGAGTTTTTTCTGCGTCCGCTAAAATACCTTTGGGGGCATTTGGGTTATTTTCCGGGTGTGTGGTTTGATTTGATCCGCTCACTGCCAAGGCTCAAGAATGACTTGGTCCCGCATGTATTGTCTTTTGTCCGTGAGCCTAATTATTCCAATTATGAGCAACTCACCAAACCTTTTTTGAAAGTCGCTTTTTCAACGCGGACGATTCCAGCCTTTGGCGAACTCATTCCGTCAGGTATTTTTGATAACAAAAAACTTGAGAGTTATCTGCGCTTCAACATGCGGCGCAACAAGATGCCCAATAATTTTCGTGTGCTCAAGAAAATGACAGGCAAGTCACTTTATATTGGTGCGATGGATTTGGATACTTCTGAACGTGTGATATTTGGTCCAGACGAAAAGAACGATATTTCCATTTCCGAGGCTGTACAGGCGTCCAGTGCGATCCCAGGGTTTTACAAGCCAGCGCGGATCAAGGGTGTGGATTACATTGATGGCGGCGTGCGAAAAACAGCTAATATCGATTTGGCTTTCGAAAAAGGGGCTGATTTGGCGATTTGTTACAATCCCTTTCGCCCTTACGCGAATAAAATATTTCTGGAATACATGCGGGAAGAAAATAAATACATCACGCGCAACAAACGTCTCTCTGACTGGGGCCTGGGCACTGTGCTCAATCAGGCTTTTCGCACACTTTTCCATTCACGCTTGCAAACCGGGATGGAAAACTTGCGTAACGATCCCAACTTCAAAAAAGATATTATTTTGATTGAACCCAAAGAAGACGATAGCGATTTTTTCACCATGAATCCCATGTTTTTTTGGAACAGAGCCAAGGCTGCTAAACTGGGTTTTGATTCGACCTGCCAGTCAATTCAAAAACATTATGCGCAAATTGCACCTATTTTGAATAGCTATGGCATTCAACTCACGAACGATGTGGTGAATCAGGACCTGAGCCAGATTCGGAAATCATCTTATGATGATCAGACCATCATGGATGTTTTGGAAAAAGATCACAAATCAACCAAACCGCTCAAAGTCATTCGAGGCGGACGCAATTAAAGATTTTTTAGGCTCAGCTTGGAATGCCGCCGCGGACGGCATTCGTGATGACTGGCTTAATGGGCAGCGGCTGGGGTTTTAGCGCTGGAGACGGTGACCAAGGGAGCGATGGTGGTCAGCATTTTTTCGCCAATGCCCTTCACGATGAGCAGGTCTTCAACCCGCACAAAGTTTTGTTTTTGGCGCTGCTCAATGATGGCATCGGCTTTGGCTTCACCGATACCTGGCAAGGCAATCAGCTCGTCGCGCGAGGCGGTGTTGAGATCGATTCCTTTGGCAGTTTCTGCAAAAGAGGGACCGCTGCTTAAGGCGGCCACGAGGGCTACAAGTTTGATGATTCGTTTCATTTCATTCTCCTTTTTGGTTGTTATAGGGTTGGTTTTTTGTGACGCGGTCACGAATGTGAATTTTTCCTGATACCGGAATGGCATCAAGGATCACGTTCAATGAATCGTCTTTGTTAACAAAGGCTACGCCAACTTTGGACCACGAACTTTTTTCTTGTTCGCCGCGGTCTGTAATCACGTAGACATCTTTTATCCGTACCGTCATAGGCACTCCTTGCGAGCTTTCCTCGCTGTTCTGTTCGCACTTTGCGAACGAGGATTGAGAAAGCAAACGGCGTGCCAATTAAATTACAGGCGTTGCAGTATGGAAAAGATTGGAGAAATTTATTTGAAACAGAGAAAAATTGTGAGTCGTCTCAATTGCGAGACGCAAGAGTCTCAAAAAATCAATTGTCACGTTCTAAGACGTAATCAGCCAAGGCCAGTAAAATATCTTTTTCCAGAGACGCTCGAAACGGAATTAGTTGAGCTTTAGCTTTTTCGACATAATCACGAGCCAAATCAAAAGTGGCTTCGAAACCGCCATATTTTTTAATGATGGCATAAACTTGTCCGAATAAGTCTTTTTCGACGCGCTCAGCCATGAGCGCACTTTTCATAATTTTGGCTTCGGCTTCACTCGCTTGTTTGAGTGAAAGAATGAGAGGGAGGGTGAGTTTGCCTTCCTGCAAATCAATACCGTTGGTTTTGCCAAAAATGTCTTCTGACGATGTGTAATCGAGAATGTCGTCAGCGAGTTGAAAAGCCATGCCTAAGTTTTCTCCGTAAGCCCACAAAGCTTTTTGAAATTCTTCCGGAACGTTGCCAAGAACAGCGCCGACTTCACAGGCAGCGGCCATGAGCAGGGCCGTTTTACGATTGATGATGGACAAGTAATCTGCAAGATCGGTACTCAAATCAAAGCTTTTGATGATTTCCAAAACTTCGCCTTCGGTGGTGGCTGTGATGGTATCTGTGACGATTTTGAGAATCTTGAGATCGCCTTGTTGGGTGAGTAATTGCGAGCCGCGGCAATAAAAAAAATCGCCGACCAGCACGGCAACATGGTTGCCCCATTTGGCATTGGCGGACGGGCGCCCTCTGCGGAGTTTGGCGTGATCGACGACGTCGTCATGCATGAGGCTGGCTGTATGGATAAATTCAATACAGGCGGCCATATTATAGACGACTGCACCTTTGGAACCTGAGAGACGAGCTGACAAAATAG
>Ga0209824_10001943_pt1 | contig 11043 bp, 4 predicted proteins | sample VDWuncwatermetaG_FD_184124 | JGI IMG/M metagenome (GOLD analysis project Ga0209824, IMG submission 184124) | Wastewater microbial communities from Netherlands to study Microbial Dark Matter (Phase II) - VDW unchlorinated drinking water (SPAdes)... ...
CCAAACCTCCTTCCTCGTTAAAGTGTTACCCGAGTTCGTCAACTCGAAACCCACATCAGCTGATGACTTCGATTAAGCTTCAAAGAAATTTCTGATTTTGAAAATGTCGGGACTTTCGACGATGTACTTTTTTTATTTCTCGCGGACTTTCTATAAATCGCTTTTCAAGATCGGCTCCTTCAAAAAATAAGGCAAACTCCGCTGGACTTAAAATCACATCCCCCTTATGCATCGGATTGATTTTATAAAACAGCCCCTCATTAATCCGCTTACAAAGTAGCACCAGTCCTGTGCCATCCCAAAACAAACACTTTATACAATTGCGACGCGAATTTATAAATACAAACAAGTGGCCAGCAAAGGGGTCTTGATTTAAGACCCCTTTCACCTTAGCAAACAAAGTATCATAACTCGCCCGCATATCCGCCGGCTCCTTTGATATAAATACTTTTGTTAACCGGTTAAAACTAATCATTTTTCCTTTCAAGCGACTTTCTTTAAAAAATCAATTAAATACTCAACTTGCGAAAACCGAATTAGTTTTCCGCCATCCCATACGATCTCAACGCCCTGACATGGACTACTTGCTATAGCTTCGCCGCTACCAGTTAGCTTTAATTCCTTAAACCCATCCGTTGCAAAACCCTCGCGCTTTAGTTTCTTGGCCTCGCCAATCATGCGGGCCCCGCTCTTGCCGTTGATTCCAAGACCTGAGTAAAATCCGCTCACAGGACCCGTCCATGACTCCCAGGCTGATAGAATTTCTACCAATAAATCACTGCTTACGTTCTTTACATAACCACCATCGGTTTTATATGAGCTTAGCTTCTTTTTCAAAATCGTTAAATCCATTCGACACCTCCTTGTGTTCGTGAATCTAGATTATAGTGCTTGATTCATTTTGAAAATGTCGGGACTTTCGATGATGTACAGAACGCCACGATACAAAAGTTCTCCATATTAGCTACATGAAAGTGAATAAGTCGCGCATTAGATAAGACGTGCTGAAGTAGTGTAGTGAGACGCTTTTTTACTTGTGATTGCTGTCACAGGTAAATTTATTCATTTGATCAGATTGTGAAAATTATATTAATTTTTAATGCCTATCTTAAAAGCCTACGTGAGGTTTTGGGCTCAGCTAAAACACAAGCTGAGAGCGCTCAAAAGAACAGCGAATCGGGACCTTGAGATGGCAACTTTTGCATTCTCGAATTTCAGGAGTTTTCACGTGCTGATAAAAACACTCATGACGGCAGGCGGGGCAAACAAACTCTTTGCCATCGAACTTTGCCAGCCAGATCCAAAGTCTAGCCTTTTCCTCCGAATCAAGCTCCCTCAATATTTTATTGAACTTCATTTGACGATATTTCACGAAATCCGCCTCTGAAAGCAAGGATATCATGCACTCAATCTGATATCAACGTAGGCTTTTAGGATAGGCATTTAATTTTTCACAAAATCTTATGATGGATAATTTGGGAAATCATACGATCGTAAATTTGCACGCTACAATTAGCGTTATTTCATATACCCGATTCCAATTCTTAAGGTGTTTGAATAGGAATCAAACTTATTGTTATCACTAGAGTTACTATTATAATAACGCACACTATTATATTCAAATATAATTCTGAAATTTGAACTAACATGTAGGTCGTACCCGAAGCCAAGCCCTATTCCTAATACCGATTTCCCAGTGCGTTTCTGTGAATCAATTGTATAGCCACCACCTATATTACCTCCTTGTACTATAGCTGCTGCAAATAAATCATTCAGTTGAATGATTTCAAATGGAAAGTATCGGAACTTAAAAATGAGGCCATCTTTTTTATTCACAATCTTTAGCGCAGTATTTTCATATTTAACACTTGAAAAGTAAAATACAGCTTCAATTTTGTCATTTTTTTTATTTGATGAAAACTCTATTCCAATATCCTGAACAAGATCTGAATTAAAAGAGCCATTTGTTTCTGGATACAAATTACCATCGGTATAAAGATTTGAAACAACACCCGAGCTAAGAACAAAAGAATCATATTGCCTTCGCTTTGCAATGACTTGTTCGTGAAAAATAAATATCAAACAAAGTATTAAATTAATTCGCATATATCCTTCTGTCTGGTTCACGCTAACTGTATTTAACACCTACATAATGATTTTGAAATATCATGTATACCACTTTCACATTATAATTTCCAACTAATTAGCTTCACAGTCAGCACTTCCATAATATGAGCCATGCTCTTCATCACATGCAGCATCACGTATATCTCTTATTATAAGTATAACACCACCAATACCACCAGCAATCTGGGCGAAATCGTTAGTTACAAGTGTACCCAAATACGCTCCTACAAGAGCCCCTGCTGCACCTGGTAAGGGATCTCTAAAGAAATTCTGTAAAAAACTACCACCTTGCATACTTGCTTGAGCTATTGCGCTTCCCAAAGACAGTAGACCAGACCATGGATTTATTGCAATAGCTGCAGCATATAAAGCGATTGTAACGATGACTTTCACAAATTCGCTTTTTATAAAACGATCGAACGCAGCTCCTATATCGCCTATTAACTGATGACCAACATTAATGACTGAATTAATAACATCCGCAACTGTATTGCCAATTGCACTGATAGCACTACCAATTGCATTGCCAATTGCACTAACAGCACTACCAATTGCACTAACAGCACTACCAATTGCATTGCCAATACTGCTCACAGCATCTATGAGGTCGTTAAGAAACCTCCCGCTCGGGTCATTAAACATTACAGGGTTATTACCTGCATAAATATACTTACTCAAAAAAGTATTCGGATTCTGTAGTTTTCCAGGATCCGGATCTTGCTGCAAAAATCTCCCAACAGAAGGGTCGTAATACCTTGCACGGTAATAGTACATATTAAGCTCGGGTTCAAATTCCCTGCCGGTATAAGTAAAGCTCGTGCGCACAGGGGCGTTCGCAAAATCAACTTCGTTGCCAGTAGAATCTTTCACTGATCTTAAAACTCCGAATGCGCTGTATTCCATCTTCTGAATTACATCACCAGCGGCATTGGTGATTTCATTTACTGTATTTAAATGATCCTTTAAGTAATATACATTGCCCGCAGTACTTGCTAAATCATTACTAACCGCTGCGTTTGTAAACTGCACTCCAAGCACATCGTCTGGCCTTAGCGGCGAGTGCGTGTAACTGGCAGTCAAGTTATTTCCTGCATCAAGCTCTGCTAAAATATTAGATCCATCGTAGTAATATTTTTTCGTATTAGATTTTGCTGCATTTACATTGTCTACAACTGTGCGAATAATTCTTCTTCCAGCAGGATCATATTTGTATTCTAAAACTTTGAGTATATTTCCATTAAGCGGCGTACTTGTTACTGTTGCTTTTTTAAGTTGATTTAGTGCTGAGTATTCAAACGTGTAACTGATGCCGTTTGCTTTGTTCGATTTGTAAATGATGTTGCCGTTTAAGTCATACACATAGGTATATTGCCCATCATCTTGAATTCTTTGACCGGAATTATCAAACGTACTGGTGACTCCATTATAAGTCAGCCTGTTACCGAGAGCGTCGTAACTGAAAGATTCATTATCGTTTATATTTTCAGCTTTATTTGCTGTAAGCAACTGTCCGTTGGTATCGTAACTATAACTCAAAGTCGAAGCGGGGCTTCGTTTTTGCGTGATGTAGTTTCTTAAATCGTAATTGTATTCGTGAAAACCGATCTCGGTACTATTTTTTAAGTGTGAAATTCTAGATAAGTTTGATCCCACATCAAAAGCATACTCTGTTCTAGAACCTGGTCTTACAATTGTACCTAGTCTACCTGCATCGTCATAGTTAAAATTATAATTTCCCGTAGCTGAACTGTTTATATTTATTAACTGATCGGTACTTGAATTGTAATCATAAGAAATATTCTGAAAATTGCTTTGTAATGAAATTCTTTGATCTAATTTGTTGTAATCAATGTTCAGCGTATGGCTTGGGTAATTTGCGCCTGATACAGCCTCTTGAATAACTCTTTGCTTGGCATCTCTTATATAGTTAATCGAAGCCGTATTATTTGCAATACTGATCACCTCATCTTTTATGTTGTACTCAAATTGAATTAGGTCATCTGTTGTTGCTACTTGTGTAATTTTGTTAATCTCATTATAGGTGTAGTGCTTCAGCTGATTAGCAGGATTTTTTTCAGATAATAAATTGCCGCTAGAATCATATGTCATTTGGTAAACAAGCCCTGCAGGGTCGGTTTTTTTAATCAGCTGACCATTTTGATTATATTCAAAGGTTGTAATTTTTTGTTTCGGATCAGTAATTTGTATGAGCTCACCCGTTGGTGAATACGTATACTCAGTCATTTCACCTTTCGGCGATATGACCTTGATCAATCTATTCATGGGATCATATTCGTAGCTGGCGGTTGACTGAGTAGTTCCATCAATATTTGAAGTACTGGTTAAAACATTTCCAGCCAGGTCATAAGTGTAGCTTGAAAATTTATTATTCAGGTCGGTTTGTTTGATAAGCTGACCCTTGACGTTGTAGTCGTAGGTAAGCTGACTTTTTAACTCTTTAGCCGCACTAAATATTGATTTTTTTGTAACAAGACCAATAGTGTTGTACTCATAGCTTGCATATTTTCCGTCAGGTGCAGTTTCTTTAATTAGTTGATTTTTGGCATCGTAAGTTTTAGTACTAACTTTACCATAGGAGTCTGTTTGACTGATGACCTGACCGTAAATATTATACTGGGTCTCAGTCGTTATATCTAAAGTCACATTTTTAGTTTTAATCACGTCACCAAAAACAGGGCCATAAGTGCTCTGCGTAATTGATCCGTCGACATCTGTGATTTCAATTGCCCTTCCTTCTAAATCACGCTTGATCGTTGTTTCTCTGCCTTTTGCGTCAGTTATGGTTGAAATATAACCTTCAAAATCTTTAGCTAATTCAGTTTTATTGCCATTCGGGTCAATAATCGATTCATTAAGTTTATCAGCGCCTGAACCCAGCTGCTTAGGTATTGTTACACCGGCTTCAAAGTTTTCTAAATTGCTACTGCCGCTGTCATTGATAGTCACAGCGGTATTATCTGGCTGAATAACTTTTTGTAATCGATTATAAACATTGTACTGATACTCACGTCGCGAGTTTTTCTGATCAGTTTCAGCAATCATTAGCCCATCAGAACTGTATTCAAATTTTTTTGTTGTGGCATCAGGGTAGCTAACCGATTTTAAATTACCTGAAAAATCATAATTAAATTCGGTAATTCTATTTGCTGGGTCAATAATTCTTGAAAGCTTATCGCTAGAATAGATGTAACTGATGTTTTCACCTGTTGGTGTTTTAATTTCGGTTAATCTATTTTGTGCATCATAACTGTAATGAATAACGCGGTTAACATTATCAACTACAGAGATTTGCAGGCCTAAATTATTAAAATATACACGGCTACTATCGCGGTAGGTTCTAACCCATGTGCCGTCTTGCAAACGTTGTAACTGCGAATGATCTTTTGTAGTTGGTGAAAAAGCTAAAATACCACTCGAAGTATTTTGAAAAATCACGCGTCTTATTCGGTTATTACCACTATCAGCAATTAATAAATTATTATTTTCATCAAGACCTAAATGCCTCGGAGCATTTAGTCTGGCATCAAGCGCTGTACTACCATCACCTGAAAAACCTGCCACACCATTACCAGCAATAGTAAAAGCTTGGTCGGTATTTAAATTTATTCTAACAACTCGGTTATTGCCGGTATCTGCCACATATAAATAATTATTTTGCTGATCTAAGGCTAAACCATAAGGTTTATTAAATAATACCTCATGTGCTTTTGATTCATTGGCAAATATACCGTTAACCGGGTCACCTGCCACAATTGAAATGTTTCCGTTTGTGTCAACTTTTCTGATGTAACCGCTTTCACTAGAAATATATAAGTTGCCTATAGAATCATACACAAGCCCTTTTGGATGATTTATCGAGGCAGTGGTTGCAAGGCCACCATTGCCTATATCACCCGTTTGCCCGTTACCTGCAATAACTCCAGTTGCACCAGTTGCGACATTCAGCCACCTAACTTTGTGAAAACCGTAATCAGCAATAGCCACCACATCGAGCGTAGAGCTTGCGACAATACTCATGGGCGTATTAAGTGTTTGCTTACCATTAACCACTATATCATCACCATTAGACGCAATTTCACTTGGATTAGAGTCAGTTGCACCACAGGCAAACTGACCTGATAATGTCGTATGGGTTCTGACTTGCGGTGTACAGCTGAGATTAGCTGTACTATTGCAATATGTGCTTATAGCGGTGCCTTGAATTTCTTGAGCTTCTTGATAATTATTAAAAAAGTGCGGCGGCGAAATTTGTGAGCCTAAAATTCTGCTCGCTGTGCCCCCCTGTAAATCAAACACTGAATGCCGACCGGCATCTACACCAATGATTCGCCCGTTTAAATTTAACATGCTGACAGGTTTTGAATTAAACGAATAATTACTAGTATGAGTTGAACACGAAGAGTAATGAACGCGCGGACTGCAAACTGTGATGGTTGCAAATGCCAAGCAGACATTGCCGCCTATAAATTCAAATCTATTTGTACAAATCCTTTCTTGATGGCAGCTTTCTGTATAATAATTATAAAAATCATAGCCTTTCAAAAATCCGTTCAATGGATAATTACTTCCGATAATGCTTTTATTAACGCTTGCTGTTGCATTATATTTCAAATTCAAAATTTCTAAATTATTCTGGTTCGACGCTGCGGCGACATTTGGCCACGCGTTTAGTGCTACACCACGGCTAATATCAGCACCATTACTTGCGCCATCTATTACAGTTTGAATGGTGTTATTAATGGCATATGATGAAATACCCCCATCAGCTTCTTCGAGCATAATTTTATTACTACTTGGGTTAACTATTTTTTGAAACCCCGCAATTTTCCAGCCAGTGCCGGCTTCTGAGTTTTTATAGTTTTGCACATATATAGAATCTGTTAAATCCTGACCGAATATTTTTTCTGGAGAAAGTTGCGAGAACTCTTTGGGGTCTGTGAACTTTGCATCCATTCCTTCTGTCCAGTACTTTGTTGTAAATGTACCCATGGTCAGTTCTTTAAAATAAATATCATAATGAGCCTGATACGGATAAACACCACTATCAAAGTACTCATTGCTATTTTTTAATAAATCAACCCCAAAACTAATTGCCGCCATATGAGGTAAATTGTTAAAAGTTTCTTTATTAGTTCGCAAATTGTTAGTCGTTAATGTGGCCTCAATTTTTTCTGGTTGAATTTGCGAAGTTACATTGGTGTAACTTGTGTCATATTGAAAATAATGATAGAACTCTTCTATTTTATCAAAACAAATCGGAATTAAACCAAAGCCAACGTAACTACACTTTTGCATTTTCACATCATAGGGTTTAAAATCTGAACTGGCTTGATTCGGCAAAGTCACATCAACTTTAGTATTAGCAAAATCAAATAAATTGGTAACTAAAGCCGAAGGTTTTGCCCATGCACTTTTATAAATTAGTTTTGGTGCAAAAGAATTACCTAATACTTTAAATGATGGTAGTTCAATTTGAGAAGTTAAGGCGCCATTAAAGGTGTCAGCACCCGGTTTATCTTGCGCGCCAATTGGTCTAACATTTGGCCCAGCAATTGTTGCGTAAGCTAACGAAAAATGTCTAATGCCTTGATTGGGTTTTGTAACAACACTTTGACCGTCTGGTGACACCACCGCCGCACCGCCAATTTCCCACCTACCGGTTTTTGAATTCATCAGCATAAGCACAAGCTCTGTCGTTGGCGGAAATTCATTTACATTTGGTAGTGTCAACTCTACCGGCTGGCTAAAAGTCGTGCCCGAAGGCTCAAGCGCCACCACCGTTTTTGGCCGTGCCCACTCTGGAGCGCTAATCGTGGCGCGATCAGCAGGTATAGTTTGTAAGCTTATTAAACTTTGGCTTTCGCCATTAGGAAATTGCGTCGCACCTGACGGTATGCTTAATGAAACCCCCGGCGCATGAGAGTCTGTCACCGCGCCACCGGCCTGTACCACGATATTAGTACCGCTGCCATCTAAATAAATCGGAGCTAGATAAATCGGTGTCTGTAAAATATTACTTTGTCTTACACCAATTGTGATACTGACCGTAGTTTTTGAAAACTTTCGCGGCGTAGCCTGTGCTGATAAAATAACATTACTGCCATCAATCACAAGCTGTTGGTCGCCCGTAACTTTTCTATTTGGAAAATTAGATTTTAAAAATTTAAACACCCCATTACTATCGGTGTAGGTGCTAAGTGTTGTACCAAGAATAGAAACCTGTGCATTTATAAGCGGAAAGTCATCGGTGTCGCGCACGGTGCCTGACAGTATCACATCATTATCAGCGTCAAGTTCGTAAGTATAACTGACTGTTTCATTTTTGCGGTGATCGTAGACGCTAACTTTATAAGAACTTGATGGCTGCATTGAAACCATAAAGCTGCCTTTAGCGTCAGCTGTGATTATTTCTGAACTGAAAAAACCTCTTGAAACTGTAACAGAATAATTTGGCCTAGTGGCACCCACCGCTCCTTTTACAATAACTTTGTTATTGGGCTCATCCACGTAAAGACCAATCAGCGATTGATTCAGCGGGCGTGAAATTGCATAAACGCTGATAGTTTTTTCTCCGAGATTACCGGCCTTATCCGTAGCTTGTGCTGTTAAAATAGTAGTGCCTTCTAATACTGTTGAATAATTTGTACTTAAGCTTGTGGTTTCACCTGAAACCGGAATATCAGCACCATTAAGTTTAGCAGCAACCACGGGCTCATTAGTGCTAAAACTCACCTGAAAATAAAACCCATCAACTGAATCATCTTGCACTGGCGAAATAAACGTTAAACCTGGCGGCGTGGTATCTCTTATAATTGTTTTTACCTCACTAATTGTTGTATTTCCCGCTGCATCGGTACTTACAACTTTTACTAAATTAGCGCCCTCTTTGTTAAGATTTAAAGTCGCGGTAAAAAATACGCTTGGCGTGGTTAATTGCAATTCTTCATTAACATAAACTTTGGTTGTGGTTGGGCTTAAATCTTCAATGCCAATCGGCACTTGATAGGTTAATTTATTAGTTAGTGCGTTTTCAGGTACACCTAAACTTATTTTAGGAATAGTTCGATCAATCCTAAAATCTAACTGATACGGGTTAGGTATTGCAAAATTCAGCGCCATATCTTTAACTGAAGCTTTTAAGCTGTAATGCCCCTCTGCAAGCGGGTTTAAATCAGCACTAAAAGCATACTCCCACCCGTCACCGATTTTTAGTTTTGCAAATTTTGAGCTGACATCCTGGTTTACAGCTTCGCTGCTAATTAAAGACCCGGTTAATTTTGCAATAAAAGACTCAGCATCTATTCTTCCGAAGGCATCCGTAACGCGCAAATTCACATAATTTAAATTCTGATAATACAAAAGACCAGTTGCTGAGCTTGGTGAAGATTCAGCAAGCCAAATAGGTTTAACTGCGTCACTGACCACAGGTATTTTTTGCGACACCCAGCCTATGCGTTTTTTTAGTTTATTAGCTTCAACATGATAAAGCGCCACTGAAAACATATTCGCATTAACCGGTAAAAGCCTCTCAGTTGTATACGTATAAGAAATACTTTCTCCGCCGTTTAAGTTTTGTGCAGAACTAGTATAAAGAGTCTGATCATTAAATATAAATTGTGCGGCTTTTAGATCTTTTTCATCATCATCATCATCGTCATCGTCACTCTTACGCAAATTAGTAACTGAAGCATTAATTTTTGTACTCATGCCTTCAATAGCGGTGCCGATTTCTGAAATAATAACAAAACGATACTTATTCATAATTGTTGAAATCTGGCTTGAATTAGCTGTTAAATTATCAACCTGCAGCGCATAGCGGTTTTCAGCCAGCAGGTTTTCGCTTTGATTAATGCTTTGGCTTATTTTTTGGCTCAGTTTATTTAAAATTTCAGTTTGTTTGTTAATATAAGCAATCGAAGCGGCACTTGTTTTATTTTTCTCAGTTTTATTTTTAAGTTCGTTTAACGCTAATATGCGGCGCTCAAGTTTAGCCCGCACTTGCGCAAGGCGCTTTAATAAAGCTTTATTTTTATGATTGTCATACACCTTTACTGTAAATTGATTTAAATCGCTGGCGTTAATATTACTTACAGTAAAAGAAAAATTAATTTCATTTTTGTTAATACCCGTAAGCTGCAAGCTATCACTTACATCAACAGCTTCGCTCGGAAAGCTCGCCTGTATATCAAGGCCGTCTTTTTTAAACTCTTCAAGCAGATTTCTTTTACTATCACCTGCTTTATTAATAGCCTTAATGCTACCTGAAAATCTTACGCTTTCAGCACCTTTAAGGTTGATTTTATCTGGCTTTATACTGATGAGTAACCCGCGCTCGGGTGCTGAGTTATAATCATCAGCCTGAGATAATTGTGGCAGAGAAATACCTAAAACTAAAAACAGAACTGTAAATAATGTTTTCATACTACTTCACCCATTCTTTAATTTCGTTTTTAGAAGCTAATAAACCCTCATTTTGTAAAAGTGCTACATCTTCATCAGTTAAGGCGTAGGCGCTGTCTTGATTTAATTTAACTTTTATTTCGCTAATTTGATCTTTTGTGGCTCTCACTGCCACTGGGTCTTGGTTAATCGCTATCAATGGCGTCAGCAATACTATCAGTGATTGAGCCCGAGCTTTTATTAGTTTCTGACTTGGTACAGCCTACTAATATCGTTATTAATGCCAAAGCTATAGATAAGATGAGTCTAGAAGTATGGTGTTTCACAAACGTCCTCTCTTGTTAGTTTATTCAGTTTATTCAGTTTGTTAGTTTATTCAGTTTGTTAGTTTATTCAGTTTGTTCAGTTTATTAAAGAACTGTTAAAGTTTATTACTTACTAAACAATTTTACTATATAGTCTTTCGGCGGGTTTTTAAAATAACTTAAGGCTTTG
>Ga0209824_10001949_pt1 | contig 11020 bp, 10 predicted proteins | sample VDWuncwatermetaG_FD_184124 | JGI IMG/M metagenome (GOLD analysis project Ga0209824, IMG submission 184124) | Wastewater microbial communities from Netherlands to study Microbial Dark Matter (Phase II) - VDW unchlorinated drinking water (SPAdes)... ...
ATATCATGAAAGGATTCAAGCTCTGCTTATACCAAAAAACCTGCGAAAACGCTCCCCCGATGCTTGCTCTGAGTGAAATCGAAGAGGAGGAAGTTAGAAATTATTTCCAAACGTCTGGAACTGTTACCAATTGAGGAATATGTCCGCCTGAAATACTTATTGCGATTTCCCTTAAAATTAACAGCTTTGATTTCATAGATAAATTATTCATATAAACCTAATTCATTTTATTGGTTAATCGAAATTAAAAACGCTCTCCACTATCTACCGCAAAATTATTCCATCTATCTGATTATAAGAATAAATTTATATTCTATATGAGGTTAACCCACAGGCAAGATCACCTGCAAACAGAACATACTGCCGACGCCAGGCTGACTTTCAACCGTCATATTGCCTTTCATTAACTTAGCCAGATTACGCGCAATCACAAGCCCTAATCCAGTACCACCAAAGCGCCGGGTTATCGAGTTATCGGCTTGCATGAATGGCTGAAATAGATTTTTTATAGCCTCAGGACTCATACCGATGCCGGTATCCTGTATACAGAATTCCAAGTTGACCATTGCATCAGATACATTAACTTGTTTCACCTTGAGACAAATTTTGCCTTGCGATGTAAATTTGACTGCATTTTCTAGCAGGATGATCAAAATTTGTCTCAAGCGGAGCGGATCACCCAAAAGCACAGGGGTAGATTCGGACGTATTGATCAAGTCAAAAACCAGCCCTTTCTCTTTGGCCCTCAGTGTATACAGACGTTCAAGACTGCATAACAGGTCATTAAGATCAAACGGAGTCACATCTAGCAACATTTGCCCAGATTCAATTTTTGACAGGTCGAGTATGTCATTGAGTATTCCCAGCAGTAGCTTTGCCGAGTCAAGAATCTGAGACAAAAAAATCTGCTGATCTTCAGGATCAGGGTGATCAAGAGCCAATTCGGAAAAACCGATAATAGCATTCATCGGTGTGCGAATTTCGTGACTCATATTCGCCAGAAATTCGCTTTTGGCACGACTGGCAGCTTCCGCTGAGATCTGCGCATGTTGTACGCTTTCGATCAACTCATTGAATGTTCGTGCCGTATCCCCCGCCTCATCATCACGAGTGACAGTCAGCCTGCGTGAATAATCACCGCTGCTTTTAATGTCATTCATTGCCTGTCGCAGCTGCTGTAGTGGAACGAGGACGGAACGCGATATCAAATAAGCAAGCGGCGCCGTCAGGCTGACTGAGAAAATCAAAATAAACAACATCAGATAGGTTGCAATATCAATCTTTTGACTTGCTTGCCTCTCATCAAGGATGACACGTCGTTTAGCAATTTTCACGACACGATCAATTGCCTCTCGATGCAAGGCGTATGCAGCTTTCATTTTCTTCATCGCGATGAGCATTGCAGGCTTATTCTCATGCCGCAAGGCGGGAACAAACTCATCATTCACGACCGAATAAAACAGCATGGCAGGCTCGTGCGCCTGGAGCAGAAAGTTTTTAGCCAAATCATCACTCAAGCCTTGATTCAACCAGAATTCATGTCTCTTAACGTACTCCCGCTGCAAATCAAGCAAGCGGGCAATCAGATTCGCCTGTTCGGATGGCTCACACTCAACGAGCTGCAAACTCACAAGGTACGATTCGATAATGTACGCTGGCGGCGGCAAAATGTCTGCCACCAAATCCTTACCCTGAACAATATCCTGATAAATCGGACCATTGACTTTGAGTTCACCCAGTGTTTTGAACGACCACAGGCCATACAGCGAAAACCCGGCCACCACGCAATAAATCAGTATGGCAAAACGTTGCCGAAGTTTAAGGCGTCCAATTTGATCCATTTCAGTTCCTGTTTATGCGCGTTAATCAGCTATTGATTAACAACAGTATATATAATCGCTTCAAATCATGGCAGGCAATCAGTATTCCAACCTAGAGTGGCGCCTCTTTCCGGATTGTAATGTATCCGCATTTTCCTGTCTACTGAGATAAATACGGTTAACTGTATTTATCTCAGCAGACTCGAGTGATTACGACTCGAGCCATTCGTCTCAGTTATTTTTCCTGTTTTTTTATCACGCGGGTTCTGATTAAGTACACCTCATCCATTGCCTTACCCAGCTCATTCGCAGACACGTGAACTTTACAAGCACAGGACACTTCCGAGATTAAATCCTTAGAACTAGTTTCCGGTCAGCTTACGTCGCAGCCAAAAACTGGCGCCATCGACCAGCATAATCAGCAACAGCATCGCAATAATGACACTGGCGGCCTGCTGCATTTGAAACAAGGAAAGGTAGTATTTGAGCATTTGCCCCAGCCCACCTGCGCCGACCACGCCCAGAATGGCCGCGGCGCGTATATTGTTCTCCCAGCGGTACAGCGTGTATGACATCAGTTGCGGCAAAATTTGCGGCAGCGCGGCATACAAAAAAGCAGCAACGGGGGTTGCGCCATTAATACGCAGAGTCTCTTCGCTCTCAGGCGACAGGTTCTCCAGCGCATCCGCGAACAGTCGACCCAGCACGCCGGTCGTGTGCACAGCCAGCGCCAGCGTGCCCGCAAAAGGCCCGAGTCCGGCCGCGATCAGCAGAATGACCGCCCAAACCAGTTCTGGTATCGAGCGCAACAGGTTGAGTATCAAACGGACTATCGCGCGTAATGCCCCCCCCCAGCGCCCGCTGGCCGGCAGTGCCAGCGCAAGGCCTGTGACAAAGGCAATGCCGGTACCCAGTGCAGACATGGAAATCGTCTCCATCGTTGCCTCTGCCACCCTCTCCAGAAAAGGCATGGCCAGCTCAGGTGGCGCAAAGCCATTCAGAAATTCCAGACTGGAGCGCAGCGCATCGGCAGAAAAAAGCACACCCCAGCTCATTGTCAGCGAGTAAAAACTGGCGACAACCAGCGCCAGCAGCCCTGCCAGCAGCGCGAAGGTGGACAATCCGATAACAGGTGGCAGTGATGAAGGGCGCATGTCAGCTCAGCCGCTTGCGTAAAAAAGCGCTGACCTGATCGGCACACGCGACAAGCAATACAAATATGATCAGCATGGTTGAAACTTCACCGCCGGATAACATTTTCATCGATTCGTCCATACGTTGACCGAGCCCGCCTGCTCCGACGAAACCCATGATCACCGAGCCTCGGATCGCGCATTCCCAGCGCATGGTGGTGTAGGACACCAGTTCGGCGGCTGATGCCGGCAAGGCCGCATAAAAAAAGGCAGCAAGACGGCCACTGCCGTTTTTAAGGAGGGATTCGCTGGCAACCGTATCTGACGATTCGAGAATCTCCGCGTAGACTTTGCCCAACATCCCGCTGTAAGTCAGCGCAATGGCCAGCACGCCTGCAGTCGGCCCCAGTCCCACAATGCGTACAAAAAGCAAAGCCCACACCAGTTCAGGTACGCTGCGCAGCAGCACCAGCAACCAGCGCGCAATTTGCCTGACGATGGCACTATCAAGACGCATGCGTCCGGACTCAAGACGTGAGACTGATAAGGATTCAGTCGCCAGTAAGGTCAGCGGAATGGCACCCAGCAGCGCCAGCGTAAGACCTGCTGTAGCCATGGCGATGGTTTGCCATGTCGCGTCAAAAATGAGCCAGAGGAACTCGCTGGAATGGGCAGGTGGGAAAAAGCTGGCGAGAAAGTGTCCGGTAGCCTTAAGACTTTGTTCATCGAGCAAGATCCACGGTTTAAATTCGCTAGCAACCAGCACAGGCCACAGCAAAATCAGCCCAACGACGGTCGCCGTGATACGGCCCCGCCAGGCAGGATCAGGTGTGTAAGCTGCCTGAATGGCTGAACTCATCTTAGTTTCAGCAGACAGGACAAATGGATGCGCCCCGCTGCGCAACCACAGATTCAGCAGGTGCGGCCTGCTTTTCATTCTGGTAGAGCGCGGCGATCATCGCATCGGTCACCTCGGCACGAGGGGCATCAAAAACGATTCGCCCATCGCGCAGCCCGACGATGCGCGGAAAATAGCCAAGCGCCAATTCGACCTGATGCATGCTGCAAATCAGTGTGGCGTTACGGCGGGTCGCTTCCTGTTGCAAGGCGGCTAAGGTTTGCTGCGAGAGTATCGGGTCGAGCGCGGAAATCGGTTCATCCACCAGAAAAGCATCGGCCCGGGATACCAGTAAACGGGCGAGCCCGCAACGCTGGCGCTCGCCTCCGGACAACCTGTCCACCCGCGCATATAACTTGTCCTGCAGGTTAAAGCGTGCCAACGCATTGTAAGCAGTTTCCGGTTCACTCGGTCTGATCAGTGACGAAATAGCCTGCCAGAGATTCCATTGTGGCAGACGTCCGGCCAGAACCGCCGTTACCACACGTTGCCGTGCCGGCAAGGGCGGTGTTTGCGGTGCAAGAAACAGACGTGCGCGTAGCGCATGACGCCCGGCATGACTAAGTTTCCACGGCGCTACGCCAAAAACGGAAAAATCGCCTGTTTCAGCCTTGTGGGCGCATGCCAGCGTGTGCAGCAAAGTCGTCTTACCTGCACCGGACGGGCCGATCAGCGCGATCTGCTCACCCTGCCCGACCGACAGACTGATCTCGTTTAACGCGCACGCCGTGCTTTTGCGTGCGGCTGCATGCCATACGCTGACCCCTTGCAATACAAACGACATGTTTATTTCAACATGCCTGCGCTGCGAGCAGCCGTTTCAATTGCGTTGTAATTTTCAACTTTGGTCGGGATGAATCGCGTAGCACGTTGCAGATCCAGAATCACTTTGTCATCCGGATTATTCTTGTCCAGCGCTAAAAATGCCTGAGCTAACTTGCCTCGCAATACTGGATCCATGTCAGCGCGCACGGTCCAGTTATAGTCGTAATATCCCGGTGTGGTATAGAAAACGTGAACAGCGCTGGTATCCACTTTACCTTGCGATACCAGCTTATCCCATACAGAGATATTCAATGCGCCGGCATCGACCTTGCCACCGGCCACTGCGGCGACTGTCGCATCATGCGCACCGGAAAAGGCGATGCGTTTCATGTCGTTTTCCGGATTGATGTTGGCAGCCAGCAGGTACGAGCGCGGCATCAGATGACCTGAGGTGGAAGATTCTGAACCGAAAGTAAAAGTTTTACCCTTCAGATCCTGCAAATTTTTGATGTCATTGTGTGTCGTGATGAAGACAGACTTGAATTTTTCATCTTCTTCACGTTGTACCAGCGGGATTACCTGATTGTGACTACGCACTTTAGCCTGAATGAAAGTAAAGCCGCCGAACCAGACCAGATCAAGCTTATTGTTGACCAAGCTTTCCACTGAAGAGGCGTAATCGGTAACGGGAGTGAATTCGACCTTCATGCCCAGCTTTTTTTCAAGATAGTCACCCAGCGGCTTGAACTTGCGCTGCAACTCGGTTGGAGACTCATCGGGGATCGCCGACACGCGCAAAACCGGTTGCGCCAGACTCTGGCCGGATGACAGCAGCGTTGCAGTAACGAGCAAAGCCGCGAAGAGTGATTTAATTGTTGTTGACGCTGAAAAATAAGACATGACGACCCTTTTTAAAATAAATTGGGCGCGGCCGGAATAGATATGACAGATGCAGCGATACACCGCTGTTACAAGCTAAAAAACGCGTAGCTGCACGCTTTATGAGTGCAATGGCGCGCGTTCGTACCTCATAGGATCTGCAGACCTGCACAAGAGCAGCGCGTTGACACAGTACATTCCATCGCACCCGGTTCGGGTCAGCTACACGCGGACCGACTGACCCGAGTCATCTTAAAGTGAAACGGCGTTACGGCGAACCAACGGGAATCAGGTACGACAGCGGGGCGCAGTGTAGCAGAAGAAAATGAAATACTTGTGCTGAACAGAAAAAAAATTGCAGACTTATTTTATCCGGCCTGTGTATTGAAGTGCGTTGCAGACAGAGCGATTCTTGCCTTGCGATTCGCAGCAGCAAACGCTATTGTTAAAAAAATGCTGACTTGAAGGCGGTCTGATTCCATGGATGATTGATTCTAAAATTTACACTTAAAGCATATTGACTTTTTTTGAATTACCCACAAAGCCAGGCCGCATACAGGTTAGCGCGATTAAATCGTTAACAAATCTTTCACACTTACGCTAATACATTGTTTTAATTAAATTATTTTAAATATCAATAAACAGGCAGCATAGAAAAAAACCCTTGTGGGATAAGATGTTAGCAGCTTCATCACCCGTGTTGTCCACAGAGTTATCCACAGAAATTGTGGGTAAAACAAAAATACGCTTTAGGAACGGGCAATTGGCGCTGAATTGAAGGAAAATTTCTGCAATAACCAACTCAGCTGACAGGTAATGATCAGCCGGATTCATTCAGTCGCGCTCATAGCCCCTTCCATCGCGGGCGAATCGACATGTCAGCCGCTTACATTTTTCACTCAAGGTAGGAATAAATGAAATTCGATCCTCCATTGACATTACCCAGTAGTTGCGACGTGCCGAATATACCTGAAGGATGCGAAACACCAAATCCAAAATTAGTCTCGCGCAGCGTACGAACCCCGATCCTCTTCATCATATAACTTCAACCCAGCCCGATACCGTGGAAGTCACCTGCACGGTCAGTAGCCAGAATCTTATCCGGATCAGCATCAAAGATACGGGAAATGGCCTGCCTCCTGGGAAGCTGCTGCAACTGTTTCAGTCATTCAATCATCCGGGTCAAGAGCACGGCACATAAGAAGGGACAGGCATAGGCCTGGTGGTCACCAAGCAACCGGTGGAACTGACGGGAGGCAGATGACATGTCTGACCATTTGCACCCCGCACGTACAGAGGCTGCGGCATAAGCGATGAATGTGGTCAGTACGATTATCTTAAACGACGAACCATCAACGTGAAAATCCATGCGGAAACGCGAATTTAAGAGAACACCAGCGAACAATCGTTACCGGCAATGGCAGCCAGGATTTTCCCCAAAATCTGAGATGTGCTGCTGTGACGGGGACGTCGGAAGCTCGATGGAGATGTGCGGTTATGATTTACCGGTGGTCGTCACCGGCAATCTGCCAAAAAATTCCGCCAGCGGTATCCGAGTTAGAGTCGTTGACCCAGGGAAATCGGGCAAAATCAGTGCGTATTGGTACTTTTAATGGCTCAGTGCTTTTTCAAGTGAGTGTTGAAATTTCTTTGCGTCGTGCTCTGTCACGCGATATTTCACCGTTTCGCCGGTTACCAGCTTGGAACAGGAGTTCACCAGTTCCATCACGATGGGATATTTTCCAGTGGTGATGGCCTCATTTAAAAAACTTAATCTGTTCGCAGCGTCTGCCAATGTAAGGCAGAAGTGATGGTCATCATCGGTGATGCTGATACTTTTGATGCCTGCATGAGTGACCGCTTGGCAATGAAACTGTTTCTTAGACATTGTATTCCCCCTGAGTTGATACCTGTTTGCGAATACGTGGAAGTCTGCGCGCCACCACCTTGTAAGTCAAACGGCTAAATTTGGCAGTATAAAAATTAACCTGTTTGGCAAACTGAATGTATTTGTCTGGTACGCACCCATAGAGCCGGCGCAATTGATGCACGTGGAGAACGCAGCAGATAGCCGTCAATGCTGTGCGGGGTCAATCCCGATCATGCTTAAAATTGTCACCAACCGGAATAATCTATTTCTGTTCAATGATATACCGCATTAACTCAGCCAGTGTACACAGACTTATCCACAGATTTTGTGGACAACGCGCGCCAGCGCTCCCCACATCAACATTCAGGAGTGAATTTCCCCCGACCGGCGGGGCAGGAACGCCAGGGCCACAGAGATGCCGGCCCGGATCTTCCCCGGGGATTTGCTGGAAGGTACCTGTGCCCGCGATCCTCCGTTGAACCGACACGGGCGCATCGATTGCGGCGGTTTTCCGGACGGAAATATTTTTAGCGCATTTCCCGGCGGGGCATGCAGGAAATTCAGGTGATGGGGAGGCAACATTCTGAAACGCGATGAACTGCAAATATGCATGGCTGGAATGAGGAAATGTAACCATTTGTAAAAATGTGAACCATTCAACAGGAAACAACTCTGACCTGCCGTGAGCATTAGCTTATTCATGTATCCTCCCTGAGCATGAGTCTTGACGCCCGTTGAGACATTTTGCCCCTGAACTTCATTGCGTCAGGGGCATTTTTTTCGATCACTGCGCAACATAAATAGTTGTTCAGTGCAGCAATATACCGTCATCTGGAAACAGGTCATCCAGGCCAGCAAAGTCCGCTTCTTCAAAGTCTTCGGCCATCAGCAGTGCCCGCGCCCCAGACCATCAACTTGTATTCAACAGTAAACCATTCACCACCTCTGATGCTGTGTCAGTAATCGTTGTGAATCTTTTTTTGATGGACAAAAGTATCCTGATCGACATAACCGAAGGCGCTGGCTGATCATGTTGCTGGATACAACTAAGTGACTGATTGGAAATAGGAGTTATTTTGCTGAAAAATACATAGCAAGACGTATTGACTTTTCTGAATTACCCACAAAGCCAGACAGCATGAAGAATAGATGCATATTGCTATTCACAAAACATTCATACTTACGATAACACATTGTTTTATTTAGACTATTTTAAATCTCAAAAAACAAGCAGCCAAAAAAAAAGCCTTACAGGATGGTACTTTAGCGGCTTCATCCCCAACATTATCCACAGAGTTATCCACAGATATTGTGGATGAAACAGGAATACTCTTTAGGAACGAGGGGTTGGCGCAGAGTTATTGTGGGTATTCTGCAAAGACCTACTCGGATATTCGGAAACAGCATACGTGGCGTGATGCAAAAAATTGCATTGGGGAATTGATGTACCCGACGACGCGTCGCCACCTCTGCATCCAAAATCCGGCCTACCTCGCATCCGCTGCCCCCACCAAATGACGGCCACACAGCGACTCCGACGGGGTGCATTTCTGAACCACCTTGGGTCCCTTCTGTATCACCCCTACCCCCTTTATTCCCCCGTTGCGGCAGGTGGCTGTCGTCGATGCGTCGGGTACGACGGGTTTCCGGAGGATTTTTTTGTAAATGGAATTCCCCAGCAGGATCACGCAGAAATTCAGGGGTGGGTGGGGTGGCACAATTCTGAAATCCTGCGGAACTGAAAACCTGTATGACGGGTGCTCCCGTGATTTGAAGAAATGGAACTATTTGTAAAAACCTGAACCATTTAACAACTGCTCACTCTGACCTGCCGTGAGCATTAGCTTATTCATGCATATGAGTCTTGACGCCCGTTGAGACATTTTGCCCCTGAACTTCATTGTGTCAGGGGCATTTTTTTGCGATCACGACATACAGCAATACTCAGTGTAGCAATGTACCGTCATCTGGAAATATGCCATCCAAGTCATCTTCTTCAAAGTCCTCGACCATCAGAGGTTCAGTGCCCATGTCCCAGATCATTGATTTGTATTCGACAGCAAACCATTCTCGGAACATCTTCAGGGTGCGTTTCTTTGGCCATTCAGATTCATCCTCAATCCACGACTTCAGGATATGCTCAAAGAACATGCGCCACCGCTTTTCCACCCACTTGATAGCGTCTTCGGTTCCATCAATTGGATCGTTTTGACTATCATATGATGGAACAAGAAAAGCCTCGCTGTCCTCGTTGGCTTGATCAAGTGTGAGTTCCATCGGGAAGGGGCCTGCAGTCTTGACCCAGTCAACATATGGCTGTTTATATCGCAAGACAACCATGGCACGATTAACTTGGTACTGTGGATATTTTGTCATCTGTATTTCCTCTGTGTCAGCTATTTTAGATCAACCCGCTCACGCAAGTCCTTGCCTGCCTTGAAGTGCGGAACATACTTGGCAGGTACTGAAAGCTTTTCTGCCGTCTGTGGATTATGTCCGTTACGTGGTGGCCTGTAGTTCAATGGTAATCCTCCCATTTTTAGTTGGGGTCAGAAGTAGAGTGGGTTAAAAAATCTAGTTTCTGTTTCGGTGTGATGCCGCCGAGCGCCATGTGAGGGCGTTCGTGATTGTAAGTCCACATCCATTTTGTTGCATAGTCCTGCACATCAATAATCGATTCAAACAGGTAATGCGCCAGCCAGTCATATCGCACCGTCCGGTTGTAACGTTCAATATAGGCATTCTGCTGGGGATTGCCAGGTTGTATAAAATCCAGCCGGACATCCAGCTGCTTGGCCCAGTTTCTCAGCGTTTCACTAATGTACTCCGGTCCGTTATCGCTGCGAATGGACACAGGTTTGCCACGCCATTCAATGACCTGATTCAGCGAGCGGACCACCCGGTCTGCCGGCAATGAGAAATCAATATCAATGGCGAGGGCCTCACGGTTGAAGTCATCAATCAAATTGAACAGCCGGTAACTTCTGCCATCGGACAATTGGTCATGCATGAAATCCATCGACCAACATTGATTGATCGCATCCGGCACTGCTAATGGCTCAGGCTTCTCCCTGACGATCCGTTTTCTGGGCTTGATCCGCAAATTCAGTTCCAACTCGCAGTAAATCCGGTAAACCCGTTTGTGATTCCATGGATAGCCCTTCACATTTCTTAAGTACAAAAAACACAGCCCGAATCCCCAGTTGCGCTGGTTGTGGGTGAGACGAATCAGGTGATCAGCGATCTCAACATTCTCTGACGAGAGTTTGGGTTGATACCGATAACAGGTCTGGCTGACGCTAAATATCAGGCAGGCCAACCGGATGCTGATGCCATGCTGTTCAACAGTCTGTTGCGCCATCTCGCGTCGGCAAGATGGCTTCACCACTTTTTTTGCATGGCCTCCTGAATAATCTCGGCCTTCAGGCGTTCCTCGGCATACATCTTTTTTAACCGGCGGTTCTCCTCTTCGAGTTCCTTGAGTCGGGACATCAAGGAGGCGTCCATGCCGCCGAATTTGCTTCGCCATTTGTAAAAGGCCGCTGAGCTCATGCCGTGCTCTCGACAAAGCTCAGGGACGGGGCTGCCGCCCTCAGCTTGCTTGAGGATTGCAATGATCTGACTGTCTGAAAAACGTGATAGCTTCATGTAAAAC
>Ga0209824_10001950_pt1 | contig 11018 bp, 8 predicted proteins | sample VDWuncwatermetaG_FD_184124 | JGI IMG/M metagenome (GOLD analysis project Ga0209824, IMG submission 184124) | Wastewater microbial communities from Netherlands to study Microbial Dark Matter (Phase II) - VDW unchlorinated drinking water (SPAdes)... ...
AGCTAGTATATTTTATTATACGTTTTTGGTTATTTTTATATATTTTGTTTCACCTATTATAATTTATGCTTTTTCGGAAGATGTATTTGTAATATTTTCTGGTGAGGAATTAGGAAATCTTGAACCTTGTGGTTGCTCTGAGGGCCAGGCTGGGGGTATTTCAAGAAGATATACTTTTATTGATTTTTTTAAGAAACAAAAGAATGTAGTTTCTCCGATAAGTTTAGGTGATTTTCCCAAAAGTTGCGGACGACAGGAAGAGATTAAAATGGAAATTCTGTACCGTGCGATTAGAGAAATGGGTTATGTATTGCATAATCTGGGCGAGAAGGATATTGAAATTAGTCCGCAATTACTAAGTTTTTTGTCACAAACAAACAAAGTAGATTTCCTTTCAAGCAATGTGAAACCTATTGCTCCCTTTCCAATAAAGATTAGCCAATACGTCCTGAAGGAATATATTGATTTAGAACATCCGTTTTAGGTATCCTTTCTAAGTCGCTTCTTAGTCCTCATATGGTGGATTATGTAAATGTTTATGATCCAGTAACTGCTTTGGAGCCTTTGGTTAAACAACTACAGAATAAGGTAAATCTAATAGTTTTGCTTTCACATGCACCTCTGGAAGAATCTATAGAGATAGCAAAATATTATCCTGAAATAGGGTTAATTATAACTGGACATAATATAGATGAGCCAGAGGATTCAATAACGTATATTAACAATACCCTAATTATATCTTCTGGAAGGGGTGGAAAGTATATTGGAGTTGTAAGGTATTCGATAAATAACAAGGTTGTAGAAAGAAAGTCTGTTGAAATTGTTCCATTAGATCATACTTACAAAGATTCACAGGAGATGGTTTCGTTATTAAGAGAATATCAACAAATTCTAAAAAATGAAGATTTGTTGAGTAAAGCATTACTAGCACCTCCTTCAAATGGGTTATCATATGTAGGTAGCCCTGCCTGTGGGACGTGTCATAAGATAGTATACGAACACTGGTGTAAAACTTCGCATGGCATGGCATATGGCACCTTGGTTAACGCTGGACACCAGTACGATCCTGAGTGTGTTCAGTGTCATACAACTGGCTATGGATATACTTCTGGATTTTTAAATTATGAGAAGGATCAAAATTTAATAAATGTTGGTTGTGAAAGCTGTCATAGGGCTGGAAGTGGGCACTTAAAAGATGTGAATAATGCGTATAGATCAACAAGTGGAGGTAATTGCGAGACATGCCACGATAGTGAACATAGTCCAAGGTTTCAATTGAATGAGTATTGGAGAAAGATTAAACACCCAGAAGAAATATTAAGAAAATTACCAAAAAATAACAGGGAATAGGTATTTAAAATGATTAAGATTGCATTTTATTGGCACCAACATCAGCCTTATTATAAGGACAATTTGACGGGTGAATATTCTATGCCATGGGTGAGGCTGCATGGGATAAAGGATTATATTGGTATGGCGTTATTGTTAGAAGAGTTTTCCGAGATACGCCAAACGTTTAATTATGTACCATGCCTGTTAGACCAACTCAAAGATTACGAAGAAAATCGTGCGATCGATTTATTTTGGAAGTTAACAAAAATACCCGCTGAAGATTTAACAGAGAGTGCCAAGTTTTATATATTGGATAATTTCTTTTCCGCAAATCATCAAAACATGATCGAGATTTATCCTCGATATAGAGAACTATTAAAGAAACGAAATTTTAGAAGGAAGAGACCACAGGACGCACTTAAGGATTTTTCCACTAAGGATTTTCAAGACTTACAGGTATGGGCGAATCTTACCTGGTATCATCCACTAATTGTTCAAAGGGATTCTTTGCTATCTGAGCTATTTAAGAAAGGTGAAGGATTTACAGAGGAGGATAAAGAATTTGTTCTGTCAAAACAAACAAATGTGATTGGACAAATTATTCCACTTCATAAGCGATTACAAGATTCGAAGCAAATAGAAATAACAACCTCTCCCTATTATCATCCAATTTTACCTTTATTGTGTAACCAGGAATCTGCAAGGGGCGTTTTACCTAAAATATCCTTACCAGAAAAAAGACTAGTAGCAATTGAAGATGCGAAAATACAGGTGGAGAGAGCGGTTCAAACCTATGAAAAATATTTTGGACAAAAACCCTGTGGAATGTGGCCATCAGAAGGTGCGGTGAGTGATGATATTATTCCGATTTTGGCTCAGGCAGGATTCCGTTGGTTAGCGTCTGATGAAGAAATACTAGCTTATTCGCTGGATAGTCAAATAATAAGAGATGATTATGGTGATGTTGTTACCCCTGATATTTTGTATAAACCTTATCGAATAAATATAAAAGGCCACGATATTAATATCGTGTTTCGTGATCACAACCTTTCTGATCTCATTGGATTCCAGTACTCAAGATATAATGTAGACACTGCAGTATCCGATTTTATAAACAGGATTAATAGTTTGAAAAAATGCAACAATAACGGAATGCCGCTTCTCGTACCTATAATATTAGACGGGGAGAATGCGTGGGAACATTATCCGAATAGCGGCTTAGATTTTTTAAGAAAACTCTATGAGGTAATAAGCAAAGATAGCGATTTGGAATGTATTCGGATTGGTGACTATTTGGAAGCGTATCCTCCGGAACAAACACTGCAGCATATTTGTCCGGGTTCGTGGATTGGACACAATCTGGCAACATGGATTGGACATGACGAGAAAAACACAGCATGGAATCTTCTCGAAGATACACGTTCTTTCATTGTGAATCAAAGAGAAGAAACAAGACATTTGCTTGCAGACAATACTATGTCCAGGGCATGGGAAGAAATCTTTATCGCAGAAGGCAGCGATTGGTTTTGGTGGTTTGGTGACGGACATTTTACCCATTACAAGGATGAGTTTGATAGTTTGTTTAGATTACACCTTAAGAATGTATATAAACTATTCAATGTGGACCATCCAAGGATATTAGATGCGCCTATTGCAGCGAGGACAGATCAAAGAAAGCCTTATACACTCCCTAAAAGATTTCTAAAGGTCAAACTAGATGGCGTTGTGAGCAATTATTTTGAATGGCTGGATGCTGGTATTTATAAGGCAAGTAAAGATATGGATGCGATGCACAGAACATCTGGTCAACCCATCGATGGTGTGTCCTTTGGATTCAACATTGACAATTTGTTTATAAGGATAGATTTTAATAGAGAATTATTTTCTCAATATATTGAAAGGGGAAAGTTCGTAATTACGTTTGTTCTGCCTGCTGAAGTGCAGATTTACACCACTACTCTTATGGAGAAGCCGTTAAGGTTTAAAATTAAGAATAAAGAGCAGGGTTACAATGGAAGAGATTTTTATAGTATTTTCTTCGATAAAGTAATTGAATTATCTTGTTCCTTTACAGATTTAGGGTTTTTCCCCGGTATTGATGCCGAATTTTTTATTGAGTTGATGAAAGATGACGAGGTTATTCAGAGGGTACCACTTCGAACCGTATTTTGTTTTTCTGTGCCGTCAAAAGATTTTGAAAGGATGATGTGGCAAGTGTAACATCACAATGAAAAATTGCTTTCGACAAAATAATAGGAGGATGATAAAACATGCCTGAGCTCAGAAAAGACCCAGTTTCTAGTCGATGGGTAATTATTGCTACAGAAAGGGCTATGCGACCAACTGATTTTAAAACAGAACCACAGCCGATTAAAGGTGGCTATTGTCCGTTTTGTGAAGGAAATGAAGATAAAACACCGCCTGAGATCATGGCATATAGAGAAAAAGGCACGCAATCGAATACAAAAGGTTGGCGAGTAAGAGTGGTGTCAAATAAATTTCCTGCCTTAAGGATAGAAGGTAATTTGAACAAACATGGTGAAGGAATTTATGATTTAATGAATGGCATTGGGGCGCATGAAGTAATAATCGAAAGTCCAAAACATATTGTTTCATTGACAGAACTCGATAATAAGCACGTGGAAGAAATATTATGGGTATACAGGGACAGATTAGTTGATCTGAAAAAAGATAAAAGATTTATATATGGTTTGCTTTTTAAAAACGTCGGCACTGCTGCGGGCGCAACGATGGAACATTCGCATTCACAATTAATTGTTACACCAATTGTCCCTATTACCGTTATGCATGAAATGAATGGATGTGAAGAATTTTATAAGTATAGAGGCCGTTGTCTATTTTGTGATATGGTTCAACAAGAGATATCGACAGGGTCTCGAATCGTCTTAGAAGACGATACTTTCATCGCATTTACACCATACGCCTCTCGCTTTCCTTTTGAAATATGGATTTTATCAAAAATTCATTCGTCTCACTTTGAAGATTTGCAAAAACTAGAGATTGAAGAGTTAGCGCAAATGTTACGGAAAGTTCTTCAAAAGCTTGAGGTGTCGCTGGAATCTCCTCCGTATAATTATATCATTCATACAACACCATTTGTTTTAGGAGAAATTGAATATTATCATTGGCATATCGAAATTATCCCAAGATTAACAAGGGTAGCAGGGTTTGAATGGGGTAGTGGTTTTTATATTAATACCGTGACGCCCGAGAGTGCGGCGGAATTTCTTAGAAATGTAAATACAGAGAAGAAGGCATAGGTAATAGAGTGAGAGTTGCTTATTTATCATCAGAAGTTGCGCCGTTTGCAAAAACGGGTGGCCTTGCAGATATAGCTGGGACAATACCAAAAAGTTTGCAGAAATTGGGTGTGGAAATTGTTGTAATTATGCCATTTTATAGTACGATAAAACAAAATCAATATCCTTTAACACCGATAGATATGAAATTTGAAGTAAAAGTCGGTGATAAGCTTAAAACCGGATTTGTGCATAAGGGATTTTTACCAGGTACGCAGGTGCCTATTTATTTTTTGGACAACGAACAATACTACGGTCGAAAGGGATTGTACGTTAATCCAGCCACAATGAAAGATTTTGATGATAACAGTGAACGGTTCATCTTTTTTGCTAAAGGTGCCTTAGAAGTCATCGAAAGGCTTAAAATAAATTTCGACATAGTGCATTGTAATGATTGGCAGACGGGACTCGTTCCTGTTTATTTAAAAATGAACTACTCAAAAAAAGAGTGTTTCAAAAATATAAAGACAATTATAACTATTCATAATCTTGCATATCAGGGATTGTTCTGGCATTGGGATATGAATTTGACAGGATTAGATTGGAGTCTTTTTAACTGGAAACAATTAGAATTTTATGGAAAGCTCAATTTTTTAAAAGGGGGAATTATATTTAGCGATCTCATTACTACCGTAAGCAAAACATATGCAAAAGAAATTCAAACACCGGAATATGGCGTAGGGTTGGATGGTGTGCTTAGAGAAAGGGCGAACGATCTTTATGGTATTGTTAACGGAATTGATTATACGATATGGAACCCGGAGACTGATAAATTTATCATTGCAAATTATGGAATAAATAGCCTCAGTGGAAAGCAATTCTGTAAAAGGGCATTACAAAGAAAATACAAACTTCCTGAAAGAGACGTTCCAATTATTGGAATGATAAGCCGCTTAACTGACCAGAAAGGGTTGGATTTAATTGTGGATAAATTCCAAGATTTAATCTTCAATTTGTTTTGTTAGGAAATGGTGAAGATCGATATCATAAAATATTTGAGAGTTATGCAAAGACTTTTCCTCAGAAAGTGGCTGTAAAATTAATTTTTGATGAACGTTCAGCGCACGAGATTGAGGCAGGGTCTGATATGTTTTTAATGCCATCGCACTTTGAACCTTGTGGGTTAAATCAATTATACAGTTTGAGATATGGAACAGTTCCAATTGTTCGGGATACGGGTGGGCTTGCTGATACGATTACTGACGTCCGTTTAGGAAATATTTCCAACGGAAAGGTCAATGGATTCTCGTTTAAGGAGTACAACTCCGATTTGTTATTAGCCACTCTTATAAGGGCGATAGATTTATTTAAAAACAAGGATCAGTGGACTAACTTTATGAAAAATGGAATGGCACAGGATTGGTCGTGGGAAAAAAGCGCAAGAGAATACTATGGTCTCTATGAAAAAGTTGTGAAGGAATAGTGGCGTAATTTAAAAAATTGGAGATCGCATTAATGAAACCGCTTATTTTAAAGGTGCAATATGCTGTCTAGTATTTTAAAGGATAAAAGTTACAACATTCTCAACAATATTGTTGATGCATTCGATGCCGGATTATCTATATTAGATAAAGACCTGAATATCATTTGGTCTAACAAGATTCTTTCTGGCATATTAAATTTGGAATATGATCTTACAGGAAAAACGTGTTGTGAAGTATATAAATGTGAATGCCAAGACACTAAGAATTGTTCTGTTCTTAAAGCTCTTTCTGGCGGTAAAAAACAGTTTACTGAAACACGACTTATTATTGATAGGGGAGAAAGAAAATATATCCGACATATTTCAGCACCTGTTAGAGATGAGAAGGGTAATATTACTCAGTTACTTAAGCTATCGCTAGATATTACAGAAAGAGAAGAAAAAGTCCGTCAGTTATCTTTGTTAGGAAAACTTGCGGAGTTGATGCAGGGAACGCTGCAAATAGACCATTTGCTCCATTTAATCCTAACCTGTGTTACCGCTGGGACAGGGTTGGGGTTTAATCGTGCTAGACTTTTTCTTGTGGATAGAGAACGGAACATTATTTATGGCAAGATGGCTGTTGGTCCATCCAGTACTGAAGAGGCGCATAAGATATGGGACGAAATAGTCAATAAGTATGAGAAACTGGAAGATCTTATCAAAGCAGCGGAGGACAATTATCGCGAGGATACTCCCTTGCACATGATTACGCGGTTGATGGCATATTCATTGAGAGATGAGAATGAAGTTGTTGTTTCGTGTGTTAAAAACAAAAAAATCATTTGGGAAAGGAATGCATTTCATAATCCAAATATTGATAAAAAATTTATAGATATGATCGGTGCGAATGAATTTGTTTGTATACCGCTAATAGCTAAAGACGAAACGATTGGAGTAATTTGTATGGACAATCTTTACAGTAAAAAGCCGATAACGGAGGAACGCATTCAAAGTTTGACAATTTTTGCAAGTCGTGCGGCATTGGCAATTGAGAATGCTGCTGCATATAAAAAATTGGAAGAAAAGATTCAACAGCTCAAAGAGACTCAAGAAAGGCTAATTCGTTCGGAGAGACTAAGCGTTATAGGAAATATGGCGACATATGTGGCACATGAGATCCGTAATCCACTGGCGACGGTTGGTGGATTTGCCAGGGCAATCTTGCGAGTCCCTAATATTGATAAACAGACAAGGCAGAATGCAGAGATTATTGTTGAAGAAGTTAGTCGTTTGGAGAGAATCCTTGCAAATATTATGGATTTCAGTAAACCAGTAGAACCGGTTAAAATGGCCTCTCAGATAAATGAAATATTAGAGAACACGTGTTCTTTGATGGATCCGTATTTCAGAAATAGTCGTATTCGGTTAAATAAAAAATTGGATACATCGTTACCCAAAATTGTTGTGGATCCTACTCAAATTAAACAAGTGTGCTTAAATCTGATAAAAAATGCTGTTGAGTCGATGCCTGACGGTGGAACGTTAACGATAGAAACGATGATGGAAAATGGACACATAAAAATTAATATAGCAGATACGGGAGAAGGTATGACAACAGAAATAATGCAAAATATCTTTGTACCGTTCTTTACAACGAAGGTAGATGGAACAGGTGTTGGATTGGCAGTGTCTCATAAGATTGTTGAAGATCATCAGGGCTACATAAAAGTTAGGAGTTTATTACAAGAGGGAACAACTTTTTCTATCTTTCTACCCATTTAAAATGGGTAAGTACAAATTTATGAAGAGGTGAGTAATGAAAACTATTCTTGTAGTAGAAGACGATAAAAATCAACTCTTACTTTATGAACAAGAATTGTCGATTGAAGGATATAATGTTATTATGGCGAAAGATGGTCAGGAAGCCGTAAGGAAGGTAAAGGAACAAATGCCAGACTTAATTGTGATGGATATTAATATGCCCAAGATGAATGGAATTGAATCGATAAATAGTATCTTAAGTGACCATCGAAAAATACCTATAATTATTAATACAGCTTATAGTAGTTACAAAGATAATTTTATGTCATGGTCAGCAAATGCTTATATTATTAAGTCATCAGACTTAAGAGAATTGAAAAGCAAAATAAAGGAATTGATAGGATAAAATCAAATAGAGTAGCGTACTGTAAGGGTCTATTTAACATAAGACGTGAATCATGCCTGACAAAAGAGACTATTATGAGATATTGGGGATAGCTAGAACAGCATCAAAAGAAGAGATTAAATCAGCCTATCGTACTCTTGCCAAAAAATTCCACCCCGACCTTAACAAGGATAATCCCAAGCTCGCCGAAGAGAAGTTTAAAGAAATATCCGAAGCTTATGAAGTATTAATCGATGAAAATAAACGAGCCAAATACGATCAATATGGTCACGCTGGCGTTGCATCCGATTTTGGTAAAGAAGGGTTTGCGTGGCGTGATTTTAGTCATGTTAGTGATTTGGAGGATATTTTTGGACATGATATTTTTTCGGATTTCTTTGGACGTGGTAGTATTTTTAGTGACTTCTTTGGTACGCGGAGATGGGGTTTTGAACAACCCGAACAACGTGTTAAACGGGTACAAGTAGAAATTACACTGGAACAGGCATACCGAGGTATCAGTACTGAGGTAGCTATTCCCCGCATGGACGTATGTGTGGATTGCGGGGGGGTAGGTACTGCAAAAGGTACTACCCCTAAGACTTGCACTTATTGCAATGGAAATGGTGAGACACAACAGGAACAACTTCAGGGTTTTGGCAGGATTATCAAAATCGGAGCTTGTCATATTTGCGGAGGAAGGGGGAAAATTATTGATCATCCGTGTCCAAGCTGTCATGGGTGTGGTGAAGTACAGAAACTGGATAAAATTAATGTAAAGATACCTCAGGGTGTGGATAATGGAACCACCTTAAGGATAACGGCAGATAAGGCTGATGGGAGACTGAAGGAAGATATTTATGTGATTATCTCCGTGCAACCCCATCCAGTTTTCCATAGACAAGGAAGCGATATTTATATGGAAAAGGCCGTTCCGCTAACCGAGGTAGCCTTAGGCTCAAAGGTTGAAGTGCCTACCTTAGACGGAAATGCAGTAATGAAGCTTCCACCCGAGACGCAGACTGATACCCTATTCAGGTTGCGTAACAACGGTATGCCTCATTTAAAAGGTCATGGATATGGTGATCAATATGTACGTGTAATTGCGCGAACTCCTAGGAACTTGACGAAGAGGCAGAAGGAATTGCTCGAAGAATTCCAAATAATCGAAGATGGAAAATCAAAAGGTAGTTAAAATTAATTATTCTATAATATGAAACATACTACGTCTAATTACCCAAGAATATTAATAGCTGGGACAAATAGTGGCGTAGGCAAGACAACTATTGCCCTTGGCTTAATGTCAGTATTGGTGGAAAAAGGTTACAGCGTACAAGGTTTTAAGGTTGGGCCTGATTATATCGATCCCTCGCATCAGATGGCTGTTACTGGACGGCATTCTCGTAATCTGGACACATGGCTGATGAATAGAGATGTGTGTTTAGAATTATTTGAACGTGCCTTGGCAGGGTCAAATATAGCGGTGATCGAGGGCGTGATGGGATTATATGATGGCTGCTTAGATGGGAGCGAATCAGGAAGTACGGCACACCTTGCCAAGATATTGGATGTACCCACCATATTGATAATGGATGCAAAAGGGATGTCACGTAGTGCTGGTGCGATTGTATTGGGATATAAGAATTTTGATAGGGAGGTGAAAATCCAGGGCGTAATCGTAAATCGGGTTAAGAGTGAACGACACTATGCTTCTCTCAAAAAATCTATTGAAGAAAATTGCAGTATTCCTGTTTTGGGATATCTGCCTTTTGATGAAGCAATAATATTGCCGGAACGGCACATGGGTTTGATACCATCGGTAGAGCAGGAATTTTCAAAATCTGCATACCAAAAAATTGGGGATATGTTGTCTGCTACGGTAGATATTGACAAATTGATTAGTATTGCATACGCCTCAGGTGGTTTGCCCATGTTTGAGAAGATGGTATTCAACAAGATTAAGGGAAAGTTTCATTTTAGAATTGCTGTTGCCGTTGATGAGGCATTTAATTTTTATTATCAGGACAACCTGGATTTGCTTGAGGCATACGGTGTGGAGCTTACGTATTTTAGTCCAATGTATGATAAATATTTACCTGCGGATATTAACGGTTTATATATCGGCGGTGGTTTCCCAGAATTACATGCCGCATTACTTGCATCGAATTCAACCATGAAAGAATCGATACGGAAGGCGCATAAAAACGGCGTAGTTATCTATGGAGAGTGCGGAGGAATGATGTATTTGCTTGAGCAAATGGTAGATTTTAAAAAGAAAACACATGATATGTGCGGAATAATCAAGGGAACAACCAGGATGGAAAACAGACGGCAGGGATTAGGCTACATTACAGTTCAAGCGGTCAACGATAATCTCCTATGCAAAAAAGGAGCTATGTTTAATGCCCATGAATTTCACTGGTCATCATTACATGTTCCCGAAGGTACACCGTATGCTTATACGATTTCAAAATGTGATGATAAGAAACCCAGAAAGGACGGCCTCTTTGTTGACCGGCTGCTGGGTTCTTATGCCCACGTTCATTTTGCAACAGATACCAGTCTTGTAAAAAACCTTCTCCGTAAAATGGAGAGTGCTTGTTTCTAAATTAATAGGCTATGATGAGTCATTCGTTTTAATTCTTATTTTGTTTCAATCGCATGTAAAATATTTTGGCAAAACTCGGTGAGGGTGTTGTCCCGAGCCCCCATGACAAGAATACAGTCGCCTGTGCGGAGCTGTTTTCTAACTTCTGGTATAATATCACTTCGCTTTTCTATGAAAAAGGCTTTTTTACCGCCTTCAGCTATTTGC
>Ga0209824_10001953_pt1 | contig 11009 bp, 7 predicted proteins | sample VDWuncwatermetaG_FD_184124 | JGI IMG/M metagenome (GOLD analysis project Ga0209824, IMG submission 184124) | Wastewater microbial communities from Netherlands to study Microbial Dark Matter (Phase II) - VDW unchlorinated drinking water (SPAdes)... ...
GAAGCAGCTTGCCGATGGACAGCACACCTTTACCGTCAAGGCCGTCAACTCGGCAGGGAATGCCGGCAAGCCCATCGCCGTGGAGATCTGGATAGACACCACCCCGCCGCAGTTGAGCGGGTACAGCCCGTCACCCGGCACGCTCCTCAATGCACAGAGCACTGCGGTGAGCGCGACCGCCTCGGACGCGGGGAGCGGGGTGAGCGCGGCGTCGGTGACCCTCTTCCTGAACGGCAACTTTGTGCCGGTCACCTTCGACCCGGGGAAGGGAGCAATCACGTCAGCGAGTACGGGCGCGTGGAAGGAAGGCGCCAACAGCCTCGAGCTGCGCATCGCGGACGTGCTGGGCAACGCCCTGGCGCCGCTCATCTGGAGTGTCACCCTCGACACCATTCCGCCGACCGGCACCATCAGCATCAATGCCGGCGCCGAGATGACCACGAGCGTGTACGTCACGCTCACCCTAGCGGCCACGGATGCGGTCTCCGGCGTCAACCGGATGCTCTTGAGCAACGAAGCGTTGACGGGGTATGTCGAGAGCCCGTTCCTCTCGCCGCGGGAGCTCTGGAAGCTCAACCCGGTGCGCGGTACCCAGCGCGTCTATGTGAGGTTCGTGGATGCGGCGGGCAATATCTCGGCGCCGGTCTCAGATGCCATTGAGCTGGGACTCCTGGCGCCAGAGACGGTGTTGACGAGCGGGCCCGCGGGCTTCACGCCGGAGCGGAGTGGCTCCTTCAGCTTCATGTGTCCGGAAGGCGACTGCGTCTTCTCCTACGTCTTCGATGACGGGGAGTGGTCGGAGTGGAGCCCCGCGATGTCGGTCACGAAGGGCGACCTCACCTTCGGGAACCACTACTTCCGCGTCAAAGCCGCGAAGGAGGTCAACAGCACCCCGGGCATCCAGCCGGATGAAGAGGATCCCTCCCCGGCAGAGCGGACGTGGATCGTCGGTGTCGAACCCTCAGTCTTCACCGTGCCGAAGGGCCCGCCCATCAAGGTCTGGCGCTTGGAGTAGTGACGAGGAGCCGTCTCATAAACCCATGGTGATTTCAGTGATTGAAAAAACGCGATTACAGTGATTAGCGTCAGATGGAGAATCACTGAAATCATGCTTGAAAATCACTGCAATTACCCCCTTGGTATTTATGAAATGAGTTCGAGTGATGAGTGGCGAGTGAACGGCAGCAGCGTAAGAGCGCCTTTCAATACCTCCCGCGGCCGCGCTGGGCCCAGCTGCGAGCAGCGCGAGGAACGAGGAGGAAGGCGTATCAGCCTGCCAGATACGGCGACGACGAGTGACGACGCGATGCGACGCAGATCGGCCCAGCCCATTGCGCACCCAGGGGTTGCGGCGGCATGCGGCCATCTCCGGCGTCGCTCCTCCTCGGCGTACCACAGTGGGTACGCGGTCGTCGTCGCTCCTTGGCGCTGGCCGCATGGCGCTCGCAACGCGGTTCGCGCGAGGTATTGAAAGGCGCTCTAAGAACGTGCAACCCTACGGACTGATAGGAAACTTCCGCTTGGACATCGATCGTTTCCCTCTGTGTTGTCCTGCAAGCTCCACCGTGGCGCAAGGACGTTCCTCTCCACTCGTCACCTGCCACTCGTCACTGTGATGGCGACCGGGATCGGCATTGAGTTGGGTCCGGCGGCGGTGCGGGCGGTGGCCGTCGCGAGATCAGGCGGCGACCTCAAGCTCCTGGCGGCTCGTGAAGTCTCCGGCGAATGCTCCAGCGCCGATACGCTGACCCAGGCGCTCGTGCAGCTTCGACGGGCCCTGCCGATCACGCAGCCCGTCATCCTCGGGATCCCCAGCACCTCCGCGATCCTCACCACGGTCAGCCCCCTCATCGTCAATACGCACCGGGCGGTCCTCGCGGTCCAGTTTGAGCTGCAGCAGCACCTCCCGTTTGGGGTGGCCGACGCGGCGTGGCATTACCGGTGGCTGTCCGCGACCAACGGGCAAACCATGGGTGGGCGCGTTGGCATCCGGGGAGCTGGCGCGGGCCAGGCGCCTCCGTCCCACGCGCCGCCCCAATCGTCCGGGGCGGTCGTGGCGGCGATGCGACGCACCCTCCTTGAGGAGCGGCTGGCGTGCTGCCGCCGCGCCGGGCTCACGGTCAGCGCGGTCGCGCTGAGTCCCGTCGCCCTGCTCAACGCCTGGTATGCGCATCCGGTCAGCCCGCGTCCGAGTTCGGTCGTCCTGCTCAACCTGGTCAATGAGCGGATGGTGGAGTGGGTCGTGCGCACCCCCTCCGCGCTGGAGGTCGTCTCTGTTGCGCTCGAGACGGCGCAGGCGAATGAAGAGCTCGCGGCGTCGTGGGAGGCGCTTGCCCTGCACGTGAACGAGCTGCCGCGCAGCGTATGGGTGATGGGTTCTCCCGACCGGTTCCCCGGACTCCAGGAGCTCATCACCAGTCGGTTGGGCTGTGAGGCGCACTCGTTTGATCTTGCCCGTGCCGTCGCCTCCGGAGCGAACCGGCTCGAAGCGCCGGGGCGTTGGGCGGCCGCGCTGGGACTGGCACTGCAGGCGTTGGAGACGGTGCGTCTGCCGCTCAATCTCTTGGCGAGCGTCCAGCGCCAGGGACGATCCCGTCGGGTCCGTCACACTGCGGCGATCACGAGCGGGGTCTTTGCCCTCGCCGCCATTGGGTTTGGCATCAGCGGCATGATGGAGGTGCGTGAGCGGCGCGTCCTCCTCCTGCAGCTGTTGGAGCGGCAAGAGCATTTGTACCAGACGTTGCGCCCGGAGGTCCTCACCCTGCTCAAGCGCCAGCAGTACATCGAAGGACGCAGCCTCCAGTTAGAGCAGCTCGTGGGAGACCGCCGGCTGTTGACCCAGCTGCTGGCGCAAATCGCCGAGGCGCTGCCCGACGACGTCTGGCTCACGAAGGTGGACTGCAGTAAAGACGGCCGCATTGAGGGGCTGCTCGAAGGCCGTGCCAAATCGTTTCAGGAGGTCACCCAGTTTCTCGATCGGCTGAAAACCGTCGGGGGGATGACCACGGTGAAACCGCTCTCCACGACCGTCACCACGGATTCGGGGAGCGGCAAAGAGGTCATCGCGTTTACCGTGCAAGTGGAGCGCCAGCGCGTCGCGGCCGTTCCAACACCCACCGATCAAGAAGCGGTGGCGGCCGGGGCGCTGACGCCCGGTGCTCGCGAGGCGGCGGGGTCTGACGCAAGACGTCCTGGAGCGAAACCGGCCGTGCGGGCGAAGAAACCAGCGAGGAAACCATAAATGGCTCAGCGACGTCCCATCGCCTGGATGCCCCTCCTCGGGGCCATGGTGGTCGGCGCGTCGCTCGCGGCCGTGGTCGGCTGGCGTCTGACCCTGCACGCCATGGATGAGCGCATCAAGGAGAAGCGTTCCTCGCTCAAGAAGTTGGTGCTCAGCGGCCGCATCCCGCCGAACGAAGAGGTGATGGCGTACCTGACGGCACGGCAAGGGGCCGTCGAGCAGCGCTACCAGCGTTGGTTCGAGCTGGTCGCGTCGCCCCCGGTGGCGGCGGGGGCGAGCGCCGACCCCCAGCTCTACTTTCAAGAACAGTTCCATGAGGTCCAGCGGACCCTGGAGCGCTTGGCCGCCGCGCGCACCCTCCCTGTGCCCGAGCTGCTGGGGTTCCCGAAGGAGCTGCCTCCGTCTGATACCGTCCCGCGTCTGCTCGTCCAGCTCTCGTTAATCCAGGAAACCGCGACACTGATCTTTGAGCAGGGGGTCGCCGGGCTGGCCTCGTTTAAAATCGAGGATCCTGAAGCGGTGTCGGAGAGCGCGGCGGACGCCGGGTTTCTCGTGCGCCTGCCGGTTCGGGTTCGGCTGAGCGCGTCGCTGCCTCAGTTGATAAAGGTGCTGGGCGCGATTCACCGCGTGACCCCGCTGATGGATGTGGATGCGGTGCGCGTGGTCGCTGTGCCTCCCGCGCCCGCGGGACCGAGCCCTGGGCAGGTAGAGGCGGCGCCGGCGCCGGATCGCAGCGGCCCAGACGCGCTCGAGGTGGAACTGCGGTTGTCGCACTACCTGGTGACGACATCGCAGGAGCCAAGGGCCGAAGAAGCGACCACAGGCCGCGAGCCGCTCGCCGCACAGGGCGTTGTTCGCCCCAACGCAGGGGTAGTACAGGTCGGGGCAGGCAACCCGTCAAGCGGGACGTCGTCACGTCGTGGGTCCGGGCAGAAGACGGACGGGGTGCGTCCCCGCGATGCGGAGCGTGAGTAATGCTGCTTCGAGATCCGGTCGGACCCTCCGTGACGCTCACGCTCGTCGTCGGGATGCTCGCGGCGGGCGCGTGGTGGTGGCGCTTCACCCTCTGGCACTCCCAGCGGCCCGAGGTCAAAGGGGAGTCCTGGGCCCACGTTGAAGAGCAGTTTCCCATGCCGCAGAAACCGGGGGACGTTCCAACGCTTTCGTCGGAGACGTCCGAATCGGTGGTCAGGGCCAATCCCTTTTCCTCCAAGCGGCGGTTCATTCCAGCCCAAAGCGAGGGCAACAAGACCGGGGGTGGCGAGGGGGAAGTCGTCGAGCCGCCGAAGCCGAAATTTGCCTACAAAGGTCTCATCAAATTAGGAGCCCGCTCGCGGGCGATTGTGGAGGATGCGGCGTTACACAAGACCTATTTTCTTGAAGTCGGACAAGAGGTTGCGGGGTTCAAAGTGCTTGACATCGCGGAAAACCGAGTGGTATTATCGGATCTACAAACGCACGAAGAAGTTGTAGTGACGGTGACCTCGAAAACGAGTCCCTGAGGAGGGATCGTGATTCGTGAGTTGAGGTACGTGGGGAGTGTGTTGTTGCTCCTCGGAGTATGGCTCGTGCCAATGTGCGTGAGCGTGGCAGATGACGCGGAGACCGCGACAGCGGATCCGCGTCAACTTATTGAGGAGCACCTCGAGCGCGGCCGCGCGCTGCTCCAGCAGGGCGACGCCGTGGCGGCGCAAGCAGCATTCGCCGCGATCCTTCAGATCGATGCGACCCAGCCCGATGCCCTCCGCCTGATGACGAAGGCGCAGCAGCAGCGTGAGGCGCAGCAGGCCAAGGTGGAGCGGGATCGGGCACGCCTCCGGAGCCGCGCCCAAGAGCTCGCCGTCCAGTTCGCAAAAGAGAAAGCGAAGGAACGCGGGCGACAAGACGCGCAGGGCCGGCAGCAGGTGGCGCGCGCGCGCGAACAGCAATTGAAGTACCTCTATACCACCGGCCTCACGTTCTACCAGCAGGGCCGCTACCAAGCCGCGATCGAAACCTTCCAGCAGATGGTGCTCCTCGATCCGACCCACGCGCTGGTCCGCGCCGCAGCGCGGCTCATCGCCCAAGCCGAAACCAAGCAAGCGGAAGCCCGGGCGCGAGCCAGTGCAACGCTCTCGCCCGGCGGGCCGGTCAAGGTGGATGAGCTGGAACAGCAGCTGGCCGCCAAACGGATCGAACTCGAGACGACCTTGAAGTACGCCCGGGTCGCGATGAAAGAGCGGAACTATGACTTGGCGGTCCAGTTCCTCCAACGCGTGTTGGTGCAGGATCCGCGCAACCGACCGGCCCAGCAGCTTCTGGATCAGGCTCAGACGGCCAAGCTGAATGACGAGGAGGACCGTCTCAAGCACGCTGTCGCGCTGGATGAGCACAAGATGGCGAATGCGGTGGTGAAGGCGCAGATCCTGCCCGAGACCAAGCCCGTCCAGCTGGTGGCCCCCCCCGTGACGCAAGGGCCTCCGGCGTCGATGGCGGCGAAGCTGCAGCAGCCGATCAGCCTCAACTTCGATGACGTGGCGCTCAAGGATGTCCTCGAGTTCCTTGGGGACGCGGCCAGCGTCAGCATCATCCCCTCGCCCCAGCTTGATCTCAAGACCCGCCGCATCTCCCTCAAAGTGACCGATCTGCCGCTCGAGCAGGCGATCAAGTACCTGGCGAAGAGCCAGTCTCTAGCCTACCGGATCGAGCGGGACGCGATCCTGATCGCGACCCAGGAAGAGTTCAGCAACGAACCGATGGAAACGCGGGTCTTCTTCCTCCAGAGCGGCCTCGGCCCCTTTGCCTTGAAGGCGGCGGCGGTGGAGCCCAACACGATGCCGGCCATGGAATCGCTGAAGCAGCTCGTCGAGCAATCCGTGCCGCAGCCGTCGGGCAGCAAGCTCGTGATCGACGAGCGCAGCGGCGCCCTCGTCACGACGAACACCGCCGACAACCTCCGATTGGTCGAACAGCTGCTCAGTCAGCTGGATGTGACGCCGGTCCAAGTGCTCATCGAGGCGAGGTTTCTTGAAGTCAACATGACGGAGTTCGAGCACCTCGCGGTCGAATCGGTGCTGACCGGCGACGCCTCGTTGACCAAGACCGGGGCCCGCGATAAGACCACGCGGGGTCCTGGCCACCAAATCGCCAGCGGAGGCGGCTTCAAATTCCCCACCCTGGCCCGGGAAGGCGAGGGCCTGAACCTGACGCTCCAGGGGGTGCTCACCGGGACCCAATTCGAGTCGGTCCTCCACCTCTTGGAAGAGACGAAGAAGACGAAGACGCTCTCCGCCCCGCGCGTGACCGCCTTGAACAACCAGTCCGCGCTGATCCGCGTCGTCGATGAGTTCCGTTACCCGACCCAGTATGAGGTGACGCGTGTCCAGTTCGATATCAACGGGGATGGGGATTTTGATGACGCGGGAGAAACGGAGTTCGTCAACGTGCCCAAGGACATCAAGAAGCGGGATGTCGGGATCCTCCTGCACGTCACCCCCAGCGTCGGCAAGGACCGGAAGACCATCACGCTCGTGCTGGCGCCCGAGGTGAGCACGTTCAGCCAGTTCCGCGACCTGGGCGGCGGAACGACGGTCCCCGAGTTCACGTCAAGTCAATTGACGACGAGCGTCGTCATTGAGGACGGCCAGACGGTCGTCCTGGGCGGCCTCATGAAGGACACGACCGATCAGACGGTCACGAAGGTCCCGGTGTTAGGCGACCTCCCCGTCGTCGGCAACCTCTTCCGGCAGAAGAGTACCTCGAGCTCTCGCAAGAATCTCCTCATCTTCATCACCGCGCGGATCCTGGCGCCGCGGGGGGAGACGACGTGATCCCACCACCTGCCGGGTCCGCCGCAGGCGGACGGCTGCAGCGAGCTCATCGAATGAGAAACAGCGACGCTCCTTCGAAAGGTGACAGCAGCCCACGGCGGCCCGCTGTACCATCTGCCACATGCCGCCGTGACCGGCAGGTGGTGGGATGACGCGCACCCGACGGGAGCGTCTCGCGCCGTGGCGGCTCGCCCCCCGCCTCTGGGTGATCGTGGGCGCCGTCTTCGCGGTCGCTGCAATGGTCGCGCCGACCGCGGCGAGCGCGGCGGTGACAGAGTCAACTCCCCAAGACGGCGCGGCCACGACCGGGCCATCTGCTGCGCCTGACCAGCCAGAGCCCCCGCTCCTCAATCTGCAGGAGCAGCTGGTTCAGCCCGTCACTGCGGATTTTCAGGAGGTAGATTTTGCTTCGGCCGTGAAATTCCTCGCGGAGAGCGCCGGCGCCAACATCATCCTCTCGGAGAAGGCGAAAGCGCTGGGCAAGCCGGTCACCGTGCACCTCGTCGAGATGCCGCTCAAGCGGGCGCTGGAGTACCTCCTCAAGGGCCAGGGGTTGCTCTACCGGTTTGATGAAAAGGCGATCTGGGTGGCGACGCGGGATGAAATGGAAGCCGAGCCCATGGAGACCCGCGTCCTGCTCCTCAAGCAGGGGCCGGGGCTGTTTGCGGCGTTTCAACCGATCGCAGAGACCCGCGACAGCGTGGCGCTGCAGGCGACAGGCCTGAAGGATGTGAAGACGATCAAAGATATCCTCTCCGAGGTGATCCCTCAGGTGGGCGGGAGCGCCATACTGCTCGATGAGCGCAGCGGCGCGCTCATCGTCACGCACGTCCCCTACTACCTGCAGCAGATCGAATCGTTGCTGGATGAGTTGGATGTTACGCCGGTCCAGATTCAGATTGAGGCGCGCTTCATGGAAGTGACCCTGACGGACACGAAGGAGTGGGGGTTCGATGAGTCGCTCACGGGCAACGTGGCGCTTACCAAGAGGACAGAGAGCAACAACACGCGCAGCCCGGGCCTCCAGATCTCAAACCTTGGGAAATCGCTCTTGCGCGGGACGAAGATCGACTTCACCGATTTCACCAACCAGACGTCCGGCAACGGGCTCAACCTGACCTTGCAGGGCGTCTTCACCAGCCCCCAGTACCAAGCCATCCTGCATGCGCTGATGGAAGACAAGCGGACGAAGACGCTCTCCGCCCCGCGCGTCACCACCCTCAACAATCAGACCGCGAGCATCAAGATCGTCACGGAGTTCGTCTACGCCTCGAAGTACGAGGCGACCGTCGTGCGCAAGGACCTCAACGGCGACGGGGATTTCGCCGACACGGTCAACGGGGTGAACGAGACGCGCTTCGTCAGCGTCCCTCAGGATTTCGTCACCAAGGATTTGGGGATCCTGCTCAGTGTCACGCCGAGCGTCGGGAAGGACCTGCGCACCATCAGCCTCGCGCTGAAGCCTGAAGTCAGTGAGAAGAAGACGGATGACTCGTTCGGCGGGGAGGTGAGCCTCCCCCGCTTCACGACCCGCAACCTTGAGACGAGCGTGGTGATCGAGAACGGCGAAACCGTCATGCTGGGCGGACTGATGAAGGACACGACGATCAATACCGTGACCAAGGTGCCGTTCCTCGGCTCGCTGCCGGTGGTCGGCGCCCTGTTTCGCAAGGACGACCACTCCACCGAGCGCTCCAACCTCCTCATCTTCGTCACCGCCCAGCTCGTCAACCCCTCCGGTGCCCGCCTCGCGTCTACGGAATGAAGAAGATTAACATCGCCGAAGTCGCCAGCGCCGCCGGCGTCTCCACCACGACCGTCTCCCGCGTCATCAATGCGGTGCCGACCGTCTCGGAGGATAACCGCCAGCGCGTCCTCCAGGCTATCAAGAAGTTGAAGTACCGCCCCAACCCGAGCGCGCAGCGCCTCGCCGGAGGGAAGACCAACACCGTGGGGCTCATCATCCCCCGGTTCGAGGGGGTCTTCCATTCCTACTACGCGCTGCAGGTCATCAGGGGGATCGGGATGGCAGCGGAGCGCATCCGCTGCGACCTCCTTCTCCATATCACCGATGGGAAGACATTCGTCAATCCCTCGGCCGTGGACGGGGTTATCTTCGTCGATATTTTCGGCTGTGAGGAGCTCCTGGACCGCACCATGGATGAGGGGATGCCGACCGTGGTCCTGAACCACTACCTGGAGGATCTTCCGGTGAGCTGCGTGGCCATCGATAACGAGACGGCGGCCGAGCGCGTCGTCGGTTACCTCGTGGGTCTTGGCCACAAAGAGATCGCCACGATCACCGGTGATCTGAAGACCCAGGCGGGACTGGACCGCCTGGACGGCTTCGTCAAGGCGATGAAGGCGCGCCAGCTTCCTGTGAAGGATGACTATATCCGGTTTGGCGACTTCGGCCTGCCCAGCGCACGGGCGGCGACCGAGGCGCTGCTCAAGCTGTCGGATCGGCCGACGGCCATCTTCGTGGCCAGCGATGACATGGCGCTCGAGGCGATCAACGTGGCGCTCTCGAAAAGCGTCCGGGTCCCTGAGGAGCTCTCCGTCGTGGGCTTCGATGACAACCCGGCCGCGGCGCACGGGCGGGTGCCGCTGACGACGGTCCGCCAGCCGTTGAGCGAGATGGGACGCACCGGCTTGGAGTTGCTGCACCAGCACATGCACGGCAAGAAACAGAGCCCGACCAAATTGCTGCTGCCGACCGAGCTCGTGGAGCGTCAGTCGTGCCGCCAGACGTGGCTTGAGCGGTAAAGAGACGGATCGTTGTTCGTCGCTCGTTGATCGTCGTTCGTGATCGCACGGTTGAGACAGGCCGAACGACAAACGACGAGCGACGGACGCCAGGAGGCTCCTATGACAAACGCGGTCAACTCACCCATCAGGGTGGCGGTGCTTGGCGCTGGGGGACTTGGAAAAGCGGCGGCACGGATCATCGGGATGAAGCAGGAGCTCTTGCTCTGCGCCGTGTGCGACAGCAAGGGCATCGTGATCGCTCCCGATGGTCTCGATACGCAGCGCCTCTCGTCGATCTCAGGGGACGTGGTCAGCGGCTATCAGCGAGCGGTGGGCAGCGATGAGGAAGTGAGTGGTGGTGTCAGCGTCGCGACCGCGGTGGAAGCCCGCCACTGCGAGGATCCTCTTGGTGCGGTGTTGGCGATGTCCAGCGAGCTTGATGCGGTCCTCGTCGCGCTCCCCAACCTTCCGAACGAATTCATTCCGGGCGTGATTGAGCGGTTCGCCAGAGCCAAGGCCGCGCTCGTCTTCGTCGATGTCCTCAAGCGCACCCGGGCGGTGCGAGAGATGTTCGCGCTGGACGCGCTGGTGAAAGCGGCGCGCGCCGTCGTGTTGACCGGCTGCGGCGCCACCCCGGGATTCCTGGCCGCGGCCGCGGTGCTGGCGGCGCAGTCGTTCATCGAGGTCGAACGGGTGGATATCTGGTGGGGGGTGGGTATCGCGAATTGGAAGGCCTACAAGGCGACTATCCGCGAGGACATCGCGCATCTCCCCGGCTACAGCGTCGAGCGCGCCCAGGCGATGAGCGATGCCGAGGTGGACGCGCTCCTTGCGCGTACGAACGGGCTTCTGGAGCTTCGGCACATGGAGCATGCGGACGATCTCCTGCTCCAGCGGGTCGGGGTCGTGGACGCGCTGGACCAGGTCGAGGTGGGCGGGGTCATGGATACGCGCCACCCGCAGAAGCCCGTCTCGACGACGATGACGCTGACCGGGATCACCCACGAGGGGAAACGCTCCAGCCACAAGTTCATCCTGGGCGATGAGACGACGATGGCCTCGAACGTCATCGGGCCCGCCTTGGGCTACCTGAAGCGCGGGCTCTGGCTGAAGACGCACGGTCTCTATGGGGTGTTTGGCTGCACCGAATTCCTTCCCATGGTGGTTCGGTAGCCGTTCGTTTGTTCGCTCCTCGCAGCAGCGCCCAGCAC
>Ga0209824_10001954_pt1 | contig 11008 bp, 12 predicted proteins | sample VDWuncwatermetaG_FD_184124 | JGI IMG/M metagenome (GOLD analysis project Ga0209824, IMG submission 184124) | Wastewater microbial communities from Netherlands to study Microbial Dark Matter (Phase II) - VDW unchlorinated drinking water (SPAdes)... ...
GTCATAACCGTTGAGCTCACCTCGGTCGCTCTCAGCCACCATAGCATTTAGCGTGTCATCAAAGGCCTTCTGAACCATCAGCTGCTTTGCGGCGATGGCCTTTTCTGCATCCTCTTTCGAGGCCTGACAGTCGGCGACGAGAGTGAATGTCGACCGCCCGATCTCAAAGGGTTTTTCAATACGGTGCATTCCCTCGTAGTGCTTTTCCAGAAGCTCCGGACTGACACCCTGTTGGAATTCGTCAGCTTGAACCTGAAACACAAACGCCAAGCCAACCGCTAAAAAGAATTTAAGACTAGTCATAACTTACCTCCCTAGTAAACACGGCACATTCAAGTGCGACGCGGCAATGAACGTACATCCGCAACGCAATATGTCAACAATAAATATGTTGGAAATTTAGGACGCCTTAAAAGAATTTATTTCCTGATCGGGGGCTTCCCAATTTGATTCTATATTTCTGTACTAATTCGAAATCGAATCCTATGCTGGACCCCATGCGAACTATCCTATTCTTAGCGGTGTTCTCCTCTCAAATTTTCGCCTATGTTGCCGGAAGCGCGGGCATTCAAGAAGGCGGTGTGGAACTCACCATGAAAGCGGAATTGATGCGCGGGCTAGCAGGCCCAGAGAATCTTGCTGAGTCGCAACAGAGACTCATTCCTAGCGTCAATATTTTCGAACTAGGTGCAGGGTATAATTTCGGCGCCTTATCCGTTTTTCAAGATATCAAAGCTCGCCTGACAAGTGCTCAATTTACAAGTGCAGAGGAAACTCTCAGTGGTACTACGATCTATTCAAAAAACGAAGGTTGGATCGCGGGGATTGAACTTAGTTCGAACCTAATCCACGACGTCGATAAAATTTTCGGGATTTTTGTTAGAACTCAGCATCCAATCAACATGAACGTGGCTAAGTTCGTAAACCCAAAGGTGGATAGAATCGGGCTTGGTGTTCAATCGGGTTTCAAATTTAACGAAAGCTTCGGCCAAGAAACAGTCGTTTTTTTTGGCAGTGGCCTAAACCAAGACGGCATGAAACAGAATCCTTCATTATCCGTTTCTTTGCTGGGGGCATGGATTTTGAACCAAGGCTTTTTTGCAGATGGAGCAGCCTTAAAATTTGGGCCCTTTTACGACGGTGATCTGTCCGAGAGAAGCGACCTAGGCTACGGCACAACGGGGATAAGAACATTTCGCATTGGGGCGGTTCTATCTGCGAGTTACAATATTTCAAAACACCTTGGATTAGACCTTGCCTATATCCAAAAGTTCAGCGGCTCATATTTCCGGGCGACAAAAGACTTTATCTTCACTCTACGAATGAATCTTTAAGCCCCAGCAGCGAAGTTTGTTTTTGTTATCGGGATGAAAGCGACAGTGTACAAATCGAGAAACACGCCTTTCATTTAAGGTTCTGCGACCCCAAACCCCGCTCGGATATAGTTATTAAACTTTTTCGCGGTGTAACGAGAGTCCCAGTTGGTGCGGCTCAGCTGAGTGGAACGTAAGAGAAAGGCTTCACCACTGGCGGATCCTCCCAATGAGCTATTGTAAGTCGCAAGATTCCGACCTGGATCAGGGTACGTGACTCCAGTGGGAAAATTATTAATCTGGGTCAAACCGTCAACGGTGTCCCAGTTCTTCATGTGACTTCCAGTCGAATTGAAAGTGTTGCTCAACCAGTTGAATATTTTGTTGTTGCTAACGGTGACGTTAGCCACTCTTTCCTCTCTTGAAAATCCAAACGCCTGCCCAGTATCTTGGTACTGGTCGTTGTGGATAAAAATATTGGAATCAAGTTCTAAGTTCTCAACACTTGCTATTAACGAGGCAAGTGTCTGGGTTTCCGTCGAATTATAGGGGAGTGTTTTTCCGGGTGATAGGAATATGTTCCGATTCACTCTGCCATTTCGGTGGGAAACTCTGATGGTCGGATCAAAGCCTGTTGGGCCGGAGGAGTGTCCGATGCCGAGTGCGGAGAGGTAGAATAGGTTATCCTCAATGACAAAGTCGGTGGAGGCCTCCAAATTATCGGCGGAAAACTTTAAGCCCATATTGCCGCCTCTTGAGAAAATATTCCCACGAGCGGTGAAACTTCGGTTTTCTTTGACGTAGGCGTCGTGCAAAAACTTGGATCTTCTGGCCCAGCCGCACCGCTCGAAGGTGTTTTCTTCAAGAAGGCTGTATTCAAGCCAAGTGAGTAAGATACCAAATGCCGCGGCATCAGCCGAAATATTACGCCGAACGCTGACATTGGTGATCAGCCGTGAACCGCCTCCAACACGTCTGATTTGTATGTTGGTTTGGTAAAAACGGACGCGATTATCTTCCACTAGTAGATCATTGGCTGAGTCAGCCAAGATCTGGATTCCAGTCGTTGGGACGCTGCCTGATTGAAAGTCGGACGAACTGGGATCATTGATGCTGGCGTAAAAATCAATCCCAACAATCGCAAAATGATTGAGTGCAGCGGCCTCGCCGTATTGAAACTGTCCATTTCGTATCATGGGCCGAGCGCCCTCTCCATAGGAGGCAAGGACAGTTTTGCGCAAAGGACCGTTGCCGGATTTTTTCCAGTCTAAGGATTCACCATTCCAGACGTCGCCTCGCTTTAATAGCAGCCAATCCGGGTTTGCGTTACGAAGTAGGGCGTGCCCGGCAGCCAAAGTTTTCTTGGGGGATGTGGCCGAGAGTCCGCTATTGGCATCATTTCCTGTAGAGCTACTCACATAGACGAGAAGTGAGTCGATTGAGGGCTCTAGTACGGTCCAGCCCGTGGGGTCGAGATCGGCGATCCAGGGGGGCTCGGTGTCAACAATCACGCCACCGCCCGCCCCTGATTGGGTTGAAGTGTCGGGCGTCGCACTGTCCGGATTAGAAACTTCCTTACAGGCGGTAATGGATAATAACAATAGCGTAAGACAAATTTTAAGCATCATATTCTCCGGCGTATTTAGATCTTAAACGGTACAAGACGAACGTGCGCCTAATTTGGAGAAATTGTGTGGAAAGCAGCACGTTATGTAATTACCCAGGGAAATTGACGGCATCGGAAATAACGTGGTGCAAAGCTAGTTTGAACTTACTCGGACATCCATTTTCCGGAGCCGACCTGTACCCACTGGTTGGTCCCGGCGTAAACGACGCTGAATCGATTTTCGCTTAAGCCAAATGTGTTTCCGCCCTTATCGGTCAGATTGATATAGTCGTCGGCAAAATCGGTCTCATGGAGCAACGCATTCTCAAAATTGTTGGCTTCAGTAACCGAAAGCCATTCATTGCTCGACGGGCCGACTCGGTAGAAAGTCGTCATTGAGACGCTTGGGTCTCGTTTGTATCGCATTCTAACTCTAGTCGATGCGGGGGCGGTGTTACCGCAGCTATTTTGGTTAATGGTGAAGCGATCCCAGTTCTCATCGATTTTCTGAAATAGCTTCCACTTATTTCCCTCTTTGATACAGTGGATAAGTGGGTGGACCGCTGCCCGCCTAGCTGCCGTATTATCACGGGTAAAGGCTTCAAAATTGAAAGCATCCTCTTGGTTGATACAAAACGCGCCCCCATCTCTATCTGATTTGTTAAAGACGGTTTTGGTAAGGGCGATGCCTTTCTTTTCGACACGAATATAATCGCCATCCACTTGCTCGCGTTGAAGCGGTCCGACTCGAAACCAACCCGTTGAGGTGGTTTTAACCCAGCTGCCCCCATCATTTAAGCCGTCGCTTCCCCCGCCTGATATCACAGCGGTCGCTACGAAGACCGGCTCATTGCATTCGTTGATTAAGGTAATTTCTTTTGCAAGTAACTGCTGCCATTGGAATGCTACAAAAAATACAACGATTGCCTTCATTAAGATTCTCCCTTAAAAATTTGAACGCACGCTACGTTCTAAAGTAGAATCGCCGTACCATGGTGCCAAATTGCTGTCAAAAAATTTCCATAAAGTATTTAAAATCACATCGTTTTTTGGTGTGGGGCGGCGAGCCGTGGAGGTCTTAGGCTGCCTATGGTACAATGTTACAATGGCACGAACGCTCAGGGAACAGTATATCCAGCCTGATGCTCGGGGAAGAATTCAGCTCCCCAAGGAGCTTCGGGGTTTTCGACTGTTCAAACTTGGAGAGAAGGACGGGGGGTACGAATTGGTCCCTCTTCGTTTCGAAGAAGAAAATTTAAAACCAAAGCAATCCAATCTTTGGCTGAGCCAGGAAGTGGATCAGTACCTAAAGAAAGAGATGTTTCGAAGTTTGGCTGATTTCTTTGAAAAGGATCGACCGGACGGACTCTCTGCTGTGTTTTTGTATGGCTCTCGTGCGCGAGGAGATGCGCTTTCTAATTCTGATTTTGATCTCGGATTGCTTTTTGATCAGTACCCTTCGTTAGACCAAAGGCATGCGCTTTGCGATAGGTTGCAGCTGTTGCTAAGAGATGAATTTTCGGTTCTAAAGAGTCATGGAGTCAACTCTGAGCCTTCATTCCATTTCTTTTCCTCAAATTTTCAGCAAGATGATCTACCGCCCATTTACTATTCGATTGCTACGGATGGCATTAAAATATGGCAGGTTAGTCGGGGATGGGATCAGTTTCATGAAAGGATTAGAAAAATTATGAAGCACCGAAAACTAAGGTCTGAAGGTCAAGGTAAGAGTCGTAAATGGGTTTGGGAGACGAAATAATGGATAAACTCGCTAAATCCTACTTTTCAAAATTTTTAGTTAGGGTTGAGGTGCTTTCAGAGTATCAGAAACGAAAAGCCTACTCCGATGTCATTCGGGAGTCTCAGGAGGCTCTAGAGCTGTTTAATAAAGCGCTTTTGCGTGTGATGGGTTGGTCGCCGTCCTTCTCTCATGATCCCGGAAAGGAACTTGCTGAACTAAAGGACAAGGTTCCGGCCGCGTTTAATCCGATAACGGAAGATTTGATTGAATGGTCAAGAAAACTTAGAAGGGAGCGCGAGCTCTCCTACTACGGCGCCGCTGATTTTATTCCTACTGAGGAATATACGGAGAAGGAAGCCGAGAAGGCTCTTGTCTTTCTTCAGGACGTCGCCAAGCGACTGATCCATTTTTTAAAGTAAAGATTGTGTACCACGTTACTTCCGGGCCCGGAAGTAACGTGGTACAAAGCTATCCGATTAACGCGGGAGCTGTTGCATTTGGCGTTGAACTTGTCGGTAGTCTCGGTACACGGACGGATAATCGTAGTACGTGTCATAGAGGTAGCGATCAACTTCATACCAGCGCTGGTGAAGGTTTCCTATGATGTACTCGCAGCGTTCTGGTACTGAATCATGCTCCCAGGTTGGAAGTCCAGAATTGCTGCAATTGACGAATTGCCTGACGTCATTGGCAAACCGATAGACCGCATTCTTGACATGGTACCGAAGCGATGAATATTGGACTGATCTCTGTAATTGGTAGGCACTATTATAAAGACCTCTGATTGTACCCCCTGGCAGTTCGTGGTCGGCAATGCCTGCTGCCGTGAACCCCAAGAAGCCGGCGACAACTAATGTTAGAAATAGACGCATGATTGATTCCCTCCCTATGTTTTCGAATGATGACTGGATCTCTACTTAGAGACTCAGTCATCGCGTTTAACTCTAAGGACTTGCGAGAATCATGCCAATGGTTTTATGGATCGCGTTCGCACCAAAAGTGTATTCACGGGTGTCAGGATGGCTCTGATTGGGTCTATCCGGGGCGTTTTGATACCGCCTAATCGACGCTACGCAGCAAGAGTACTAGCTTATTACTTCTTAATCACGGTTTCTTCTTTTAAGATAAACTTGGCGAAAAGAAATACGACTCCGGCGACAATGAGAAAATCGATCGAGGTCCCAATGACTTTGCCGTAGAAAATTCCATGGAAATTAAGTTGCTTAATATCAGCAACATTTGCTTTCTCAAGAGCCGGCTGAAAAATCAGAGGCATTAAAAGGTCATTCACAATGGACGAAACTAGCTCATTCGCCTTGCCGCCAATAATGACCGCGATGGCAAGACCGATGACGCCATAGTTTTTTAGAAATGCAAGAAACTCTTTGATCATAAAAATTCCCTTCCTTCGTTAAGAGCCAGAATGAGTGAGCAGACTAGGTGAAGTCAATCAAGATTCCAATCCACCACGATGCCAGGTTGGCGAAAATGGAAGCGCTGATTGCCTGGACCTTAGTCCATTGAAAGTATCTGATGAGAAGGAATGCCTCAATGGTAGGGGCGAATAGTTCGGCTGCCAGTAACATTTGGGCGTACGGCAAAGCCAATATCTGGCTCAGTTTTGGAAAGCCAAAATAAACCATTGGGTGAGTGGCCAGATTCAGTAGCAATGCTGTAAGCGGGAGCCTTTTAAGATGTTTAGAAAAAAGTGCGAGGATGGGGACTTCGAGCAGCAAGGTCAGAGCAAATGCCTTGGCGTATTCGGTGAAACTGATGGCATTTATGGTCGCAGGGTGATTCATCCAAAGTGAACATGAGATGGGTTCATTGAAGGGCGCGAGAAAATGTTGGTAGAGTCCAAGGGGCGTGAGGCAGGATCGGCTCAGCATCTCTTGATTGGTGCCAATGAGAGCGCGACGAGCTCCGAATAGCCGTGGAAGGCAGCGATGGAAAAATAGATGAGCCGTGCCAGGGGTTGGGCGGCAATCACCCACACGGCGGCGCCAGCGACGACAAATAGAATGATGGCAAAGGTTGTCCTGCCAAAATCAATTTTCAGTAGTTTCCAGCTCCGGGTAAAGGTTGTAGGGATCTCTCGGTCATGGCATTCGTCGGGGATGGCCTTGAGCCAAACAAAATAATGAAGCGATTGCCCGAACGCATAGGCGACCACAGCGTGCCACCAAAGTGTGTAATCCTTAGACCAGGGAATGATGTCTTTTCCCAAATTCCAAAAATTGAGTTTGGCCCATAGGACTTGCCCCTGGGGGGTAATGGTCTGGTAAAGGAAATCAAATAAGCCAAGAAAAATGAACGCAGTGATTGTGATGAAACTGAGAGTCGCAAGACCCGCATGGATCTTCTCCTGCCTTGTGGAACAGGCGCTATACCAGAACCCAAAGGCAATGAGATTATGCAGAAGAATCATCGTGCCAAGGCTTTCTCTGGGAAATTCCCATGCGAAATAAGCAAAAACACTTACGGCAACTATGCCTCGGAGCATGGATAGGGCGTTTTTTCGGTACAGCCAGAGCGTGATTAGCAGGGTGATGCTAATGAAGAGGATTTCCGGAAGGGGGGACCCGAGCGGCAGGGACTGTAGTTTAAAAAAACCAAGATCGTAGCTAAGCCTACCCAATGCGGAGAATGCGAACCAAACGCTTAAGATCTTAAGCTGCGCGTGTCCGGAAATAGGCTGATTAGAAGAGAGTGAATAATGGGAATACCTAAGGCTTGCGATCAAATGGGGGAATCCATAAATCATGGGGCCAAGGATTAGGACCCACAGCGGAAAAAACAGGGATAAGAACAACGATGTTAGAGTCGCAAGAGCAAATAGGCAAGACAGTCTCTTAGCGCGGTTGAAAAAGATTCGTTTTGCAGCGGGAAAGGCAAATAACCACCCTACAATTTCACGACGAATCTGATCGAGGCGATGAGTGATAGTAGCCGTCATGGAATATCCCAGTACCTGGCGGCGGAATGACCCGCCACCAGCTTAGGGTACGTATCACTTATCCCACGATCCTGGTCACAACATAAACCGGGAGGGCCTCGCCGCTTTCCGATTTTTCAATGGTGCAATCGCCATCCACCGCGGTGGTGCGGGTGCCAGCGTTAGTCACGGTCCGTCGGCATACAATTTGGCTCTCACCCGATTGGCTTCGGTAAACCTTCACGAATCGAGACAGGTTGCGTAACGTCGCTTCGGGCTGGGCTTTGACGTTGAGAGCCTCGTAGAGGTTTAGAGCGTCTTGCCCTCTCAGTTCTATCGACGACACATCTGGGTCTTGTGGCGTCGGAATATCAGCGAATAGGCAGAAGGAAAAGAGAATGCCAACCAAGGCAATGATAGGTTTCATATGGGAACTCCTTATAGATTGAAATGTTTGAAAGGCATCGGCAGACCCCAACGGTAAGTCGCGCCCCTCAACCCTTGTTTTTCTTATCCTGTAAGGATTTCCGGCTGTCAACGCCAGGCGTTATTTTTTTTCGGGGGCACTTTTTAATCGTTGTAGGTGACGCGGTTTGTGCAATGGACCAAGGCGGGAAAACCAGGTTCGCATGGGCAATGTAATCGTCCGATGGAGATGATCGCCAGTTGTTTACTGACTTTCTCAAGTTGCTTGTAGAGCTTACCCCGCGCAATATGATCCGCTTGCCCGCAATCAACTCCCGAGCCCTGGGTGAAGAGGTGCTTGTCTTTTTCGCCGACTAGTTTGGGCGAACCATCTTCAATTCTTACCGACCCCAAGCAGACTGATTGGCTAACGTTCCTACGAGAATCCAATGAGCACGAGCAGGAATCTTTGCGACACCAGCCGGGTTCGACAGCGTCGATCGTGGGCATGATTTCTTCGCCGCCTTCGTAGCACAGCTTCAACGCCGCCTGAGTGGCGTCGCGGCAGGTGTAACCTTCACCATGAAAAGGCGCAAAAAGTACCTTTTCAGTCGCTACCGCGTTCAGAGTCACTAAAGCAATCAGGCTAATCAGAAATTTCATAAAACCCCCGTATCCTTCGGGTATAGGCTAATCTCCTTGAAAGGGCACGACGCGTTGCAGTGCTGGCTGTTTGAAATTTGTCGACGGCAGATTGACTCATTGGGTTAGAGCTGCGAGATTGACCGACTTGCAGAAGAACACATCACATTGGTTAACGGGGTTAAACCCGGAGCAGCAGCGGGCCGTTCTCCATGATCAAGGGCCACTGCTTATCTTAGCGGGGGCTGGCTCGGGAAAAACGACGGTATTGGTCTCGCGGGCAGGCCGCCTCATTGAAGAGGGGAAGGTTTGTCCTAGCGAGCTTCTAGTTCTGACCTTTACCAACAAAGCGGCCCGCGAATTAAAAGAACGGGTGGCGCGACGTTTGGGGAAAGCGAGTCAGAAGATTTGGGCGGGAACATTTCATTCCTTTGGGCTTTATCTTTTACGAAAATACTACCGGCAGGCAGGTCTGCCGAAACAGTTTGGAATCTTAGACCCAAAAGACTGTTCGAGTCTGGTTAAGGAGTTATTAAAATCATTCACTCACGGGACAAAGAGTGCCTTCGATGTGGACAAGTTGCTTTTTATGATGGCGCAGTGGCGTGAACTTGGTCAGACGAAGTCCACGTCGGATGACGAGTATGGCGAAACGGTCGAGTGGTTATTGCCCAATTATCTCAAGAAACTTTCGATCCTAGGGATGGTGGATTTTGATAGTCTCATTTTAAAGCCGACTGAACTTTTGGAAAATTTTCCTGAGATAGCCAGTGATGTTCAGAATTGTTTTAAGCAGGTGATGCTCGATGAATTCCAAGACACCAGCGTGATGCAGATGCGTTTTGTAAAGAATCTTGTCAAGGCCCACCAGAATATTGTTGTGGTCGGAGATGATGACCAATCGATCTACGGATGGCGAGGTGCGTGCATTAATAATATTCTCGATTTTCCGAAACGCTACCAGAACTGTGAAGTGATTCGACTTGAGCGAAACTATCGGTCGACTCCCGCGATTCTGAAGGTTGCAAACGCTGTGATAGCAAAGAATGCAAAACGGCACGGCAAGACTTTAAAAGCCGAGAAGACCGATGATCTGGGCACTAAGCCTGAGCTGATGGTTTTTGAGGACGAGAGTGAGGAAGCTGAATCCGTGATCACTGAGATTGACCATCAGAAGGAGGCGGGCTTTAGGCTGAATGAGATTGCCGTCTTATATCGCTCAAATTCTCAAGGGGCGCTATTAGAAGCGGAGCTCAGAAATTCCAGCGTCCCCTACGCCATCAGTGGGGGGACAGCTTTTTTTGATCGCACTGAGACTCGAGATATTCTGGCGTTTTTAATTGTGGCAACAAGATCCAATGATGTTGCGCTTAGGCGTGTGCTTAATGTTCCATCCCGTGGGATCGGCGATAAGACGATTGAAAAAATTCAAGACTTCGCCGATGAAAGGAGCACTAGCTTTACCAAGGCCATCGCTCAGTGGAGAAATACCGAAGTCGACCCTGATACCGGTGAGAAAATCGACGCCTTTTTTGAAATGGTAAAGAGCTGGATCCCCAAGATCCTTGAGGCGGCCGAACCGGGGATGGCGTTAAAAGACTTGCTCCTGGCAATGGGCTACAAGAAACATCTCTCGAGTATTTCCAAAGACGAAGTCGGAGCGGCTCATCGGTGGCGATTTGTGGAGATTTTCACCGACGTATTGAGTAAATATATTGCTAAGGGGGCTAGGGATCTGAAAACGCTGGGGTCTTTTCTCGAGGCGATGTCGCTTCGAGATAGCCCGTCATCAGAAGACAAGGAAGTTGATAAAGTTCAGCTCATGACCCTGCATGCCTGTAAGGGATTGGAATTTCCAGTCGTGATCATGGTGGGGATTGAAGAAGATATCCTGCCTCATAAAACCCTTGGCTCAGATGTCTCAGAAGAGCGTCGCCTATTTTACGTCGGAGTCACTCGTGCGATGCAACATCTCATTCTGACTAGGACAAAACAGCGCCGGCGCAATGGTAGGGTCGTCTCGGCGATTCCATCGCGGTTCTTATTGGAAATTCCTGCCGAATTACTTGAGCGTCGCAAGGGTCCACGTCCTGTCCGAGAAGAAAAGCGCCAGGCCTTACTTGCTGCGCTATACGCCAAACTCCCATCCTAAGGGTACGTTTACAAAACATTGTTCCATCATGATTGCTTCACAGTTGCTACTTATACTCATGGGCGTGGGTGGCGGTGATTCAACGGAATGGGAGTCAGAATGCGTAATCAAATTAAGATTATTGGCAGTTTCGTAGGGATAGCCGCTTTTGTCGCTGTGATTCAGGGCTGCGGGTCGTCGTCATCAAGTCCAAGTCTGGGATCAAGTCTATCAG
>Ga0209824_10001955_pt1 | contig 11001 bp, 10 predicted proteins | sample VDWuncwatermetaG_FD_184124 | JGI IMG/M metagenome (GOLD analysis project Ga0209824, IMG submission 184124) | Wastewater microbial communities from Netherlands to study Microbial Dark Matter (Phase II) - VDW unchlorinated drinking water (SPAdes)... ...
AGTTATCCCGAGGTTAAAAGCTGTTATTTGCTTTCCGGCGGTTATGATTTATTGGTGATTGTCGAGGGTGAAAGCATGCACACGGTGGCGGATTTTGTCGCCGCGAAACTTTCATCCATGGCCAATGTGCGCCAGACAGCCACGCATTTTTTACTGCGCAAGTACAAAGAAGAGGGCCAGGTTTTTAAACATTCCAAGAATGAGCGCAGGCAGAATATTTCGTATTAATTGATTATGGATTCCGAGCTCCTGCGAGTGTCCGGTATGAGGACCCGCTTTCGCGGGAATGACAATATATTAGGATATTAAATGAGAATTTCTAAACGGGTTGATGAATTAGCCCCCTCAGGCATCAGGGCTTTTTTTGATTTAGTATTGGGCATGAAAGACGTCATCTCCCTTGGTGTGGGAGAGCCGGATTTCGTCACCCCCTGGCCAGTGCGCGCGCGGGCCATTGAATCCCTCGAACAAGGATACACCTCGTATACTTCCAATAAGGGCACCATCGAGCTGAGATGCGCCGTCGCCGCGTTTTTGAAAAAACGCCATCAAATCAGCTATGACCCTGAAGAGGAAATTCTAATTACCGTCGGTGTCAGTGAGGCCCTGGATCTGGCGATGCGGGCTATCCTTAATCCCGGCGAAAAAATTTTGGTACCTGAGCCCTGCTATGTGGCTTATGGGCCGGTGGTGGAATTGGCCGGCGGCGAGGCGGTATTTTTAAAAACGACCGTCGAAAACGGTTTTAAAGTAACACCGCAACAGATCGATGAAGCCGCGGGACGCGGTGTGCGCGGTATTCTTCTTGGTTATCCCTGCAATCCCACGGGCACCTCGTATTCTAAAAAAGAATTGGAAGACATCGCCCGTGTCATCAAAAAGCATGATATGCTGGTCATTAGTGACGAGCTTTATGATGAATTGACTTATGATTTCGAACACACACCGATGGCCACCTTGGCCTCGATGCAAGAGAGGGTGGTATATCTTAATGGTTTTTCCAAAAGCTATGCCATGACGGGTTTTCGCATCGGCTATGCCTGCGGCCCCGCGGACATTGTGGGGGCCATGACCAAGATCCATCAGTACACCATGTTATGCGCGCCGATCACCGGTCAGATGGCGGCCATTGAGGCTTTAAAGAACGCTGCCGGGGACGTGCAGGCCATGAAAAAAGAATACGACCGCCGCCGCCGTTTTATCGTCGGCGCTTTAAATGATATCGGGATGGCCTGCCATATGCCGCAAGGCGCCTTTTACGTGTTTCCCTCGGTAAAAGTGACGGGTGAGAGTTCGTTGGATTTTGCCAGGAATTTACTGCTGCGGCAAAAAGTGGCCTTGGTGCCGGGAGTTGCTTTTGGCCGATGCTGTGAACAGCATGTGCGGATCTCGTATGCTTCAAGTTATGAAAATCTGAAGGAAGCCGTTTTTCGTATTGAAAAATATCTAAAGAAGTAGTTTGTCATTCCCGAATGTTTCTGTCGGGAATCCAGAAATTGCGCAAACCCTGGACCCCCGATAAAAACATTCGGGGGTGACATGTGTAATTGTAGAAAGGATAATTCATGCGCAAAGAGCACGCGCCTAAAATTTCACGTAAAAGAGAAGATATCGATTTTGAAATCGCTTTTTACGAGAACATCCTTAAAAGTACGCCCCGTTTCATAGAAGCACTCGGCGCTATCGGGGACTTGTATACCAGGGCCGGTCTGTGGCAAAAGGGTTTGGAAGTAGATATAAAACTTTCACATTTGCGGACGGAGGATGCGATCGTGTTTTACAATTTAGCCTGTTCTTATGCTTTGCTTAATCAAACCCGCGCGGCCCTGGGGGCTTTGATCAAGGCCATTGATTTCGGTTATGATGATTTTGAGCATTTAAAGGGCGATACGGATTTGGACAATCTCCTCAAAGATGAGCATTTTCAGCAATACATCAAACAGCTGGAAAAAAAGAAAAAAGCAACGAAACATTCCTAACTAACTTCCGCAAGTTTACGAACTCGAAGGAATAGGGCCTTTTGAAACATTATCGCCAGGAATTATGGTTTCATGCCAAAACCCGCCGGGCGTATATCAATATCACGGGCCAGGTACAGGGCACCATTGATAAAAGCGGCATTCAAGAGGGCTTGTGTTTGGTCAATGCCATGCATATTTCCGCCAGTGTTTATATCAACGACGATGAAAGCGGACTTTTGCACGACTATGACGCCTGGCTGGAAAAATTGGCGCCCCATGCGCCGGTGACCCAGTACAGGCATAATGATACCGGCGAGGACAACGCGGATGCGCATTTAAAACGCCAGGTGATGGGCCGCGAGGTGGTCATCGCCATAACCCGCGGCAAACTGGACTTTGGCCCCTGGGAGCAGATTTTTTACGGCGAATTCGACGGCCGACGGGATAAGCGGGTGTTGGTAAAAATTATAGGTGAATGAACTGGATTCCCGCTTTCGCGGGAATGACAATGAAAGCGGGTTTTATGAGTTTAGTCGTTTTAGGTACGGTGGCTTTGGACCATGTCAAAACACCTTCAGGAGTCAAAAAGGACATGTTGGGCGGTTCTGCCGCGCATTTTGCCATGTCTGCCCGGCTTTTTACAGACGTGCATATGGTGGCGGTGGTTGGAAAAGATTTTCCCGGCAGGCACCTGGATTTTTTAAAGCGCAAGGGCATTGATCTCTCGTCACTCAAAATCAGCAGCGGTAAAACATTCCGATGGAGGGGTGAATATAAAAAAGAGGATTTAAATACGGCGTTGACCATGGCGACGGAATTAGGGGTTTTGGCGACCTATGTGCCTGATTTAAAAGAGCATCAAAATCATTTGCCCAATATTTTTCTGGCCAACTTTGACCCGGATTTGCAGATACAGCTTTTCAAGCATTTGAAATCCCCCCGGTTAATCGGTTTGGACAGCATGAATTTATGGATCACCCACAAACAAAAATCTTTACGCCGTTTGATGAAGATGGTGCATTTGTTCGTGGCTAATGACAGTGAGGCCAGAACTCTCTCAGGTGAAGATAATTTAATCAAGGCCGCAAAACGCCTTCGGGCGATGGGGCCGCGCATGATCGTCATTAAAAAAGGCGAGCACGGCGTATTATTTTACAGCGATCAGGTGATGTTTTCCTTCCCGGCCTATCCGGTTGATAAAATCGTTGACCCCACCGGCGCCGGAGATACCTTTGCCGGCGGCCTCATGGGCTATTTAAGCCGTGCCAACAAGCTTGACGATAAAACTTTGCGCAAGGCCTGTGTTTATGGCACGACCGTTGCTTCTTTTAATGTGCAGGGCTTTGGTATGGCCCGTACAGCATCTTTAACGTTGCGTGAGATCGAAGAGCGCATGAAAGTATTGGTCAAATTTTTTGCCTTGGCATAAAAGGAGCCCTATGAGCATGATAGAACACATAGGTCAGGTGGCCGCGATTGTTATGCCTTTCTTTAATATTCCCTTGATTGTCAGAATCATCCACCGCCGTTCCTCGGCCGATATATCGATGAGTTGGGTGATGGGGGTATGGGTATGCGCGCTTTTGATGGCCCCTTCGGGTTTTGTTTCCAGGGACATTGTCTTTCGCAGTTTTAATATCGTCAATCTGGTTTTATTTACCGGAGTGGTGATCGCTGTTTGGAAGTATAGAAAATAATGGTTCGACAGGCTCACCATAAATATGGATAAAAAATTAACCCTGAACCAAAATAAACACTTCGTATTTGGTTCAGGGTTAACCCTAAACCGACAGCGAAGCGCTTTGTCTGGTTTAAAAATATGACTATTGAAAGATCCGGGTTAAAAAGCGGCATGGTGGCCATTGTAGGAAGGCCCAATGTAGGAAAATCCACCTTGCTCAACGCTATTTTGGGCGAAAAAGTCTCCATTGTTTCCGATGTCCCGCAAACGACACGCCATCAGATCAGGGGGATCCACACCGACGAGCGCGGTCAGATCGTTTTTATCGACACGCCGGGGATACACAAGGGGTCTGATAAACTGGATAAATACATGGACCGTGCTTCTTTAGGCAGTATCGATTCTACGGACGCGGTCATTCATTTGGTTGATGCCAGTGAAAAAACAGGCCTGGAAGAGCGTCTCGTGATCAGCCGTCTTAATAAATGCGGCAAGCCTATTATCGTGGGCTTAAACAAGATTGATATCACCAAGGGAAAATTTGTCCCGGAATATATCAATCTGTGGGAAGAGATCCGCGGAGTGCCGATGACCGAGATGAATGATCTAATCTTGTTCCCGCTTTCTGCGCTTAAGGGCACCAATGTCAAAAAATTGCTCGACCTTTTATTCGAGCAAATGCCGCAAGGACCCTTTTTATACCCGGAGGATGTGATTACAGATTTTCCAAAGCGTATGGCCATGGCGGATTTGATCCGGGAAAAATTATTCCTCTTGATGCGCGAAGAAATACCTCATTCTATTGCCGTGATCATCGAGGGTGTAAGCCCCAAGAAGGGGAAAGTCCTGCATATCCGGGCGGCCATTTTAGTTGAGCGTGAATCACAGAAAGAAATCGTCATCGGCCGTGCCGGGGCTATTTTAAAGCAGGTGGGCAGCCAGGCGCGCCGTGACTTGGAAGAATTAGTCGACAGCAAGGTGTTCCTTGAGCTTTTTGTGAAGGCCGCCTCCCATTGGCGCGAAGATTATTCCACACTGGAAGAAATGGGATTCGTTTTTAGCGATTTATGAGAAATGGTATATTGTTAATTAGTTGTTAATACTATTTTGTCATTCCCGCGAAAGCGGGAATCCAGTGAACGGATGACCACTATTATGTTTTCGGAACGGGGTATGTACACCCTGTTTCTTTGGAGTCGGAGGGTTTTATTTATTGCGCGTCTGCTTGAAGTTTACAACAATTTTTTTCTAAAGATTAACTATTAACCCAGTACGCATCAAACCAAGAATTGCCGAGCAAGGAACAGGGAATATAGCCTCGCAGACATTTGGCCAAAAATCCCTGAATGTTCCGAAAACATAATAGTGGTCATCCTTAGCATAAATTAAACTACATAGAATTTAACGGTGTCATTGCGAGGAGCGAAGCGACGAAGCAATCTCTTTTAGACAACGAGCAAATTACGCGGGTGATTAAACTCCTGAAGATCGCGATGCGCGGTTTTCCTGATCCTTCAGTGACCTTGGTCGGCAAGAAATTCAAAAGCCCGTTTTTGGTGCTTATTTCCTGTTTGTTGAGCCTGCGGACCCGTGATGAAACCACCCTGCCGGCCTGCGAGCGCCTGTTTAGCCGCGCGGATACGATGCAGGGAATGCTTGGAATTCCCGTCGCTGAAATCCAAAAACTGATCTATCCGGTGGGCTTTTATAAAACCAAGGCCCTGCGTATCCATGATATTTGCGATAGTTTGATCCATCGTTTCGGATCCAAAGTGCCGGATGATCTGGAATTGCTTTTAATGCTTAAAGGGGTGGGGCGCAAAACAGCTAATTTGGTTTTAACCGAAGGTTTTGGCAAGCCGGGGATATGTGTTGACACCCACGTGCATCGCATTTCCAATCGCCTGGGGTATATTGAAACCCGGACGCCCGAAGAAACGGAATTCGCTTTAAGAAAAAAATTGTCGCGCAGGTATTGGATTGAGTATAATGCCCTGCTCGTGACATGGGGGCAGAATGTTTGCAAACCCATTTCACCGATCTGCTCCAGGTGTCCGGTTGAACGTATTTGCCAACGCGTGAAGGTCTCCATCAGCCGCTAAGCTTCAGGCAGGCCAGGATAAGAGATTTTAAAATTTTTATAGCATTTTGGTGGATTTTTGATAAATTGAGAACGAAAATATGGAAAGCATGGGTAAAACAGTAGGGATTACATACGATCTAAAGAGCGACTGGCAGAGGTCGAAGGATGACCCTATTGACGCGGCTGCCGAGCTCGACGGGCATAAGACGATTGAATGCCTTAAAACTGCTTTGGAATCAGCCGGGCATAAAATTGTCTTAATTGGCGGCGCCCGTCCATTAATCAGCCTTATCACCAGCGGTGACTTGAAGGTTGACATTGTCTTGAATATTTCTGAAGGCTTTAAAGGCCGCAACCGTGAGAGCCAGGTGCCTGCTATTTTGGATTTGTACAATATCCCTTTTGTCGGAGCTGACGCGTTGACCTTAGGTGTAACTCTGGATAAAGTGGTGGCTAAAAAATGTTTTATCGCGGAGGGTATTCCCACGGCACGTTATTTTAAAGCCACCCTTGAGGACAATTTGTTTGAATTAAATACCATCGGCTTTCCTTTGTTCGTCAAGACCCTGCATGAGGGCACGTCCAAAGGGATCACCCAAGCGTCAAGAGTGGAGAATTTCAAACAGCTTAAAGCCCAAGTGGAGCATATCTGCCGCCATTACAAACAACCGGCCCTGGTCGAGGAGTTTATTAAAGGGACTGAGTTTACCGTCGGTGTTATCGGTAATAATCCGCCTGAGCCCATGCCGGTCGTACAATACGCGATAGCAGGCTCGACCGCCTTGGGCAATGAGTTTTATTCTTATCGCCACGTGGTTGAGAAGTCGGTGGAATATATTTGCCCGGCACCCATCGATGAAAAATTGGCACGGCAATTGCAAGATTTGGCCCTGCGCGCTTACAAAGCGGTCGATTGCCGTGATTTCGGGCGGGTCGATTTTCGCGTGGATGCATCGGGTAATCCTTTTGTGTTGGAAATTAACCCTTTGCCGAATTTAGGGCCCGACGATGTGTTTGTCCTTTTCGCTAAAGTCAAAGGGATGTCGTATAATCAGATCATCAATAGAATCATGGATGAAGCCCTGATCCGTTCGGGGTTTATGGAAGGCCGAATTTCTAATATAAACGTTTAAGGTAACGGCACATATCTGATATCATTTGAGATAGTAATTGTATGGAAGAAAGTCTAAAAAAGTGAGCCCTGTTACCGCGGTGACTAAAGAGGGCCGAATCTCTAATAAAAATTAAGGCCTGACGCTCTCGTGCAGGTTATCGGATTTGCAATAGAATAAACACGAAACGGCACATCTCTATGACCAATTTGAATAGTAATGTTATGGAAGAAACAACACACTTTTCCGTCGGGCCTAATATTCCTTTGTCCCCCCAGGAAAAACGCGTCATCAAACTGTTTCCCGGAGCAACTTTAGCTGATTGGGAAGATTGGCGCTGGCAGATTAGAAACCGTATTCGCACGCTTGATCAGATATCCAAACTTATGAAATTAACCCCGCATGAAGAGCGCGGGGTCAAGGGGGCAGGGGACAAATTGACCATGTCCATCCCGCCGTATTTTGCCGCTTTGATTGATGAGAATGATCCCGGATGCCCTATCCGTTTACAATCGGTCCCCCTGGATTATGAATTTGAGACCACCCCGGAAGAAATGCTCGACCCTTGCGGCGAAGACAAGGATTCTGTCGTGCATGGCCTGGTGCACCGTTACCCGGACCGCGTGCTTTTTTTAGTCAATGAGATGTGCGCGATGTACTGCCGTTATTGCACGCGCTCTCGCATGGTCGGCGACGGCAATCACACGCTTAATACTTCGACCTATGACGCGGCGCTCGATTATATCCGTAAGCATAAAGAAATCCGCGATGTGCTGATTTCCGGCGGGGACCCTTTGACCTTGGGGGACCGGATGCTGGAGTATTTGATTTCTTCCGTTAAGAAAATCCCGCATGTGGAATTTGTGCGTATCGGCACCCGCATCCCGGTGACCTTGCCGCAGCGGATCACGCCGGAGTTGATCGCCATGTTTAAAAAATATTCACCGCTTTGGATGAGTGTTCATTTTAACCATGCCAAAGAAGTGACCCCGCGCGTCAAGCACGCCTGCAATACGATCGCTGATGCCGGTATTCCCATGGGCAGTCAGACGGTGCTCTTGCGCGGTGTTAATGATTCTGTGGTAGTCATGAAAAAGCTTTTTCATGAGCTTTTAAAAATTCGGGTGAGGCCCTATTACATTTACCAATGCGATCCTATCGTCGGCTCAAGGCATTTTCGTACCACCGTTGAGACAGGCATCAATATCATCCAGAATCTGCGCGGGCATACCACCGGCTACGCGGTCCCTACCTATGTGATCGACGGACCCGGGGGCGGTGGAAAAATCCCGATCAGTCCGGACTATGTGGTCTCCAAAGAAAATGGCCGTTATACGCTGCGTAATTTCGCGGGAGACCTGTATACCTACGTTGACCCCACCTATTAAAATATTGCCTCTCCCGGCGCCGGCCAGGAAATTACTGTCTTTAGCGGTAACTTGGGCTTGTATATGCGGCACAGCGATGGCCCAAGTTTATGCCCCCATCGCTACACCGGACAGGACCGCCGTCATTAATGCTGCTTTAGATTCATATGAGGCAAATTCACCACAAGCTTTTGCTCCTTCTACTTCTTCCACCGATACTTTTAAAATCAGCGGGGAGGCGCGCACCGCCGTGGGGATTTATGCCAACGGGCATGCGGTATTCACCCGGAGCAATGCTGATCTTGATCAAAGGAATTATCGGATACTTTCGTCTAATGCCCTTGACAAGGATATCGATACCTACGACCCTGCGCTTTTTTCCCGCTTGAAGGTAGTGATGGATGCCTCTGTTGCATCTGCGGTGGTGTCCGTGCATTTGAATCTGGTTGTGGACCCTTGGAGTTTTACAGGGAAAAGCAATGCCCAGCTTGTCACCGGTGAGGGAGGGGACAAGGCCAAGATCCAATATCTTGCTTGGGGCAATACCAGCTACACGGTCAACACCACCATTAACACCCTTCAAAACGGAGATTCTTTGGCCCTGCCTGAAATAAAAATCAATGGCCATACAGTGCCGGCCACTAGCGTAAAGTCTACCTTTAACAACACATTTGATATTCCTGCCGCGCATCTGGATTATAGTTTTTTTCCGGCCAGGGAAGCATGGATCGACGTCAAACCGACCGACGAATTAAAGTTACGTATTTTTCCGATTGGCTATGAAGATCAGGCCTTGACCACGGATGATCCTTTAAGGCTTTCCAATAATATGGAGTGGTGGGCGGAAAGCCCATGGATCGACGGCTGGCAGCAGGGGAACCTCAACACAGGGGCCACTCCGGTGGACTTTACCAAAGGCCAATGGGACAGGACTTTGTCTTTTTTTACCATGGATAGCGACGGACAGCGTTTGACCGCCCTGCGCGGGGTATCCTTGAATTGGAAGCCGGGGGATGAGACATCCCTGAATGCCACCCTTGCCACCCCCAAAACCATTTGGCAGAATTATGGTGATATTACGGCTGTGCCGGCGAGCGCGCGTTTAAAGCAGTTTATCGGTGATTTGTTTTATATAGGCGCCGTGGGGAATATGCATCAGGGTTATACAAGCAACGAAGAATTAGATGCTGCCAATTACACCGAGGGTTTGGATACCGGTTTTATGATTTTTAAAAATTGGAAAGTCAGCGCCGAATACGCTGCTTCCCAAAGCAGTTATGACAGGACTTCCCCTGGGTATGCCACTCAATTTGACGGTAATGCTTATTATGCGTCGATAGAAACGGCTTCTCCCCAGGATGAGGACATACTCAAGACAGATTATTTCGGTGTGAAGCCCGCTGAAAAAGGCGAAAATTTTTATAAGAGTATCGTTTATTTTGCCAGGATGGACCAAGGTTTCGAGTCGAGCCTGTCGAATTATCACGCGACCCGCAATGATAGTTTCTGGGCAGATCATTTGACCTTTTATCCTTCGAATTACCGCTATCTGCCGGGCATCGCTCCCGGTTTATCCGAGTATGATATGGAGCCTTTTGCCATCGGTAACGGGATGGATTACGGCCGTTCAGTCATCAAGTGGCGGGGGGATGCGAATTTGATGGAAGGAAAACTCCAAGGGCTTGCGGATGTACGGCATGTTATGGACAATGATGGGCATCATATTGAAACGGCCTCCCGTGCCGCAGCGACATATCAGGCCACGGACAAGCTCACCACTAAAGTTCTTTTATTATGGGATGCTTTGCCTAAAACGGTCGCAGGAGTGGATCCTTTTGTGACAAATGGTGATACAGGGCAAAATTTAGCCAATACCGCGGTTGTCGGCGGGAAAGACCCCAGCGTGAAAACAGGTTCTTTGGGGGCCCGTTACGCTTTGACTGATTGGGCAGCTCTTAACGGTGTCTGGGAATACACCAATGATTTTACTGTGGCTACCGACAATTTTCCCGAGGGAGATTTAAACAGCACCAGTTTTATCACCTATACCCAATATGGTAAAACTTACCGCAAAGTATATCCTTTTTTGTACGACCAGGGCTCTTTTGAGCAGGCGCCTTATGAATACCATAATATTTTTAAAACCGGCCTGGAGCTGACCCCCAGCGAACGATGGCATGTCTATTTGGACTACACCCGTAACCCCAATAAATTCGCCGGGAATATCGATGACAATATAAATCATTACGGGATTGAGACCAGTTATCTGTTTGGGCCCAAAATAGGCTTTTTCGCGCGTTATACATTGTCCCAGGGGTATGATGTCAATCGTTTAGTCAATGACCATGAGCTGGATTATCGGAATTTTCATAATTTCTTTTTTGAGGCACGTATGGTTTTGCCTAAAAATTTGACAATGTCCATCCAATACGGGGTGGGGCCGTCCTATAATGTCGCAACTTCAACCTACAATCCCAGCCTGGCGTATTATTCTTCGACGGTAGTTCAGACCCAGCATATTGTCCGGATCGTCTTTAACAAGAAATTCTGAATTGGTTGACAATGGCCTGACATAGGCTATAATACAACCCTTCTCTGCCTGCCGGCAGGCAGGAAATCAATTAAAACAAGAAGGAGTTTGATCCGTAATGTTGGAAGTTAAGGTCAATGACAAGAACAGTTTTGAAAAAGCGATGCGCTTATTCAAGAAGCAGTGCCAAAAAGACGGTTTTTTAGTCGAGCTTAAAGAGCGCCGTTTTTATTGCAAGCCTTCCGAACGCAAACGTAAAAAAGGCAA
>Ga0209824_10001959_pt1 | contig 10992 bp, 11 predicted proteins | sample VDWuncwatermetaG_FD_184124 | JGI IMG/M metagenome (GOLD analysis project Ga0209824, IMG submission 184124) | Wastewater microbial communities from Netherlands to study Microbial Dark Matter (Phase II) - VDW unchlorinated drinking water (SPAdes)... ...
GAATAGGAGGACGACCGATGAAACACAGCCGGGTGCCGGTGCTGATCGGCGTCATCGTCATGCTGTCCGTAGCGCTCCAGGGGTGCGGGCTCCTGATCACAGATCCAAGGGCGCTGGGTCTCTGCAAGGAGCCGGAAATCCTTGTTCCGGCAGGCACCGAGGCCGTTTTGGACAATCCCTGTGTTTCCGACTGGAGCGGAGGGGACAATTTCCGGTTCGATAACCCTCAGGATGGAATTTCGGTGACGACCACCGTTAACGACCATGGTGTCCCGTCAAGAAAGCTAGTTGCGGCACCGAACGTGAGGAAGTTCCGCAGGGAGGTTTTTAAGTTCACCTACGTAGTTCCCGTGGGACCTCAATTTCGGTCCACCGACCCGTCCTGTCGAGAACAACCGATTCCTGTGAATTGCTTTCCCAGAGTCCATTTCTTTGACGGACTTTTACTGGTCAGCACTGTGCCACGGGTAGCGGTTTTAGCGACCGCCACCCCCGGGAGGATCAATGTCGGCCAGTCCTCGCAGCTGAATGCGACCGTGACCGGAGGGGCTCCACCCTATCAGTTTGCGTGGACCCCCGCCGCGTCGTTGAACGACGCCGCCTTCAGCGCCTTCAGCCAGAACCCGGTGGCCACGCCGAACGCCACGACCACCTACCGGGTTGAAGTCGAAGACGGTTTCTTTGAGAGAGCGGTCTCAACGGTGACCGTCACGATCGGGCCACCGTTAACGGTTTCAGCGAGCGCCACCCCGCCGAGCATCACCACTGTCGGCCAGTCCGCGCAGCTTAATGCGACCGTGACCGGAGGAGTTCCACCCTATCGGTTTGCGTGGACCCCCGCCGCGTCGTTGAACGCGCCCAACAGCCCGAACCCGGTGGCCACCCCGAATGCGACGACCACCTACCAGGTGAGTGTCCAGGACAACGCGGGCAACGGGACCTCCGCACAGGTGACCGTCACCGTCGTGACGGTTTCAGCGAGCGCCACCCCGCCGATCATCCGTGCCGGCCAGTTCTCGCAGCTTGATGCGATCGTGACGGGAGGGTCCCCCCCCTATCGCTTCGAGTGGACCACGGTCATTAGCTTTGATCCTGTCACGACCCCGGTCGTGTCCTTGGACGCGCCCAACATTAGGAACCCGAAAGCCACTCCGAGGACGTCGACCCTCTACCAGGTTGTTGTCACCGACAGCTTCGGCGTGCAGGCCTCCGCACGGGTGCTTGTCACCGTCGCGTCCCCGTTAGCGGTTTCAGCGAGCGCCACCCCGCTGAGCATCACTGTCGGCCAGTCCTCGCAGCTTAGGGCAACGGTGACCGGCGGGGTTCCTCCCTATCGTTTTGGGTGGATCCCGTCCGCGTCGTTGAATACGAACCTCATTCAGAACCCGCTGGCCACTCCGAGCGCGACGACTACCTACACGGTGTTTGTCGAGGACAACGCGGGCAGCGGGACCTCTGCACAGGTGACTGCACAGGTGACCGTCACCGTCGTGCCAGCATCACCGTTAGGAGTTTCAGCGAGCGCCACCCCGCCGCGCATCACTATCGGCCAGTCCTCGCAGCTTCTGGCAGCGGTGACCGGCGGGGTTGCCCCTTTTAGCTTTGCGTGGATCCCGGCCGGTTCGTTGAGCGCACCTGACGCCCAGAAACCGGTTGCCACTCCCAACGCGACGACCACCTACACGGTTCGGGTCACCGACAGCGCGGGCACGCAAGCCTCCGCACAGGTGACCGTCACCGTCGTACCGCCGTTAGCGGTTTCAGCGAGCGCCATCCCGCCGAGCATCATTGCCGGCCACTCCTCGCAGCTTGATGCTCTCGTGACGGGAGGGATTCCACCCTATAGCTTTGCGTGGACCCCGGCCGCGACGTTGAACGCGGCCAACATCCGGAACCCGGTGGCCACGACGTTCGCAATGCTCATCTACCAGGTTCTTGTCACGGACGCCGCGGGCGGGCAGGCCTCCGCGCAGGTGATCCTCAACGTCAGGCCAGCGGTCGGCGTTTCAGCGAGCGCCACGCCGCCGAACATCAATGCCGGCCAGTCTTCGCAGCTTACGGCGACGGCGACGGGCGGGGTGCCCCCCTATAGCTTTGCGTGGACCCCCGCCGCGTCGTTGAACGCGCCCAACATCCCGAATCCGGTGGCCACTCCGAACGCGACGACCACCTACCAGGTTCGTGTCACCGACAGCGGGCAGGACCGGCAGGACGTCGCGGTCGCGGCGGTGACTGTCAGCGTCGGCGCGACTGGATTCACCCTGACGGTGGTCAACAACTTCCCCGGTGCCGCGCCGCCCGTCACCGGACCCGGCATCAACTGTGGGACGGTGTGCACCGCGACCTATCCCAGCGGGACGACGGTGGTACTGGTGCCCCCAGACCCCTTCCTTACCTCCTGGCAGGGGTGCACGAGTGTCGATCTCAGCAATAACTGCACCGTCCTCATGAACGGCAATAAGGTCATTACCGCGTTCTTTCTATAAGCAATGAAGTGGTGCAATTCACGTGAGGGAGTACGCAGCGTCGCAAGGAGGAAGGGGTCGCAAGGAAAGCGCGGGGACTAGTCGTCGGAATCGCGATGGTGGGGACCTCTCGCCCGGTGTCATCGCCCAGGAGAAGTCACTGCGCGCGCCCGAGCAGCTCGGGACGGTGAGCTTCCCCACATCCTGCGCGCCGGCGGTTCAGGCCGAGTTCGAGCGCGCAGTCGCGCTACTCCATTCTTTCTGGTTCCAGGCCTCCATCGACGCGTTCGCCGTCGTGGCCCAGAAAGACTCGGCGTGCGCGATCGCTCACTGGGGCACCGCCGTCAATCTCTGGGGCAACCCGTTCACCTGCCCGCCGTCGGCCAACGCGCTGAGTGACGGACGGGCCGCGGTGGAGCGGGCCAGGGTGGCAGGCGCGCGGACCCAGCGCGAGCGTGACTATATCGCCGCGGTCGAGGCGTTCTACAAGGACGCCGACAAGGTCGATCACCGCACACGCGCGCTGGCCTACGCCAAAGCAATGGAGCAGTCGACCACCGGCTATCCGGACGATCGCGAGGCCGCCGTTTTCTACGCCCTGGCGCTCGATGCCACGGCGCGCGCATCGGACAAGACCTACGCGAACCAGCTCAAGGCCGCTCGCTGTCTTGATAGGAATGCTGCGAGAAATCTTCGGCTCAGCCCATGAGCTTGACCTCCAGACCGTCGGGGAACTCGCGCTCGAGACCTTGCCGCCTGAAGCACGGCCTACCTGACCCGCAGAGCCGAAGACCGGCGGCGCTCCGAAGCCGTCGGAGACCGTCGCGGAGAATCGGCTACCGTGAGGAGCGAGCGACGGGCCGTAGGCTGGCCGCTCCGCGACAGGGTTTCGCATTGCGGCGTTGAGATACGTAATCTGAGTCCCTTCGCGGCCACCACCCGGGGTTGCCGGAGGCGGAATCCGAGCAGGAGCTCCCCGACGACGACGGAGAGAATGACCTCTTCCGCTCGCCGGACGCGATCCGCGACCTCGGTGTGCCCGCGCTTGAGCGCCGAGTACGCGTTCGTGTCGAGGAGAATCTTCACCGCCAGAGGGACGGGTCGACGGTCTCGAAGGCGGCGAGCGCCTTCAGGAATTCCGCCTCTTCCTCGGCGGACCACGATCCGATCAGGGGATCGAGGGTGTCACCCACAACCCTCGCCGGCCGGCGGGGCTCGAGGAGCCCGGCCCCTTCGCGAAGCAGGATCAGGGCCGCCTGGTTGAGCGACACCCCGCGTGTCCTTGCCACCTCGCGAAGTCGCCGCTCGAGCTCCTTATCGAATCCCCGCAACGTCAGCTGTCGCATCGTCGTGGTGCCTCACGATGGACTCTACAACACCCCGGACAACGCGAACAACAACGTCGGTTTCCGGCGGGGCGACATACCGAGCCTCCGTGTGCTTGTCTTCCACCGAGCACATCTTAAAATCTAGATTATAATGTGTGCAGGATGCCGTTGGCTGACGAAACCGCCCAAGTTCTTCGTGACTTAAACCCCTGGTGGGCGACACCGCCCGTGGTCCGCCCCGATCCCCCCGCCTTTCAACGGCCTCTCGTGGCGGAAATCAGCACGCGCCTGCGGCGCCCGAAGAACCTCATTGAGGTCGTCCGGGGGCCACGACAAGTCGGAAAAACCACGGGGATCTATCAGATCATTCGCGACCTGATCGGGAGCGGCCGGAGTGGAACCGACATCTTGTTCTTGCGGTTCGACCTCGAGCTGCTCCGGGAGGAACCGGGGATTCTGAGGACGGCATTTCGTTGGTTCACCGAAGAGGTCCGACGTCGGCCGGCGGAGGAAGGGCCGCCTTGCTACGTGTTCCTCGACGAGGTCCACAAGCTCCGCCGCTGGAGCGACGAGGTGAAGCATCTTGGCGACACCTTCCCAGTGCGGATGCTGTTGACGGGCTCGTCCAGCGTCCTGGTGGCGCGGGGTGGCCGGGAAAGCCTGGCGGGCCGTGTCTTTACCACGGAGCTTCCGACCTTTTCCTTTCGAGAAATTCTCGAATGCTGGCAGCCCGGGATCGCCGAAGCTCTTCCCGCCCGGCTTCGGTTCAATGACGTCTTCGATGGGGCGTTGACCGCGTTCGTGGAGAAGTTCGGCGCACTTCGATCCCAGCAGCAGGCGTCGATACGTCGCCAACTGGAACGCTATTACTTGCGCGGGGGTTACCCGCGTCTGTATGGCGGAGAGGCGGAAGACCGGTGGGCCGATTATCTGACCGAAACCGTCTTCCAAAACGTTCTCGGTGCCGACATCCCCGATATCTTCCCGGTGCGTCACCCCGAGCTGTTGCGATTTCTGTATCTGTCGATCGCGAGGAACACCGGCCGCGAGATTGCGCAGAGTGCGCTGGCCGAAGAGGCCAACGCCGCCAAGATCTCGACCAATCAGGTCACGGTCGGTCAATACCTTCGCTATCTGAGCGATGCGCTGTTGGTCCGAGAATTCCGGCGTTACCCGCTGGCCAAGAAGCGCACGGCGAGGGTGCCCTCCAAGATTACGCTCACCGACCTCGGTGTTCGGAACGCCATCTTCCGGGGAGCGCCGTCGTTGTGGGAATCCGACCCTTCGCACATCGGACCGCTGGTGGAGACGCTCGTCCAGGGTGTCATCCGAGATCACAATCTTCAAGTGCATTTCTTCCGCGACTATGAGGATCCGGCCAACCGCCGGTCTACGATACGCAAGGTGGACTTTGTGGCCGAACGTCTCGACGGGACGGTCGTGCCCGTCGAGGTGAAGTTCAGGCGACGCATCGACGAATCGGACCTTCAGGGTCTTCAGCTGTTTCGGCGACGGTATGCGCCGCCACTATCGATCGTCGTCACGCGGGAGACGGCACAGTGGAACGAGAAGGACCGGATCTTGTTGATACCGCTGGAGACCTTTCTCGTCGCGTTCTGAACCGCGAGACGCTTGGTCGTCACCTCCCACGAGGGGTGAGTGCTAAGATGAGCCGATGATCGTTCTGGGTATTAACGAGACGCACTGCGCGACGGCGGCGGTGCTGCGTGACGGCGCGATCGTCGGGTGTGCGTCGGAGGAGCGGTTCTCGCGGCTGAAAAACGACGCGGGGTATCCGCGGGCGGCCGTCGACGCTCTGCTCGCCGATCTCCGCATCCCGCCCTCGGCCATCGATCTGGTGGTCCTCGCCGGGGCGCGGGCGTATGCGCGCGAGTGGATGAACCGCGTCGTTCACGACGACGCCTACGCGCGGGACTATTACGGCGTGAGCCTGGAAGCCCCTGCCGGCGGGTTGCGCAAGCGCGCGCGCAAGCTGGGCGCGCGCCTCGGGCTTGCCGACGCGGCGCGCGGGAAGTTCGCCCTGTCCGCGGCCGAACGCCTCGCGTTGGTCACGGATCACTTGGGCCTCGGGGCGGAGCGGGTTCTGGCGCTCGACCATCACGCCTGCCACACCGCCGCCGCCTACTTCGGCTCGCCATTCGCGGGCGCGCCCGCGCTCGTGCTCACCAACGACAACTCGGGCGACGGGTTGTGCGCCACGGTGACGACCGCGAGCGAGACGGCGCTCACGCGCCGTGAGGCGGCCCCGAGCGCGCCCGGCTCGCTGGGGTCGTTCTATTCCTTCGTCACGTTGTTGCTCGGCATGCGGGCTGGGGAGCACGAGTACAAGGTGATGGGGCTGGCGCCCTACGCCCCGGCCGTCGCCACCGAGCGTGCGGCAACCGCGCTCCGCACCGTGTTCGACTGGAGCGACGGCGAGCCGGCGCTGTTTGCCTGGAAGCGGCGGGGACCGCGCTATCGACTCCTGCTCGAGGCCACGCTTGGCCTGAGATTCGACGGCATCGCAGGCGGCGCTCAGCGTCTTCTCGAGGAGGCGCTGGTCGGGTGGGCGCGGCTCATGCACCGGCGATACGGCGGCGAGCGGCTGGCGCTCGGCGGCGGCGTGTTCATGAACGTCAAGGCCAACATGCTGCTGGCCGCCGAGGAGTGGGTGCGGGAGCTGTTCGTGTTCCCGTCGTGCGGCGACGAGTCCAACGCGGTCGGCGCCGCGTACCTCGGCTACCTCGAGCTGTGCCTGCGGGCGGGGACGAGGCCGGCGCCCCAGCCCTTTGGCCCTGCGTACCTCGGCCCGGGGCTGGACGACATCGAGATCGAGGCGACGATCCGCAAGCGCGACCTCGCCACGCGCCACGCCGTCAGCGAGCCCGCCCGCGTCGAAGAGCGCATCGCCGAGCTGCTGGTGACTGACGGCGTGGTCGCCCGGTGCGCGGGGCGGATGGAGTTCGGCGCGCGGGCGCTGGGGAACCGGTCGATCCTCGCCAATCCTTCGGACCATCGCGTGGTCGGGGTCATCAACCGGATGATCAAGGCGCGTGACTTCTGGATGCCCTTTGCACCGAGCATCCTGCGCGAGCGGGCCGACGATTACCTGCAGAACCCCCGCGGGCTCGACTCGCCCTACATGATGCTGGCTTTTCCTACGCGTTCGGAGCGTCGAGACGAGATCATCGCCGCGCTGCATCCCCAGGACGGCACGGCGCGGGCGCATATCCTCGACGAGGCGTGGAACCCGGAGTACCACCGTGTAATCCGTGAATTCGAGCGGCGGACGGGCGTCGGGGCCGTGCTCAACACCTCCTTCAACCTGCACGGCGAGCCGCTCGTCTGCTCGGCCGACGACGCCATCGACACCTTCGAGCGCTCCGGCCTCCCCCACCTCGCCCTGGGCCACTTCCTCATCTCCAAGAAATAGTCCGGCCGCCGGGCGTGAGGCGGGCTCACAGGAGGGTCAGGCGAGGTCGGCGAGCTTCGACCGCCCGGAGAAACACCATCAAGCCCGCGTGGCGTGTGCGATGCTCGGAGCATCGTGACTGCCGACGATCGCGCGCTGCGGGAACGGCTCGCCCAAGCCCTCGAGCCGAGGGGGGAGATCCTCGAGGCCTACCTCTTCGGATCGACGGCGACAGGATCGGCACAGGCGCACAGCGACGTCGACGTCGCCGTCTATCTTGCCCATCCGCGGCCGGCAGCCTCTCCGTTCGGCTACCCGGCCGACCTCGCGGCGGTGCTGATGCAGGCGCTCGGGAGGCAGAAGGTCGACGTCGTCATCCTCAACGAGGCCCCACCGCTCCTCTACCATCGCGTGCTCCGTGACGGGGTGAGGATCTTCTCGCGCGACCTGCAGGCCACGACGACGCGCGAGGGTCGCGCGCTGTCGCGCTACTGCGATTACGTAGTCCAGATCGCCAAGATCGACGCTGTGCACGGAGCCCGCATCGAGGCCGGGCGCTTCGGTCGATGAGCCCCGGCCAGATCGACGCCGCGGTCGTCCGGCGTCACTTGCTCGCCCTCGATGCGACTGTCCAGCGGCTGCGACGCCTCGCCGGCCGGTCGCTCGGGGCGCTCGACGCCGACCCCGACGCCCAGTGGGCCGCGGAGCGCGGCCTCCAGTTGTGCGCGCAAAACGCCCTCGACATCGCCACGCACGTGGCTGCCGGCGCCGGACGCGACGCTCCCGACTACGCCAGCGCCATCGACGTCCTGGGGGAGCTGGGCGTCCTGCCGCCGGAGTTCGCGCGCCGGTTCCGCGGGGTCGCCGGCTTCCGCAACGTGCTCGTCCACGGCTACCTCGGTGTCGACCTCGAGCGCGTCCACGCCCTGCTGGACTCCGGCCTCGACGACTTCGGCGAATTCGCCCGCCACGTCGAGCGCTTCCTCGATCGTCGCTGAGCGACGTCCCTCGACGCGAGGGGCCATCTCACGCGGGACAAGTATCAGTAGCCGCGACGGCGGTCCACGACGTGACGGAGGCGGCGGCCGGCGAGATAGCGGGCGAGGTTGTCGTTGAAGACGGGCGCGATTTCTTCCGGCGTGCTGGGGCCCGAAATGTGGGGCGTGATCACCACGTTGTCGAAGCCCCAGAGCGGGTGCTCCGGGGGCAGCGGCTCGGTCGCGAAGACGTCGAGGACCGCGCCTGCAATGGTCCGGCGCTCGAGGGCCTGCACGAGCGCCGTCTCCTCGACGACCGCGCCCCGCCCGATGTTGAGCAGCCACGCCGTCGGGCGCATGGCGCCGAGCTGGGCGGCCCCGATGAGGCCGCGCGTCGCCTCCGTGAGCGGGAGCACGAGCACGACGAAGTCCGCGTCCGCCAGCGCGCGGCGAAGTGCGTGCACGGGATGGACGCGATCGACGCCGAGGACGGCCTGCCCGGAACGGCTGACGCCGATCACTCGCATGCCCAAGGCGCGCGCGCGGCGGGCGAGGAGACGGCCGATGTCGCCGAGGCCGACGATGGCCATTGTCTTGCCGAGGAGGCGATCGGGGAGCACGTGCTGGATCCACTCGTGGCGCCGCTGCGCCTCCAGATACGTCGCCATTCGCTGGGTCACCCAAAGGCACCACCCGAGCACGTACTCGACCATCCAAGGGCCGAAGACGCCCGGTACCCGCGTGACGACGACTTCCCGCGGGAGATTCGGAACGAGCGCCCAGTCGACGCCGGCGCCCATGACCTGCAGCCAGCGGAGCCGCCCGGCCTTCGCGTACAGCTCCGGCGGAAACTTCCAGGCGTAGAGGACCTCGGCCTCGCCGATGCGCGACGCAGCCTCATCGGGGGTCGACGCGACGTGCAGAACGACGCGGCCGCGAGGGGCGCGAACGAGCTGCGCGTAGCGGAGCGTCTCGCTCGCATCGTAGACGAGGACGTTCAGCGGTGCTACGCGCACGCCGTCAGCCGGCGCGGCGCAGCAGCTCGTCCTCGAGCGAGAAGTCGATCTCCCGCCGGTCGAGCCCCTCTCTGAGGTACCAGTCGAACGTGTGGCCGATTCCCGAGGCCAGCGTGAAGCGGGGCCGGAGGCCCAGCTCCGCGCGGATCTTCCCCGACGTGTAGACGGCGTGGCAGTCGTAGACGAGGTTCTGGCCGAACGGCGCCGGTTTGTCGCGCTCGCGGGCGGGCGGAGCGGGCACGAGCGTCAGGGGCTTCTTCATCACGTCGGCGATCAGCTCGACGAAGCCGACCTGCGTGACGATCTCCTCGCCTGTGACGTTGTAAGCCTGGCCGAAGGCGGCGGGCACGCCGAGCATCGCCGCCATCGCGTCGGCCAAGTCCTCGACGTGGCCGAACTGCCGGAGCCATCCGCCTCCGCCGGGGACGAGGATCGGCCGGCCCCGGACCAGCCGGTCGAAGAAGAACGTCTCGTTGTTGCGGGTGTTCATCGGTCCGTAGACGTGGGTGGGGCGCACGATTGTGACCGGCTGCCCGCGCTCGCGATGGCGATCGAGGAGGACGTCCTCGCCGGCGATCTTGAGCTTCGCGTACTCCCCCCAGAAGAAATCGCGCGGCGTCTGCTCGTCGAGCGGCATGGGGCGGGCGTGGTCGTAGACGCGTCCCGTCGACACGAAGATCACGTGGCCGGCCCGTCCGTCGAGGGCGTCGAGGAGCGCCGCCACGTCCTCGCCCGTCGTGGGCGCGTACGTCACGTCGACCACGCCGTCAAAGCGCTCGCCCGCCAGCGCGCGGCCGAGCGCGGCGTGGTCCTTGCGGTCGCAGGCGATCAGCCGCACGCCGGCCGGCAGCCGCCAGGGCTGGCGGCCGCGGTTCAGCACCGCAACCGCGTGGCCGTCGCGCTGGAGCGCGCGGACGAGGTGCAGGCTGAGGAACTCGGTGCCGCCGGTGACGAGCACACGCACGTCAGGCCATGGTGACGGTGACGCAGGTCGTCGTCCGCGTCACGCCGTCGATCGTGCCGATGTCGTCGGTCACGAGGCGCCCGATGGCGTCGAGGCTCGGTCCCTCTACGACGGCGATGAAGTCGTAGGGCCCCGTGATCGCGTCGAGGTGGACCATCGTCGAGGCGCCGCCCGTGACCCGGCCGAGCGCGCGCTTCACGGACTTCGTCTTCCCGGGCGCCGTCTCGATGAGGACGTACGCCTTCATGCCCTTGCGCGCGGCCTTCGCCATGTCACACCTCCGGAGTCAGTGCGTTCCGCTGCCGAGGAAGCGGGTCAGGGTGGGGCGGAAGGCGGCCGTCCGCTCGACGAACTTCGTGCCCTCGACGTCCACGCGGGTCCCGCGGTCGTCGGTGTGGTTGACGGGGTCGAAGCGCGCCGTGATCGTCGTCGCCGCCTTGCCGACGCGGAGGGTGAGCGTCTCGCCGGCGCTCTCGTCCCTGAGCCTCACCACCACCACGAAAAACCCCTGCTCGTCCGTCTCGCCCGGGTAGACGAGCCCGGTCTTGTCGCGGACGACCTCGACCGGGTGGCCCCCCACGAGCTTGCCGCGCGCGTCCTTCACGAAGCCGAGGACCACGTAGCGGTAGTAGACGGTGTGCTCGGCGCTGGCCGGGGACGCAGACGCCAGCAGGCCGATCGCGACCAGCGCGACGGTGACGACCCGTCTCACGCGAGCAGTCTACACCCGGTGCTTTTGCAGATACCTCTGGAGCAGCGAGCGGTGGCAGCGAGTCGCGTCGGCGCAGCCGCAGAGGAGCGTCACGGGGCCCTGGCCGGCGAGTGCGCGG
>Ga0209824_10001963_pt1 | contig 10982 bp, 9 predicted proteins | sample VDWuncwatermetaG_FD_184124 | JGI IMG/M metagenome (GOLD analysis project Ga0209824, IMG submission 184124) | Wastewater microbial communities from Netherlands to study Microbial Dark Matter (Phase II) - VDW unchlorinated drinking water (SPAdes)... ...
GGCGGATCGGGCGGAAGCGCCCACGGAGACGTTTATATTTCCACGCTAGTGGGTGGATCAGGTGGCGCAGGGGGTGCCGCTTATTCGATTGGGGCAGGAGATTCCAATGGCGCTTCGGGTGGGGCCGGAGGTGGTGCGATCAAAATCACTTCTGGATCTTCGATTACGATTGCGTCGACAGGAAGCATCTTAGCCAAAGGTGGTAACGGCGGCGGCTCTTCGGTGGGTTCAAGACGGAGCGGCTCGGGCGGGGGCGGAGGCGGTGGTGCAATCGCCCTATTTGCCGCCTCGACATTCGTTAACGATGGCAGTATCGATGCGACCAAAGGGACTGGCGGAAGTGGGGCTCAAGGAGGTAACGGAGGCGATGGTGGTGACGGAAGAACTCGAATCGTGACTTTATCAGGAAGTTGGACGGGTAGTGGGTCTGAGAATCCCGTCCCCAATATGGGTGATTTTGGGAATGTCTTTTATTCGACCTCGTCTTATACGGTGGATTCTTCCATCCTTACCGTGCCAGACACGAGCCCGACCTACACGTCTGTCGACATCACGATTTCGGAGCCTTCGAATAGCACTGCCACACTGACGTTCGCCGGTAGTAACGACCAATTCGTCGCGGACGACACGGGGTTTCTACCTATTGCAAACATCTCCACACTATCCGGTAAACGCTATCTGAAATTTAGGGCGACTTTGCAATCAGGATTACGAACTGTCACACCTGAGATCTCGAGTATCACGGTGAATTACACCCCTGCCCCAATCACGAATTTTAATTTTAAAACTGCCGGCTGCCTCGCGGTCCACACCAACCAAAGCGCCGATTCTGGGTTACCAGCACGCTTTCTCATTGGTCTCGTTGGTCTTATAGGGACTCTGCTATTAGGACGAGTTCTTATGCAGCGTCGATCGTCACACGGCAAGCAACTGAATTTGCGATAAAACAATTCGCATGGGCCTTATCATGAAGCTGCTGCACTTTTTCGGCCGTCGGCATCTCACCAGAAAATACAACCTTAGGGCTTAATTTTATTTCGGTTACCGCAAGCTTCCCGTTGGCATTCTTATCTAAAATCGCGACTGGCTTATCTTCATACCGATCCACGATCAGTCGACTCCTGGCAGCCACGGCCAAAAATGTCAGCATATGACAACTCGCAAGCGCACCTGCTAAAAGTTCTTCTGGATTCGCTAATTCTCTTTTTCCCGCAAACTCCGCCGCAGCAGACCCATGAATTTTACTCCCACCTTCAAACGTTATTTCGTGGGTACGGTCATAGGTCTCGTACACAAAATCACTTGTTTTACGCTCCCACTTAACGTTTGCGCGATGTTCCGACATATTGATTTCTCCTTAGCTCGGAGCCTAGGGGATCGAAGCATTGTTGTAAATAGGTTTAGCATAAACTTAAAGGCCACTCAGAGATTGGCGGCGAGCGAAACTAAGACGGTATTTGAGATCTGAAGAAGGTTATGGCCCTCAGAGCGAGCAAACTGAGAGAATGACTCCCACGAAATCTTTGGACTCAGGCCTGTCATCAGAGGACGAAATGTTTTCTCAACTAGCAGGCACACCCCAACTCCCTTAGCTCGAGTCACGGCAGAACCCACAAGGTCCACTCCAACTGAGAATGGGTAAAGCTCGTCGTCATTTAACTGCCACTGAGTCCCAATCCGTAGGGCAAAATGTAAGAACGACGGGGCCTCAACCTGCGATCCGCTACGTCTCATCCAATCTGCTTCCTGCCCCGCACTCACTCCGAGGAGCAGGGGCCGACTTCCCAACGCCCGACTGAGTCCATAGCGAATCAATCCCCCAAACCGACGAATCTCAAGTCGACTTTGAAAAGAGTTTTGATCAGCATCCCACCGAATCATTTGGTACCACCCCTGAATGCGCCACGAGTCCATCCCTTTGGTCCCATTCAGACTGAGTAGCAGGGGCCCTAAAGCCAATCCCTTTGCCGAAAGATCCAATCCCACTTCGGTCATTTTTGAAAATTGATATTGCATACCAATCCCTGCACCAAGATCCTTTGCAATGAATGGGTTTGTGGATTGCGGTGAAGGTTGGACTGGTGTTTTCACTTGAACAATGGGTTTGGGATCTTCTGAGTCGACAGACATTTCATTCACTGATGAAAAAAACCCCAGAACGCCTTGGCTATCTTTCGAGGCGACTCTCCAATAGTACTTTGGTAGCTCGGGCACTCGCGCGATAAGCAGTTCACTCTGAGTTTCCCACTCCCCCAGCTTGCGTTCAAACTTTGGGTCTTCGGCAATTTCAACGACATAACCCAAGGCGCCCTTAACCTGCTCCCACTCAAGCTCGAGCGTCAGAGCTGAAGCCTCCGCCATGGCGTTCTGAACCAGCCTGAAGGCTGTGAACCAAGGGGCCCAAGGCAGGAATCGCTCTAGCATCGAATGCTTTTCTCGTCGTATTTTTCCTTTTTTTGCTTTGGGAGGCTCAAGCCTTGATCTGATCTGAAGCTGACTCACCGTAGACGGGGCACTCAACCCGCGTTCCGGATCGAATGCTCGCACCCTGCAGAAAAACTTTCCTTCCTGAGAGGGACTCCACTTCAACACGTTCTTGGCCGTCTTAAAAGTCTGGCTCATTTTGAAATCTGGGTTTTTCGAGATCTCAATTTCATAAGATTCCGCACCCGAAATCTCAAGCCATCTAAATTCAACTGCCTTACCCAGATAGGAATATCGACTCTTTATCCCCGTATGCAAAGCAAACTCAAGCGTACCCCACTCTCTGGGCAATGCCTTCTCGGTCGCTTCATGGGCTGTGTCTTTCTGTAGCTGAGCTTCAGGCGGCGGTACCGGAACCACAACCGGAGCAATGGTTTGATTATCTAAGAGCACACTCCGAGAGCCCTCGGCCAACGAGGCAAGCTCTCTTGCTTGCGAGTCCAACCATTTCACCACGCCCGATTTTACAAAAATTTCTGGCTTATCGTTGGCTGATTTTTTTGAGATCGACAGCATCGAGGGGCCCTTGAGCTCAATCATTTGATTGCCCACGCGTAGCGACGTGGGCCTTTGGGCTCGAACGGCAACCTTGCCTCGAAGCATTTCAATCTGGAAGATTTGCGATTGAAAGGCCGGGAGTGAGGGAGAGAGGTAAATCAAACTATCTTCGGAAAGTTCAATATGCACTCCCGAACCTAAGGCCACTCGAACCTGACTCTGAGGCCCTGTGAGTATCGTATCTCTTAGATAAACGGACGCGTTCTCCGCAATGGGATACCAACTCAGACTCCCATCACGACGACGGCGAACGCTCTGCTCAGTAAAGACGATTTTTCCAACGGAGGAGGCGGTGGAGGTTTCAAAAACCTGATCCATCAAGGGAATGGAAATAAGATTCATTCCATTTAATAGAAATAAAATCTCCAACGCCAATAGCCCGACTAACGACATCAATAAGGGACGATCAGGTAGGGCTCGGATGTGCATGAGATGTCTAACATTTTACCATTGATTTTAGGGATTAGCCCGCAGTGATCAAGCTTATGACTCGCTGCGCTACTCACGATAACATCCTTTGAAAGAGTTTCATCACAAATACCGATAAGATACCTATGAACCACCGTCTGCTCATGCTGGATGACGAAACGGATATCCTAGACGCCTATCAAGCCATTCTCGGGACACCAGCCAATCAGCCTAAGTTGCGTTCCTCTCGATCTCAAGCTCAGGCGCTTCAACTTCTCGTCGCGGCCGAGCCGCTTGAACTCACTCGCGTGACCTCTGGGGAACAGGCCATTCTTGAGGTTCAAAAGTCGATTGAGCAGAACCGTCCTTTCTCAGGAGGTTTCTTTGACGTGAAATTACGCGGCGGAATCGATGGCATTGAAACGATCAGACAGATTAAGGACATTGACCCTAACCTTCTATGCGTGATCGTCACAGCCTACCAAGATCGATCTGTCGACGAAATCCAAAAGGTATTTGGAGAAGATTTTGCAGACCGATGGGATTTTTTGAATAAGCCATTTTCTCAGAATGAGATAAAACAAAAAGCTGCCCATCTCATTTCCAATTGGGACCGCCGGCGCCGAGAAAAAGAGCATCTCGCTCAAATCGAAAGCCAGCAACATCAACTTCTGCAATCCGAACGCCTCGCTGCCATCGGAACACTCGCTCGAGGTATCGGCCACGAGTTGGGGAATATCTTGGTTAGGATCATCGGAAAATCTGAGCTTGCACTCGCAACCGACGCTCCCGACGAGATGATAAAGGCTTTATCGGTTGTCGTGAGTTCGGGCCAACATGCGAGTGTGATCCTTAGAAACCTTCAATCGATGGTCCGAATGGAAACAGCCCGAGATACCATCGATATTCGGGCTCCACTCACCGATGCTCTTGATCTAATTGAACATGAGCTTAAGGGCCAGGGAATTACGCTCACTCGCCAATACCCGGAACTCACCGAATCAACCTCAGAGACCGAATCGGAATTTATGGTCCATGCCCACCGAGTCGAGATCGGCCAAGTTTTCCTCAATCTACTGATCAACGCGGTTCATGCCGTTGAAAAAAGCGCTTCGAAACTTATCAATATTAAGATTGAGACCGACCCTAATGCTATCAGGGTCCTCGTTAAGGACTCAGGCTATGGAATCAGTTCAGTCAATCTAGAAAAGATTTTTGAACCGCTCTTTACGACCAAGGGAGAAAAAGGTTCCGGCTTGGGGCTCTCCGTAAGCCGTAAGATTATTCAGAATCATAAAGGTACGTTAAGCGTTGTGTCTGAGCCGAACCTGGGAACGACGTTTCAACTACAACTCCCGAAAAGGACGCGATGATGCATATCGTTGTGATTGACCCCAACGAAAAGTCTCGGGAGCAATGGACCCTGTTTTTTAAAGATTATTTGGATCTTAAACTTAGCTTTTATGATTCGGAGCAGGGATGCATTCGCGATCTTAAGAAAACATCGGTCGCGGCTAATATCGTGATTTCTAATTGGAGCCTAGAGCTTGAGAAAATTGCCTTTCAATCGGGCCTGAGACTGAATAAATCGACGAGAAACACCCTGTTATTGAATCTTAATGGACCGAGCGATGCCTTATGGTTAAGATCTGTCTTAGACACCTATTATCGACTTGGTCTTACGAGCGACAAGTTGCTACCGTCGCAACTGCTCCAACTAGTCCAACCCCTTTTCTACGCCCAAGAGCGACTCGACCACACCGTTCTCATTGTTGATGACGACGCCATTATCCGTGAAGTCATCCGAGGTTATCTTCTTCCCTTAGGGTTTCAAAAAATTCATGAATGCGCTAGTGTTTCCGAGGCAATTGAATTTCTAAATTTAACGAGTGTCCCGATCGGCCTGATCTTGAGTGATTGGGAGATGCCAAAAGAAAGCGGGCTCGCACTTCTGACCCATGTCCGCAACTCGAAACTTCTTCAGAGCGTTCCCTTCATCATGGTGACCTCCAAAACAGATGACGAACCCATCAAAACATTGCATGCCGCCGAACAAGGAACAACCGGTTACCTATTAAAACCCTTCACGTTGAAGAGTTTTCAATCTCAGCTCTCACGCATCTTAGAGGGCTTTCACCAGAAACAAAGTGCTCTTAGCCAATTGGTTAGCGCTAGACTCCTTGCGGCTCAGGGGAATACTCAATTGGCAGAATCTATCCTAATGACTGCCGAACACGATCACCCAAAGGATTCGGCAATTCTGGAAGCCCTTGGTGACATCTACGCACTGAGACTCCAGGTCCAAAAGGGCCTTACCCAAGCCGTTGAATATTATGAACAGGCATTAAAAGAAAATCCATTTCATCTGGGACTATATTTTAAATGCTTTGAAACTTTGATTGCAGCAGGGCAAACCAATAACGTCATCAAGCTTGTCCAAGGCTATCAGAACCGATCAAAATCAGATGACGCTTTTCTTGTCCGCCTCGGAAAGATTTACTTAAGGCACCAGTACACTGAACTCGCTCAGAAGCAATTTCAGGCAGCCCTAAAGATCAACCCACAGAACGACGAAGCGCGTGCCCATCTCGAACAAATCCAAACCTCCAAAATAACTCTCAACGCCGCATAAAAGGGGTCATCCATATGAGTCGACTGACCCCTTTTATGCTACACTGGCCCTGGGGGTGAGTTGCATGCATCAACTATTGGGGATTGTTTTAATTTTTGCGTTGGTCCAACCCGTAATCTCTCGGGCTAACCCTGCTGGCCTAGGAAGCGCAGCGGCAAAAAAAGGAGGGGCTTTTACGATCCTGACTCCGAGCTACCCCAAGGACCTACTCTTTTATCTGGCCTTCGACGAACTGTCTTTTGCGATCAATAACCAAATTTTAGAACCGCTAGCTGAGAATCATCCCGTGAGTTTTGAGTTCATGCCACGCTTAGCTGAGAAATGGATTATCTCTAAAGATAAGATGAAATTCACCTTCTCTCTGAACAAAAAAGCAGCCTTCTCCGATGGCAAACCCGTCACCGCCCACGACGTCAAATTTACGTTTGATACCATCATGGATCCGAAGAATAAGACTGTCCCCTGGCAATCTAATTATTCCTCCATCGCAAGCTGCCACGTGGTCGATGACCATACCGTTCAATTTCAAGCCAAGACGGTCCATTTTAAAAACTTTGAGAAATTGGCTGGCCTATTGGTTCTTCCCAAGCATTTCTTTGAGAAAGGCGATTTTAACCGCGATTTCTCTCGCAAGATCCTTGGTTCTGGGGCCTACACGCTTAAGGAATTGAAACATGGCGAGAAAGTGACGCTTGAGCGCTCGGAAAACTTCTGGGGCAAGGACCTCACTCAGAATATCGGCCGGTATAACTTTGATAAACTCGTTTACCGGGCAGTCTCTGATTACAATGTTGGTTTTGAAATGTTTAAAAAGGGAGATGGGGATTTCTTCTATTTCCTCATGGCAAAGATGTGGGAAACGGAGACTGACTCGATTGCCTTTAAAAACGGATACATCAAGAAACTCCGGGCGGATACGCTGAGCCCCTACGCAACCTCAGGGATTGCCTGGAACTTAAGAAAGACCTTATTTCAGGATTCTCGAGTTAGGCTCGCTTTAAGCCATCTCTTTAACCGAGAGCGCATAATCAAGGACCTTTTTTATCATAATTACCTTGCCGCAACCGGCACCGTGCATACGAAATCCATTTACCATTCCTCTAAACTCAAACCCATCCCCTTTGATCCGAACAAAGCTAAAGTTCTTCTTAGAGAAGCCGGCTGGACCAAGACGGACGACCAAGGCATTCTGATCAAAGACGCCGAGCGTTTTGAGTTCACTCTGCTGATTAATAGCGCCCCACTCGAGAGACCCTTCACGGTGTATCAGGAAGACCTCAAACGCTCAGGGATTAAAATGAATATCGTCGTTAAAGATTGGGCGAGTTCCTTGAAACTTGTTGACGACCGAAATTTTGATGCCACTGGCTTTGCTCGCGGAAGATCCACCCACCCTTCGGATTACGCCGACATGTGGGGTTCTAATCAAGCCGATCTCAAGGGCAGTTCCAATATGATGGGCTATAAGAACCCGAAACTAGACGCCCTGGCGATGAAGATCGATGCGACGTTTGATCAGAAGGCGAGAATTCCGCTTGTCAAAGAGATCGATGAAATCATCGCGAGCGACCAACCCGCTAGTTTTGGATGGGAAGCGTATTTCCTTCGCATCGGCTATTGGAATCGTTTTGGTCACCCGAAACAAATCTATTTCCCGTATTCTGAATGGCATAATATTTTTGAGTATTGGTGGTTAGACGATATCAAGTCACAGAAATTACAGGCCGCCAGACAGTCCGGAGTCGCGCTAAAGGACTAAGCCATCGAATGCTGAGATACTTCACCCATCGTCTTGCCATGATGATCCCAACCCTATTGGGCATCAGTATTCTGTGTTTTCTTCTCGTTCAACTCACTCCCGGAGGCCCGGTTGAGCAGACGCTTGCGATGTGGCGCGGAGCCTCTGTCGGCGGAGAAACCCAAGGGGCGCGAACCGCCGAAGTCACTGAGGAACAACTTAAGTCGCTAAAGGCCTATTACGGATTTGATAAACCCCTACTCACTCGCTACGCCATCTGGATGAAAAAGATCCTCGTCTTAGATTTCGGTGATTCTTACCACTACAACCAACCGGTCACTGAACTTCTGGTTGAAAGAATGCCGGTATCTCTCACCTTTGGGCTTGTTTCTTTTTTTCTGACTTATTTTATTTGCATCCCCCTTGGTATTTTTAAAGCCATAAAACATGGTTCACTATTTGATATCTCAAGTTCCTTCGTGATTTTCCTGCTCTACTCGATCCCGGCATTCGCCTTTGGAGTCCTGCTCATCGTCCTCTTCGGAGGAGGAAGCTTCTGGAATATTTTTCCCATCCAAGGGATGGTTTCGGAACGATTTGATGAACTCAGTGCCTTAGGTAAAATCAAAGATTTCGTCCACCATATGTTTCTTCCGATCCTATGCTATTGCTTGGGATCCTTTGCAACGATCACCATGCTCATGAAAAATGCGATGCTTGAGCAGCTCAAACAAGATTATGTCATCACCGCACGATCCAAAGGCCTCTCCGAATGGTCGATTACGCTGCAGCACGTTCTTCGAAACGCTCTGCTACCAATCGCCAGTGGGCTCGGCGACTGGTTAACGCTCTTTTTCTCAGGTAGCCTGCTCATTGAAACTATTTTTGGATTGCAGGGAATTGGCAGACTCAGCTACGAATCCATCATCAGCCGCGATTATCCCGTCGTGCTTGCAACCATTATGATCTTAAGCTTTCTTCATATTCTCGGCCGCCTCATTTCGGATTTTCTCTACGTGTGGATCGACCCAAGGATTGATTACTCAAGATGAACCCAATCACCAAAGCCTCAATCCGACGATTCAAAGCGCACCGACGTGGGTTTTATTCCTTTTGGATCCTATTTGTTTTTTATGGTCTGAGCCTCATCGCTGAACTCATCGCTCATAACCACCCCATCATGATGGGTTACCAAGGCAAGTGGTACTTCCCTCTCACACGATTCTACGCATCGACTGAATTTGGGCTTTTTGAGCCCACCGCACCCCAGTACAAAATACTAACCCAATCAAGCTCATTCAAAGAACACGGAGGCTGGGCGATCTTTCCCCTTATCCCCTTCGCGGAACAAGAAAGTGACGACAAACTCGATTCGCCCCCGCCCACTCGGCCCTCTACGACGCATTGGCTGGGGACTGACGACCGAGGCCGCGACCTTTTAGTGCGCCTAATCTATGGATTTCGCAACTCCATGACATTTGCACTCTTAAGTTGTGTGTTGGTGATGGTTGTCGCCTACAGCATTGGGGCCATCCAAGGTTATCTCGGCGGGTGGACCGATCTTATTGGACAAAGGCTCACCGAAATTTGGAATGCCCTTCCCATCCTATATGTGATTATTTTCTTACTGAGCATCTTCTCACCAGGACTCAGTCTGCTTTTGATGGTTTGGGTCGCATTCCAATGGGTTGGATTATCGGCCTATGTCCGTGCCGAAGTTTTAAGAGTGCGCAAACAAGATTATATTATCGCCGCCAAAGCCATGGGATTTTCGCTCCCTCGAATCTTGTTCCACCATATTCTTCCCAATACACTCACGCCGCTGATCACCTTCTCACCCTTTATCATCGCCTCTTCCATCGGGTCTTTGGCCGCGCTCGACTACCTTGGCCTGGGCTTACCCCCGCCGGCAGCGAGTTGGGGAGAACTGCTTCGCCAGGGCAAGGAAAACCTACAGAGCTGGTGGCTCTCATTATTTCCGTTTCTCTCTCTGTTTCTGACGTTACTGCTCTTAAATTTCGTTGGCGAATCGATCCGCGCGAGCTGGGATGCCCGCTCCACCGACTAGATCGCGCTCACCCAGCCGAACAAGCAATCCCCCGCCGTTATGTTGTACAAACAGGTTGAAAATCCAAACACCGAAGGATTGCTTGCTAAGATAGGTGAGCTCAACCTCGCTGATTTCGATGCTTATTTGTACAAAAGCTTGCCAGAGCAGGCAACAGCATTTTATGTGTTTGCCTAGATGGATTTATCATACAAATTATTGACTTCCACCCCATCTGCCTGGGCAGATGCGGCGCTTCGGGACTTCCCACGCTTTCTTCAAGACCATGCGAGTTGCGAGAGAAAGGCCTCCGCTGTGGGGCTAAGCTTTGTCGTTCGCTACCCCGATCGGACACTTCTCATTGAGCCCATGATTCACTTCGCTCGCGAAGAACTGGAGCATTTTCATCAAGTCTACAAACTGATGATTCACCGCGGCATTCCCCTTGTTAATGATGAACCCGACGAGTATGTGAACCAATTGATGCAGCATGTGCGCACCGGAAGGCAGGAACGTTTTTTGGATCGTCTTCTCGTTTCATCGGTCATTGAAGCCAGAGGGCATGAGAGACTTGGAATCGTTGCTGACACGTTAACGGAGCCCGCATTGAAGGATTTCTACCGTCGACTCGCGACTGCCGAAGGGCACCATCAGGATCTTTTTTTAAAGATGGCAGAACTCTACTTCCCTGAAGACAAAATCGAAGAACGCTTAATTCAACTTCTTGAGGTGGAATCTGAGGCAATGGTCGCTGCGCCCTTCCGCTCAGCGCTCCACTAATGTCCACGATTTTGTCCAAGTACTTAAAGCGCTACGCCGAGGATCTGGCGCGCTCTGAACTCAATCTCTGTGGGCTACCACAATACTCTCATGCGGTTGTTGTCCCCTGCTACGCAGAACCTGATATCAGCAGGCTTCTTAAAAGTCTTGATGTCGCTGCCCGCCCACTTGCCCAGAAAGTTCTGATGATCATCGTGATTAACCAAAGAACCCATAGCAACGCCTCGGTTGGTGAAGCGAACCGTCTTCTGTGGGAATCGCTGAAAAACCGTGGGATCCTTTCCACGCTATACCGTGAACCTGAGGTCTGTCTCGTTGACACGACAGATGCCTTC
>Ga0209824_10001964_pt1 | contig 10980 bp, 3 predicted proteins | sample VDWuncwatermetaG_FD_184124 | JGI IMG/M metagenome (GOLD analysis project Ga0209824, IMG submission 184124) | Wastewater microbial communities from Netherlands to study Microbial Dark Matter (Phase II) - VDW unchlorinated drinking water (SPAdes)... ...
CCTTTGATCGCCCCGGTCGTTTTTTTTGAAACCGCTTCCCGGCCCTACGATGAAAAGGACTATATGAGGATACCGTTTGAGGATATAGATGATGAGCTGCTGAAAGGGATAAGGAGGCACTTCGTACAAGTTAAAAGTTCAAAGTGAAAAGTGCAAAGTTTAGGTGTAAATTTTTTCAAAATTTACCTTTATATAGAATCCGAAACGAAGTGGAGGATACCGCAACTTTGAACTTTGAACTTTTAACTTTCCCATGAAGGGTATTATCCTTGCGGGCGGCCGCGGTACGCGATTGCGGCCCTTCACGCACCTTATAAAGAAAGAACTTCTGCCGGTTTACGATAAGCCGCTTATTTTCTATCCGCTCAATACCCTGCGGGCAAGCGGCATCAAGGACATTGTCATTGTGACCGACCCGAAAAACCTCGGATCCTTCCTTGAAATCATCGGAGATGGCAAAGAGCTTGGAGTCAGGATACGCTATGCCATTCAAAACGAGCCGCTTGGCATGGCTCACGGGCTTGCCACCGCCCGCCATTTGCTCGGCAAGAACGACCCCATAGCCGTCATTAACGGAGATAACATCTTTGAGGAAACCTTTGAAAAGGAAGTGGCGAACTTCACCAAAGGAGCGCAGATCGTGATTACCCGCGTGCAAGATCCCGAGCGCTCCGGTGTAATACACTTTGAAGGCAAGCGCATTGTGGATATTGAAGAAAAACCTTCAAGCCCTTCCTCAAACTGGATCCAAACGGGCTTTTTCCTCTACGATGCTTCCGTATTCGCGCTCATAGAAGATCTCAAGCCCTCGCGCCGCGGAGAGTATGAAATCACGGATTTGAACAATACCTATGTAAGGAAAGGGGAAATGGGATACATCAAAACCAAGGGGCGCTGGTTTGACGCCGGAACCTTTGACAGCTTGCTTGAAGCCGCAAATTTCATCGCACAGTCGCGAAAGGCCAAAAAACAAGACCACGTTGCTTCCGGCCACAGGCAAGAATGAACAAGTTTGTTTCTCCGCTTCGCTCCGAAATAAAGGGCTCCGGAGCATCCAAAGAAACGCGCCTCAAGCCATTAAAGGTTTTCCCCAGGAGGAAAATTCCTCGTTTGTGGCTCTATCAAGCCATTTCCCGTTCCTTTCGTGTGTATTGACATAGTTATGTGCGTACCCTATAATAGAAATTACATTGTGGATAAATGAAGTTGACCCGGTAGCAAAGCTACGGGGTATGTGATCCAATGCGAGAAAGAGGATACTTGCAAAGCCCTTGGTTGTTTGTTATACTGGCTATGCAATTTGATATCTGTGGATAACTCTGTCTTGCGAAACAAAAAGACAGCGTAAAAGTCCTTTGACAATTGAATAGGAACGTAGCGACTATGCTGCGAAGGCAGTGTAGGATCATAGCGAATATAGTGTGCTGGCAGTGCATATGCCGCATAGCTGAAAGAAAGAACCGGTTGAAATTTTCTTGAAGAGGATTCTACGGCTTTCCGAAGCTTTCCGAAAAACAATTTTGTTCATTTTTTTTCTTTTCCCTCCCCTTGGTGAGCATCACGGGGGGTGGCTAAAATCGATCCTGAACCTATTAAGTATTTAGCATTAACGTATAATAGTAATTTAGTGAGCACGCTTACTGCGAAGCAGAAAGGTTCTGACGCAGTCAGGTTCTTGCTAAATCTACTTTTTTCACAAGGCAAACTATTATGAGTAACATCAAAGAGGCCCTTAAACGGTTTCTTTCGATAGCCTTGTCGGTAACAACAACGGTATCACTCTCGGGTCTTACCTTGCTCTTGCCCGTATCACCCGCTTTGGCGGTAGCGCCCGGGGATTACGGCTTGCACGAGGGAGATCTGGTCAGAGCGCCGTCGTTATCGGCTCCCGAAGGCTACAAAGTGTATATTATTAACGACGCGGGATTCAAGCGACACATCTTCAACCCGGATGTCTTCAATATGTATGGACATTTGAAATGGTCCAACATCAAGGACGTGGCGGGGAATGTCGTTACGGCCTTTACCACCTCTGACTTGTATCGCATTGACGGCGATCCTCGCGTATGGTCGGTAGGCGACGACGGTCAGAAACACTGGGTCAATATGACCGCCGATCAATTTACGCAGAAAGGGTATAACTGGGGTCAAATCTTTCTTATCAATGCGAAAGAGGGAAATTACTACACTCAGGCTTCTGATATAACCTCAACCACGACTCCTCCAGTCGTACCTCCGGTAGTTCCTCCAGTCGTACCTCCGGTAACAGGCGGATTAAGCGTATCAGCTTCTCCGAGCACTCCTCCGGCAAGCACGTTGGCCGCGAGCACGGTATTTAACCCCGTGTTGACAGTACGCTTTATGGCAGGTTCCGCCGATGCGTCCATCAAGGGTCTTACGGTGACCAAGGGAGGATTAATAGCAAACAGCAATGTTTCCGGCATCAGCTTGTGGAACGGAAGCAAGAGAGTAAGCAATGTACTGACCTCTCTTACTTCCGACGGCAAGGCAACCTTTGTATTGGGAACTCCTGTGAACGTCCCTGCAAGTTCCTCGGTTGACTTGGATGTCAAGATAAACCTTTCATCAGGCGCTTCATCCGGCACGGTGAACTTCTCTGTTAACGGTATGAGCGATGTTTCCGCAAGCGGAACCGTTACCGGAACCTTCCCGCTTTGGGGGAATACCTTTAGCTTGGCTTCCGCCGGTGCGGTTGGCGCATACACGCTGGCCGGACAATCGGTGGGAGGCTCCACGACTGACTTCCCCGCGAGCGGAAGCGGTAACATTGAGATAGGAATTGCGGGACGGGAAATCGGCAAATTCCAGATCAATGAAACCAGCGGAAAAGAAGATCTTTGGGTGAAACAAATTACTCTTTATACACAGGGATCTGTCCGCGACGGCGACTTTACCAATTGGGCAATTTACGATTCGAACAACGTCAAGTTGGGAACCGGCACGGTTGCGTTGCCTTATGTAACCTTTATGTTTGATACCGCATACCGCATACCGCAAGGGACGAATCGCAACCTTTCCATCAAAGCGGATCCCATGGACGGAGCGGATAGAACGCTACGGTTGCACATTCAAAACGATTACGATATGCTTGTACAGGGAGCTCAAACCGGTGCCTATATTGCACCTTCCAGCTTTACTGACACGGCAGACAGCGATGGCTACTTCCGTCTGAAGCAGGGTGCGCTTAGCGTAAGCAAGACGCCCGGTTCTCCCACGGGGAACCTTGCACCCGGCGCTACGGAAGTTGAGCTTGCACGCTTTGATTTGCGCGCCAGCGGCGAACAGCTCGAAATCCGCAAAATGGATTTGAAAGTGGTTGAAGCGGTTTCTACATCATCCCAGCTTTTGACAGGGAATGTTAAGGTACAGAGCGGAGATGGCGCGACAACGTACCTCTCCCTTGCCGCAGACACCTCAAATCTTCAGGTAACCTCCTATACGGCGGGAAGCGCTCGTCAAGACCTTAATACCTATATTGTTATTCCTTCGGGAACGACACAGACGATCAAAATTATAGGTACCTTAAAGACAACGGTAGGTGCTTCGCAAACCTATAGGGCGGATATCGGCTACTACAATGCTTGGAGAGCGTCAACAAAGGATTTTGCCGATTTGCTTAGCACAAGCTACACTTCGGGCAACACCTTGACTGTTCAAACATCGGCATTGACGGTAGCAAAGAATACCTCCATTCCCGATAAAAACGTTGCCAAGGGCACCACAGGTGCCTTGGTAGGATCCTTTACCTTCCAGGCCGGATCTGCGGAAGACGTTAATATTTCTTCTTTGACTGTTTCTTATAACGCCGATCCTTCCGCAAAGATTAAGAATGTGAAGGTTAAAGTGAACGGTACCCAATATGGTTCTACGACCATCGGTACCCCCGGAGCCAGCTCGGATTCCTTTACCGGTACGCTCCAGCTTACAAAAAGCACAACTGCGCTTGTGGAAGTATACGCAGACATCAATACGAGCGTAACTACGGGCGGTACGGTTATCATGAGCATTAGCTCGGTTTCGGCAACCGGAAAAAGTACGGGTAATTCAATTACCGCGGCAAGCGTTGCCGGTGTTGCGATATCAACGACAGCGATAGCCGGCCAAACGATAACCTTCCAGACCGGTACGCTCTCAATCAGCCGCGACGCAAGCTCGCCTTTCTCCAGCATCATTCTTGCCGGAACCAATGGGTTGGAGCTTGAAAAGGTCCGCTTTGATGCGCTCAACGATAATCTTACCTTGAAAAAAGTTCGCTTTGAGACATCAGTGGCGGGCGCGGGAAAATACTTGAGCAAACTCTACCTTTGCGATGGCACTTTGGATACCACGAGTTCATGCGCAAACGGAGTGAACTTGGTGGGAGACCAGGCATTGTTTGATGGACTTTCCATCGCTCTTGCCGCCGGAACTCCGAAAGTAATGACGGTCAAAGCAACGCTCGCCGCTTCAAACGTGGTGGTAGGATCCTCCGGAGTGGCCGCCTTCGCGGTGCGCATCGTGAGTGATGGTACGAGCGATATGCAAGTGACCGGGTCGCAAAGCGATCTTGGCACCGACTCTATCAATACAACCTCGGCCGACAGCGCAATTGCGACTTCAAACTCAATGCTCTTCCATCTCACCCAGCCGGTGATTGGTAAGGTAGCGGTTGCGAATGCCGACCTTGGCGGATCAACCGATCAGGAGATATTCAAGTTCACGGTGAGATCCAAGGGCGGTCCCGAGTTGAACGTGGGTGAAATCAAGATCGGCCTGACCTCGACAGGAATGAATACGGCCGGTTCGATCCGGACCTTCAAACTCTATAAAGGTACGCAGTTGGTGGCTCAAGACACGACAACGGTCTTGGCTACCTCCACAGCGACGGCAACCCTTACCTTCAACCAGAACAATGAGCAAAACGATGCTTTTGATTCTGCGTCGTCCAACGATGTGAACTTTGATTTTGATGAAGGTATTACGGTGGGAAGCTCGGATACAACCTTTACGTTGAAGGCGGATACGACTGCCGCGGCAACCGGCTTGGCAAGCGGCGGTACGGTTACGCTGGTAAGTCAGCTTTCCGGTACTGCCGGAGCAAGCTCGGGTGACACCACGCAGGAAGCGGGTTGGGCAAACGGCAACCTTTTCTACAGCTACAAACTGCAGGATGGTTCCGGAACCTACATCGGCTCCGGCACGGTTACTACTTCTTCGGCAAACCACTTCAGCGCGTCTGACAGCTATCCGGTAGACACGCAGGTTTTGTCCCACAAGAACTAGTAGTTAGCGTGATGTTCAAAGGGTTGGTTACTATCAGGATTCTCCTGACTGGAACTAGACTCAACCTCCCAGTTTTTCTCTGAAAAACTGGGAGGGTAAACTCTGAAACACCCCGTGTCCTTTAATGGATGCGGGGTGTTTTCTGTAAAACCCCAAAATCCCAATGCTCAATGACCAATCAAGCTACAATGACCTGAATATGAACGGAGTGAGTATGCAGCGAAGGCAGGGTTATCCAAAATTCATTAGGATTTGGGGTTTAGGGCTTGAATGGACATTGGGGTTTTAACGAGATGAGTTTTTTATATTTTCGTTTCCTGTGCTTGCTCAATGTTGTTTTTTCTTGTATTTTTCAAAACATGCTATAATATTTACATCCTTGTGGATAACTTCTTTAGCTTTTTTAATTTTCTCCTTTGCCTTAATGATCTTCACGTTAAGGCACCAGGGGCATGAAGTACATTATGGTTCACGCGCGCATACCTAAGTTTCTGAATCTGAAAGAGATCGTAACGAGTTTTGTTGTGGTAGCTACGCTACTGGCCTCGCTTGGTTCGCCTTTGGGGCTTTTTTTATATCCCCAAATAGCGAGCGCGGCTCCGCCTACTCCGGGTTTCGGGGGGCCCAACGAAGGGCAAACCGGTGTCCCCAAAGACGCGCCTGTTGAGCGCTTCTTTGACCAGGCACTCGATGTGGCAAGCGTAACAACCACAAACGTTTTGCTTCAAGCCAATACCGGGAATACGCAAACCGGCGCGGCAACCGGAACAAATCTCTGCACCTCGGCCGCATTGGGTTCTGATTTTAATGGTAATGCAAGCAGGAAAATTACCTGCGTTCACGCGGCCCTTGCTGATAATACTTGGTACACGCTCACACTTAAAAGCGGATCAACGGGAATCAAAAACGCCGTAGCCGAGGCAATGGGGGCTGATTTTACCGCGCATTTCCAAACCGGAAGTTTCAGCGGCGGAACATTTACCGGAGGCGCGACGTTTGCTCCGCCTCCCATGGTAACGGGTACAATCCCAGGCCCGGGCGGAACATTTCCCGTGAACGGAAAGCTTATCGTTACCTTTAATCCGGGCGGTCTTAACCCGAATACTTCTTCCATGGCAACGAGCGGCGCCGGTTCTGTGCTCGATCCTCTTAATATTGCCATCTCTGCGCAAACAAACGGAGCTCCGACCGGAGCAAACCTTATCAGCGTCTCCAATCTTTCTTGGAATCCCGTGACAAAACAGTTGCTTATAACGCCAACCGGTCTTTTGACTGCCGGGACAAGTTACATTTTGATTATCCGTACAACGGTGAAGAATACGGACGGCAATGCCTTGATGCCCCCTGACTTTATGGTGCCTTTCCAGGCAACTGTCGCCGATACCACGCCTCCTGCTTTCACCGCGATGTTTCCCGGGGACGCTTCCACGGGAAACGACCGAGCCCTTTTCGACATCGGAGTCGCCTTCAACGAGGGTCTTAGCGCAATATCAGTCACTACTTCCACCGTACAACTTCTCCGTGACTTCAATGATGACGGAGTATTGAATGAGTCAACGACGACTCCCGTGCAATTGGCTCTTGACGGCGATGCTCGGACAATTCACATTTCGCCGCTATTTTTGCTTACCGCTTCCGTCCGATATTTTGTAAAAATTGTCGGCGGCGGAGGCGGAGTGAAAGATCAAGTCGGTAATGCGATATCAGGAGATATTGTAAAATCATTTTCTACAGGAACCAACGTTAACGGTGCCACGGGTCCCGACACCGTGAGGCCGAGCATTCTTTTTGCGGGCGGAACCAATTTTCAAATTTCCGTAACGTTTTCAGAGCCGGTGAATGCCCTGACTACTCCCGTTGCTTCTCACTTTGCCTTGGAGAGTCCGGTAGGAACGCAAATAGCCACTTCTACCTTGGCAAACGCGTATTTTGAATATCAAGCATTCACCAAAACGGTATTCATGAGAGGCCTTTCCGTTGCTCCCGGGCAATCCTTTAAGATAACAATTGCCACTTCCACGGTTGATCTTTCGGGTAATCCAATGGATAACACCGGTACGCCCTTGAAAAATACCTTCCAGGGAACGCTTGGCAACGCAGCGCAAGGCGGCGGAGGCGGAACCTTTGGCCCCGGCGGAGGAAGCGGAGGCGGGCAGGTTGACTTCTTCTCCATGGGAACCAATCCCATACGGGTCATGCCTGATTCGGGCATGGCAGGGGCGACATCGCAATACCGGGTTGAGTTTCAAGCGGCACAGGCTATTCCTTCGGGAGGGTCCATTGTTCTTACCTTTCCAACCGGTTTCTCTTTCGCCGCCGCTTGCGGAACAAAGCTCGACCAGTTTGACAATAACGACATAAACGGTCCTTCGCCCAATACGGTAACCTTTACTCCGGCATGCAGTTCAACGGCGCGAACGGTGACTCTTACCACTGCGAGCGGGGCGACCAATCCAAACGATTTCCTCCACTTAAAGCTCCAGGGGATTATCAACTCCACCGTTCCCAAGGATTTTTCCACCGGAGGATATACGGTTGACGTTAAGACGTTTGATACCTCAAACACCCTGCTTGATTCCAAAACCTCGATGCCGTTCTTCTTGTCGACTCCCGGATCGCAGAGTATTGCCGGCTTCGTCTTTAATGATGTAAACAGCAACAATACCAAGGATGGCGGCGAGACAGGGGTAAGCTCAATCAATGTGTGTTTGGGCGGACCTTCGGTTGGGTTCAATTGCACGACAACCGATGGCACCGGAGCTTATACGTTTAGCAATTTGAACAATGGATTTTACAATGTAGGGGTGCCGCCTATCACTTCCGGCGGCGGCAATACGGTTGGCGGATCCATGTTTAGAGATATTAATCTTACCGGAGGATCAAGCCAGCCGGGCGTGAATTTCGGATTGAAACCTGCGGACGGTAGCATAACCCTGAATATCACCGGCGGACCCGCAAGCGAGAAAGTTGACGTGATGGCCTTCAACGCCTTTGATCCGTCAAAAGGAGGAAACACGGTACGCGAGCTGACATTGAACGGATCCGGCGCAGGGAGCGCGGTGCTCCCGGTATCCTTTGGCAAGTGGCAGGTAAATGTCAACCCGTGGATGCCCAAGACACCCGGTGTCCCGCCGCCGCCGCCAACCTTTAATTTCTTGCCTCCTCAACCGCAAGAAGTAAATGTGACCTCTGCCGCTTCGACCCCCACGGCATCTATCACCTTACAAGCAAATAACCGTACTATTAAGGGAATTGTGGTTGACGGCTCGGGGAGCGGTATTTCAAATGTATTTATCAATGCGCGTCCCGCTACCGCAACAGGGGGAGGAATGCAAGGCGGCGGCGGATTCACACAATCAAAGAGCGATGGAACCTTTTCTTTGAGTGTGGTAAACGGCACCTACGTCATTGAAGGAAACATTCCGGGTATGCCTTCCGCCGCTCCCACCCAAGTAACTATCGGCGACAACGTCAGCAACGCTGATAACAATACAACGGCTGATGTCTACTCAAACGGCGCACTGGCGACGGGTAACGGCATCACTCTTAAAATTTCCAAAGCAGGTCAGTCAATCTCCGGGCGCGTACTTGACGACAGCGGCAATGCGATTGCGTTTGCCTTTGTAAAGGGAGAGAGCATTGACGGTCCGGGGAACTTCACCGGGTTGTTCGCAGGTTCGCCCACTGACAGCTCGGGGAACTATACCTTATATGTTGCAAACGGCACATGGCGTCTGCGCGCATTTGCCCCGGGCTTTGGCGATCTTGGCACAAGCAATGTTACGGTGAACGGTTCTTCGCTTACCAGCCAAAATTTCCAGGCAAGCGCCACCGGTTTCGGAGCGGTTTCCGGAACAGTAACCGTGGGCGGAACACCGCAGGCCAGCGCCTTTGTAAATATGTATGGCGCAAACGGGGGCAATGGCACGGTTACCGGATCTGACGGAACCTATTCACTCAAAGTGAAAACAGGATCAGGGTACACGATAGAAGGATTTATCCCCGGGAAAGGTTCTCTCGCCCCCCTTACTTCGGTAACGGTTACTTCTTCCGGTTTGACCGGCCAAGACCTTTCACTGGCAGGTACGGGTACGATTAATGTCACCATAACCGGAATAACCGATGCGTTTGTTGATGCCCGCGATGCCAATGGCCGAGGATTTGGGACCGGCTCGCAAGCAAGCGGCGTCTATTCCTTGACACTGCCGGCTTCCACCGCGGGTATTTCCTACACGGTGAGAGCGAATAACCCCAAATACGGAGTTGTCGGATCTCAAATAGTGACCCTTAACAGCAATGGAACGCAGGCGGTAAGCTTCACTCCCCCGACACTCTTTACGGTTTCCGGAACAGTGAGCTCTTCTTCCTCTGCGTGCGTCGCCGGCGCTTCCGTATTCTTTAGCGATGCGACCAATGGGCGCCGCGCCGGAGCCAATGCCGCTTCAAACGGAACGTATTCAATCCAGCTCCCCAACGGTACCTATGCCTTATCAGGCGGCCTCCCCGGCTGTATTGATAATGCGAATCCCACCACCATTACGGTCAGCGGGGCAAATGTTTCAGCAGGCACGAACAGGACCATGGTTGTTGCGGATTCAACAATCACGGGTCGCGTCACACTTTCCGGAAGCAACGCAACAACCCGCACAAAAATATTCGCCGACAATGGGTCTGGCAAGTATGTGGCGGGAGACGTTGACACAACAGCTACGAGCGGAAATAATTATACACTCTCGGTAACGGGCGGGACGTGGACCGTAAAAGCGCGTTCCGATGGATTTGAATCCTCCTCCGCCTCGGTTACGGTCACAAGCGGCGGCACCACTACGCAAAACCTCACTCTTTCCGCAATTTCCGGATACACGGTTACTGAATCGCGCCCGTCCAACTTCAAACCGTCTCAAGGCGGCCTGGTCAAAAATACCGATATCGGCGCTAACTTTACGGTAAATGTTCCGGCTGGCGTCTTTGGAAACTCCGGAAACGACGCCACGATGAGCACGAAGCAGAAAACATCCATTATTGACCCGCCGACCGACAATGTTCAGGTATTGGGCGGCAAAGCCTTTGAGATCACGCCTACGGATTCTTCGGGTAATAAGATAACCTCCGTGTCTTCGACATCGGGTGCCGGTGTAACAATCACCATTCCTTATAGTGAGTCCGATATTCCCTCAGGTGTTTCAGAGAGCAAGCTTTCGATTGGCGTATGGTCAGACGACAAGCAATCATGGGAAGAGCTGGCAACAACGGTTGATACCGTTAACAACACCTTGACCGCGAATGTGACCCACTTCTCCGACTTTGCTCCTATCGTGTCCGTGGGCGGTTCGTCCGCTCCAAGCGCTCCTTCGGGAGTAGGCGCGGGATCTCCGGGACGCAATTCCGCATTGGTCAGCTGGAGTACGGTTTCTGACGCAACAGGGTACATTGTTTACAGAGATACCTCATCTACCGGCAGTTTTCCATCCTTGACAACACTAACCGGACAAAGCATCAACACGTACACCGACTCCGGAATCTCTTGCGGAACCACCTACTACTATAAGGTATCGGCAACGAATGCGAGCGGCGAATCCGCCGCGAGCTCCGCGTCTTCTGTCGCGACTCTGGCCTGTGACGGAGGAGGTGGTGGAAGCGCATTGCCAAGCAGTGGGGGAGGAGGATATACGCCCCCGCCCGCTACCCCCGCAACGC
>Ga0209824_10001965_pt1 | contig 10966 bp, 7 predicted proteins | sample VDWuncwatermetaG_FD_184124 | JGI IMG/M metagenome (GOLD analysis project Ga0209824, IMG submission 184124) | Wastewater microbial communities from Netherlands to study Microbial Dark Matter (Phase II) - VDW unchlorinated drinking water (SPAdes)... ...
AGCGTGTTTTCGGATACGCCGCGCCTCATCCAACCTACAAAACCTTAAGGGTTTGTGAAACAACAAGGAGAAAAATCATGTCTTTGGCAAATTTGAAAATCGGGGTGCGGCTGGGTGCGGCGTTTGCAACCACGCTGCTGCTGATGGTGGCGCTGATCGCGGTCGGCATCGTCAACATGGCGCATATCGAGGCGCGACTCGATGAAATCGTCAACGAGAACAACCATAAAATGAAGCTCAGCAACGACATGTCCGAAGCGGTGCATATCGTTTCGCGCGTGCTGCGCACCATCGTGCTGCTGCATGAACCGGCGGCAATAGATGTCGAGGAGAAAAAAATCGAGCTGGCGCGCGATCAGTACAACGCCGCTTGGGACGTGCTCAACAAAACCGCCACGAACGACGCGGGTAAAGCGATCCGCGCCAAAATTAAGGAAGCGCAGGAAACCGCGCGCGCGCTGAACAACCGTGTGCTCGAACTGGGACATCTGCACAAGGATGCCGAGGCCATCAGCTTTCTGTTAAAACAGGCTAGCCCCGCCACGCAGAAATGGCAGGACGCGCTCGACGAAAATATCAAATTGCAGGAAGAAGCCACCAAGCATGATGCCGAAGCGGCGGCGCAGGCATACGTGCAGGCGCGCACCCTGATGTTGGTGCTGGGGGCGGTGGCGATCGCGCTGGGTGTTTTGTTGGCGTGGTGGATCACGCGCTCTATCACCGCGCCGATGCGGCAGGCGGTATCGGTGGCGAGCGCGGTGGCGCAGGGCGATTTAACGCAGCGCATCGAGGTAAAAACCAAAGATGAAACTGGCCAACTGCTGCAAGCCTTGCAAGACATGAACGAAAACCTCGCCGGTATCGTCGGCGACGTGCGCAGCTCGACCGATTCGATCAGCACCGCCGCCAGGGAAATCGCCGCCGGCAACGTCGATTTGTCGCAGCGCACCGAGGAGCAGGCATCGAGCCTCGAAGAAACCGCGTCGAGCATGGAAGAGCTGACCTCGACGGTCAAACAGAACGCCGAGAACGCCAAACAGGCCAACCAGTTGGCGGCGAGCGCGTCGGACATCGCCATCAAAGGCAGGCAGGTGGTGGGCGAGGTGGTCGGCACCATGTCGTCGATCAACCAAAGCTCGAAAAAAATCGTCGACATCATCAGCGTTATAGACGGCATTGCTTTTCAGACCAACATCCTCGCATTGAATGCCGCCGTCGAAGCGGCGCGCGCGGGCGAACAGGGGCGCGGCTTCGCGGTGGTGGCGACGGAGGTGCGCAACCTCGCGCAACGCAGCGCGGCCGCCGCCAAAGAAATCAAAGACCTGATCAACGATTCGGTGAGCAAAGTGGAGACCGGCTCCCGGCTGGTGAACGATGCCGGTGTCACCATGGAAGAAATCGTCACCTCGGTGAAGCGCGTCACCGACATCATGGCGGAAATTTCTGCGGCTTCAATCGAGCAAAGTGCCGGCATCGAGCAGATCAACCAGGCGGTAGCGCAAATGGATCAAGTCACGCAGCAAAACGCCGCGCTGGTCGAACAGGCCGCCGCCGCGTCGGAATCGATGCAAGAGCAGGCGCAGAATTTGACCATCGCGGTGAGCACTTTCCGCCTCGCCGAAGGTGGCAAAGCGGGCGGTAAAGCCGCGGGCAACGAAGAGCGCCGCGGCGCGCAGCGCGCCGCCAACGTGACACGCTTGCCAGTCAGCAAGGGCGCGGCCAAATCGGCGGCGGCGGCGGCAACGTCCGCGAGCACCGGCAACGCCAAGCCCAGACCCGCCAAAGCGGCGAGCGGCGGCGGCGCGGAAGACGAGTGGGAGGAATTTTGATGGGTAGGATGGGTTTACCAGTGGCTTGCTGGCGTTGTTTGCCAGCTTAGCCATCTGGTTACGTAGCGCAACCCATCATCGCTGCGAGTTGACGGGTTGTGCTCCACCCCACCCATCCCAATACTGTTAGATTTGTCCTCATCCACCGTTCGCCCTGAGCTTGTCGAAGGGTGCTAGTGGTTCGACAGGGCTCTCCTGAGCAAAGTCGAAGGGCTCACCACGAACGGCTTAATCTAACAGTGTTGCCACCCATCCTGCGGCCCGGGTAATGAGGGAAAACCTTTTGACACGGATTTACACGGATTGACACGGATAAACACGGATGAGATCAAAAACAAATGCTTTGCTTTTATCCGTGTCAATCCGTGTTAATCCGTGGCTAAAACCTTGCCCTCAATTCAATGCACCCCACTTTCTAGTTTCTCCATACTCAATATGAGCGCACTCCAACAACCCACCCTGCGCGAGCACGAATACGATTTCACATCAAAGGATTTCGAGCGCGTGCGCAAGCTGATCTACAAGCAGGCCGGTATTTCGCTTTCCGACAGCAAGCGCGAGATGGTCTATAGCCGTTTGTCGCGCCGCCTGCGGGCACTGGGGCTAACGCGCTTCGACGATTATTTTCATTTGCTGGAACGTGGCGACGACTCCAACGCCGGCGATGAAATGCAGTCTTTCGTCAACTCGCTCACCACCAATCTCACCTCTTTTTTCCGCGAGGCGCACCATTTTTCCCTGCTCGCGGAGCAGCTTAAAATTTTGAAAGGGCGCGAGCGCATCACTTTGTGGTGTTCTGCCGCGTCCACCGGCGAAGAGCCTTATTCGATGGCGATGACGGTGGCCGAACAGTTCGGCGGTTACGATACGCCGGTGACGATACTCGCCACCGACATCGACACCAACGTCCTGGAGACCGCTCGGCGCGGCGTTTATATGCAGGATCGTGTGGAAAAAATGCCGCCCGAGCAAGTGCGGCGGTTTTTTTTGAAAGGCACCGGCAGCCAGAGCGGCACGGTGCGGGTGCGCGAGGAATTGCGCAACATGGTGACGTTCCGGCGTTTGAACCTGCTCGATGACCGCTGGCCGGTGCGCGGCCCGTTCGACGCAATTTTTTGCCGCAATGTGATGATTTATTTCGACAAGCCCACGCAGTATCAAATCCTTCAAAAATTCGCGCCGCTACTGCATCCAGAAGGCCTGTTTTACGCCGGGCATTCCGAGAGTTTTTTTCACGCCGCTGATCTGTTCAAATTGCGCGGCAAGACGGTTTACGAACTGGCCGCGAAGTCGCAGGCGAAGGTGGCGTGATGCGCTTATTGGGTATTTATTTCTCTCCAATTATCCTCCCCCCTCTCCCCGGCCCTCCCCCGCGAGGGGGGAGGGTGAGAACGGATCTGATTCGCTGTCGCGAATCAGATAAACAACCGTGGGTGGCGTGATGGCACCTCAAGCTTACGAAGAAGTCGTCGCCAAAAACCAGTATTTTGACCGCAACTTTAATACCAACGCGGCCAAAATTCTCCCCGGCGAATATTTTGTCACCCGCAGCGACATGCTGCTGGTGACGGTGCTCGGCTCGTGCGTGGCGGCGTGCATCCGCGATGTCAAAAGCGGTATCGGCGGCATGAACCATTTTTTGTTGCCCGATTGCGCGGCGGGCGACCAGGGCGGGCCGCTGAGCACCTCGGCGCGCTACGGCGTGTACGCGATGGAAGTGTTGATCAACGACGTGCTCAAGCTCGGCGCGCGGCGCGCCAATTTGGAAGCCAAGGTGTTTGGCGGCGGCAACGTGTTGAGCAGCATCATCAGCGCCAATGTCGGGCCGCGCAACGCGCGTTTCGTTTTGCAATTTCTGGCGACCGAAAAAATTCGCGTCGCCGGGCAGGATCTGATGGACGTGTATCCGCGCAAGGTTTATTTTTTTCCGAAAAGCGGCAAGGTGCTGATCAAAAAGCTGCGCAACATCCACAACGACACCATATTTACGCGCGAGCAGGATTACAGCAAACGTCTGGTGAAAGACAGCGTGGCGGGCGAGGTGGAATTGTTTTAAGGCAAGGATGAATTATGAAGGATGAAGGATGACAGAAAAGTTGGAGAAAACATTTTAGCCACGGATGCACACGGATTTACACGGATAAAATCAAAATCTTGCGGCTGGCGTATTTGTGTATTTATCCGTGTAAATCCGTGTTAATCCGTGGCTGGTTTATTTTTTAGTTTTTTGTAGGGTGGATTATGGGCGAAGCCCGGTATCCCATGGAAAGCGCAGCGCATCCACCAACGCCCGCTGAAATTTTTTGGACAAATTTAGCCACGGATGAGCACGGATTTACACGGATAGCCACGGATAAAATCAAATGCCAATTGTTTTCTATCCGTGTTCATCGGTGTGAATCCGTGTTTATCCGTGGCTAAATTTTACCAAGCAATGCAAGGGCAGATGAGCAGCTCGTATGTGGCCCAATGTAGGCCAAGCACATCGAACAAGGTCATATATGACAACCCTGAACAAAATTAAAGTCCTCATCGTCGACGATTCCGCGCTGATCCGCGGCGTGCTGACCGAAATCATCAACAGCCAGCCAGATATGCAGGTGGTGGGCGCGGCACCTGACCCGCTGGTGGCGCGCGACATGATCCGCGCGCTCGACCCCGACGTGCTGACGCTGGATATCGAAATGCCCAAAATGGACGGTCTGGATTTTCTGGCGCGGTTGATGCGCTTGCGCCCGATGCCGGTGTTGATGGTGTCGACGCTCACCGAAAAAGGCGCGGAGGCGACGTTCCGCGCGCTGGAATTGGGTGCGGTGGATTTTGTTGCCAAACCCAAACTCGATATTGCCAGCGGCATGCGCGATTACACCGCGCTCATCACCGACAAAATCCGCGCGGCGATGGGCGCGAAGCTCAAACGCGCGCCTTTGCCCGGTCTGCCGGCAGCGCCCAAAACGGCGGGGATGCTGCCCCCCTTGGCCAACCGCCTCGCGTCAACCGAAAAGCTCATCATTATCGGTGCCTCTACCGGCGGCACCGAAGCGATCAAAGATGTTCTGATCAAATTGCCGCCGGATTGCCCCGGCATCCTCATCACCCAGCACATGCCGGAGGGCTTCACCAAATCGTTCGCGGCGCGTCTGGACGGCCTGTGTCAGATTTCTGTGAAGGAAGCGGAAAACGGCGAGCGCGTGCTGCCGGGACACGCCTATATCGCGCCGGGACATTCGCATTTGTTACTGAAACGCAGCGGCGCGAATTACATGACCGCGCTCAACCAAGACGAGCCGGTGAACCGTCACCGCCCCTCGGTGGACGTGTTGTTCCGCTCCGCCGCACAGCACGCCGGCAGCAACGTGATCGGGGTGATCTTGACGGGCATGGGCAAAGATGGTGCGCTGGGGATGTTGGAAATGAAACGCGCCGGCGCGTATAACATTGCGCAGAACGAGGCCAGTTGCGTGGTCTTCGGTATGCCCAAGGAAGCGATTGCCCACGGCGGCGTGGATGAGGTGCTGCCGCTCAACAGCGTCGCCGCGCAAGTGATGGCGCGGCTTGGCAAGCTGGGCGCGCGCAGCACCAGGGTGTAGATTTTTTAGAGGCGTGATCAGTGATCAGTGAATAGTGATCAAAATCAACGATCACCGATCACCAATCACCGATCACGCCCTTAAAGTAATTCACGCATCTGCCGTTAATCAACCCAGCACCCCCCCATTTCTCACCCCCAGGAGCACACCATGCAAATCAATGTTGAAGTCGTCGATCATAAAGCCAGGATCAGTCTCAATGGCCGCTTTGATTTTAATTCTCACCGCGAATTCAGGCATTCCTACGATTCCCCGCTCAAAACCGGCGCGGTGTCGGAGCTGGAAGTCGATCTGGGCGAGGTGCAGTATCTCGACAGCTCGGCCTTGGGCATGTTGCTGATGCTCAAAGAAAAGGCGCAGGCGGCGGATAAATCCATCACGCTCTCCAATTGTCGCGGCACGGTCAAGGAGGTGCTCGATATCGCCAATTTTGGAAAATTGTTTAACATAAGATAAGCCGTAGGTCGGGCTTCGGTTCGTAGGTCGGGCTTCAGCCCGACACCTCGTTGTCATCAACGCACCCCGCTGTCGGGCTGAAGCCCGACCTACGAATCGACCTACGAATCGACCTACAGTCATCATCGGGCAAGAGGAAGAACATGGGCAAGCCAATGAAAATACTGGTGGCGGAAGACGGCGAAGTGAGCCGTTTTCTCATCGCCACGGTGTTGCAAAACATGGGGCACGATGTGGTGCTGGCGTGTGATGGCGCGGAAGCCGTGGATCTGTTCGAGCGCGAGTTTCCCGACATGGTCATCATGGACGTGATCATGCCCAACATGGACGGCTTCGAGGCCACCGCAAAAATAAAGGCGCTGCGCCCGCGCCCGTGGGTGCCGGTGCTGTATTTGTCGGCCTACAGCGGCGACCACGGGCTGGCCAAAGGCTTGCAATGCGGCGGCGACGATTATTTGTCCAAGCCCATCAACCCGGTGATGCTCGAGGCCAAAGTCAAGGCGCTGCTGCGCACCCTGGAATTTCAACGCGAGCTGGATACCAAAAACCAGGAACTCGAACACTATTACCTCAAAGAACAAGAAGAAAAAGAAGCGGCCAAGCATTTGATGGACCGGCTGGTGAACCAGGAGCGCCTGCATGACCCGATGCTGCAATACTGGGTGTCACCGGCAGAATATTTCAGCGGCGACCTGGTGGCGGCGGCGCGCACCCGCGCCAACGTGCTGCACGTGTTGCTCGCCGACGGCGCGGGGCACGGTTTGTCTGCCGCGCTCAACGTGCTGCCCATCGCGCAGGCGTTTTATGCGATGACCGACAAGGGTTATGGCATCGACAGCATCGCGCGTGAAGCCAACCGCAAATTGAAGCAGTTGTTGCCCACGGACCGTTTTATTTCGGCCACGTTGATTTCGGTCAACTATACCGGCAAGGTGATCCAAGCGTGGAATGGCGGCAACCCGCCGCTGTTGATTTTGGACGCGGCGGGCAAGGTGTTGCGCACCATCTGCTCGCGGCATTTGCCGCTGGGCATCGTCGCCGCGCAGGACTTCGATGCCAGCGTGGACACGTTCAAATTTGATGCGCCCTGCCAGATCGTGGCGATGTCGGATGGCGCGGCCGAATCGGAGAACCGCACGGGCGAGCAATTCGGCTTTGATCGCATGATAAAAACCTTGTCCGCCGCACCGCCCAACAAGCGCATCCACCGGTTGCGCGACGCGCTGGCAACGCATCGCGCCGGACGTTTGCCGCACGACGACGTGTCGCTGCTGGCGGTGAGCTGCGTGAGCGAACTGAGCACCGCGCTGCATGCCGTCCCGGCGTTGCGCGTGGTCAGCCAAAGCGATGCCAGCAAGTGGGCGTTCGAGATGAGTTTGAGCGAAGCCGAGCTCAAGCACATCGACGTGGTGCCGATGCTGCTGAGCGTGATCAAACAGATCGAGGGTGCCGACATCCACGGCGCGCAGATTTATACGATACTTTCGGAACTGTTTAACAACGCGCTCGACCACGGCGTACTGGGCATGAATTCCGCCACCAAAAGCAGCCCTGACGGCCTCGAAGCCTATCTGGATCTGCGCGCGGAACGCCTCGCCAATTTGACCCATGCGAGCATCGACATCGCTATCGGGTACATTGTTGTCCAAGGCCGCGGCCAGTTGCGCATCGCGTTCAAGGACAGCGGCAAAGGTTTCAATTACCGCAACGCCCTGCAGGATGTTGCCAAGCTCAACACCAACCCCTTCGGCCACGGCATCGCCCTGATGCGCGGCCTGTGCGTCTCGCTCGACTATCGCGGCAAAGGCAACGAAGTCGTCGCGATTTACGATTTGCAAAAAAAGGTGAGCGAGCCGCAAGAGTTTTTGGTGCTGGCCGCAGCCGCCTGAAGCGGGAGTTAGAAATAGTAAAGACAAAAAAGCCTACCACGAATGACACGAATAAAAACACGAATGGACACGAATAAAAGCAAACAAAGAACTGGAACGCCGATTAACGCAGATAAACGCAGATGAAATCAAAAACGAGCAAGCATCGGCGTTTATCTGCGTTAATCGGCGTTCCAAGCCTTTGTTTTCATTCGTGCGCATTCGTGGTTTTTATTCGTGTCATTCGTGGCAAAAGATTTTGATCTTCCCAAATATATCGTGACGGGTAGCTTTTGTAGGTCGGGCTATGCCCGACATCGTGCAGCCATCAACTTGCAGCGTTGTCGGGCATAGCCCGACCTACAAGGGCTACAAGACCGCCTACCGCCGAAGATCGCATCAGCCGAATTGCCGCGCAAAGCCCGCCCTGTTTTCCCCCTCAGTATCATCCCGCCTGTTCGATAATTGCTCCCAGTCACAGGAGCAAGTCGAATGTCCGAAGCCAGCGATTTAGAACGCACCGAACCCGCCACCCCCAAGCGCCTCGAAGAGGCGCGCGAAAAAGGGCAGGTGGCGCGCTCGCGCGAGCTGTCCACTTTCTCTGTGCTGTTGGCGGCGGGTTGCGGGTTCTGGTTTTTGGGTGCGCAGGCTTTGCGCGATTTCACCGTGCTGGTTAAGCGCGCGTTGCAGTTGGAGCCTGCCTTTCTATTGGATCCGATGCAGATGGTCGCGCACCTGACACATTTTAGTTGGGACGCGCTGTGGGCGATCGCCCCGTTGACCCTGCTGCTGTTGCTGGCGGCGTTGTTTTCGCCGCTGTTGCTGAACGGTTGGGTGTTCAGCGCGCAGTCCTTGCAGCCGGATCTGTCGCGCTTGAACCCGCTGGCGGGATTGGGCAAAATTTTTTCCACAAACGGTTTGGTCGAGCTGCTCAAAGCGTTAGCGAAAGCCTTGTTGCTGGGGGCATTCGCTACTTGGGTGTTGTGGCACAACCGTCAGGAAGTGTTCGCGCTCTACGCCGCCTCGCTGGAGATGGGGTTGGCGCACTTGGGGCATTTGTTGGCGGTCAGTTTTCTGATGATGGTTGCGGCCACCGCCTTGATTGCCGCCGCCGATGCGCCGTATCAGCTATGGCAACATCACCAGCAACTCAAAATGACCAAACAGGAGTTGCGCCAAGAGGCCAAGGAGTCGGAGGGCAACCCGCAAATCAAGTCGCGCATCCGCGCTCAGCAACGCGAAATGTCGCGCCGCCGCATGATGGCGGCGGTGCCGGATGCGGATGTGATCGTGGTCAACCCGCTGCATTACGCGGTCGCGCTCAAGTATTCGGAAGACATGCGCGCGCCCAGAGTGGTCGCCAAGGGCGCGCATTTGCTCGCGGAAAAAATCCGCGATTTGGCCGAGGAGCACCGCATTCCCATTTTGCAATCGCCGCCGCTGGCGCGTTCGCTCTACCGCCACAGCGAGATCGGCGACGAAATTCCCGCAGCGCTCTACACCGCCGTGGCCGAAGTGCTGGCCTATGTGTTCCAACTGCGCCGCTACCGCGCGCAAGGTGGCGCGATGCCGCAGCCGCCGGTGGATGTGGCGGTGCCGGAAGGGTGGGAATGGGAACCTTTGTAAAGCAATTTTGAATTTTTAGTTTTGAATTTTGAATTAACGGCAAGGCCACGGTTAAAAGCACTGTGGGTGCGAATTTATTCGCACATCTCCCAATTGGGTGCCAGCCAATGTGCGAATAAATTCGCACCTACAGTTGGGGTCTCTTATTAGAGTTTGTATGCGGCTTGCAAGATAAAACTCAAAACTCAAAACTCAAAATTCAAAATTCAAAATTCAAAATTAATTCAACCATGAACGCTATTCTCAACCTCCCCGCACTGTTTAACGCCGCCGCGCTGCGCGGGTTGTCCGCGCCGCTTTTGGTGGTGATGATCCTGGCGATGATGGTGGTGCCGTTGCCGCCGTTCATGCTCGATCTGCTATTCACTTTCAATATCGCGCTGGCGATCATGGTGTTGATGGTGAGCCTCTACACGGTGAAGCCGCTTGATTTTTCGGCGTTTCCTATCGTGTTGCTGATCACCACCTTGCTGCGGCTGTCGCTGAACGTGGCTTCGACGCGCGTGGTGCTGCTCGAAGGCCACACCGGGCCGGACGCGGCGGGCAAAGTGATCGAGGCTTTCGGGCATTTTCTGGTGGGCGGCAATTATGCGGTGGGGATCGTGGTATTCGTGATTTTGGTGGTCATCAATTTCGTGGTCATCACCAAGGGCGCGGGGCGCATCGCCGAGGTCAGCGCGCGGTTCACCTTGGATGCGATGCCGGGCAAGCAGATGGCGATAGACGCGGATTTGAACGCGGGGCTGATCGCCGAAGACGAGGCGCGCCGCCGCCGCAGCGAGATCGCGCAGGAGGCGGATTTTTACGGGGCGATGGACGGTGCCAGCAAATTCGTGCGCGGCGACGCGGTGGCGGGCATCGTCATCATGCTCATCAATTTGATCGGCGGGCTGGTGGTGGGAATGTTGCAGCACGATCTCGATATCGCCACGGCGGCGCGCAATTACACCTTGCTGACGATCGGCGACGGCCTGGTGGCGCAGATACCCGCGCTGATTATTTCGACGGCGGCGGGCATGGTGGTGAGCCGCGTCGCCACCGGCCAGAGCATCAGCACACAATTGACGGGGCAGTTGCTCGGCAACCCCTCGGTGCTGTTTTTGACGGCGGGCATACTTGGCGTGATGGGCCTGTTGCCGGGGATGCCGCACCTGGCTTTTTTGTTGCTGGCGGCCGTGCTGGCGGGGGCGGCTTATGCCGTTTCCAAGCGCATCGCTTTGCAGGGGAAAAAATTGGCGCAGCCAGCGGAGGCCGGTGTCGTCACCGAGCATGAGGCCACTTCCAGCCTGGAGGCCAGTTGGGATGATGTCGCGCCGGTCGATGTGTTGGGCTTGGAAGTGGGGTATCGCTTGATTCCGCTGGTCGATAAAAATCAGGATGGCGAGCTGTTGCGGCGTATCCGTGGCATCCGTAAAAAATTCGCGCAGGACATCGGTTTTTTGCCGCCGGTGGTGCATATCCGCGACAACCTGGAACTGCTGCCGTCGTCTTATCGCATCACCCTCAAAGGGGTGGAGATCGGCAGCGGCGAATCTCATCCGGGGATGTTCTTGGCGATCAACCCGGGCAGGGGTGCAGGGGGCGCAGGTGGCGCAGG
>Ga0209824_10001966_pt1 | contig 10960 bp, 14 predicted proteins | sample VDWuncwatermetaG_FD_184124 | JGI IMG/M metagenome (GOLD analysis project Ga0209824, IMG submission 184124) | Wastewater microbial communities from Netherlands to study Microbial Dark Matter (Phase II) - VDW unchlorinated drinking water (SPAdes)... ...
GATCAACATGGAAAAGCAACTGAAAGTTTGTGGAGAAGCGCCCTTCTATACCTTAGGGCCTCTCACGACGGATATTGCGCCGGGGTATGATCACATTACCTCAGCCATCGGTGCTGCGATGATCGGCTGGTATGGGTGTGCCATGCTCTGTTATGTAACACCGAAGGAACATCTGGGACTTCCGGATAAAGAAGATGTGAAAGCGGGTGTCATCGCCTATAAAATTGCGGCGCATGCAGCGGACCTTGCCAAAGGACATCCCGGTGCACAGATTCGAGACAATGCCTTAAGCAAGGCCCGTTTTGAATTCCGCTGGCAGGATCAGTTCAATCTTTCGCTGGACCCCCCCACCGCAAAGTCCTTCCATGACGAAACCCTCCCCCAGGAAGCGGCGAAACTCGCCCACTTCTGTTCCATGTGCGGCCCCCACTTCTGCAGCATGAAGATCACGCAGGATGTTCGGGAGGTTGCGAAGCAGAAAGGGATCGACGAGAAAGAAGCGCTGGAACAGGGCCTCAAGGAAAAGTCCGAAGAGTTCAAGAAGTTGACAAAGAGTACATCTTAGTGTATACTCTCTCTAAAGAGAGGGGAAGAAAACCATGGTGAACACAGTCAGCTTAAAAGAATTACGTCCCGGTCTACCCAAGGTGATCGACCGGATTGATGGAAGATTAGACCGTTACATCGTTACCAAACGGGGCAAGCCTATTGTGGTAATGCTCAGCATTGACGACTACGAGTCCCTGATGGAAACCCTTGATATCCTCACCGACCCTCGTGCGATGGCCGGCCTTCGGCGGGGTGAAGCAGATATCCGAAAGGAAAAAACCCGTTCCTGGCAGGACATCAAGCGATCCCTTGGAAAGCTATAGGCTGGAACTCTCTCATCAGGCGGAGCGGACCCTAAAACGCATTTCCCAGAAGGAGCCCACCTTATACAGACGTCTCGTTCAAGCCTTTGATGATCTTGAGCGCGATCCTTCCCAAGGTAAACCACTCAAAGGGGAGCTCAAGGGTCGTTACTCCTACCGTGTGGGAGACTATCGAATCCTGTATTTGGTCCACCACCATGAACTCTTGGTCATTGTTATCGACATCGGTCATCGACGAGATATCTACCGTTAAGAAGTTAATCGACGCAAAAGGTTAATACTTGGCCTTGTTTCTACCCCCTCCATAGGGTATACTTATTAGATAAGGTGGAGGGTTATTTTTATCCACTTTTTTACCCCTTTTAGCACCCTTAACATGAGAAACCATAAAACGTTCTGGAAAAAACTTGTTGCGCTCCTTGTGGTAGAAGTCTTTCTCCTGACACCGGGAGGGCTCCCCTTTTCCTGGGCCCTCTCCTCCCCCTCCGAAAATCCCTCCCTTCTCCGTGCCCGGAGTAGCCGCGACGGCGGAGCCCTCAAGACGCTCCACAACGCATTGCGAAATAATTCCTCTGCGCAAGATGGCGGGGGAAAAGTTAAAACCCATCCTGTTTCGAAAGGAGTTGCGGAGCGCTACGTGGCACCTGAAATTCTCCTCCTCTTTGAAGTGGCAGAGCGGCTTGGTCTTAAAATCAAGATTACAGGGGGGACGGCGCGGGATTTCGCCGTAGCCGCTGTGACAAAACAATCGCATCCATTCCCAAGAACGACGGACGTGGATGTGGTCATCCCGCTCGAAGACAATGTGCGTCAACCGGGATCGTACAATGAAGCGGCCTACAAACAATTTACTGAAGAAGTAAGCCGGCTCTTTCAGGAACGGTATCCTTCCCGTTCAGTCCCTGTTGTGAACTTTCTTCATGGCGTGTATCTAAGAAACGAATATATTTACGAAGTGCTAAGAGGAGTTGAACCGACACCGGAACGGCCTGATATCGGCGCGGCATTTTCAATCAGCAAATTGGCCGTTGCAAAACAGGGCGAGGACTTTGTCATTGAGGATGGTGTCGGAGCTATCCAGGATATTCAAAACAGAACGTTACGCTTGATTGTCGCGCCCGGCACACTGATTACGGAAGGAGACTGGCTCGGAAAGATATTAGGCAAATGGTCCATTTATCAGAAACTGGGTCTTGACTTTGACGACCCCTCAAGAAAGCTCGTCATGAAGTCCCTCGAGGCCTTAGCGACGGACCCAAAAAACAGCGAGTTCTTCTTAGATAACTTCCTCCAAAATAGCGATACCCTGGAAGGTCTGCTTTTAGCAGTCGATACGTTTGATGTCGTGAACACGCTTCATGTGTCGCGAGAGACTTTTGTGCGACGTTTTTCCGAAATGCTCACTACCGAATCCAAAGCTCCCCACCGTACCGCACAGGACGGCGGAAGGCGGGGAAATCCGATTCTCTCGTCCGTCCTTCTGGTGAGTCTTTTCTTATCCGACCCTCTTCTTCCTCAAACTCTCGTCGCACCATTGATGCCGGAAGACAAAACGTATGTGGCGCCGACGCCGCCTCTGTCGCTTCCGAAACAAAGGGTCAAATTGACGATTACCCCCGAGACCAAACAGCGCCTCGTCGCCTACTTCAGGGGCCTCGCGAAGGAGCTGAGAACGGAAACGCCTTATCAAGGAGCAGTTGAGTTTCTGATCGGTTCATTCGAGGCGTTAGAGCTCGAAGAATCTTTGAGTTTAAGAGGATCGCTCATTATGACCGTGTTGGCGGAAAGGAACCGACAAACAGGCAGAAGGACGGTCGGCGTTTACGGAAATCCGGCCATCCTTATCCCTCTCATGGAACTTTCGCACCTCGACCCCCGTCTCAACATCTTTATGAAGGCGATCCTTGTGAAAGAAACAGGGAGTCTCGAGGGAGCCATGCGGCTATCCGAGTCTGATACCCTGGAAGCCAAGATTCAGCAGTATCGGGAAAAAATGCATCTGGGGGCGGATCTCCTAGATCCGCTTCTCAAACAACTGGTGCGAGATATCTTTTCCGAGTGGATTGACGGCGAATATCTCGGCGACATCCGGCAGTATCCCTATCTTCTCGAGAAGGGCCTTCAGCCAAAAGATTTTGAAGAACTCGCTTCCCTCCCGAGTCTTTACCTCATCGATTCGGGCTTGAGAAGTTTCGGCCTCCAGTTTAAAAACGTCCTCAAAAACGGAAAAGTGGATGAAAGAAGGACAAAGACCCTCTTCGCCATCGCCTTTTATAACATGGTTAGGGACGGGACGCTCAGCGGTGAAAAGGCCCAATTGATCCGTCAGGTCTTTGAGGCTGAGATGTTCGACGGAAATATCACACCCTATCAGTTGGAGCAACTGGGAACTGACCGGATTGACATCGATCAGGTCTCCAACCCCAAAAATTTCTTAGGATTCTTGACCGCGCCGAAGGGATCTTCAAAAGACGGGGGAGAAAAGGATGGGGTCAGAGTAGAAACACCTTCAATTGTACCACTCCGAATCAGTCCTCACATTCAGATCCTGCAGCACCAGATATAAAATTTAATTTGTCAGTCGGTGGGTTCGGAAAGCGGGCGGTCGACGGGGATACGCTCGGTTTGGTCGCCATGCTGGATGATAACACTATCGTTGCGGATGTCGCGAATCACATAATCACCGATCACATCCCCCGTTGCATAGAGTTCATCTTCAATCACGGCGAGAGGTCTTTTTTCATTCCAAATGACTCCCTGCACCGCAAGCCCCTCATGAAGCCCGGCGGAGGTGAGGAGGTTGCCTTGGGGATCGACCAAGGCGCGCATCGGATCGCGGCGGAATAGGACGTCATACTTTTCTTTCCGTGTGTCCGATTCTTTAACCGCCGCGATGGTCTGGGAGAGTTGTTCCGTGATCCGTTCGTATTTATCTTGCGAGGCGGAGGCGAGAGAGACGAAAAGAAAGAACAGCAAGAACAAGGTAGTTGGGAATGCGGAATTCGGAATTCGGAGTGATATTCCACTTTTTGCCATTACGATACTTCTCCGAGGAGGACGGTGACTTTTACAGAAAGTTGAGAGGCCGCCTCACCATTTTTCTTAAGGGTCCAGGAGTCGACCCGGAAACCGTCCTGTGTCTCCACGTCACTCATCCAGTGGGCGAGTTTGCTGAAAGAGCCGGTGACTTCTAATTCAAGAGGCATGGTACTTTGGGCTTCCTGATGGTTCATTTTGGTTTCTGTGATCTGGACTCCGTGGCGACCCGCAGACCTCTGTATCGCCTGCATGACCGCCTGAGACTCCTTCCCTGCAAACCCTGTCGTCGCACGCTCAATCCGAACCCTGTGACTTTCGGCAAGGAGGGTCTTCAGTTTCGGCTTGATCGCTGTGAGAGTCTGGCAATCGCATAACGCCTTGACCTTCGCTTGTTGCGGGGCAACGAAAGCCTTCGCAATCATCCCATTCACGAGGAGAGGGACTACAATGAATGCGATCCAAGGGAGTTGGTTGACCACACTTTGAGGAGTCCATCGAATCTTTATCATCTACTTATCCCACTCCGCGACGAGTTCGAAGTTACAGAGTTCGACCTTCCCCTGCATTTTCTGAGAGGAACTCTCCACATTCAGCCGCTTTAAATGCTTTCCAAAGTGATCATTCGCTTTGAGCGCTTCGATCCATTTCTTCATCGGAAGTTCATAGGGGGCTTCCGGATTAATCAGGTAAGAAGCCTGAACGGTGATTTTGTGGCCCTCCCGGTCACCAGAGACGCCGGTCACCCAGGTGCGGGCGGGAAGTGTCTTGGCCAGAGCGGCCAGTTTCCCCCCGACGGGAAATTGATCTTTCTCAAGCGCAAGGAAAGTGTTTAACTGGGTAAGGTCCCTCGTCGCCTGTTCGACCATCGTATCCATTTCCTGTCTGAGTGTGGCTACCGAAGCGGAAGGAGTTCCCGCTGCGGCTTCGAGGCTTTGCCACTCGGTGCGGCTCGCGGAGGCGGCCCTGAAAAGGATGAATAAGAACACGATATTGACCGCCAGATACCCGAGTGCGGCATAGGCGAACATGCGACGCAGGCGCATCGGAACAACTTCACCACGAAGAAAATTGATTGAGAAGGGCCCTTCTGAATGGGGAGTGTGGAGTGTGGAGTGTGGAATAGAGGATTTGGATTCATTCCGCATTCCCAATTCCGCATTCCGAACTTCCTTGTCGCTTGTCGCTTGTTTCTTGTTGCTTATATCCTGCAACTTCCCCTCCTGCACCTTCTGGAGTTTGTCTAATGCTTTCGTCAATGCGAAAGTGGTCATGTCGGATGTCTGAGCGCAAGCCCTATGGCGATGGCGAGAAGGGGCCCGACCGATTCTTCAATCGTAAGACCGGGGCCGCGCACTACATTCTTCAAAGGATTCCAGAATTCGACCGGGGCGGACACCGTTGATTCAAGAAGCCCTTTGAGATCCTGCCGGCTTCCGCCGCCAGTCACGTAGACCGCGTCGACTGTTCGAAGGCCGTGGGAACGGGCATAGGCGAGGGAGTCGCGCACTTCAAGCGCCCATTCTTTCCCCTGCCCTTGAGAAACGGCCTGACCTCCCAAGTGAAGGTCGCGGATGAGAATGAGATCATCCGGCCCTTTTGCAATCACAAAATTTGTTTTGCTTTTCCCGATATTGACAAGGAGGACGGTCTTCGGTGTCGCCTCGCGGCTTCCCAGAAGCGTCCAATAGGCGTTCCAGAGGGCGAGCCCTTCCACGTCGACCACGGTGGGACGAAGCCCCGCATTTCTTGCCCACTCAAGACGCGATGATAGAAGCGATTTGGGGACGACCGCCAAAAGGCCCCGCATCAATTCTTTCGAGGAACACTCAAAGAGATGCCAGTCGATCGCCATCTCATCCGGGGTGTGGCCGTTTAAGATCGCCTGCTCCGCCTCGAGTTGAATCGCATGCTTGAGTTCCTTCTTCGGCATCGGCGGGAACTGAAAAGGACGGACGATCACTTCGGGAGAAGCGATGCCGAGGACCACATGAGGTGTCGTAATCCCTGCCCGGGTTAAAAGCCTCTTCATTAAACGTGCGGCATCCTCCCCTTCGAGTTCTCCGACGGCACAGCGCTCAAGAGTAACCCGGCCTTCGGCCCGCGTCACTTCCACCACCTTCAAAACGCTTGAACCGAGGTCGACACCGACAAGAGGTGTTGTGATAAATTTGTCAATTAGTGTACGCATTTACCCCCACACCAAATTATTTTAGACTTTCTTGAACACGTTTCTTAAGTTGCGCAAACGCCCTACTCCGTAATTTCAGGTTCGATTCTCTCTTCCGAGCATCTGATTCTGACTTGTAAGCTTCATAATAAACTACCTCGAACGGTGCTCGATGCTTTGTCGAAAAGACTAACCCTTCGTTATGTTCGTTTAAACGTCGTTCTAGATTATTCGTTGATCCCGTATACATCAAATTATCTTTCTTGCTCTTCAATATGTACACATAATACATAGCATAATTTGGTGTGGGGGTTTACTTGATTTCCTTCCAGGTTCCAGGAACAGTAGCGGTCGTTATCAAATCAGGATCGTAGGTAAATCCAGGCATCAAGGCATAATACTTGATGTTGTTTGCATCTGAAACTGTAGTGCTTCCGCGAAGCTGTACGGTACCGCCGCTGTCGATGATAACTCCTTCCACATAACTTCCGCCGCGTAAATCTACATCGCCAGTCGTATAGATCCCGCCAATGATATTTATTCCCGTATTCCCATGAACGCTTCCACCGGTCGAAATGATCGCTGGATAAGGAAATGGAGCGCGAATCCAAATATTCGATCCATTCCAACTGATACCATTTTTAGCGATAAGAATGGCATTCCCCGGATTAGAAGTCACTGGGTTTCCGAGATCGACCTGTGCGCTTATGTCAATAGCGCCGAGACTATAGATGATAATATCGTGACTCGGGTCTACAGCCCCAAGACTCACATTCCCATTGATGAAATAGAAGGTGTTATCGTGAATAAGGACATCGCTTGGGCTTGTCGGGTGAGAAGTCAAGTTTGTTCCCGCAGGAAGATCGACTCTTGGAAGGTTAACAAAAGGGGCCTTGGTTGGATCCGTAAAATGGCTAAGATCACAATAATAATTCGCCGGGTTGCATTCTCCCGGGTGAAGCGGGTCTTCAAGAGGAGGAAGGGAAGGAAGCGAGGAGGTAGGAAAAGAAGCGGGTTGACGGTTTTCCATATAACTGGTCCTATCGAGATCCTTACACTCTGCGTCCGACATTGTGGCCTGGTCGCAATTAATCAATTTCAAACCGTAATCAGCTTGGATTGTAGCCTCAAGAAGTTTTTGTTCGTTACGAACAGTGCCAAGAGCTCGCGCGGTTATTCTTTGGTCTCCGTCAATGGTCCCAGAATCACCAAGTCCATTGTTGTTGAAGGCTCGAACCGTGTATGAACCGGCGTCGAAGAGCCCAACAACAAAAGGAATATCGGGAGAAACAATCGGGGGACCTGTCGGTGGCGTTTGGAAAGGAGGGATCACACACCCTCTCGATAGATCTGGGCAGAGGAGAGGATTAGGTGTTGTATCTGTGATAGCAGCATTTTGTAGTATAGAAGTCCAACTCAAGGGGATCGTTGAAATATTAAACGTCTCCCTTCCCCGTTCAATCCCCGCATTTGCAAGATAAAAGGCACCATGGTTATCGACTTCGTTCATTCCCATCCGGCGTTCCAGATAGTCGAGATGCATGAAGCCGGTGCCGCTGATGGTGAGGATAAGCACCAGTAAGACTGCGAGTGGCAGGATAAAGCCGCGTTCATTGTCCATTAGGATTTCCTCGTTTACGGTTTACAAGTTTACGGTTTACGGTAAGGCTTTTGTAAACCGTACACCGTTCACCGTACACCTCGTTAAGTTCCATTCCTCAGAAAGATCTCCGTCTCCAAGACTTCATCTTCCTGCCTTCCGCTCCCCACGATCGCTTCATGCGTGACTTCTAAACGGATCCGCACTATTCGGTCATCGGTAATTTCTGTCACAGAAAAATTCCTCACCTTGCTTCGATTGCCATCAATTAACACAGCGGCCGGAACCCCGCCAGGTCCTGCACCTATACATGATTCATCATACATACTGAGTTGGTTCACATTTCCCGGGAAATTGGGGCCCCCCTTAAAACAGGCACCCACCCCGGCGGAGCTATGAAATCGGATTTGACTACTGTTCACGCCGCTAGGAGTGATTTCATAGGAGATACTTTGCCGCGCAACCCGGGCAATCGCCCGCAACCCCATCTCGGCATCTCGCTGCGACTCAGCCTGCGCCTTCCCTGAACCCCAAAAGGCCCGCTCTGCGACGAAGGGAACCGCAAGGCCGAAGAAGGCGATCCCTGCGATGATAAGCGTGATGAGCGCTTCAATGAGGGTAACACCACGTCTATTGTTTACGGTGTACGGTGTACGGTGTACGGTTGAAGATAGATGGTGGCTACGGTGGTGAGATGCTGTAAACTGTAAACCGTTAACCGTTAACCCCTTCATGGAGTCCTCAACGTTCGGACATGGACGCGGTTAAAGTCATCTTGGGCGTTAAAATCCGGCGTGAACCAGACTCGCACAGCGAGTTCTAAGGTATCAAAGATGACGGGGTTTGGCGGGACTCCGGTACCGGCGGCAGGATCGTCCCGCCACTGGACCGTCGTCGCTATCTGACTCGGCAGATCATCCACCACGGTTGGCTCAGGCACAAGCGTGTTTTCTGTAACAGGACCGGATATCGCCCATGTGCATGGGTTACCTGTACAGGTGAGTGCGTACATCTGCCCATCTGCAGGTGGTTTAATCGTATCCACATTCGTCGCCATGAGCTGTTCAAGACGCTGGCGGGCCCGCTCAAGCGCGGCCCGGCGGTTGCCGGTCTTCCCGATATTCCCCTTGGCGTAGGCAAAATACATGAGTGTCCCGATTGAGGCGATCGTGACGATGAGGATACCGATCAAAACCTCGATGAGACTCACCCCACGGCGATTGAGCATAATATCCCTATCCTAATTTTTTCTTTATAACAATACGGTTGAGTTGTTTCAGAAGTGTCGGGACTTCCTGTGTGACAATGTCCCACACAATCTCGATATCGACGCCAAAATATTCATGAATCACCACATCCCGCAGGCCGGCGATCTTCCGCCAGTCCACCTTAGGGTGCTGCTTACGGACTTCATTTGGAATGTGTTTGGCTGCTTCTCCGATGATCTCCAGGTTACGCATCACGGCATCAAATGTCTTCGTATCTTTCAAGAACTTCTCCTGCGTCAGACCCTTCGAATACGATATTACCTTTTTGCAGGCCTTGCGCATATCTTGGAGGAACAGATGGTGCTCACGCGACACGGAGAAGTTCTCGCTTAATGTACGGGGCCAGTTCGGGACGGATCCCTTTACGCGTCAGGAGATCGACCGGTCGGTCGGTCAGCGCTTCCAAGAAGACTTTCAGTTTCATGTACTGGTCAAACGTGCCGGGACCCTCAAATTCAACGACAATATCGAGATCGCTGTCAGGACGTGCCTTTCCACGGGCAACCGACCCAAAAATTGATAGGGATTTTACTTTGAACTCCGCCAATTGACCCTGCTTTGCTTTCAACTTTTGAACGATTTGATCACGTCCCATCTTGGCTCCTTACAGTACATTACATTACCCGGGAAAGTCCACTGACCCCTTGATTTTTTCTTTTCATCATCCTCATTATATCTCAAAAATGAGGAAGAGGGTTAGCCCGGTTTTAGAGCAGGGCAAACCCCCGTCTCTTACTAGCGACAAGAGACAAGCAACAGAACGAGCGACAAGTCGCAAGCAACAAGCAACACAAGTGCCATTTGTCTCATGTTGCCTGTCGCTTGTTGCTATTTCTTCTGTCGCCTGTTGCTTGCCGCTATCTTTTTTGGAACGTCAAAATATAGAAACGTCCCGGTTTCCTATCTCATTTCAAAGCTTAGGTGCAGTTCAGACAAGTACCAGTGACACTAACCCCTGAACAAGGGCCATCACGAAGCTCTCCGTTTTGATTTATCGAACGCCGTATGAGATCGACACCTGCAGTGTCGACTTGATCGTGCCTAGGAGCAAGACTCGCTGCGCCGTCCGCTTGAGCGCAAAAAGCCGTCGCATTCCCCGTCATAGTAGCATACGCGGGGCCATCAAAGAATCGCCCATTCAGATCGGTTCCTTGAAGTCCAATACCCGCTGTAAGTGGGTCACCTGTTGCATACTGACTGTGTTCTGCAAAAAATGCACGCTGTGCCGTTCGAATGGTCCCAAGAGCTGCTTCGGCTTCAGATGCTCTAGCGCGCTGAACATTTCCTGTCAATAGTGGAATGCCAACCGCCGCTAATACCGCGACGATAATCACCACCACGAGCAGTTCAATGAGCGTAAACGCTCTTTTGTTCCTCTTGTTGTGAAACATTTTCCTTTCCTCCTTTTTTACTCTATCCAGGTCCCCCAAAACCTGAGTGGTACGTACGTAATGCGGAGTGCGGAATTGGGAGTGTGGAGTAAAAATTTATTCCGCATTCCGAACTCCGAATTCCGAATTCCACATTCCACGTTATTTCACACCGATCTCATCCCCGCATGGTTCTCGCTAAGGAGAAGATCGGCATATACATGGACAGTACAAAAATAAGAACAAAACCACCTACCATCACGATCATCACAGGCTCGATGAGGGTGTTGATGGTGGTGAGCGACGCATCGACCCTCACTTCGTAGAAGTCCGCCGTTTTTATAAGGAGTTTGCTCAAGTTTCCGGTCTCTTCCCCGGTTGAGACCATCCGGATCACCATCTGCGGGAAAATAGAATGACGCTTAAGGCTCGATGCGATCTTGCCCCCTTTTAAGATCTCTTCGCGCGACTCCTGAATCGCTTTGGCCACCACACGATTCCCGGCGGTCTCCTGCGCCATCTCAAGGGCGCGGTTAATCGGGATCCCTCCTGAAAGGAGGATCGCAAGACTTCGGCAAAACCGCGCCACCGCCGCCCGTTGCAAGATTTTTCCAAAAATGGGAAATGCGAGCGAAACACGATCG
>Ga0209824_10001967_pt1 | contig 10959 bp, 12 predicted proteins | sample VDWuncwatermetaG_FD_184124 | JGI IMG/M metagenome (GOLD analysis project Ga0209824, IMG submission 184124) | Wastewater microbial communities from Netherlands to study Microbial Dark Matter (Phase II) - VDW unchlorinated drinking water (SPAdes)... ...
ATTTGGAGGCACTTCAATGTTCTTTCCTTTTACAACTATTGCAATGTCTGCGTGCCAATGAAGCCCCGACTTGCTTACGAGGTTATCGCTCCCATTTGCTCCAGCTTTCTCACTCTTTTGTAGAAAAACTCCCGCACCAAGGATAAGTGCTATAATTCCTCCAGAAATAATTACAATAATTTTCTTTTCCATAATAATTGTAGTATATCACTTTCCATCGTTTCTTGGGGTATGTCCTAGTAGAGCCCGCGCAAGGCGAATGTCTAAAAATGACACATTAGGTCCAACTATATTTTTTACTGGTGTGAGTAAAACCACTTTTCCATCTTTCAAAAGCTCCTCGATTGCCTTTTCTATTTTCAAAAAATGAGGGCGGGAAATCTCATACTTCAAATATTCCAAGTCCACTCGTGTCTCTTCCTCCATTAGCTTTTCAATATGCGTAATTATTGTCTCTACTGTCATTGCGCGTACTTCTGCTATTTCTGCCAAACTTTTCCTTTCTGCTATTAGCGCCTCTGTTTCTTTATGGGTAGCAATCTTTTTTTCTTTTTGTGGAGGCTTGATACGTGCGAGGAATTCACTCTGCAAACGATGAAGCTCCTCTGGTTTCATTTTTTTTATTTCGTCACGCGCCTTTAGGGAGAGGTCTTGAAAATCTTGATCTAGCTCCCGCACCTCACTGTGTACTTTGAGCGCCGTCTCATTCATCCCCAATATAGTCAAACCTTCGAGTGACCTCACTCTGGAGAGTGCCACGTACCCCATACCTGGCTCAAAAGATTTTGAAAGGTCTACCTCAACAGCGTCCAAGCTCATTCCTTGGCTTTTATGCACAGTGATAGCCCACGCTAGCCGTAGCGGGTATTGCAAAATCTCCGCCTTCACTTTACCATCTTCCTCTATCTTCCACGAGGCACGAGGGATAGTTATTTTCTTGCCACTTGCTGTACGAATTACCGGGTCATCCATTTCACCACACGACACCACCACCCCAAGCGTGCCATTAACATACCCAGCTTCAAAATTGTTTTTCACACACATCACTCTCGCACCCGGCTTCAAACGAAGTGACTCTGGAGCAAGGCAAGATTTTTTAAGTGCCACCGCGATGGCTTCTTTTCCTTTGCTTGTCATCACATAAGTTGTTATTTCATCACCTTCAATTCTTTCCAGCTCCGTATCATTGAGGCCATCTACATCAGCATTGTGTGTAAAAAGCTTTGTTGATTCTGTAAATTTTGGTGAGCGTACTTTATAGCGTGAACGAAGGTGGTTCATAGATTTTTCTGACACAGCCCCGCTACGAATTTCGTTTAGTATTGAAATAGCCACATCGTCCTCCTGCCTAAACTGCTCCGAAAGATAGCAAATAGTAAAGCCTGCATCCCTCCACGCTTCGCTTGCATACACAAACTGCGCAGGCGGCTCACCGTGCCTAGCAATAGGTGGTAGCTGGAAAAAATCTCCACATAAAATAACCTGCACACCACCAAAAGGCTTGTCGCCTCGCTTCATCGTCCTAAGCACCTTGTCTACAAGGTCAAGCCGAAAATGATGGAGCATCGAGACCTCATCTATTATTAAAACTTTTACCTTTTCAAACCTCTTATATAAATATCCTTTTTCAAGCATCGCCTCAAGGTCATAAGGTGAGAGATGCGAAGCAACACCAATCCCCGCCCACGAGTGAATGGTCACGCCACCCATATGTGTTGCCGCGATGCCTGTAGATGCTGTGATGCCTATCTCAACATCGTGTTCGCGGAGGTATGATATGTAGCGATTTACTAGATACGTTTTACCACTACCAGCAGGCCCTGTCACAAAGGCATTGCACCCCGTCTTTAATATCTCAAATGCTTCATCTTGGGTCATAGTAAACCTAGTTTACCACAGAACCTAGATTTCTAAATCTAGAAGTCTCGGCATTGATAAAATCGCCTGTGGGTCACTCTTCCACTCATCTGATACATCAGCATAAAGCTCCAGCTCATTTCCATCGGGGTCTAAAATATAGATACTGTGTGTTACTTGATGGTCTGTTGTGCCAAGAATTTTTACACCTTCTTTTTTAATATGCTTATATACCTCGCGAAGTTCCTCAGTGCTATTGCCCACCTTGAAACCAATATGATAAAGTCCTGGCTCCACACTGTGACCTCTTGGTTCTCCACCCACTTCAATAAGTAGCATCTCGTGGTGTGTACGTCCTCCAGAAAAAATCGCCATTCCTTGTTTTTCTATAATCTGGTGAAAGCCCAAAGTATTACGGTAAAAACTCGCCATCTTTTTGATATCTGTCACGTACAATACTACGTGTCCTAGTTCAAGGATTTTCATGGTGTTATTTAATAAACTTAAACGTTAAGAGAATTTGCCTCAATTTACCTTCTGGTAATGGATCATGTCCAAATGTAAATTTCACAATTTTTGAATTATCATCACTCACAGCGTAGTAGCCACCATCACTACAATTTATATCATCCATAGATACTGCACTAACCAAGTATGATTTATAATTTCCTATGCTCAAATTAGAACCGAAGAACTCACAATCCCTATTAGAAATTTTATAAAGGTAAGAATTAAACCAGGTGGTAAAATCTAATTTCTCTGTGTTTCTAAAAGAAACAACACTCCAGTTTGCAACAGTAGCACCATCTGGATTATCAGTAACGGTTGTGTTGAGTGGATATTTAAGTTCAAACCCATATTGATTGTTGGTGTACGTTTTCCAGTCTGATGGTATTTCTGAATCGAAAAATCTGGTTGTTGTTGCAGTAATTAAATTAGAATTCTGAGTTTTTTCCATAATACTTATTTGAGAAATTGTTTTTTGTTGTTGATGGGACTTCATCTGCTGATATGCCCAACTAGCTACCAAAAGAACGGTGATTAGGATAATAACAATTGTCACAATCTGTATTTTTTTCATACAAAAAGTATATCATAATGCAACCAAAAGCCCGCGCAGCAGAGCGCGGGCTTTTATGTTTGCAACTTTAACTAAATAATTCTCTAATTAGTTGGTTGTTGTAACTGATGCCGTCGTTGTAGCTACATTGTTTGCAGCATCTGCTGACTCAAGAAGCAAACTGTATGTTGTGCTTGCTGTAAGCCCAGTTAGTGAAAATGAGTGTGCGAGTGACGGTGTTAAATTGTTTACCGAAAGCGTAAGCGGTGTGCTTGTGCCGTACCATAATTTACCATTAGCAATCTCGCTTGTTGTCCACGATACTGTTGCCGTTGTTGATGCTACTGGGTTAGTTGTTACACCAGTGATTGTAGGAGCAACTGTGTCAGCTACTGGAGCAGCTGGAGTTACAAAACTCCCCTGTGCAGACTCCACCTTATTTTTTTGTCCATCTCTAGACTCTACTACATAGAAGTACGTTGTAGATGCAGTCAAGCCAGTAAGATTGAAAGTATGTCCTGCTGAAAGAGTTTTGTTTTCCATCTTTCTAAAAATTCCAGACTTCACAGGATTATTTGTTCCAAAGTAAACTTCCCCATCAGCGACTTCATTTGTAGTCCATGAAATTGTAGCAGTTGTTGGAGCGAGAGCAGATACTGACAAAAGTGAGATTACTGGAGCTGTAACATCCCCTACAATAGGCGGGGTGGTGGTAGCTACAACAACACCCGTCATTCTTTGAAGCTTCTTTGCGAAACCACCAGAAAGCTTAATACATCCTCTCACCTCTGCTGGCCATTTTGACTTATTGCCCTTTATGGCCCTTTCATTCACAGATACAAGAGAACCTCCTGTAGCGGAATTACAGAAGAAATATCTTAGCTTTACTTCATCATTTCTCCTGTCATCGCCTCTTTGGTTTTGGTTCTGATTTTGATTCTGATTTTGATTGCGTGAATTGTCCTCTATGCGAACACTTGATACTGGAGTAACACTCACAGGTGATGTGGTAGCAAGCGAACGATCAGAACTTCGGTGAGTACTGTCCTCCACTTTATTCTCCTTTCTCTCTCGATCACGGTCACGGTCACGGTCAGAGCCCTTGTCTGCAAAAGCAAATGACGGCGTGATTATAGATGCACACAAAATTATCATTAAAAGTTTTTTCATATTCTAGTATTTATTAGTGGGGTTCTTATAGTGTCCCCTTACTTTTGAAGACGCCAACTACCCTATAATCTTACACATCTAATTAACTACTTCAAGTAGCTCTGGATAGATACGGTCCGCCATTGTTTTATACCCCGTATCGTTTGGATGTATCGCATCCGACATATATTGAGGATTTCCGAAGAGTCCATCTAGAACATCTGGGACAAATGCAGTATTGTAGTCGTCTCTAAGGTTTTCAAACTCTGTATCAAATCGGTCATTGAACAAACCTCCCCTCACACCAAGCAAAAGTACAATAGCCCCGCGTGCTTGTATGTTTTCAATGAGGCTAGCAAGATTTTTCCGAGTCTCCTCTATTGGAACTTTCTTAAGATGGTCATTACCCCCAAGAAGAAGCAAAACAACCTTTGGCTTATAATTATCTAGTTCACTGATACGAGCAAGCCCATCTGCTGTCGTATCCCCGGGATGACCTAAATTAACAATTGGTCGCCCAATCTTTTTTGAAAGTAGCGAAACAAAATTACTCCCTTCTGTAGAGCCCGTACCGAAAACGAGGCTGTCCCCAAAAGCAATTATATCTGTGCCTCTTGATGGATAATTAGTGACGGCTGTTGTGCCTGAAAATTTGTATACAAAAAATCCTACAATCCCTACCGCAATTATTAATGTAATTATTTTGATCTTCATTTTGTTTTTCTGACTGGCCTATTCCCCACACCACTCCTTAATACTCGCAGCGGTACGCTCCACCTTATGCGCGTTTCTCAAGTGCTCTTTGTTTTCTTTTGGTACGATTGGTATGTGTGGCATTTTAAAAATAGCATTGCCAATATCCCACAAATCATCCTCTGAGCTAACCCACTTTGCACCGAACCTTTTTAGGTTGATGGGGCGCGAGTAGCCGATCATTGTTTTCTTTCCATTTGTGGTAAGAAAATATTCGTGAAAGTAAGACAGGGCAAGCTCTCGGAGAGTGCGGTAGATTGGGTCTCTGAATCGAAGCACTGCGTGGTTGGTCTTGCTTATTGCTCCCCAGTGACCGTTCTTTTTATACAGAGCAATGATGTGGTCAAAATCTCCTCGCGAAACCTTGAGGCTCATTATGAGTGGCTTCTCGCCTTGGAGCCAGAGTGCCACCCCAGCAAGCATCGCTCCTTCAATACAGTGCGCTTTTCCTTCCTTCAATACTTGCGCGGGTGACATACATGTCTCGCCTTTTTCTTCGTGATTTTGTGAAAGACTATCCAAAAAATCCTGAATTTTATTTGGTGTATTCAAGCGAGAAAGTATTTTTTTGTCGTCAGCACTTAGTGGAGGCATCATTCTATTTTAACATGGATAACAAAAAGCCCCGAAATAAATCGGGGTCTTGATACTACACTGATACTGAGCCTATGGCTTTTTGAAACACAATTCAAAATTCACTGATATGCTGTCGCGGACAGTTACAAGAAGGTCATCGTCGACTAAACTCTTGATGCCGTCAATTAATCTTACAAGAATAACCTTGCCGACAGGGGTTGGGTTCCCCTGAACTTTCATATAAGATACCTTAGAATCAGTCAAGTCAACAACCCCACCGTCCTCCGCATTAGACAACCTAGCTTTAAGTACCTTCTGTCCCTGCCCTGATTCATCCAAAAATACTCCTGGAATTTTCATAACCTGCCGGGTAGAGGGTCGTCGTAAAATCTGGGTACCATCGAGAGAGACGATACTTACCTCACCCTCTTTCGTGCCATCTTCTTCGATAACAAAAAAAGGTATGAGTTTCCCTTCTATGATAGCGCAGAACGGATCATTTGGCGTATCTGCTGAATCAGCAAACACGAACAAACTTCTATGCCCAGGCTTCAAACTCCCCAGGTCCACACTTCGTGGACCAACAATAGTCGTCAATAGTTTCATTATTTTTCCTCTAACAAAATAACATTTCTAGCATATAAGGCTGCTAGTAAACCTATCTTTCATAATAGCATATTCTTGACAAGAATGCAAATGACATTTTTAATACTCTTCTTTAGTTTTTCTTTTTCTTCCATTTAAGCTAATCTCTTTATATGAATCAGGAACTTCTCATTCGCGCCACAAAAAACGTGGCTGATATTATCAATATTGCAATTGAACACAAGATGCCAGAGAAAGCGCTGGTTGTGTACGACACGCGCTACGGCCTCACGGATATTCTAACCGAAGCATATCGCACAGCACTCCCTGATGCGCGCTTTATTGATTTTGATAAAGTTGAAAAAGAAGAGATCATTTTAGCGTTTGATGAAATGAAGCCAGGCGACCTTGTAGTGCTTATTCAATCATCAAATTTTCTCCTCGATGCCTTTCGTATTCGTCTTCACCTTTTTAATAAAAAACTAAAAGTCATCGAGCATCTGCACCTTCATCGCAACAGTGAGGCAGTGTGGGATGTGTATATCAACTCTCTTGAGTACGACCCATCGTGGCTTCGAAACGTAGGCCCAAAACTTAAGGCAAAACTTGAGGTAGCAAAGGAAATTCGTATTGAAAGTGGCGGACAGGTACTCACTGTAACTGGTGGAGTAGAAACACCAAAGCTAAACATCGGCGATTACACTGGTATGGAAAACATTGGTGGCACATTTCCCATCGGAGAAGTGTTCACCGAGGCAAAGGATTTTTCGCAAATGAGCGGCTCATTTATGATTTATGGTTTTGCGGACACTGCGACATTTACCATAGATATGTACGAGCCATTCCGCGTAGATGTAAAAAATGGATTGATTGTAGGCTGGAGCGAAAATACTCCAGAGACCTTCGCAAAAGTTATTTCTAAAATAAAAGAATTTGAGCGCCCCATAATTCGTGAGATTGGTTTTGGTTTGAACCGCGCCATCACGCGCGAAAGATACATAGAGGACATCACTGCTTTTGAGCGCATTCTTGGACTCCACTTTTCGCTCGGCGAAAAACACAGCGTCTACAAAAAAGACGGCATCACAGCCCACAAAGCAAAATTCCACGTAGACGTGTTCCCTGTCGTCGACCGCGTCCTCGCCGACGGCGATGTGATTTTTGAGAATGGAGAGTATTTGGTCTAAGATTACCGCAGCTTGACATTTTTGTTGTTTTGTGCGAATATCCTCTCAGAGTTTTATTGTATATTTTCAACCACACGAAGGGGTATTGCTATGACAACAAGTATTGATGAACTGAAACTGTCACAAACGGTAGCGAAACACAAGGAGGGGCTCGAGCGCCTGCTCGCCATGTGGCTCGACCCGAATGTCCTTTTTTACGAGGACGAAATTCCAGAGAAAAAAATGTGTAATCCTACAGTCTTCCTTGCGGGGCCTACTTCACGTCATGGTATACCTGACTACATATGGAGAAAGGACGCGATTCACTATCTCCGTCATAGCGGTTACTGGGGGAAGATTATTGTCCCGGAACCACGTGGGTACAGCTATCTTGCAGGAACGGCGTTTAACGACTTCACTGATGCTGAAAAAATTTACCAATGGGAACGCCGCGGTATTCACCAATCAAATGATGTTGTTTTCTGGATACCAAGGAACCGCCAGCAGTTACTCGGACTCACGACTAATCGCGAAGTGGGGCAACTCATGGGTCGAGCCGAGCATGACAAAGAACTGAGCGAGCACCTCTACATTGGCTGGCCAGAGAAAGCTGACAGTATGGGTTCCCTAAATTACGAACTCAATCAAGCAAAGGTCGGCGTTAAAAAAGGAGGCCATTTCAATTCCCTTGAAGACCTCTGCAGGCGCCTTAGTAGGTCGTGGGTGGGCGACAACTAAGACCACATACCGTTCTAAAAAACAGGTCTGAATGCGAACTGAAACTGGTTCGCATTTTTTTATGCTCGGAAGGTAACAAAAATACAAAACGCAGTAAGAATAATAATTGAATAAATAAACATATTACGCGCCCAGCGTTTGTCGCCTTCTGGTTTAATCCAAAAACCTTTTGCTGAAAGTGCGAGCCAACCAAGACCAAGAAGTGCCATAGTGTAAAAATATGCATAGCCCGCATAACCAAACACAGGGAGAGCGAGTGTTGCAAGTACGAATAATGCAACATAAATAAGTGTTTGAACTTTTGTAATATAAATTCCCTTTTTTACAGGAAGCACAGGGATCCCTGCCTTTGTATAATCCTCCAATCTATAAATAGCGATGGCGAACGAATGTGGCATCTGCCAGAGTGCCAATATGAAAAATAAAATTACAGCACCGATATCAATGCTCCCAGTCACTGCGAGATAGCCCACCACAGGTGGCATTGCCCCAGAGATACTTCCAATAATTGTCCCGTGTGTGGAGGTACGTTTGAACCACAAGCTGTACACAACCACATACACAAAAAGCCCAACGAGTGCCGCCGCTACCGCCAAAAAATTTGTATAAAAAAACAAGAGCGAGAGCCCGATGAGCCCGAGGACGTTCGCATACACAAGTACATTTCGTGCTGAGATGCGCCCCTCTGCCATTACACGATTTTTCGTGCGCTCCATAAGCAGATCAATGTCGCGGTCAATGTAATTATTAAAAACACATCCTGATGCAACGACAAGAGAAAGCCCGACAAGTGTCGCCACCAAAAGTACCCAATCCGTATTCCCCTTTGAAGCAAGGAGAAACCCAGCAACAACGGTAATAGCATTACCGTAAATGATACCTGGCTTCGTAATTGTGTAATAATCTTTCAGCAAATTATTGTGGAATATACCCCTCATTTGTATTCACAGGCGAAGCGTCTATCATATTGTAATTTAGATTATTCATAACCCAAAGAGATCCGAGAACTAAAATAAAAACAATAACTAGGGTAAAAATAAAAACAACTAAATTCCAGTGCGGTCTGGACTTTCTATGTAAATGTAAAAAGAAAACTACTTGCACAACAAGCTGTAGCAACCCAAAAATTACGACTGCATACATTAAGCTTGAACTCCCGAACAAATGATTTACCACAATAAAATATGGTATGAGTGTAAGAATAACAGACAGCACAAAACCAGTAACATAGGATCGCATTGCTTTATTTCCTGCCTCGTACACTTCATCAACTATTTTAAAATCGTTTGTACTCATTTTAGTAAATTAAATCGCTCCCATTAAATAAACAAACGTGAAAATAAATATCCACACGATGTCCAAGAAGTGCCAAAATAGCCCAAGTGTTGAAACTTTACCTATTGTTGTCACAGTAAGTCCACGTCGCCAAATCTGCACAAAAAGCCCCCCCATCCAAATGAGTCCTGCTGTCACGTGTAATCCGTGTGTACCTACTAGAGTAAAGAATGCCGTGAGGAACCCGCTTTTTTGCCAGCTATTTCCTTCCTGAAAAAGCTTCACGAACTCTGAAACCTCCATTGCAATAAAAGTAACACCGAGCAAAAAAGTAACAAGGAGCCAAATTAACACTGTTCTTTTTGCGCTATGATGATGCGCGTATAGCGACGCGAGTCCATATGTAAAACTACTTGCGAGAAGAATTAAAGTTTCCAAAAGAACAAACGGCATACTAAACAAATCACCTGCGGACGGCCCACCAAATGTATTACCTTGAAGCACCGCGTATGTAGCAAAAATACTTCCAAACAAAAGAGCGTCACTCATAATATAAACCCAGAAACCAAAAAGTGCCTTCGCTTCTTTTGTGTGACGAGGCTCGTGTATTTCCTCTCTTTTGGACGTATGTGTATTGGCAGTCATAATATTTATTTTCTTTTTGCCTCAATTCTAGCAACTTCAGATGCAGGCACGCAGTATTCTGTATCATAATCAAACGAGCGTATCATTGCGAGTGCAATTACACTAGCAAAGCCAATTACTGCGAGCCACCAAATGTGCCACACTAAACTAAAACCAAAAACAAAGCTCGCGCCAGCAATATAAAAACCTATTGGCGTACTTTTAGGCATATAAATATCCTGATACTGTCGTTTATCCGCGCTTTCTTCCGCACTGGCTCCATATTTCATCCCCCAAAATGGCGAGCGTCCGTGTACAGTAGGAATAATTGCAAAGTTGTAAAATGGAGGTGGCGACGAAGTAGACCATTCCAGTGTCCTGCCGTCCCACGGGTCTCCTTTCTTATCCAAATTTTTTCTGCGATCACGAATACTAACTATCACCTGCAAAATTTGGAGTAGAATACCGACACCTATTATTAGTGCGCCAAATCCCGCAACATAAAGAAGTGGCTCCCAGCCTGTAGAGCCATCTATGTGGCTTACGCGCCTTGTCATTCCCATAAGTCCCAATATATAAAGTGGTACGAAGGTAACAAAAAAACCAATAATCCAATGCCAAAAGGCGGCTTTGCCGAGTCGCTCGTTTAGTTTGAATCCCATAATTTTTGGCCACCAATACGTAAGCCCCGCAAAATATCCAAACAGCACTCCACCTATAATAGTATTGTGGAAATGCGCAATTAAAAACAAACTATTGTGAAGTTGAAAATCTGCGCCAGGCATAGCAAGCAAGACTCCCGTCATTCCACCCACTGTAAATGTAGCAATAAAACCTATAGTCCAGAGCATTGGTGAGGCAAATGTGATACGCCCCCTAAACATAGTAAAGAGCCAATTGAAAATTTTTACGCCTGTCGGTATAGCGATAATCATTGTCATAATTCCAAAAAAGGCGTTTACGTTTGCACCTGCTCCCATAGTAAAAAAATGATGCACCCAAACCACGAACGAGAAAAAAGTGATCGCGATTGTCGCGTATATCATTGTCGTGTAGCCAAAAAGTTTTTTCCTAGAGAAAGCAGCCACTACCTCCGAAAAAATACCAAATGCTGGCAAAATGAGAATATAAACCTCGGGATGCCCCCACGCCCATATTAGATTTACATACATCATC
>Ga0209824_10001968_pt1 | contig 10950 bp, 11 predicted proteins | sample VDWuncwatermetaG_FD_184124 | JGI IMG/M metagenome (GOLD analysis project Ga0209824, IMG submission 184124) | Wastewater microbial communities from Netherlands to study Microbial Dark Matter (Phase II) - VDW unchlorinated drinking water (SPAdes)... ...
GCATTCAGCCGCTCGACGGAGGCCTGCGTGCGGTTGGCGATCACCTGGGCCAGGCCGGTTTTGCCGCAGCCCGGCGGGCCGTAGAGGATGACGGAGGTCAGCCGGTCGGCTTCGATCGCGCGCCGGAGGATCTTGCCGGGAGCGAGCAGCTGCTGCTGGCCGACGAACTCCTCCAGCGTCCTCGGCCGCATGCGCAATGCCAAGGGCTCCGGCGTCGCAGGGGATTGTGGGGTGGTGGGTTCAAACAGGTCCATAGGCTTCCTCTGAGGAAAAAAACGTATCAAATTGTGCCGGAAGGCAACAAAGGAAGGACGTGATTCTTGATCTTACTAGAAATCTGCAAGCTGCTAGTTACATGCTGGGCTGTCATCGGGTTATTGGTATAGCGAGCGTCTCTACTCACGTCCTCTAATGCTCGGTAATCCGGGTAGATAGCCCTTAGCTCGCGGAGTCGCCCCACATAGCCGCTTCTCAAGTGATGCGTGAGGGGATGGATGTCCCGACCGGCAAGGCATGCGTCAACATAGTGTAATGCGGTATAAAACGCCCCCGAAATCATCCAATCTGGAAACGGCGTAGACAACTTCGGAAGTTGGTCAAGAAACTGCTCATTATGTCTGGCTTTCGAAATATGCTCCTGAACCGAAGGCATGTGTTGGAGTATTTACTTGGTGAGGCAACGATAGTCGCTTGAGGCAGGAACATGCTCGCCGGTTTGATCAGTTGTCCTAAAATTGATTATGAAGCCTGGCAGGCTATCGATGAGCCCCAATTCGGCTTGGTATACCTTCCTTCGGTTTTCTTCGCTTGCGTCAAAGAGTACCGTCCATACGTTTACCGCTTCCTCGTCAAAGTTCATATATACCGATTTTACGCGGTCCAGCTTGAGTAGCGTCGAGCCAACAATCCGCAACAGCGAGTTCAGCAACGTATCATCTTGCGAAAGCTCTCTTGTCTGCACAAAAGCCCATACTTGTGGGCGAACACCAGCGGTGAAAGCTGCTACGAGCTCACCCTCGCCCTGAAGAATCTGCCATGCATGCGCCCGACTTCTGCCAAAGCCAAATAAGCCTTGGCGCTCCTGTAGATAACGGGGGGTGGTCGTCCAACTCCACTCAAGTCGATCAAGCTGTTCCATGGCTTCTATGGTTATCTAGCCTTGGCGCTTAAGATTTTCTGGCACGGAAAGAGAAACAATGTTTTTGGATTTGATGACATAAATGGGATTACCTTCGTCATCATACGCACCAACCAGTCGGACGACATCAGTTGCAACAGGCTTAAGTTTGAGCACAGTGCCATCTTCTAACAAGTACTGGTTCCAGTACTCGTTAGTTTGGTTGACATCTATAAATTCAGCTTCGTGCTCTTTACCCTGAAAAAGTAATTTTGTCTTTCGACCCATTGCCCCTCCATTATCTAAGGAGCCTGATAATTAGGAGGGCTTCCCTTTGCCCTCACTCAATCTTATCCTGTTTTACCAGATAACCACAAGGGCATCAAAGAAAAAGCCCCGCTTCTGCCGTGGATGATCCGTCAAACGGTGAACCCTACCCTCAACAGGTGGGTACCCTCCCTGATGGTTCGCGCTTCCCCATGTCTTCCTGGGGCATGCACCTCGCCAACAGGAGGCGGATTCCCAATCACGTGGTGTTGGCTCACGTTGACTGGCACCTCACGCACAGCGCAGGGCAAGCACTAGCCTAGCACTCGGAGGAAACCGATGCAAGGATTTTCGGAGCTAGCGGAGCTGGGCGCCGAGGTCGCGCACCAGCGCCTCGCCGATCGTGCGGTGAAGGGCGTCGACTTCCGCCGAGGTGAGCGTCCTCGACGGATCGCGGTAGTCGATGGAGACCGTCAGGCTGTGCTTGCTTTTCGGCACCTGGGAGCCGTCGTACCGGTCGATCAGCTCCACGCGTTGGGCGAGTGTGCCGCCGGTAGCGCGGATCAGCGCCTCTACCTGCGCGTAGCCGACCTGCTTGTCGACGAGGAACGACAGGTCGCGCTTAACCGGCGGGAAGAGATTGAGCGGCGCGGCCTGCACGACCTTCCGCGGCAGCAACGCCTCGACGCCCAGTTCCCCGAACCAAACCGGCCGTTCCACGTCAAAACCTGCCGTCACACGCTGTGCCACTTGGCCCAGCACGCCAAGCTCCTTACCGTCGAGCGTCAGGCGGACGCCGGTGCCTGGCTCAGCCCACGCCGGCGCCGCCGTTTCCGCTTCGGGCATTTGGCCGGCGCCGCGCGAAGCGAATTGCTCGAGGATGCCTTTCAGCCGGAACAAATCCGCCTCGCGGGTACTTTGCCACTGCCGTTCCCACAGGCCGGAGAGGATGACGCCGATCTGCGGCTGCTCTTGCGGTACAAAGACATGGCCCAGCTCAAACAGCCGCACGCCGTCGGCGCCTTGCGAGAAGTTGCGCGCCACCGCGCGCAGCATGCCGACCAACAGCGTCGGGCGCAGGACCAGATGGTCCCGGCTCAAGGGGTTCCGGACCCGCAGCGCCTCGGCCGCCTGCGGCCACTTCACGCGCTCCAGGTCCTGCTCGGACACCAGCGACCAGGTGATCGCTTCCGAAAGCCCTGAACCGGCCAGCAGGCGGCGCAGCTCCATCGTCCGCGCATAGGAAGAGCCGCCGCCCGCGCGCGCATCCATGGACGCGGAGGGCACGGTTTCAGGCAGCTTGTCGTAGCCGACCAGGCGCGCGATTTCTTCGATCAAGTCCACATCCTGCTTCACGTCGCGGCGGAATGACGGCACGCCCACCCGCCAGGCTAACCGCTGCTTGCGCACGGAAAATCCCAACCGCGTCAGCGCCGCCGTCGCCTGCTGGGTCGTGACACCGGGGCCGAGCCACTGCTTCACGCGCGCCGGCTCGATTGTGACGCTGGTCCGGGTCGGCGTCCGCTGGCCGGCCGCCTTCACAGCGGTTTCCCGGCCTCCGGAGAATTCGGCGATCAGCGACGCGGCCAGGCGTGAGGAGGCGTCGACGCCGCCGAGGTCCACGCCGCGCTCAAACCGGTACGACGACTCGCTGCTCAGGCCCAGCGCGCGGCCGGCCCGGCGCACCCGCACCGGCTCAAACCACGCGCTCTCCAGCACAATCCTGGTCGTCGCATCGGTCACCTGCGCGTCACGGCCGCCCATCACCCCGGCCACCGCCACCGCGCGAGCCGCGTCGGCGATCACCAGGATCTCCGGCGACAGCGCGCGCGCCTCGCCGTCCAGGGTGATCATCGTTTCGCCCGCTTTGGCCCGGCGTATCACGATGGTCTGATCCTTCAGGCAGTCGGCGTCGAACGCGTGCAGCGGCTGGCCGTATGCCAGCAGGACGTAGTTGGTGATGTCGACGACGTTGTTGATCGACCGGATCCCGCAACCCGCGAGCCGCTTCACCATCCATGCCGGCGACGGGCCGATCTTTACACCCTCCAGCAGGCGGCCGACGTACAGCCGGCAGCCTTCGCGGTCCTCGATCCGGATGTCCAGCGCCGGGCCCCCCGACCCTTTTTGCCTGGCAGGAGACTTCACGGGCGGCAGCGTCAGCTTCTGGCCGGAAATGGCGGCGACTTCACGCGCCAGGCCGAGGATCGACAAGCAATCGGCGCGGTTGGGCGTGATCTCCAGGCTGAAGACCGGCTGGCCACCTGCCCCGCCATCGGCGGGGTCGACCGTGTCGATGCCGGTCACCTCGAAGCCGGCCATCGTCAGCCGGTGGGCCAGTTGGTCCGGCGTCATCCGGACCGGCACGAATTCTTTCAACCACTCAAGCGGGACTCTCAGCATCAGAATTGCTCCAGGAACCGGAGGTCGTTCTCGAAAAAGAGGCGGATGTCGGAAATGCCGTGGCGCAGCATGGCGATCCGCTCGACGCCCATCCCGAACGCGAAGCCCTGCACCGTCTTCGGATCATAGCCAACCGCCTTGAACACGTTGGGATGCACCATCCCGCAGCCGAGGATCTCCAGCCATCCTTTCTGGCCGCAGGTGGAGCAACCCTCCCCGGCACAGCGGGAGCAGGAGACATCCACTTCGGCCGACGGCTCGGTGAACGGGAAGAAGTGCGGGCGGAACCGCGTCTTGGTAGCCGGCCCGAAGTACTGCCGTGCGAACCGCCCCAGCAGGCCCTTCAGATCGGAGAAATTCGTGTGGTCGTCGACCATCAACCCTTCGACCTGGTGGAACATGAAGCTGTGGCTGGCGTCGAGCGGGTCAGGCCGGTACACCTTGCCGGGCACGACGATCCGCAGCGGCGGCCGGCGAGCCTGCATCACGCGGATCTGCACCGGCGAGGTATGGCTGCGCAGCAGCGGCTGGCCCTTCTTGGGGTCCGGGGACGGGGCGTCGACGAAGAAGGTGTCGAAGTTCTCGCGCGAGGGATGGTCGCGCGGGATGTTCAGCGCGTCGAAGTTGTTCCACTCCAGCTCCAGCTCCGGTCCTTCGACGATCTCGAAGCCCAGGGCTCGGAACAGCTCGACGATCTCGGCCATCGTCTGGGTGACCGGGTGCAGGCGGCCAAGCTGAGGGGCCGCGCCGGGCAATGTCACGTCGATGGATGCGGCGGCGCGCGGCTGAGCCGCGAGGGCGTCCTGGTGGGATTTGAGGTCGGCTTCGAGGGAGGCCTTGAAGACGTTGGCCGCCTTGCCGACGGCGCCGCGCTCTTCCGCCGGCCACTGGCTGATTTGTTTCAGCGTGTCCGTCACGACGCTCTTGCGGCCGAGGTACTTGACGCGGACGGCTTCCAGGTCGGCCGGCGTCGACGCGGCGGCGAGGGCCTGCTGGGTTTCCTCGCGCAGCGCGGCGAACTGCGACTCAAGTTCTGCGAGACTTACCGGCTGCATCAGCCGTGGCGGCCTGGCCGGTCGCCGACTCGACCAGCTGGTCGAAGGCGGCCGGGTCGTGGATGGCCAGCTCGGAAAGCTGCTTGCGGTCCAGGCCGATCTTGGCCTGGCGCAGCGCCGCCATCAGCCGGCTGTAGGTCAGGCCGCGCGCCCGGGCGGCCGCATTCAGGCGGATGACCCACAGCGAGCGGAACTCGCGCTTCTTGACCTTGCGGTCGCGCGTGGCGTAGGCCAGCGCCCGTATCACCGTTTCCTTGGCGCGGCGGATGTGCTTGCTCCGGGCGCCGTAGTAACCCTTGGCCTTGGCCAGCAGCCGCTTGCGGCGGTGGCGCGACGCGACTTGCCATTTCACACGTGCCATCTTTCCTCCTGATTGGCCGGATCCCGTTTAGGGATCCGACCTCTTTACAGTTGCAAACGGATCTCCGCCCCGATCACCGGTGCGGCATCAGGCGCTTGAGCATCCGTTCCTGCACCTTCGCAATCTGGAGCGAACGGCGCATCACCCTGGTCTTGCGGGACGGCTTGCCGGTCATCAGGTGCCGCCGCCCGGAGCGGAAATGCATCAGCTTGCCCGTGCCGGTCACCTTGAACCGGGCCTTGACGCCCTTGTGAGTCTTGAGTCCCTTGCCCATCATGCGGCTCCTGTGGTCGGCGCGGCCGGCGGCGACTTCGCCTGCGGCGCGCGCACGTGTTGCTGCTTCTTGTGCCGTTTCAACGCGTCGTGATCCGGCAGGAACACCATCGTCATGAACCGGCCTTCCAGCATCGGCGTGCGCTCGACGCGCCCGACGCCGGTCAGGTCGGTGGTCACCCGGTCCAGCACGCGCCGGCCGACGTCCAGGTGCGCCATCTCCCGGCCGCGGAACACCATCGTGACCTTGGCGTTGTCCCCGCGGGAGAGAAACCGCTTCAGCATCTGCAGCTTCACGCCGTAGTCGTGGTCTTCGATGTGCGGTTTGAACTTCACCTCTTTGAGCTTGGCGATGCGGTGCTTCTTTTTGGCTTCCCGTTCCTGCTTCGTCTGCTCGTACTTGAACTTGTTGAAGTCCATGATCCGGCAAACCGGCGGGGTGACCTGCGGAGCCACTTCGACCAGGTCACAGCCCTGTTCGCGCGCGAGCCGAAGCGCATCCTGCGGGGTCATCACCCCCAATTGGCTGCCATCCTCGCCAATTACCCGAATCTGACTGACCCGAATGCGCTCGTTGATCCGGAACTGCTTCTCGATCGCGTACCCCCTTACGGTGAGCCTGCCCGCGCGCCGGCTCCCGCCGGACCGGACAGGCCGGTACGTGCCTGCACCTCATGCTGGACGCGTCCCTTAAATGCCTCAAGGTCCATCGGCCCCAGATCCCCGTCGCGGCGGTGGCGCACGGCCACCTGCCGGTTGGCCGCTTCGCGGTCCCCGACGACGAGCATGTAAGGGATCTGCGCGAGCTGCGCGTCGCGGATCTTGGCCTGCAGCTTTTCATTGCGTTCGTCGACTTCGACCCGCAGGCCGGCCGCGCGCAGTTGCGCGGCGACCTCGCCGGCGTAGGCGAGCTGCCGGTCGTTCAAGGGCAGCACCTTCGCCTGCACCGGCGCCAGCCATGCCGGAAACGCGCCGGCGTAATGCTCGATCAGCATGCCGAAGAACCGCTCGAGGCTGCCCAGGAGTGCCCGGTGCAGCATGATCACGCGGTGCGGCTTGCCGTCGGCGCCGGCGTACGTGAGGTCGAACCGCTCGGGCAGCGCGAAGTCGCACTGCACCGTGCCGCACTGCCAGCTGCGGCCCAGGGCGTCCTTGATCTTCATGTCGATCTTCGGCCCGTAGAACGCGCCTTCGCCCTCATGGACCGTGTACGGCACGTGTTGAGCGTCCATCGCCTGGCGCAAGGCACCCTCCGCGAGATCCCAGTTGGCGTCGCTGCCGATCCGCTTCTCCGGCCGCGTCGACAGCTCGATCTCGTACTCCGTGAACCCGAACGCGCGCAGCACCTCGAAGGCGAAATCGAGGATCTGCTCGATCTCGCCGACGAGCTGGTCCTCCCGCAGGAAGATGTGCGCGTCGTCCTGCGTGAAGCCGCGCACGCGCAGCAGCCCGTGCAGCACACCGGACTTCTCGTTGCGGTAGACCGTGCCCAGCTCGAAGAGCCGGATGGGCAGCTCGCGGTAGCTGCGCAAGCCGGCGGCGAAGATCAGGATGTGGCCGGGGCAGTTCATCGGCTTGATGCCGTAGGACGCGTCTTCGGCCTCGAACAGGAACATGTAGTCCTTGTAGTACTCGAGGTGGCCGGAGCGCTTCCAGATGTCGGTCCGGAAGATGTGCGGCGTGGCGACCGGCTGGTACCCGCGCGCCAGGTGCGCCTGGCGGACGTAGTCCTCGATGAGCCAGCGGACCATCGCGCCCTTCGGGTGGTAGAACACGACGCCCGGACCGGCCATCTCCTCGAAGCTGAACAACCCCAGGGCCTTGCCCAGCCGCCGGTGGTCGCGGCGCTTGGCCTCTTCGAGGCGCGTGAGGTGCGCGTCCAGCTCCTCCGGCTTGTAGAACGCGGTGCCGTAGATGCGCTGGAGCTGCTTGTTCTTCTCGTCGCCGCGCCAATAGGCGCCCGCGACGGACAGGAGCTTGATGGCCTTCACCTCGCCGGTGCTTTTGACGTGCGGCCCTTCGCACAGGTCGAGGAACTCCCCGTCGGTGTAGATCGAGACTTGCTCGTCGGGGATCCCCTTGATGATCTCCAGCTTGTACGCCTCGCCCTGCTCCTTGAAGTAGCGGAGTGCTTCGTCTTTGGTCATAAACGACTGCTGGAACGGGTGGTTCTCTTTGATGATCTTAGCAATCTCCGCTTCAATTTTTGGCAAATCCTCGTCGGTGATCTGGGCGGACAGGTCCAGGTCGTAGTAGAATCCCTCGTCGATCGGCGGGCCGATGGCCAGCTTCGCCTGCGGGTACAGGCGCTTGACTGCCTGCGCCATGATGTGTGCCGCGCTATGCCGCAAGGTGTGTACGTCGGCCGTCTGTGTTGGGTGATGGGCCTGTGTTTTTCCCACGTCAGTTCACGATGTACGGCTGTTGCGGATATTCTGCGGTCATGAACTCTGCGATGCGACTAGGGATCTCGTAACCAGATCCGCGATTGAGTGTTTCATCCCGGATGATGCTCGATCCATCGCTGAGCTGCCGCTCGACGTACGTCTCAATGGCTTGCTTCAGCCACATCTTGAGTTTCGTGTTATTAAAGTTTAGGGTGGCGATCCCGTGACGTGACCACTGCTTGCTTGCATCACTGCGCGTATCGGTATGCGGATATACGAGAACGTTTGCAGGCCGAAGGCCCAGCGCTCTGATCCAGTATCGCCGAGCAGCCCTCAGAGAATATTGCCGATGTACCCTGACATAGAGGAAGAGGCGGCGTTCGTTTACACAACACACCTCGCGCAGAAACGTTACGAATAATTGCAACATACGGGCATCGAGATTGGCAATTTGAATCGTCCCGCCGTTCTTCTTGCCTTCAGCCCAGTAGAGCAGGATACCGGCGTTAAGTAGCTCGCGCTGGCGCGCAGAAAGCCTCGACGGGATGGCGAATGGATCACCGTCAGGATTCAGTTTGCAGTATGTCCTTTCGCTCCAAGAACGCCGCGGGATTCCGTGCTTTTTCAGCCAATAGAGCACAATGGCATGCGTCGTGCGCAATTCTTGGGCCATTTCCATCATAGATAGTTTCCGATCGCAATAGAGTCGGCGAAGTTCAGATTCTGCTATGGGCATTAGAGTCTAAAAATGGGCGATAGAGGATTCGAACCTCTGACCTCATGGATGTCAACCATGCGCTCTAACCGGCTGAGCTAATCGCCCTCGGTATTTTCCGGTGCCGGGGGTGGGAGTCGGCGCCTCGACTCGCTTCTGCTCGTCTCGGTCGGCCACTCGCCGCTCCCGAGGAAGTCGCTGCTCGCTATCCGCTCGCAGCTCCGTCCATCAGCGTCGCGGCTCACTTCGACTCCACCCATTCTTCAAAAACTGCCGGGGGTGGGAGTCGAACCCACACGCCCTTTCGGGCAACGGATTTTAAGTCCGTATTGTCTGCCAGTTCCAACACCCCGGCTCGACTCGTACACGTTGCGCGATTCAAATTCAAATTGGAGGCGCGGATCGGAATCGAACCGATGTATAAGGGTTTTGCAGACCCTCGCCTTACCACTTGGCTACCGCGCCATAGTCCGCCGTCGGCGACAGTGACACCGCGGCGCTCTCCCTAGGGTGTTCAGGGATTCGTGGAGCAACGGGCCAGATCAAATCTCGCCGTCGGGTTGGTAGGTCACCTGGCCGCCGGCACGCAGGACATTGACGCCATCCGGATGGTTGCCGTCTTTATCCTCCGCCAGCGCTTCGGTGGACTTGCTCGCCGGCGACAATCCCGCCTGGTACTCATAATCCCCCGCGGAGGGAGAGGCCGGCGCGGCGTTCGGGGACGAGGGGCACTTGAACACTTCCAGGTCGTCGAGGTACCGGTCGTAGAGATCGTCGAGGCTCGCCGGGTACCGCTCGTTGTGATCGTCCCGGTAGGCGGAGATCGCGTAGAAGATCTGTTTCAGGTTGTTCTGACACTTCGCGCGCCGGCCCTTTTCCCGCACCTTCATGGCCCCCGGCGCCAGGAAGCCGATCAGAATGCCAATGATCGCGATCACGACCAAGAGCTCGATCAGCGTGAAGCTCTTGACCCCTTGCCGCTTAAAGAGTTGTGGACGTGCCATCCTTTTCACCGTACCAAAGTCTTCCGATTTCGTCAAGAATCGCGCGGGCCAGCTTCGGCTTGGACACCTGTCCGAGCCGCTTCGCCTCCCCCGAAGCCCCCAGGAGGAAGGCGTCCACCGTGCGCCGGCCGAACGGGCTGGTCCCCCGCCGTTGGCGGGGTCTCGCCTGCGGCATCGACTGGCCGACAATGAGGTCCAGCCGCTTCGCCCGCAGTTTCCGGGCCGCGCGTGCCTGTGCCGTCTTCGCGTCCGCCGTTTCCAGCGCGAACCCGACGATCACCTGCCCGGGCCGGCGCGGCAGCCCCCCGATGATATCCGGCGTCGCGGTCAACGTCAACCGCAGGGTGCCTGTCCGCCCCAGCTTCTTCCGGGACCGCCGCGCCGGCTGGAAATCCGCCACCGCCGCGGCCATGACCAACGCGTCCGCCTTGGGCAGCTCGCGCCGCAGCGCCTGCTGCATCTCGCGGGCCTGCTCCACGCGGATGATCCGCGCTCCGCGCAGAGGCGGCAAGTCGGTCGGCCCTGACACCAGCACCACGCGGTGGCCGCGGGCCAGCGCCTCGCGGACCAGGCATTGGCCCATGTAGCCGGTCGAATAGTTGGACAGGAAGCGGACCGGGTCCAGCGGCTCCCGGGTCGGCCCGGCGCTGATCAGCACCCGCCGGGTTTCCCGCGTGCGTGCGGAACGCTTCACGCGTTACCGCCGCCGCTTGGCCCGCAGGGTGCGGGCCGGGGCGCGCCGCGCCGGCCGCGCGGCAGGCCTGGGCCGCGAATTGGTCCCTGCCGACGCGCGGGCCGGCGACCGAGGCGGCACTATCCTCGCTGCCGAGCGAAGCGAGCGCAGCGAGCGCAGCGAGTCCCGATCTTGGGACGAGGAAGTGTCGCGCCGCGCTGGCGGCGCGACCGCCGGCAGCAGTTGCACGACCGTCTGGACGATCTCGTCCACGTCGGCCAGGTGGCCGATGGCCTCGTAGCCGCAAGCCAGTTGGCCGACGTCCGGGCCGACGAACCGGTAGCCCAGCTTCTTCAGGCGCACGACGTTGGCTTGCACCGTCGGATGCTGGTACATGTGGACGTTCATCGCCGGCGCGATGAGGATCTGGGCCCTGGTCGCCAGCGCGATGCAGGTCAACAGGTCGTCGGCCAGCCCGTTGGCGAGCTTGCCGATCACGTTGGCGGTCGCCGGCGCGATCAGCAGCAGGTTGGCGCGGTCCGCCAGCGTCGTGTGGATGACCGGAAAGGCCTCCCGCGCGAACAGGTCGTCGTGCACCTGGCGCTCGGACAGCGCCTGGAGGGTGAGCGGCGCGATGAAGTGCTCGGCCTCCTTGGTCAGCACGCAAGTGACCCCGTAGCCGCGTTCTTTCAAGC
>Ga0209824_10001970_pt1 | contig 10945 bp, 6 predicted proteins | sample VDWuncwatermetaG_FD_184124 | JGI IMG/M metagenome (GOLD analysis project Ga0209824, IMG submission 184124) | Wastewater microbial communities from Netherlands to study Microbial Dark Matter (Phase II) - VDW unchlorinated drinking water (SPAdes)... ...
CGGCAAGGGCGAGATCGTGGAGGATGCTTATTCCGATCGGCGCTTCAACCGTTCGATTGATCAACAGACAGGATACCGGACGCGAAATATCGTCTGCGCGCCTATTAAGACCGTCCGGGGAGAGGTAATCGGCGCGATCGAGGTTTTGAATAAGAAAGGAGGGCCGTTTCTCTCCGAGGACCTGAATCTCCTTGAGGCCATGGCGACGCAGGCGGCCGCTTTCCTCCAGCGCAGCATCTTTATCGAAAAGACCGAGAAAGAGCGCCAGCGAGAATCGGAATTCATGAACGTGGTTTCGGAGGTTTCCACGGAAATCCAGCTCGGCGCCTTACTGCGGAAGATCATGGCCACGGTGACGAAGATGCTCAACGCAGAGCGGTCCACGCTTTTCGTCAACGACGAGAAAAACAAGGAACTGTACACCGAAATCGGGGAAGGTCTGGGTGCCACCCAGATCCGCTTCCCCAACCATCTGGGCATCGCCGGCACGGTCTTTACCTCAGGCCAGTCCGTTAACATTCCGCACGCCTACGCTGATCTGCGTTTTAATCCCGAATTCGACAAGAAGACGGGCTTTTTCACGCGCTCGATGCTCTGCATCCCCGTCGTCAACAAGGATGGCAAGATTATCGGGGTGACGCAGGTGCTGAACCGGCGCGGCGGCCCCTTCACGGCAGGGGACGAGGCGCGCCTGAAGGCTTTTACGGCGCAGGTCTCGATCGCCCTGGAAAATGCCCAACTCTTCGACGAAGTGCAGAACATGAAAAACTATAACGAGGCGATGCTGGAATCGATGTCCAACGCCGTCATCACCGTCGACGAAGAGGGCAAGATCGTAACGTGTAACGCCGCGGGTCTGCGCATCACCAGGGCCGCCTCCGGGGAAATCCTGCGGAAGCCAGTCGCTGAGTTCTTCACGGGAAAAAATGGCTGGATCATCGAGCGCCAGAAGCAGGTCGGGCAAACGGGCGAATCGGATGTGGTCATGGATGCGGAGATGGAGTTCGGCGGCGAGAAGGTATCGGTCAACGCCGCTACTCTCCCGCTGATCAGCGTCAAACAGAAAAAGCTGGGCACCATGATCGTGCTGGAGGACATCAGCGAGGAGAAGAGGGTCAAGAGCACCATGGCGCGCTACATGGACCCGGCCATCGCCGATCAACTGATGGCGAGCGGGCGGGATGTGCTGGGCGGCGCCAGCAGCATGGTCACTATCCTTTTCTCCGACGTGCGCAGCTTCACGACTCTTACCGAGCAACTCGGCGCTCAAGGCACAGTCTCGCTGCTTAACGAATATTTCACGTTGATGGTCGACTGCGTCCAACGCGAGGGCGGGATGCTGGATAAGTTCATCGGCGATGCGATCATGGCGGCCTTCGGCATTCCGGTCGCGCGTGGAGACGATGAGGATCGGGCAGTGCGAGCGGCCGTCGCGATGATACGCGAGCTGACCCTCTTTAACCGCGCCCGGGCGACCCGCGGCCAAAAACCGGTGGAGATCGGTATCGGCATCAATACCGACGAGGTGGTTTCGGGGAACATCGGCTCTCCCAAGCGGATGAACTACACGATCATTGGGGACGGGGTGAATCTGGCGTCGCGGCTTGAGGCCGCCAATAAACAGTATCGCACGCGAATCTTGGTCAGCGAGTTCACCTACAAAAAACTGAGAGGCACCTACCGGAGCCGGGAGGTCGATAGCGTAGTGGTCCAGGGAAAAACAGAGCCGGCGGTGGTCTACGAGATCCTCGATTATCACACGGAGGAGAGCTTTCCGAACCTGATGGAGGCGCTCAACCAGTTCAAGCACGGTCTCGCGGAATACCGCAAGCAGGCTTGGGATCAGGCCGCGGGCGCGTTTGGCGAGGCGCTTCGCCTCAACCCGGCGGACAAAGTTGCGGAGATGTATATCGAGCGCTGCGAATATTTTAAGGCGCACCCTCCGGGAGATAATTGGGATGGGGTGTGGGTGATGAAGAGCAAATAGGCTGACGGAGGGAATCATGACGCGAAACTTGAGCAAGCCAAAGACGCTGCCCATGCTGGTATTCTTCCTTCTCTGGTGGGGCATAACCGGCCCATCTCATCTTTACGGCCAGAAAAGGCCAGCCCCGCTTGTGGTCTCTTACTCTGCTCTGGTTGCCTCCCAGTCGTACTTGTGGATCGCCAAAGAAGCGGGGTTCTTTGAACGGAACGGCTTGGACGTAAAGTTGGTCCTGATTATTTCCGGTGCTCAGAACACGGCGGCGCTCCTCGCGGGGGATGTGGATGTCGCCATCATTGGGGGCATGGGAGTCATGAGAGCCAGGCTCGCCGGGGGTGAGGTCTACATGATCGGGGGGACCAAGAACCAGTTTGCAGGTTCCATCGTAGCCAACCCTCGAATCAAAACGGTCGCCGATCTCAAGGGAAAAAAGATCGCGATTACCCGCAGGGGCTCCAACCCGGAGTATATGGCCAGGGCGGCCCTCCTGCGCTTTGGGATCAACCCCGACCGCGACGTGACCTTTATTCAAGCGGGAGGAGCCCCTGAAACTGTCGCCGCTCTACATGGCGGAGGGGTGGAGGCGGCATCTATCATCCCGCCCCATAATCTGAGGGCAATCTCACTGGGCTATAAGGAACTGATCGACGTCACCGCCATGAAAATTCCTTTCGTGGCCACGATCATTGCAACTACAAAAAAGAATATAGACACAAAGGCCTCTGTCATCCTGCCCTTTATGCAGGCCATCGCAGACGGGGTCCACAAGTTCCAGACCGACAAGGCGTACGCTTTGAAAGTCATCAGCAAGTACACCCGGACTCCGATCAACGAGGACCTGGAAGTTACATACGGGGTGGAGGGAGGGATTATGGATCGGAACCTCAACGTGCATAATGAGGCCATCCAGGCCACCTTGGAGGAGATCCGCAAGGATGTCCCTAAAGCGGCCCAAGCCAAGCCGGAAGACTTTGTCGATCTGCGCTTTGTGAACAGCCTCAAGCAATCGGGCTACTTGGATCGCCTGTGGAAATAGGGTGGCAGATGGAGGCTGCTAGTCGACGATTGGTGTGATGACGAATCGGAAGCGGGAACCGGGCTCGCTGTAGCGCGCAAATGTCTCGCGGATCTCCTGGGTCGTGTACCGCTGGTATGCCGCCGGCGCTTCGATGATGTCCTCCACGCCGAGCCCCCGGTAGTCGAGAGTCGAGAGTCGACTCACCCAAAAGTCCGGCTCCTTCATTGTCTGGTCGAGCAGGTTCGCGATCTGTTTCTTGGCGACAGCCAACTCATTTTCAGTAGGGCCCTTGTCGGCGAAGGCCGCGAGCATCTCATCGAGAGCCGCGGCGAGTGTCTCCGCTTTGGCCGGATCAGTCGGCGCGCGGGAAACGAAAAGCCCGAAGCCGGGGTACTCGCTTGCCGGTTGCGATGACGCGCCGATGCCGTACACGAGTTGCTTTTCCTCGCGGATGACGCGGTTCATCCTGGTGCTCAGGATTCGCGCGGCCAACGTGAGGAGCCGCACATCGCGAACATTCTGGACGTCAGTCCCGAAAAACCCGTCCATCACAACCGCCTGAGGTGTCTTGGTGCTGATCTTGCGCTCGACTTTGATCGGCCCGACCGGGCGCGCGATGGCTCGCAGATTTCCCAGTGTCTTGTCGCTGATGCGGTCCCGAGCGGGAAGCGATCCGAGGTATTTCTCAACCAGAGCCAAGGCTGCGGGGCGGGGTATGTCACCCACCGCTACGACCTCAATCGGCGACTCGGTGATGAGCTTTCTGAGCCATGCCTGGGCGGCATCGAGCCTGATCTTCTGAACCTGCTCGGCTTCCAGCGGTTTGACCCGCGGCTCGTCGTGAGGGTAGAACGCCGCCGCGAGAGCCTCGGCCAGCAGCCCCGACGGCTGCGATTTTCGCGCGGCGATTGACTGTGCTTCCGATTCCCTCCACTGTTCGAGGGCTGCCGGCTCGATCATCGGATCGGTCAACAGGATGTGCGCCAGCTGGAGTCCGATCTCCAGATCGGCCGGGCTGCCGGAAACGGTGAGGGTCATTGTGTCTTGGCCGCTCCTGCCGCTCACCCGCACCTTTTTCCCGATCATCAGGTCGCGGATCTGAACGCTGGAGAGCTTGCCGGTGGCGGGACGGCTCCAGGCCAGCGCCGCCGCCTCGGTAATCCCACGGTTGGCGGCTGTCTCCTGAATCTGCCCGCCTGCGAGCGTAATCACGATCGTCGCTTCATTCTTCCGCTGGTCCATGAAGCGATAGTGGGCCCGCACGCCATTGCCCAGCCACGCTGACAGGACCCCGCTGGCCTTGTGCTCGGCAAGTTCAACGATCTTCCCGACCTTTGGAAGTTTCTCAAGCAGCGACGCGACGCGCGCGACCTCTATCTGCTTCTCCGGCTTGACATTCAGCGCCTGGCGCCCGAGGCTGATCAGCTCCGTTTCGTCGGGAAGATCACCGCCCGAAGGGAGCTTCGCGATAAAGGTGACGTTGGTCGCGGCGAAATTGGCCGCGAAGGCCCGGGAGACCTCTTGAGCCGTGATGCCCGGCAGCAGGCGTATGAGGAGATCGAGACGCTGCGCCGCGGAAAGTACCAGCTCGCGCCGAGCCACGGCGCCATTGATCTGACTGAGGATCGCGCGAGCGGGGAGTGTGGCTTCACGCTGGACAGCCTCTTCCGCCTCGGCAATCAGGAGGGTCCGAGCGTCCCGCGCTTCGCGCTCGCTGAAGCCGTGCAGGCGCGCTCGCTGGAGGTTGACTCCGAGTTCCGCCAGCATCCGCTTCCACTCGCCCGGCCTGCCTGATGCCTCGGCCTCGATGATGCGAATAGCCCTTCCTTGCTGGCGTATAGAGGCGCCTGCGTTGAGGAACGAGACTTTCCCCGTCGCAAGCTCGGCGCCTATTCGCCGGTTGAACACCCAGGTGCCAATAGACTCAATGAGGTTGCGCCGGTACTGCTCGACCGTTGTCGTTGGAGCGCGTGCGGGCTCGACCCGCGAGATCGACAGTTCCGCTCGCGTGAGTTCCGGGTCTGTGGCCACGATCGCCCGTGTCGTTGTTTGAGGTTTCACACCCACGTCCCGGTCGGCCGGTCGCGGGACCTTGGGGCCGGCAGCGAAGTGACGATGGATCAATCCGGTAATCAGGTCAGGGTCCAAGTCGCCCACAACGATCAACGTCATGTTGCTCGGGACATACCAGTGCGAGTAGTACTCCTGGAAGTCCTTTGGGGCGACGGCCTTGATGCTCTCCTCGGCTCCGATGGGGAATCGCCGTCCGAACGTTGACTCGGGCGCGAGCCGTTCGTAGATGTACTCCTGTGCGCGCTGTTGGGCGCCCGCGCGCGTGCGTTTTTCTTCCAGGATAATCTGCCGCTCGTTCTGGATCTCGTCAGGAATGAGGCTCAGACGCATGGCCACGTCGGAGAGGTAGAGCAGGCCTTTGTCGATAGTCTCGGGCTTGGTATCGGGCAGGGCGAGCTGATACGTGGTCTGCTCGAAACCCGTGAAGGCATTCTGGTCGCGGCCGAAGGCCATTCCAAGCGATTGGAAGAAGGGGATCAGGGAGCCGGGCGGGAAGTTGGCCGAGCCGTTGAAGGCCATGTGCTCGAGGTAATGGGCGAGGCCGCGGGTCGCGTCGGTCTCGTTGAACGAGCCCGACGCAACATGTAGCCAAATGCTGACTCGACCCGGTGGGTTGCCGTGCTTGCGAATGAGGTAGGTGAGGCCATTGTCAAGCGCGCCCCTGACGAGCGCGGGGTTTGTTGGCAAGGGCTCGTCGGTAGCCCGCACGACGCCTGCGCCCGCCAGAAACAGCGTCAGCGCGACCAGCCCCGACAACACTCGGACGTTTCGCATATCGTTCCTCGAAAAGCTCAGTGGTTTTTACTCCAAGCCGGACGAAATGTCTATCCCTGCCTCGAAGACAGCCCCGAGTTGACATGACAGTGCCTTATCGAATAGTGTCGGCCTCAAAATTCCCGATGGGGGCTGGTTGCTGCGGGTCTCATTGGGCTCAGGGACCTAGGCCGACGCAAAACTCAGCGAAGGATCAGATCTAAGCTTGAAGGGAGATTAGAAGATGAAAAAGGGCTCACCGTTTCTTTGGCTTTTGCTTTTCACGTTAGCGGTCTCGCTTATCCTTGGAGATTCCCAAAAAACAACTCCGTTCACATGGGCCGCCTCAGATCCGGCCCCCAAGCTCCCACCGGTCCTCTCCTTCGCTACCGCAGCCGAAGGCACCAGCAGCTACCTCGTGGGCGGGGCCTTTGCCAACATTCTAAAGAAATATTTATCCATCAAAGTGGCGATCGAGCCCAGTGGCGCCGCCAACCGTTGGGTTCCCCTTATGGCCAGACAGGAAGTAGATTTTGGCATCCACTGCTCCTACCCGGACATGCACGACGCCTATTACGGGTTTCTCGGTTACAAGCAGATGGGGCCGCAACCGGTGCTGAGTTTCGCCGATGGTCATATCGTCCCGTGGGGACTGATTTCCAACGACGCCAACATTAAGACCGTTACCGACTTAAAAGGAAAGCGCCTCTATGGAAAGCTCGTGGGCCAAAGCTTGTATGAGCGAGGGATCCCCGCGCTTCTTTCAGCTGCAGGCCTGACCGGTCAGGTGGAGGTGCTTGCCTTTCCCAATGTGGGAGAGGCCGCGCGGGGTCTGGCGGAGGGCAGGGCTGAAGCTGTGGTCTACCTGCCCACGGTGGCGCCGTTGCTCGAGGTGAGCCGAACTAGCCGGCTTTATGCCGTGGCGGTGCCCAAAGAGGTGGTCGACAAAATAAACAAAGTCGAGCCCTCGATCATGTATGGCGTCTGGAAAAAGGGAGAGGCCTTCGCCGCCCAGGACACCCCCAGCATGTTCTTTGGCTGCGGGATGGTAGTGCGGGAGACGCTGCCCCCCGAAGCGGTGTCGGTTATTTTGAATACCCTCTACAGCCGCTACGATGAATACAAAGGATCTCATTCCGTCCTGCCGGAATGGACGGCCGAAAACGGAATCCGTATTCACGTTACCCCGTTCCATGCCGGGGCGGTCAGGTATTACAAAGAGAAGGGGCTCTGGACGGCTCAAGTCGAGAAGCGAAACCAGGAGCTGATCGCCAGGCGCCGCCGGTAAGAAACCCGATGGAAGCCACCGAACTTTTAGACCGAACCGGCGAAGCCCTGGCGGCGGGGAGAAGTCGCCGCTATTCGGGCTTCATGGGGAAGTTTATCTCGGCCCTGCCCCTCATTACCTCCAGCTATATCCTCCTTTATGTGGGCGACTTCTTCGACTACCTGGGCCTCCATCTCTATGGAGCCCATCGCGCTCTGGTATACGCCTTCGCCCTTATCCTTGTGTTTCTTCTGGTTCCAGCCGGTAAAAAGGCGCCGCTGGACCGACTGCCCTGGTACGATGCCCTATTAGCCGCCGCCGGCGCCATCAGCTCCCTCTACATCTTTTTTAACTGGGAGCAAGTAACTCTTTTCTATGGCCAGCCTACCCTCCTTATTCTCGTCCTGGGCGGGATTACGCTCCTCACGACTCTGGAGGCTGCCCGGCGCACCGTGGGGTCCGCCGTCGCGATCCTCGGCGCCATTTTTATTTTTTACGTCCTGTTTGGCAACTACTTCCCTGGCTTTCTCTTCACCAGGGGCTATTCCTACGCGCGCATGATCGGCCACTTCTATACCTCGGACGGCGCCCTTTTCGGCCTGGCGCTGGAGATCTTTTCCGTTGTCGTGGCCACGTATGTCATTTTTGGCCAGTTCATCCAGGTTTCCGGGGCGGGCGACTTCTTTCTTAAGCTCGGCATCTCGCTGGTCGGAGGGTATCGAGGAGGCCCGGCCAAGGTATGCGTCTTTGCCTCAAGTCTCTTCGGCACCGTTTCCGGAAGCGCGGTGGCCAATGTCGTCGTGGATGGGCCGATCACCATCAACATGATGAAGCGCCTGGGATACCGTGCCGCTTTTGCCGGAGGGGTCGAGGCGGCCGCTTCCAACGGCGGGCAAATCATGCCCCCGGTCATGGGCGCCGCAGCCTTTCTCATGGCCGAGATCCTGGGAATACCCTACTGGTCGGTTGCCGTCGCCGCGTTTCTCCCCGCCTTGCTTTACTATGTGGCCCTTTATTTTATGCTGGACTTTGAAGCCGCGAAGACCGGGCTGCGCGGTTTGGATAAAGAAGAGATCCCGCCGTTCTTTGAGACCCTAAAGGAAGGCTGGTTCTTTCTTATTCCCATTGTCGTTCTCCTCTTTTTCATCGGCTATCTCGGATACAACGTAGCCAAGTCAGGCCTTTACGCAACATTGTCCTTGGTGGCGGTTTGCTATCTCAGAAAAGAGACCCGGCTCAGCCTGAGCAAAATAAAGAGCGGGCTCGAACAAGGAGCGCTGGCCTTCGCAGATCTTGGACCCGCGGCCGGCGTCATCGGCATCATCATGAGCGCGGTTTCGCTCACCGGCCTGGGTATGACCCTTTCCTCCGGACTCATCGAGGCTTCCGGTGGTCATCTCTGGCTTTTACTCGTGCTCACAGCCATTGCATCGATCATCATGGGGATGGGGGCATCGACCCTGTTGGTCTATATTGTGCTGGCTATGTTTGTGGCTCCGGCCGTAATTAAGATGGGGGTGGAGCCTTTGGCCGCCCACCTTTTCATTTTCTACTTTGGCTGTATGTCCTTGGTTACGCCGCCGGTCGCTTTAGCGGCCTATGCAGCGGCGGTCATTGCCAAGGCGGATTACTGGAAGACCGGATGGGAGGCAAGCAGGCTCGGGATTGTAGGCTACATTGCGCCTTTTATTTTCGTTTATCAGCCGGCGCTGCTGTTGCATGGATCAACCGGGGAAGTTTTGCTCGCGGCAACGACGGCAGTGATCGGAACTATTGCCCTCGCCGGAGCCATGTCAGGATATTTCTTTGGCTCGGTATTCTGGTGGCAACGCATTTTACTTGGGGTGGGATCCGTGACGCTGATCTATCCCGGCTGGAAGACCGATCTCATCGGCCTGGCCCTGGTGTTGGTCGTGGTGGCGGGGGCCAAGCTCGCTAACATGTTCGGCCGCCGGACCGAGGTGCCGCAACGGGATATAGGCTGACAGGTGATCGTTGAGGCGATTTGGGAGTTGTCAGTGGCCGGACCTCAAAAGCAAATCCCCATCATTTAGAACCGATTAAAGCGGGCGGCAAGCGCCTTCACCACAAAGGCGCACGGCCGATTCCGGATCGCGGCGACAATCAGCCGGTTCTTGAAGCCGGGAATACAGATCACGCGGCCTCTCTCAAGGGCAGCGAGCGATTCCGCGACTACATCTTTCGCTTTCATCCAGAGGAATTCCGGAATCCTCGTTTTATAGTCCCCATATCCCGGATGGTCGTGAAACTCGGTGTGGGTCAGGCCCGGACAGAGGGCCTGGACTCGGACTCCGCTACCCTTGAGTTCGTCTTGCAGCGCTTGTGAAAAGACATTCAGGTAGGCCTTGGTGGCCGAGTAGGTCGCGTTCCTTACGCTTCCCATGAAGGCCGCGATAGAGGAGACGTTGATGATCGACCCGCGCCTTCTGGCAATCATCCCGGGCAGCGCCGCCCGGCACAGACGCACGGTAGCGAGAACATGGACTTGAATCATTGCTGCGTTTCTTTCAGGCGGGACATCGACAAACTTTCCCGGCACACCGAACCCGGCATTGTTGATCAAGACTTCTAGATCTCCGATCTCGCCGATCTTCTTCGCAACCCGTTCGACTTCGGCAGGATCAGAAAGATCGGCGGGGTAAACTTGGGCATTAACATGAAACTCTTGTTGCAATTCGTCGGCGAGGCCCTTTAGCAGCTCCTGGCGCCTTGCCACAAGGACAAGGTCATGGCCTTGAGCAGCTAGAGCGCGGGCAAAGGCCGCGCCAATCCCGCTCGAAGCCCCGGTGATTAAAGCTGCGCCTGTTGGTGAACCCACCAAGTCGAAACACCACCTATCTTGGAAAGGATTTTTCTCTTGTTATGTCCTGCGGGCGAACTTGTTTAGAAAATCATCTTGCGAGCGGCCGAAGTCCGGGCGCCTGCCAAATACGTGGACCTGTTTGCCCCCGAGCTTTGGCACGGTAATGCGAAAAGGACCACCCCATTCCCGCTTCGGCAAGATATTCCGGTAATTTTTTGGCAACTCACCTTCGAAAACTTTCCAGCAACCGTCGGCCTTGAAGTGGTCGTACGCGGCGTCCGGGTGTTTTGCCACGAACCGCCAGAAATCCAACCGTCCCGGCCTGAGGATCAGGAACCAATACATGAACAGACCGAAAGCGACCAATATGGCGAATTGGATCATCGTCGGTCTCGCCCTTTTTTTCTACTACCTCGGCTGGCAGGCAACCGGCCACACAACGCGCGTGCCCTGCGGCCAGACCTGACCATCGGTGGTTACGTACGGGATTGTAACCGCTGATTCCTGGGGCTTGGCGCCGGCTTCGTGGTAGATCACAAGGGGATCAATTAGATTCGCACCCCCCGTTGACCCGCGGGCGCCCACTATCAGATCATCCTTTGGGCTTTTGCGCATCGTGAGATGCAGATGGGGATAGCCAAAGGCGCCGTAGTGCCCTCCTGTGGTGCCGGTTTTGCCTGAACGTGCGACCACCTGCCCCGCGACCACCTTCGCGCCTATCGGTAGTTCAGGGAGGGATTGGAGGTGCTGGTATTTCGAATAGACCCAGTAAGCCAGGCCAGTGTCTTCCGGTGAATGGCGCAGCCACAGATAATTCCCTTCCATCTGTCCGCCTTCGCCCTTGGCCACCACCGTGCCTGCTGCCAGGGCCAGAAGAGGGGTTCCTTCGGCCAGCGAGATGTCAATACCGCCATGGTAGCCACCGAATTCCCAGCTCGGCCGCCGGCTGCCGTCATAACGGGTCTGCGATCCGAATGGCGAGGCAATCTCCGGACAACGGACTTCGTCCGGGAAAACAGGCTGCAA
>Ga0209824_10001971_pt1 | contig 10938 bp, 8 predicted proteins | sample VDWuncwatermetaG_FD_184124 | JGI IMG/M metagenome (GOLD analysis project Ga0209824, IMG submission 184124) | Wastewater microbial communities from Netherlands to study Microbial Dark Matter (Phase II) - VDW unchlorinated drinking water (SPAdes)... ...
GTATGTTTCCGTATTGACCAATCCCACCATGGGCGGGATCATGGCTTCTTTCGCAGGGGTGGGAGATGTGATCATTGCCGAGCCCAAGGCTTTGATCGGTTTTGCGGGCCCGCGGGTGGTGGAGCAGACCATCCGCCAGAAATTGCCCTCGGGCTTTCAGCGTTCGGAATTTTTATTGGCCCATGGCATGATTGACATGATCGTTGAACGCCAGGACCTTAAAGGCGTTTTGGCGAGCACCATCAGTTACTGCCAAAATTAATTGCTATTTTAAAGTCTTTTTAATAGAATAAACGACTTATGGCCAATATCAGGGTTAAAAATCTTTGTAAAGATTATAAGGAATGCTCCAATGCCGTTAATAATGTCAATTTGGAAATCAACGACAAGGAATTTGTAGTACTCGTCGGTCCTTCCGGTTGCGGCAAGTCAACGATCCTGCGCATGATCGCGGGCCTGGAAGATATCACCTCCGGCGAGATTTGGATCAATGACCGCCTTGTCAATGACATCCCCGCCAAAGACCGCAATATCGCCATGGTGTTTCAAAATTACGCGCTTTATCCGCATATGAGCGTGTTTGAAAATATGGCCTTTGGTTTGAAATTGCGCAATTACCCCAAAGCCGAAGTCCAGAAACGCGTTTATGATGCGGCCGAGATTTTAGGGATTAAACAATATTTAGAACGCCGCCCGCGTGAACTTTCCGGCGGGGAACGTCAGCGCGTGGCCTTGGGCCGTGCCATTGTAAGGAAGCCTTTGGTGTTCCTCTTTGATGAGCCGCTTTCTAATCTGGATGCCAAGATGCGCGTACAGATGCGCGCGGAGATCCATAAATTGCGCTTGCGTCTGCAGACGACCTTCATTTATGTCACGCACGATCAGACCGAAGCCATGACCATGGGCGACCGCATTGTGGTCATGAATAAGGGCGTCATCCAGCAAAACGCTGATCCCATGACGGTGTATGATAAGCCGGTCAATAAATTCGTGGCTTCTTTTATCGGTTCGCCTCCCATCAATTTTATGACCGGGCGGATTATCAAGAAGGACAGTAAATATTTCTTTGATGAGGGAAAATTTCAGGTTAAACTGCTGGATACGATGCATCCCAAGATCTCTGTGTATAATGGTCAAGAAATTACCATGGGTATTCGTTCAGAGGATATTTACGATAAGCTTTTTGCCACTGAAGCTTCGCTTGAAAATACCGTGCGGGCGACCTGCGAAATGATGGAGCCTCTGGGCAGTGAGGTCTATTTGCATTTGAGTACGGCCACGCATCATTTTATCGCCCGCGTCGGCGCCCATGACCGCCCGGATATCAACCGCGACATGGACCTGGTGTTCGACATGAGCAAGGTGCACTTCTTTGATTCAAAAACCGAAGAAACCATTATCTAAGCTGTACTTCCTCGTCCTATTTTCCTTCTTTGTGCCCTTAGCGGGTTTTTTTGTTTACGCCACCCAAAACACGATAGCCTACTTTTTCCTGGCCGCCGCTCTTTTAGCTGATATTTTTTTCTTAGTCGCTTTTCATGGCCGCCTGCAAAAAAAACAGTCACACATTGCTGTTTTGAAAGAAGAGTATTTTGAGAAAGCTAATCTGCTCAAAGCTGAGCTGCAGCATGAATGGGAGACCATCGCGTCCTTACGCTTGAAGATCACCAATTACGCGCAATTAAAAGAATTGACCGAAAAATTAAGCCTGTGTTTAAGCCTGGAAGATACTTCCAGCGCTTTATCCGTCGAGGTGTCCAAGCTGTTTGGTCATCAAGACGTTACCGTGATCTTGTATTTGTTTCATTCCACCACCGGTGAATTGGGGATTTCTTCATCGCAAAAGGGCCAGATGCAGGTCAATCTTAAGGCCAAAAAAGGGGATATTTTTGACCAGTTTGTCGTCAAAACCCTGCATCCATTGATTGTCGAGGACGTTGGGACGGATTTCCGTTTTGATTTGGATAAAATAGACGCGGAAGACCAACGACAGCTGCGCTCCCTTATTTCGACACCACTGATCGCCGGTGAGAAAACATTGGGGATCCTTCGTTTGGACAGTGCCGCGGCGCACCAGTTTTCCACGGATGATTTACGGTTTTTGCGGACCATCGCGGACTTGACCTCGATTGCCATTGAAAACGCGCAATTATATGAACGCTTAGAAACGATGGCCATTAAAGACGGTTTGACCGGTTTATATCTGCGCCGGCATATGTTGGAGCGTCTTGGTGAAGAAATTTCCCGGGAAATGCGCCGGGGGTACCAGCTTAGTTTTTTAATGATTGATTTAGACCTCTTTAAACAATACAACGATTCCTTTGGCCACATAGCCGGTGACATCGTGCTTAAGACCATCGCACAGATATTAGAAGAGCATTTCAGCCATCCCGGAGAGTTGGTGTGCCGTTATGGCGGAGAAGAGTTCTGTGTTGTACTGCCCGATTGTCCAAAGTCAAAAGCTTTTGCCTTGGCCAATGAACTCAGGAAAAAAATTGAGGCCCGTGAAATTATTTTGCGGCGGCAAAGGACCCATGTGACGGTTTCTATCGGAGTGGCCGCCTTTCCCAAAGACGCAAGGGCCACGGATGATTTGATTTTTAAAGCGGATGAAGCGTTGTATCAAGCTAAAGAAACCGGACGCAACAAGGTGTGTGGGGCATGATTACTATTTTAATTATTTCAACGGTGGTGTTCGTGGGGTTAGTTTTTTATTTGGCCCAGCTGGTGGTCTTAGGTGTAGAACAGCGGGCTGACGAAGATGTGCTGGGGGCCAAGGATGTTTTTGGAAAGATCATCGAGCAGAAAGATAAAGCCCAGGCGGAAAAAGTAAAACTTGAGCGTGAGGCGATGCGGATATTTACGCTTTATGATATGACCAAGGAGATCACCCGGCACTCCAATGAACAGGATGCGTTTAACATATTTTATAAAAAATTAAAAGAAAATGTAGCTATTGAAGATTGCCGGTTCGCGCAGGATACAGATGAAGGCTTTAAAGGAGGGATTTTACCCGGCGAATACGCGGTTTTTGTCCTCAAGAGCAAAGAAAAAAAGTTGGGAGTATTGTTGTACAAAGGTTTAGAGCCCAAAGACAAGGAGAAGTTTGCGATTTTGGCGCATCAGTTTGCTTTGGCCCTGCGGCGTTTGAAATTGTACAAAGATATCGAGACATTGGCCATCACCGACGGCTTGACCGGAGTGTATACCCGCCGTTATTTTATCGAGCGTTTTGATGAGGAAATAAAACGCTCCTTACTGCGCCACAGCAGCCTCGCTTTTTTGATGGTCGATGCCGATCATTTTAAAATGGTCAATGACCAGCACGGGCATTTGGCCGGAGACCAGGTCCTCAAAGAGATTTCTAATATTATTCAGGAAAATGTGCGCGAGATTGATATTGTGGGACGCTTCGGTGGAGAAGAATTCTGTGTGGTCTTGGCCGAAACGGCCCTGGAGGGGGCCCGTGTGGTGGCTGAACGTATCCGTAAATCTGCGCAGATGAGGCTCATCAAGGCGTATGACAGCACCTTACGCGTGACCTTAAGCATTGGGCTGGCCATTTATCCCTCTGATGGTAAACTTTTGGAGGAACTGATGGACAAAGCAGATTGGGCGTTGTATCGTGCTAAATCACAGGGTCGCAACTGTGTTGTAGCTTTTGGGCTTTATCAAAAATGAACTTCCCGTGTCATTCCCGAATGCTTCTGTCGGGAATCCAGGCACGCGTAATGGATGAATAGCGCACTAAAACAGCCAAAGGGATGAATTTTTTCCGCCAAAACGCTAATTGCTACTTACTGATTCCTGGATAAGTTAGGAGGCCCTCATACCGGGCACTCACAGATGTTCGCAAGTCACACGCGTTTTGGCTTCAAAAATTATCCCTTCGTCTGTTTTGACGCATAGCATATTTTTTTATACCGAATTTTTTATGAAAACTCCTTTTAAAATTTTTATTCTGGTTTTATTGCTACTGGCTTTTTTAGCGAGCCTGGCCTGGGTCGGCGTGCGGCATTTGGCTGATATACTTCACGAATTTGACCATGTGGCTCAGGTGGATTTGGTATTGATGGAGACAGCGACCTCTCTTAATGATCTCCAATTGGAAAAAGAAATTATTTTTGCCAAACTCTCCTCATCTTCCGAAGAATTGGCGTTTGGCCAGGTCTCAGCCGCTCGCGGTGAATATTTGGCGGATTATGTTAAAGGGCTTGGGGAGCAATTCGATCACACCATTCAATTAGCTGACGATCAGATGCGAAGGATTGACGGGCTCTCAGGGGTACCTGTGGGTTTGAAGGCTTCATTTGAGCAGATGCGAGGGCAAACTAAGGCGTATGACAGTACGGTGCAGGCCATCTTCAAGGCGGTTGAAGGTGGTGGTTTTCAATTGTCCCTGGAAGATCTGGAGCGCACGGACAGCCGGCAGAAAGTTTTGACGGAGAATGTCCAAACAATCGTTTCACGGGTCTGGGGACTGGTGCATGAATCCACCCACAGAAGCCAGCACTGGCGTCAGCAGTCTAAAGTAATATTTTGGTTTAGTTTATTGCTCACAGTGACACTGGGATTATTGTTATTTGCTTTCAAAAAGAATTTAGAGGAGATCAGCCGGCAAAAGAAAGATTTGGAAAAATTAAATCAGGAGCTCGACAGGTTTGTCCACACGGTCAGTCATGATATAGCAGGGCCCTTGACAACCATCGTTGGTTACGCGGCTTATCTGGAAAAGAAATATGCCCAACAACTTGATGATCAGGGGCGGGATTGCGTCAGTGGCGTGCGCAAAGGGGCAACGAGGCTTAATGTTTTGATTAAGGACATGTTGGAATTGACAAAAATGTCCCGGGTTAAAAACCCTTATTCGCGGGTTTTGGTCCAGGAGGTCATTGACGGGGCACAAGCCAACTGCGATTTTATGATTCGTCAGGCTCGTGCCCAAATCGAAATCGAGCGGAAGATGCCGGAAATTGTCGGGGACCGTATTAAAATCACGGCGGTATTTTTTAATCTCATCAGCAATGCGGTCAAATTCGCCAAGTCCGATGTTCCGCCGGTGATCAAGATCGGTTGGAATGAAACCCCCAAGGATTATGAATTTTACGTCCAGGACAACGGGATCGGCATTGACCCGCGGCATCATCAGGAAATTTTCGAGATTTTTAAACAATTGCATCCGGCGGACCAATATGACGGTTCAGGGGTAGGTTTGGCCATTGTCAAAGCCGCCGTAGAAGACCATGGCGGCCATGTGCGTGTGGAATCAAGCCTTGGACAAGGTGCCAAATTCATCTTTACCATCCCCAAAAACCTCCCGCTAGGGACTAAACAGCCATTGGGATGAATTTTTTCCGCCAAAACGCTAATTGCTACTTACTGATTCCTGGATAAGTTAGGAGGCCCTCATACCGGGCACTCCCAGTTGGTCGCAAAACACACGCGTTTTGGCTCCAAAAATTATCCCAACGTCTGTTTGACGCATAGTAAGAGATAGGGAATATTGTGTGTCAGGCAATATTTCTTTGCTCACGGCCCGCCAGTGTCATTGCGAGTGAAGCGAAGCAATCTCTTTCCACTGTCATTCCCGCGTCCGCCTACGGCGAGATCTCGCCAATCCGAAGGATTGGCGGAAAAGCGGGAATCCAGAACAAGAACGACATTAGCGCCCTCGGCTCCCAAATCACCCGCGAGATAGTTATTCCTGAACTGACCAAAGAAGTCAACGAAGATAAAAATTTCGTTAAACTACGTCAGGTTTATAACTCACTGATTCTAGCGACATGGTACAAGAAGAAAATCAAAGACAGCATATTAGAGCAGGTCTATGTGGATAAAAACAAAACTGCTGGCGTTCAATATACTTCCACTGTCATTCCCGCGAAAGCGGGAATCCACTTTGAGAATGATGTTGAAGGACTGTATCAGGAATATTTAAAAGCCTTCAAAAAAGGTGTCTATAACTTCATTAAAGAAGAATACGATCCCGCGATACAAGTGACTATACCAAGAAAATATTTCTCCGGAGGAGTAACTTTTCTTTATGATAAAGCACAATATGTTGATGAAAAAACCGCCAGCCCCGCCATACTGAATCAAATAACTGGTATTCAACATACCGATCTTGCACAGGTTTCGGCTAATCTTAGCGCTTTAGGACAAAAAACAGACAACAGCACTCAGATCCATCGAGATGCGGCGATGATAACACCTGTCAAAATTGAGATGTCTCCAGAAGCATTAAAAATTGTACCGTCAAAATATTTAAGCCGTATTGTAGAGGTGGCAGGTGCACAAAAAACGCCAGAAGATATTCTTGTATCAGGCCGGTCACGCACAATCGTTTTAGATAAGCCATTTTCAATGAATGGCAGGACTATTCGATTTCTAAGATTAAAAGGGGTGACCTATCAGGGTGGTCCACCACAGATGGAAGTTTACCAGTCCAATCCCGGGGAAGTAAATGTAAGACAGGCTCAAGTTACAATGGCGGACCAAAATGGCCGTATAGTTTTTTTGCCTTACGGGCCCAATCCCAGAGGGACAAAATATTTAGAGTCTGTGCGAAAAGAATATGTCAATGCCGAAGCGGTATCCCATGCTGGGATTTCGACTTCTCTTCCAATCGGTATAGGAAAGTTTGTTGGTAAACAATTTCAAGGGAAAGAGGTGGGTTTTACAATCTTCGCAGAAGAATACGATCCTTCTCCGCGATTATGGACAGTATTTTTAAAGCGCAAGAGAGCGCTTGATGAAGAATTAAAAGGTCAATCCGCAGATATCCGTGCAAAAGCCTATGGTGACCTTTTATCGGATTTTGGAAAAGCCATTAAAGGGGCGGTACAGCTTTTAAGGCAGCTCAATAATGCAGGTTATGTGCATAACGCCGCCCATTTAGACCAATTCAATTATGATTCCCAGAATCATTCAGCAACGGCCATTTATGATTTGGCGGATATCCACACAACCGATATATCCAGAGATGAGTTTACGGCGCGCTTTATAGCTAGATTTTTGGATTTTTTTGGAAGCGTGGACATGGTGAGGCATCTGATACCTTCTGATGTATGGTTGAGATTGGAACAAAAGAGAAAAAATATTTATGAGGAATTTTTGGATGGGTATTTTACACCGCTGGAAAAAACAAGCATGGTGGAACCGTATGGAGGTGATATGGGTGCCGAAATCTTTTTACAGACATATGCTGGAGCTGGATTAGAGCAAATGTATCACCCAGAAGACGGCGGGTTAGGAGGGATGACCTGGAAAGAAGCCGCACGAATGTTTATGTTGGGGGGAATAAATCCATTGACCAAAGAAATAAAGGTGATAGCCCAAGAGATCTACGATCAAAAGCAAAATGCAGCTGTACCTGCCCTGGCTGAGAAGAATAAGCAAGCCGTCGAAACCAAAATACGAGAAATTGCCAGGAAATATGAGAGTAAGGGAGTTAAATATGACGATATTTCTCGATTAGCAGGGAAATATATAAATACCAAAAAGCTCTGGAGATTATTTCAAGAAGATCCTTTCAAATCCTGGAGCGAATATTTTCGAGAAAGACCAGGTCTCAATGGTGTGGTCCTATCTCCCGTTGTTTATATTTATTCGAGTATCATAGAAGAAGGGCTTATACTTGATAAAAGAGAAGTCCTGAAAAGTGAATTAAAATTACATTACGATTTTTTATTCCCTGACCGTATGACGGATGAAATAATTAAAAAGTACATAGAAACTCCCACATTTGAGGTCATTGATCCACAAGATATTAATTGGTCCCGTTTGGAGAGAGAATTAAAGAAAGGTCTTAAAAAAGATGGTGCTCAATTAGCTAAAGGCGGTATTGATTTCAATTCTAATAGAATTAATTTACAGGTAAAAATGGATTCCCGCTTTCGCGGGAATGACAGCAGGGAAGGCGGGAATGACAGTGGAGGAGTCGGAAATAGCAAAGGTATTCAATTTAAAATCGACCCTGCCATGCTTCAGCAATTACAAAACGCCCCGGGCTTTACGGTGGGCAGTATTACTATCCAGCCGCTGAAAAGTCTCCCGGCATTTTTGGGGATTTCGAAAAAAACTGGTAATTCTGATGGGGTAGGGTAAAATATACATATGAAGTGGATGACTTTTATTTGGAGGTTGACGATTAAAAGGGACATGAGATGGATGTAAGGATTAAAAAACAACAGATTTACTGGAAGCAAACAGCAGAATATGATTGGGAAACTGTTCAGGTGTTATGGCGCGCAAGAAGATATGACGCGTGTTTATTTTTTTGTCATTTAGTTATCGAAAAAATTTTGAAATCTGTGGCCGTCCAAAAAACATGACAGGACGCGCCACGGGTTCACGATTTAATACGATTGTGCGAGTTAGCCGAAATTCCACTGGATGAGTCAACACGGGACATGCTTATCCAGATTAATCACTTCAATATAGCTGGTCGTTATCCGATTAATCAGCAACAATTCCGTAGAATGGCCACGCATGCTTATAGTTTGCGGTATTATCGTTTTACAAAGGAGTTTTTATCATGGGTTATCGAAAACCAACTTTGAGGCAGGCTAAACAGGAAGCGCTTCGTTATTTGGATTTTCTTAAAAAAGATGGCGCCAAGGTACGGGTGGCGTATCTTTTTGGTTCTTTCGCTGAAGGGAAACAAGGGCCGGACAGTGATGTTGACCTTTTAGTCAGTTTGGCTGGATTCAAGAATTGGGTGGAAGCAGGAGGGTATCTCTATAAAAAATTGTATGAATTCCATCCAAAGTTAAATTTTGATGTTATTGGACATTGTAAATTTCGTTTAGATCCAGGTATCCCTTTGGAAAGTGAAGTTTTGCGTAAAGGGATAAGACTTAATTAAACAAAGAATAGTTTATGGGCATGAATATTTTAAGTCTTGAACATGAATGCCTTGCTACAAAGCTGTCTTTTTCTGAGGATTCCTTCACAGTTTATTTAAATGATGGTCGTCATATTACCATTCCATTGGCGTGGTATCCCAGGCTCCTTGCCGGGACCAAACACGAACGTGAAAATTATGAACTCATCGGTGGCGGTGAAGGAGTTCATTGGCCCAAATTGGATGAGGATATCCTTATTGAAGGGCTTTTGGCTGGACGTCCTTCTCAAGAAAGCCAAAGTTCGCTCAAGAAATGGCTGCAAAAACGGCGAAGAAAATAAATTAAAGCCTGCCTTGTTTTCATCCTAAAATTCATTAAAACACCTATTGCTGGCCTGCCTTTTTTAAGATAGAATGAAAATTAATATTAAGAAAAATTAATACACATCTATTAAGACTTAAATATCCGCCATCTTGATTCCCGCTTTCGCGGGAATGACATGGAATTTTTTGAGGATGTAAATGAAGAAGTATGTCGTTGGTGTGGATGTCGGCGGCACCAATATCAAATTGGGAGTCGTAGGCCCTTCGGGACAAGTTATTGCCAGAAACAGTTTTGCCACAAAGCCTTTCGCTTCAAGCCAAATCAAATTGATCAAGGGCTTAGCCCGTGAAATCGAGGCCAGCATTAGTACCGCCGGTTTAAATAAAAAACAAATTGCCGGGGTGGGTATCGGTTTGCCCGGGCTCGTTGATTATGAAAAAGGGATTGTCCGGTTTTTGCCTAATATTCCGGGCTGGCGAGGGGTCCATTTAAAATCCATCCTTCAAAAAAGGGTCAACTTGCCTGTTTTCGTCGATAACGATGTAAAAATAATTACTTTAGCAGAGTCCAAATTCGGTGCAGGCAGAGGGGTCAAGAATTTGCTTTGCATGACTTTAGGCACGGGGGTGGGGGCGGCTTTGATTTTAAACGGCCAACTTTACCGCGGAGAAGATAATGCCGCGGGCGAGTTGGGGCATATGCCGCTTAACGAACTTGGGCCCAAATGCAATTGCGGGGGCTTTGGATGTTTTGAAACCTATGTGGGTAATCGCGCTTTGTTGGCATTGGCTTCCCGCGTGACGGGAAAGCCAGGTATTAGCTTAGAGGAAATGTGTGCCCTGGCCCAAAAGGGGAATAAAAAAGCTTTATTTTTCTGGAAGACGGCCGCCCGGCATATCGGCAATGGGTTAGTCGGCATTGTCAATTTATTAAATCCCCATGTGATCATTATCGGCGGCGGCATTTCTCATAATGAAAAATTTTTATTCAAGACCATCGCCGGCACCATCCGCCGCAGGGCCATGAGTTTGCAGGGATCAGCGTTTAAAATCAAGCGCGCTGAATTTAAAGATGATGCCGGAATTATCGGTGCGTATGTATTGGTGACGAATGCGCAAAGGTAGTCTTACCATTGTATGGATCGCAGCCGGACTTTGGGCAAGCGCCTTTTTTTTATTTTTGACGAACGAATCCGCGGCAAAAATGGGGCTCCAGATGCCGGACCTTAAAGAACAGTTTCAAAAACAAGATCTCAAGGGCGCTACGCAAGTTCAATTGCAGGCTGATCAGGTCAGCTTTTCTTCCGCTGACAATAAAGCACACGCCAAGGGTAATGTGGTGGTTACCACCAGCAAAGATCAGCAGTTGTATTGTGATCGATTGCAATTGGACCGTGTTGTCAAAGAAGTCGTGGCCGATGGCCACGTGTATCTGGATAGCCCTCAGGAAAATATCATAGCCCAGGGACTCACCTATAATTTTGATGATGGTACCGGAGAGTTTCGTGACGCAAGGATGTTCATTGATCCTTATCAGGTAAAGGGTAAGAAAATCGACAAAGTTTCCGCAAACCATATGATCATGAAGGAAGGCTATTTGACTACCAGCGATTGGGACCAACCGGATTACCGCATAGCTGCCAGCCGTATGGATATTTACCAGCATGATAGGGCCATTATCCATGGGATGAAGATTTATTTAGGCAAGGTGCCTCTCATGTACTTGCCCTATTATGTGCAGGACCTTAAAAACCGTCCGATCTTTACGT
>Ga0209824_10001972_pt1 | contig 10933 bp, 9 predicted proteins | sample VDWuncwatermetaG_FD_184124 | JGI IMG/M metagenome (GOLD analysis project Ga0209824, IMG submission 184124) | Wastewater microbial communities from Netherlands to study Microbial Dark Matter (Phase II) - VDW unchlorinated drinking water (SPAdes)... ...
CAAGATACAAGATACAAGATACAAGATACAAGATACTCGCCTTTCTCTTTTTCCCTTGATACTCCGATGAAAAAAATAGTATTTATTTTTATTGCTACAATCCTTGTTGCGGTAAGTGCGTACGCGCTTAGGGCGTTTTTTTCACGTGGCGCGACCACGGGTTCGGGAACGTTGAAACCGCAGGTGGCGACGTCGTTTTATCCGCTTTGGTTTTTTGCCAAAGAGATAGCGGGGGAATATGCGGACGTGGTTAATCTCACGCCCGCGGGAGCCGAGCCGCATGATTATGAGCCGAAGACGGGCGATGTTGTGCAACTGGAAAAGAGCAAGCTGATTATTGTAAACGGTGGCCTTGAGCCATGGGTTGATAAACTTGGCGATGATTTCGCGGCAAAGCACATTCCGGTCATCCGCGTCGGGCAGGAGAGCATTTCCCAGGATGTTGTTGACGGGGCGGGGAAGCGGGCAAAAGACCCGCATGTCTGGTTAAGTCCTCTGCTTGCAGAAAAAATTGCGGCGCGTATTGCCGACGGCCTCGCAACAATGGATCCGGCGCATGAAAGCAACTATCGCGCGAATGCGAATGTAGTAGAAAATGAGCTGGAAAAACTGGATGCCGACTTTAAAAAGGGACTGGCGCAGTGCAAAGAAAAAACGTTTGTTACTTCCCACGCCGCGTTCGGGTATCTTGCCGCACAATACGGACTCACACAAATCGGCGTTGCCGGTCTCTCGCCCGACGCCGAGTCGAGCTTACAAGAGCTCGCCAATGTAACCTCGTTTGTGCGGGAGCACCATATCAAGTATATTTTTTTTGAAACGTTGGTAAGCCCCAAATTATCGGAAACCATTGCCCGCGAGGTCGGCGCGGCCACGCTCGTGCTTAATCCGCTTGAGGGTTTGACAGCCGAGGAAATCACCGCGGGAAAAAGCTATTTCACGGAAATGGAAAGCAACCTTGCGAACTTGCGGATAGCGCTGGAGTGCAAGTAGGGTCAATGAAAGTAAAAATGCAAAACGAACTTACGAGCAAAGCGAGTGTGCTGCGCAGGCAGGGTGGAAAAGCTACAAGGCAAAATTCAAAACGTTTCAAAACGTTTCATATCATGGCGCTCACGCTCCTGCTCGCAGTGCCTTTTGCCGCGGGCGCGAAAGTAGCTCCTCCGCGCATCAAAAAAGCGCCTGTAAAGGCGCCGGTGTTTGAAGTGGCGGGGTGGATTCCTTATTGGAAAGCAACTGCCGGAAGCGCGGACGCCACGGCGCACCTTGATGAGCTTAACGAAATAAGCCCGTTTGCTTATTCGGTAAAAAATAACGGAAACCTCGTTGATACGATGAGAATTGATAAAGAACCGTGGTACACGCTTATCAACACCGCACGGGCGAAAAAGGTTAAAATTATTCCAAGCGTTATGTGGAACAATGCCGATGCGATTGATGCGGTTCTTAAAAATCCGAAGCTTCGTAAAGTCCATGTTAATGAAATTGCGAACGTAGTACTCAAGCATGGATTTGAAGGCATTGACATTGACTACGAAGGGAAAAAAGCCGAAACAAAGGATTCGTTTTCTCTTTTCCTGCGTGATCTTCACAAGGCCCTCAAAAAGAAATTGTTGAGTTGCACGATAGAAGCCCGAACGCCGCTTGATTCCCGATTCTGCCTGCGCAGCATTGGAAGCTGTGCTTCCAATTTTGAAAAAATTCCCGAAGACATTCGGTATGCGAATGATTTTGCCAAAATTAACAGCTATTGCGATCGGGTGCGCATTATGGCCTACGATCAGGGGACAGCGGATCTGAAACTCAATCAATCCGCCCAAGGGCCCTATGTTCCGGTGGCAGACCCGAAATGGGTGGAAAAAGTGATTGCCCTTGCCGCGCAAAGCATTGCAAAGCAAAAAATCGTCATAGGCGTTCCCACCTATGGATACGAATTTGAGGCAACCCCTCTTTTGCAGGGGTATCGGTACGGGAGATTATGGGCATTCAATCCCAAGTATGCGCTGGACGTATCCGGGCGCATGGGTGTTGCTCCGCAGCGAAACGAAGCAGGCGAGTTAAGTTTTCTTTATACGCCCACGGCGACCTCCACCGCTCCTCAATCAGGAGATACCCCGCAACCCGCCGGCATTGCCTTTACCGCACCTCCCGTACCTCTGACAAATGCGACATCAACGCCGTCGGGTCCTTTGCCGAGGTTGCTTTGGTGGAGCGATGCCTCTGCCATCGGAGATAAAGTCGCCCTTGCGAAAAAACTTGGCGTGCGCGGAATCGCAATCTTCAAAATCGACGGCGGAGAAGACCCTGGTATTTGGGATCACCTCCGATGAGTCGCGAATTTTCAATTATCAATTTCCAATTTTCAATGAATTTTCAATGAACCAATTTCCAAAAGGGAAACATCTGTCATTGAAAATTATCCATTATGCTCTCTCTCGATCGCCTCAACTCAATTGTTCTCTACCTGCGCCGCGGAGCTCGCAATCTTGCGGGTCTTGCCAGGCGTCTTTTCGCGAGAGCCAATGGAATCACGTTCCACGTTCCCGCGTACCAGCTGACCACGTATGCCGTGTTATTCCTCTTGAGTCTGGGTGGTTTTCTTCTCTATCGCCAGTATGAAGGCACGGAAGGCGAGGTACGGGAGACACAGAGGGAGCTTGCGGCATTAAAGCAGTCGGCCATGGATACGATTACCAGTCAAAGGATACTGATAGACGAACTCACAAAAACCCGCAAAGACCTGAATTCGCTCCAGCAGTCAACAACCGACGCCTTTTCCGCGGAAAGGAAAACAATCGACGAGCAGAGTAAAAATCTTTCCCGGCAAGGCGTGGCGCTTAAAAAGTCGGAAGCCTCTGCGGCGCTTCTCCGTAAAACGCTCGACGACGTGGCAAAAGCAAAAGCGGCCTCCCCGGCTCCGGTGAACGTCAGCAATGCATTATTAAGTGAGATCGCCCCGTCGGTCGTGAAGGTGTATTGCGCGGTCGACGCTTTATCCGGAAGCGTAAAACAGGGGTCGGGCATGCTCTACCATGCTTTCGCAAATCGTGCTCAATTCGGCGAATATTATGTCCAGACGAACTTGCATGTGGTAAGCACGGACGACACTTCGCCCGCAAGGTGCGTTATCGTCGTGTACCCGGATTATTCAAACAGCGCCCGCTATCTGCTGTTCAACAGCGAAGCATACAAATTTTACAACAGCGCATTCGACATCGCGTTTTTGACTCCTCAAATTGTAACCAATAACGCATTTGCCGGAACCTTTAGTGATTTGGCCCGCTACGCACGAGATGAAAGCAAAAGCCCCACGTGTGATTCCGTAAGCATCGGAGATCACCTGTCTATATTCGGCTATCCGGCAATTGGGGGAGAGACACTTACGGTTACGGACGGCATTGTTTCGGGCTCGGAGTCGGATTTCGGAACGCGGTACTTAAAGACATCGGCAAAAATAGACCACGGCAACTCCGGCGGCATCGCGTTCAAGGATTCCGGATGCGTTGCCGGCATCCCCACGTTTGTCCAGCGCGGTCAGCTTGAAAGCATCGCCCGCGTTCTTGATCTGCACTATTTGTTCACCGTAACCTTGAAGTAAAAAACGTTCCGCTTCTTGCGCCAAAAAAAAACTATCCCAGAAGGAATGGGATAGTTTTTTTTGAGCATCAAGGATTTCCCTGATGCCGGTTTCTAGTTGGCTCCGGGAGTCGACTGCGTCGTGGTCTCCGTTTTTTTGGCACTTGCGCGCGATGCTTTCTTGTCTTCTCGGGTCTTTTTCATTTCTTCTTTCTTCGCGTCCATTGCTTTTTTCTTGTCCGTCATTCTCGCTTCGTTTTCTTTCTTGCGCGTGTCTTTCATGTCTTTCATTTTTGTCTGCGCATCATCTCGCAAGGCCTTTATCTTCGCTTCATATTCCTGGCGAAGCGCCTTTACCTTGTCTTCAAGCTCTTTGCGAAGCGCCTTTATTTTGTTCTCGGCGTCTTTCATGAGCGCGCCTGCTTCGCTCGTGCTTGATGCGGGCGCTGTGACTGCCGGAGTGACAGCGGGAGCGCTAGGGGTCGTATCCGTTGTCTGTGCAAACGCAACCCCGCTCAATGCTACGGAAAGAAGTGTTGACGCGGTAATAACTTGTTTGATCATATGTAATAAATTTTTGTCGGTAGTTAATGAATGCTTCGACCTTTTCCCCATTCTATCAACCTCGTGCAAAATATGCAAATTTTCGCGAATTTCCCGCAGGTAAAAAGCTACCGTTCAAGACACGCCGCGATTTGTTTTTTGAAATCGAAAAACGCTTGGGAATATTTGAGTTCGTGAATGCGCGGGCGGGGGAAGGGGATGGTGAATGTTTTTTTGACTTGGCTCGGGCGAGAGGAGAGGACAGCAACCTTATCCGCTAAAAATATCGCTTCTTCAATGTCGTGGGTTACAAAAAGCACGGTGGTTTGTTCTTTCTCCGCAAGTTTGATGAGAAACTCCTGCATCTGCGAGCGCGTTTGCGTGTCGAGCGAAGCAAACGGCTCGTCCATCAAAAGTATTTTTGGGTTGTTGGCAAGGGTGCGCGCTATTGCCACGCGCTGTTGCATGCCGCCGGAAAGGTTTTTGGGGTAAAACTCCGCAAAATCGGTAAGGCCGGTGATGCGCAAGTAGTGCTGGGTTGTTTTGTTTTTTTCTTGTGCGCTCACCTTGCGCAAATTGAGGCCAAATGCAATATTGTCCTTTACCTTGAGCCAGGGGAAAAGCGTGAAATTCTGGAACACCAATCCGCGATCTTTTCCCGGGCCGTGAATGCGTTTCCCAGCCAAGCGAATTTCGCCGCTTGTGGCAGGGGCAAGGCCGGCGATTATTTTTAAGAGCGTGCTTTTGCCGCACCCGCTCGGCCCCACCATCGCAATAAATTCGCGGTTTTTTAAAGACACGTTGAGGCCTTTGATAACCTCAACGCGGTGACCGGCATTATCGTAAATTTTAGAAATATTCTTGAGAGCAAGCATACCGGGCAAGAGAATTTTGAAGAGAATATTGATCAAAGCCGGCCGCAACGAATCATCATACCTTTTTGACGGCCGTCAAAAAGGTATGATGATTACACGGAGGAGTTATCCGAGTAAATGATGTTGTTCCATCCATGGGAAAAACATTTTGTAGGTTATCTTGAAGGAGTAATCGGTTGCAAGGCCCAAAAGGCCGATGACGACGATTCCGGCGAAGATGCTGTCGGTACGCAAAAATCGTTGCGCTTCAACCATCAAATGTCCCAAGCCCGAGGAAGCTCCGACGATTTCCGCGATAATAACAAACGTCCATGCGGCGCCGATCATGATGCGAAATGAATCCCAAATCCCGGGCATGGAGCTTGGTAGGATAACCTTTGTAATAATGTCTTTCCTGCTCGCGCCCAGCGTAAGCGCGGCTTCCACAAGCTCGCGCCGCGTATTTTTCACAATGTCGGCGATGAGCAAGATCAAATACGGCGCGACACCCAGGAACAAAATCGCGATTTTCTCCCATTCCCCGATGCCAAACCAGATAATGGCAAGCGGAATAAACGCCGAAGGCGGAATATATCTGACAAACGCAATAAGCGGCTCGGTCAGCGCCTCAAATCGTTTTGATGTTCCTAACGCAACGCCAAAAGGCACCGATACCACAAGCGAGAGCAAAAAACCAAGCAGTATCCGATAGATACTTGCCAAACTGTCTTGAAGCAAACTTCCCTGGATAAGCAGCGACCCAATCGTGAATAATACGTTTGTAGGAGTCGGCAGGAAAAACGACCTTACCAATCCGGTATACGTTACCAGCGACCACACCAAAAGAACCGTGAACATTCCGAGAACGGCGAGAGTTATATATTGGATTTTATTGATTGTTCTTTCCACTTCCATGGCTAGTGGTTAACGGCGACACATTTCTTGATGGAATGTGCTAATCTTTTTCCCTTTGCGTTGCAAGAATCCTTCCCAAGCATAGCATTGTCTGAAAGGAGCATTGTTGTTTACCGGATACGTTCGCGAGAAGGCGAGATGTATGACATCGCCCTTTTTAACCTCAAGAGGAATTTCGATGGGAAGAAAACAATGTTTCAGACAATCAGACGTAGCTCTTTTTTCTACCTCGTCTCCCGAAGTGTCCCAGTGCACTCTTTGGGAAAGTTCTGCAATGCAATAACCTTTGAAACCCACGAACACGCCATAAGCGTTTATCGTGAAGGTATTCTCTATCCTATACGTTGCCTTATCATCAGCACTAAACGTAAACGTTTGTATCGGTTGAGGGAAGGAGAGGTGAGATCTTTTCGGTATGATCGCGTCATAATAAAGATCAAATGGATTCTTTGTCTGCAGCTTGGAAAGTAAACGGTTGAGGTTGTATTTCTCGCTAATTCCGTGGCATCGTTTTTCTTTTACTTGAAGATGCAATTTACGCGAATCAACAGGCACGATGAAACTCGTAACCTTTGAAGGCATGGTTACTCCGTGATCTTTCAAAAAACGCTTCCGTGCGTCTGCCAAAATCGGCGTCATATCTTCATTATCCCCCAAATTGCCAAGAAGTTCGGAAATAATCGCGTCCACCCGCTCGGGCAGCCCGACATCATAAGAAAAACCGAGGATCGGGATGAATTTTTGAGAAAAGCCCGCCGATTCCATACGTTTCAACGCGAGGGGAAGAATGTTCTTGTTGGCTTCAATCCCATATACTTTTGCAGCGCCCGCTTCCAGCGCCCACTGTGCCAAAATGCCTGTGCCCGTTCCAATGTCCGCTACAATCATTCCTTCCTTGATCGTTTCTTTTATCGCTTTTTCATACGCGCTCATTCTTGAAGCATCATTGAGCATCAGATCATGAAAATCCTTATCCCAGCCGAGTATATTTTCTGAAAGGGGAAACCATAGTTCCTCCTGTTTATATCGCATAGGCGGGAGAGTTTTGTATTTTTTAATCATCTATAGAGATTTTTGAGGAACGAGGTATCTATGAGGTCGTTTGCCTTAGGCTGTGTTTTGATGAGGCCGAGCTTGAACCAAAGATCGCTCGCAGTTTGTATCAATGTTCTCGCATCTCCTTGCTCCGAGGCAAGCAAGGAAAGATTGTCTTCATAGCTCAACCATTTGAACGTAGGCAGCTGGTCTTTCACCTCTTGCTCGGTAATATTGAAATTCTTTGCAATGATTTTTACTGCCTCATCTTGATTATCAAGGATATACGTTCGCGCCGCGAAGAACGCACGCAGCAGGCCGCGGATATCTTGTGGATGATTTTTTACAAATTCTTCTCTGAAAATCAGGTAGTCAGGGAAAACGCTCATTGCTTTTGAACTCACAAGCAGATGACCGCCTTGCCGCTCGCTGGCCTTTGAAAGCCACGGCTCCCATGTTACCGCGGCATCAACTTTGCCGGCAACAAACGTCGCGCCCGCATCAGGAGCCGTTTCGTTGATTACCGAGAGATCATTGGTGGTAAGACCTTTTTGGTTCAAGAGATAGGAGATGAAAAAGTGAGAAGGCGAGCCAATTTCAAACGCAACATTTTTGCCTTTGAGATCAGAAATATCTTGTATATCTTTACTTGCAATAATGCCGTCCGCTCCTTGACTGGAATCTGAAATGCCTATTATCTTTGTTTTTATACCGGCATTGGCAAGAATAACCGCAGTTTCCGGTGTTAAAGGCAGAACGTCAATCTTATCCGTATTGAGCAATTGTCTTCCAATCGCGCTATCGTCGAATTTTTCCAATTCCACGTTTATCTTTTCCGCATCAAACAACCCCTTCTCCTTCGCCACATAATAAATTCCATTCCCGATCCAGGGATTGAGGCCGATCCTTAAGGTTTGAGAGGGCTTATTGGCCGGTTCGGCTTTCTCGGGAAGACGCAGCCAAAGAAAAAGACCAACTGCTATAAGGAGAATGACTAACATCCATGCTTGAAGTTTTTTCATATAGAGATTTTTTACTCGGACGCTACTAATCAAGAGCTATACTATGCAACTTGGGTTTGTACCCCATGGGAGTTTCTTGTCCTATGCCGTCAATGTCTGCGGGGTTCATCCATTTATTGTAGCGCTTCTCCAGATCCTCAATATCTTGGATAAAGAGCATTCCGATAAAGACGTTTTCCGTTGAGCGCTTGAGCCAATTCTGGACAAATTGTTTCCGCAAGAATTTTTTCTCAAATCGCTTGCCAAATGTTTCCAAGGCAATGGGCGCTGAATATTCCACGCGGTAGGAGAATGTCTTGCGCCCTGCAAACCGGTCATCAATTTCATCAAGTATCTTGGGAATTCGTTTATCGCGCGCGGAAGAAACCGAAAAAAATACCATCTGCAAAATTCCCCCGGGGTTAAGAAGCTGCGGGAACATATCAAGCTGACGACGCACCATTTCCAGTCCGTCTTCGCCCGCAAACGAATGAGTGTAATAATTTACGAGTTCCTTTGGAGCGGGCTCGAACGGAGGGTTAGACATAATGTAATCAAACCGTTTGCGATTTTTTTTGCTCCAATCAAAATAGTCGGCATGCCGCAACTCCATCTCCACCCCGTTAATGCCCATATTGAGCTCGGCGTACTTATATGCTCTTGGATTTTTCTCGATTGCCAGCACCCGGGCCCCGTTTTTTGCGGCAACGATGGCAAAAATTCCCGATCCTGTTCCAAGGTCAAGCACTTCCATACCGGGTTTGATTTCCATCGTGTCAAGGAAGTAGTAATTTTCCGGATGCAAAGGAAACACTTGGTCTTCGCGCGTATATGATGCAAGGTCGGTTACAATGAAGACGTCCTTGATGCGATGAAGGCGCATGAGCGCTTCAAAATAGTCACCTTTTCTTTTTAGCAATCCCGTTTTTTCAAGCCGGTCAGTATCAATCCGCAAGAAATAGCGCTTGTGCACGGGACGTTCATCAAAAAATAAGGCCTGGCAAACCTTTGACAGTTGCCACATTTTTCCTATCTCTAAAGAAAGGCTACGTTCATTCATCGGTAAAGATTTTTTATGAAAGACTCGTCAACGAGCGCACCGGCATCAAGCTTTGTTTTGATGATACCAAGTTTGAACCAGAGATCTCCTGCGGCTTGAAGCGCATGTTTCACCGAGTATTCGCCGCTGGTTAAGGTGTCTATGTTTTCTTGGTAGCTTAACCAGTGTACGCCTTTTATCTGGTCGCTCGCTTCTTGCGGCGAGATTTTTAATTGCTTGGCGATGATTTGTGTTGCCTCTTCCTGATGTTCCGGTATCCACGCCTGGGCGGCGAACACGGCGCGGAGCATCGCGCTCACATCGCCTTTGCGTTTCTCTGCAACGTCCGCGCGCATGATGGGCATGTCGTATATGATTCGGGCCTCTCGCGAGCTTGCAAGCAAGTGGCCGCCTCCTCGCTCGTCAGCCTTTGAAAGCCAGGGTTCCCATGTTACCGCCGCGTCAACTTTTCCTGCCACAAAAGCCGCTCCGGCGTCAGGCGCTATTGTATTGATGACGGTCAAATCATTTGTCGTGAGCCCTTTCGCGCTTAAGAGATACGAGAGAAGAAAGTGAGACGTTGAGCCGGTTTCAAATGCCACGGTCTTGCCTTTCAAATCTTCGATCGTCTTAATGTCTTTTGTCGCAATAACCCCATCGGCGCCAAAACTCAAATCATTTGCCGCAACAATTTTTACCTTTACTCCGCCATCGGTAAACACGGCGACTGATTCGGGAGTAAGCGAATAGGCGACATCAATCTGCCCCGTCCGTAAAAGTTGTCTTTCGGTTGCAATGTCATCCGCGTTGACAAACTCAACCCTGATTTTTTCTTTGGCAAAGAACCCTTTCTCCTGCGCCACATAGTAAACCCCGTTCCCTATCCAAGGATTAAGACCAATGCGCATCGGCGCGCTTACCGTCGGCTGCGCCGTTTTCGGAGTGCTACTCCACAACAAGAAACCGACAACGATAATGAGAACGACAAGAATCCCGATCCCAATTGGAAGTGCAGCTTCCAATGCTGCGGAGGCAGAGTATTGTTTCATAAGTTTTGTATATTATTGGATTAGCGTAGAAAATTACTCTTGTGTAAAGTAACCTTAAAGAGTTACTTGAATACGTATAATGAAGGCGAAGGAGTTTCGGGTCCTTGACGCAAAACTCCCCCAAAAGCTTAGTTGAAATAAAACAGAATATCTAAGATTTTTCGGCTTAAAACCGTCAAGAGAAACTCGCCGAGCAAGATTCCCAAAACGGTTCCGACGATCATAGCACGGAAGATTGCCAAGAGGCCCCTTCCTCCTCCCGGCTTATCTCCTCTCCATATCTTTTCCATGCATGGCACCCTCCCGAAGTGGTTTTAGAGGTGTATCGTTATCGGTAAAGTACTATACATTGTAAGAAAAGTCAATACTTATAACATTCTATAGGTTATGATTTTTGTCAAAATAACCAATATGCTATATGAAAAAATGGGCTATAGGCAAGGCGTAAAAGGAATGATGTCATAAGTGTTGACAAAATAATGACATCCGCTATATACTTACTATTGTAAAAATAAACCCATGAATTTATCCACCATTTTAGAGCAAATAGGGCTCACACAAAAAGAGGCCGCCGTGTATTTGGCAACTTTGGAACTGGGGCAGGCGTCGGTGCTGCGCATAGCGCAGAAAGCCGAGATTAAGCGGCCGACTGTCTATATTACGCTTGACACGCTATGCGAGAAGGGTTTTGCGGTGAGCATTCCCAAGGGTTCCAAAACGCTCTATCAAGCGGTTGATCCCAAAGATATTTTGGTAAAATTCAAAGAAAAAGTTTCGGCATTCAAAGACACCTTACCGGAGTTTCTTTCGCTTGCAAACGCGGCGCCGGGGAAGGCGAAAATACGGTTCTTTGAAGGCAAGAAGAATCTTTTGGCTCTCTATGAAAACGAAATCTTCCGCTCAAAGAACATTGCGGGGGTA
>Ga0209824_10001976_pt1 | contig 10922 bp, 10 predicted proteins | sample VDWuncwatermetaG_FD_184124 | JGI IMG/M metagenome (GOLD analysis project Ga0209824, IMG submission 184124) | Wastewater microbial communities from Netherlands to study Microbial Dark Matter (Phase II) - VDW unchlorinated drinking water (SPAdes)... ...
CACAGACATCGGCTTTTCCCATGAGTGTGTGGCTGCCGAGTCGTAGAAGCCTGCCGTTTCCGCTTGGACGCGCTACGTTGTGCCATATGGAGCAGTCCCTCTGCTACCCACGTGAGTCGTGGTTATGGTCAATGAGTGGTTCACCGAGGCCTCGCGCACTGAGTTGACGGCGCACAAACAGTCGAGCCCGGTGCAAACGTGATTTCACCGCGCGCTCGTTCAAGCCCATGATGGTTCCGACCTCCTTGGCGCTGACTTCTTCCATGTCGCGAAGCACCAAGACCATTTTGTACTTCTTCGGCAATTGGTCGATCGCGGCATCGAGCGCGTGACGCAATTCCTTGTTCTGGAGCGCTTCCTCTGGACTGAGGCCATCGATCGGAATCTGCAAGCGAAACTCACCGTCGGACGTGGGAATGAATTCCTCCAGGGATAACTCTCGTTCCGGGGCGCCCTTCCGTCTGCGCCGCATGCGCCGGCACGCCCGCGAGGCGATGGTATAGAGCCACGTCGAAATCTGGGCGTCACCACGAAATCTGTCAAAGCCCCGATAGGCATTCAAAAAGGTCTCTTGTACCAGATCCTTTGCCGCCTCCGGTTCGCCGCACAACCGATGGGCAAAACGATAGATGAGGTCTACGTGATCCTTGTACAGCCTATCAAAATTCTTGGCGGATTGGGGATCCCTAGAGGACGAGGCCGACGAGCGGCGAATCGTGGGTGAGGCGCTCATACGCAACGCAGTCTACGGGGGGACTGAAAAGAGAGTCAAGACGAAGGCTGGAAGGTGATTACTTCATCCGGTGAAATTCGATGACGTCGCCCTGCCCGTCGAGTTCCACCGTAATAGGGGCCCCTTCCCTTGCCCCGTTCAGCGCGGACTTACCAAGATCCGTTGGATAGGTCTGTTCGCCCTCCGGAGTCCAGAGCCTGACGTTGGTTCGATCTGGAGTGGCAAAATCCAACGGTCCTGTGATGAAACGGCGGATAAGAGCCGAATCGCGAGACGCGGCAAGATCCGCTACGACGGAGTCGTTGTGCATATGCAAGGTCATGGTCTGCCCGATCTTGGCATTCTTGATGCCAATCTTGGCGTTGACGTTGACGATGCCGATGGGCGTCTTGAAGAAGATAAAGTTAGACTTCATTTTGGAGATCGAACCGGTGAGCAACAGATGTGCCTTACTTCCAGGCGTGGCGATCTGGCTGATTTGAAGGTCGAACTGAAGGTCGTGCACACCGATGACGGTATCCGTTCCGTCAACTTCAACCGTCACGGACTCCCCGTCCTTGCGGGACGCGAGCGCCCGTTCGTATGCGCCTATGTGGACGGCTTTCTCGCCGCTTTCCGGTGTCCAACACACCAACTTGGTGTCGTCTCCGCTGTCTCGCTTAAACGGTCCGGTCAGGTAGCGGTGGGCGAGCGTCCCATCGGCTCGCCTCACGAGATCCACAACGACATGGTCCTCATGAATCACAAAAGATACCTCTTGCGAGGCAGGGAGGGTTTTGAGCGTGGTCTTTGAACTGAGCGACATGAGCCCGATCGGTGTCTTCAGGAAGACGATCCCTGGCTTGGCCCGCCAGACCCGTCCCGTCAGTCTGATAGAGGGGTTCACATCAGTGCGGATGGGAGCAGCTTCAACGGTCTCCTGCTGAGCAGTGGGATGACTTTCCACTTGTGCTGGAGCGGCTGGAGAACTATCGGTGGACTCAGCCGATGGAGTCTCGCTGCTCTGGGGCTCGACAGCAGCGGGGACCTCACTCTGAGGGGGAGTCGGTGCAACCTCGTCGACCTCCGATGGCTTGGGCGTTGCTTCATCAGTCTGGGGCTGATTGGTCTGAGCCTGCGCCGTTATCGAGGCATCGAGCTGAGATTCCAATGGGATAGGCTCAGAGGGTGGTATCTGGGCCTTCTCTCCATCCGGAGGACTTGCTGTGGCGCATCCGGCATGAATAAGTCCGAGGAGAAACACCGTGAGAAAGAGCTGTCGACTGTGTACGAATTGGTCCATGGAGAAGATGCTCGGTATGGCGGTGGTGAATGTTTCGTCCCGTCTAAACGAAAACGCCTCAGGCTTTGAGGTCATGGTGCCGCAATCAATCCCAGTCCGTCAATCGTCTATGCGGAATAACATGAGCTCAGAATTAGAGTCAACCCGAAAGAGGGTGTGCCTGAACAGCCCCGAGTACGCTCGTGGCTCCTACCCATACCCTGAGGGTCCTGTGTCCCATGATGGATACGTAAGGGAGTGAGGGTGGCACGGTCAATGCCTACGACATGAAAAATACTTGGTCTTTGCACGGACACATCGTGTGTGAGTGGGAGAGGGCAGGACAGGGATTTTTGAAGAAGGGTATGCTTACTTCTTCCTGACCATGAGGCGGAGCGGGGTGCCGGTGAAGTGGTAGGTCTCGCGCAGTTGATTTTCCAAATACTTCAAGTACGAAGGCGTGAGGTCTTCCGGATGCCCAACAAACAAGGCAAAGACCGGCGGTTTGGTGGCCACCTGCGTGATATAGGCGGATTTCGTCACAGCCGACGGCTTGTGCTTGCGGGCCGGCAACGGATGGGTGTCGAGAATTTTCTGCAGCCAGGTATTCAACGCGCCAGTGGGGACACGCTTGGTGAACATAGCGTGCACGTCCTTGAGGAGCGGGAAAAGACGGTGGACGGAGTCCGGCTTGAGCGCTGATCCATACAGGATCGGAGCCCAGGTCAGAAAGGAAAGCCGTCGGCGGAGTTCCAGCTCATATTCTTGCCGGGCCTGAGCATCTCCGTCTCGCAAGTCCCATTTGTTGATCAGGAGAATGCAGGCGCGTCCTTGCTTGAGAATGGACCCAGCGATCTTGGTGTCTTGTTCCGTGACTCCTTCCACTCCATCCAGGAGAAGGACCCCGATGTCGGACCGACCGATGGCACGGAGTGATCGGAGGACGCTGTAGCCTTCCACTCCACGGTCGATCTTGCCGCGTCGCCTGATGCCTGCCGTGTCAGTGAACACGTAGCGTTGATCCTGGTGTGTGACCAACGAGTCGATGGGATCGCGCGTCGTTCCTGGCACATTGCTGACGACGACCCGTTCTTCTCCCAGCAGCGCATTTACGAGGGTGGACTTGCCGACGTTCGGGCGTCCCACCACGGCCACGCGAGGCAGTGGTGGGACGTCTGCTTCGTCAACCGATGGAAGGAGCGGATAGATGGCATCGAGTAATTCAGCGACTCCCAGGCCATGTTCGGCGGAGATGGGATAGAGCTCGTCGGCACCCAATTTGTAGAAGTCGGCGAGGAGGGGCTCTGATTTCGGAGTGTCGATCTTGTTGATCACATAGAACAGGGGTTTGGTCACTCCGCGTAGTAGCCGCACCACTTCATGATCCGCCGGGGTCAATCCCGATCGACCGTCCAACAGAACGATGAGGATATCCGCTTCGGTGATCGCCAGTTCCGACTGCCGTCGAATCAGGGTCAACATGCTATCTGATGAAGAGAGATCAAGCCCTCCCGTGTCGACCAACCGAAACTTTCGATTACGGTAGGTGGCATCCGCATAGTTCCGGTCGCGGGTCACGCCGGGGATGTCGTCCACAATAGCGATCTTCGCGCCTAAGATCTTGTTGAACAGCGTCGACTTTCCCACGTTCGGCCGGCCGATGATGGCCACAAGCGGCGGTGGTCCCCCTTCTGTTGGGAGCAACGGCAGCGTCGGTTCTTGTTTGGGAGCGGATTTCTTGCGCGGCATGAGGTCTTGGACCGTAACACAGGGTTTTTCTCAAAGACAACCGTCTCGCCTTCTCGTTCGACCTCCGATATACTTTTGCCCATGAAGCAATCCTCAGTTCTCAGTCCTCAGCACTTCCCTGACTGGACGCAGATCGACGACGTGCTGCTCGATATGGACGGCACGTTGCTCGACCGCCATTTCGATAACTTCTTTTTCGAGGAGGAGCTGCCGCGTCGGTACGCCACGCTCCACGCCATCCCGTTTGAGGAGGCTCGTGATCGTTTAATGGCGATGTACCGGTCAGTCGAAGGCGAACTGGCGTGGACGGACCTCGATTACTGGACGAAGCGGGTCGGCCTCGACGTGGTGGCGATGCACAAGGAACTCGATCACATGATCGGTTTTCTGCCTGGTGCCGAGGAATTTTTACGCCATCTTCGGCAACTCGGGAAGCCTGTGACCATCGTGACGAACGCCCATTCTACCGGTGTATCGGTCAAAGTCTCCAAGACTGGGCTGGATCGGTACGTCAACCGGATTGTAGACGCGTTTGAGGTCGGCTATCTCAAGATGCGGCCGGAGTATTGGCCGAACTGTCAGCGCTTGTTGGGGTTCGATCCGTCGAGATCCCTGTTCATGGATGACGATGAAGGTTGTCTGATGGCCGCGAAAGCATTTGGGGTGGCCCACCTGGTACACAGCGCCAAGTCGAGTTCGCAATTACCGCCGTCTCCACTTCCCCAGTTTCTCTCCATTGCCGGATTTGCACCGCTGCTCAATGGCCGGTCACCAGCCTAATGCTGTCTGGTTGCCGTGCCTCGGTACATCTCACCAGCCAATCTGGGCACACCCTGCATGCTGAATCGATCAAGGTGAGCGATTGATAGGCCGGACTGGGTAATCAGTCGATCAATCTGCCGGTTCAGGTGACATCCACAACCCATTACATTTTGAATCGGATTCAACCGGTCCTGCCATGCGGCGATCTTCTGGTCCTCGCTGCGCCCATGTTCCAGGAATAGAAAATGTCCTTCCGGCTTGAGCACCCGCGCTACTTCCTGTAACGCTTGCACGGGGTCGGGAATCGTGCAGAGCGTCCAGGTGCTGACGACGGTTTCGAATTGTTGGTCCGGAAACGGAAGGTTCTCAGCTGTGACATGGGTGGTTTGGATCGGATACGGTGCGGCAGCCATGCGGCGAGAGACCTTCGCTGGGAGCAGAGTCGCCGGATCAACGATGGAAAGGCGAGTGATCGTAGTCGGGTAATGGCGGAGATTGAGGCCCGTGCCAAACCCGATCTCCAGGACTTCTCCGGAAGCCAGCTGCAACAACGCTTCGCGCAGTTGCGAGAATGCCGGTCGAGCCATCACCCAATCCATCAGTCGCGGAAAGATCTGAGTCGCGTACAGTCCCATCTACTCCTTCGGGGTAACCCCCTCGACTTTCGCAGAATAGCCAGCATGCCTGCCGAGGCCGTAGTCTGCAAGCAGTAATGCGTTCGGCCATCCAAGGAGATATCTCGATGAATATTAACATCGGAAATGAACTGCGACGGTCTAAGAGCAGGGTTCTCGGTATGGCGATTGCATTAGGCCTCGTCTCGGCGCTTCCGGCTTTCGCCGAGACCTATGTCGCTGGCATGGTCGGGGCGACCCTCGCCCCAGATACTGTACGTGGGCGGGTGAACGATCCAAGTTTCGTCGGCCTTCCCGAGGGTACCTCCATTTCGAACGTCCAGTTGAATAGCTCGATTATGTATGGTGCCAAGGTCGGACATTACTTCAACTCGATACCGTGGTTGGGCGTGGAACTTGAGGCTTTCGTCACGACTCCCCATCGGCCCGCCCAGCGCTTGACTCTGAACGCCCCTGGAATCGGCACGATTCAGCAGGACGAGCCGGGAGCGACCAATCGAATCGTGGTCGTGTCGCCCCTCATCATGGTGCGGTACCAAGCCGGAGCGTTCGAGCCCTATGCTGGAGTCGGTCCGGGGGTGTTCTTTCTCCATCAGGAGCAGCTCACCGCCTCGGGCAGTCCGTCGAACTACTCGCAATCGAACACGGGATACGGCCTCAATACCCAAGTCGGTCTTCGCTATCGGCTGACGGGACATGTCTCGATGTTCGGCGAATGGAAATACAACTACGGTCGCATTGATCTGGCCGGGCAAGCCAATGTGAATCACTTTGGCATCAATGCTCTCTCTCAACTCCACCACTTTGTCTTCGGGGTTGGGTATCACTTCTAGACCTGCTCGAATATCCGGTGGCTGACCACGACTCTGGTCAGCCGGCCGGTTTCTTACCGGACGTCTTTCCTCATTCCGCATTCTTGTTGCTCCATACGGTCTATGATACAGTCCTCTGTCCTTGTGCGGGTCTGTAAGCCCGTCGATCATACATATCCTCTGGATCATGAGTAAGACCTACGACCATCACGCCATCGAAGCGAAGTGGCAGGCTTATTGGGAACAGCACCGCCCATTTAAAGCCTCCGATGACCTCTCGAGGCCAAAGTTCTATTGCCTGGATATGTTTCCCTACCCGTCCGGGTCCGGGCTCCATGTCGGGCATTTGGAAGGGTACACGGCGACCGATATCGTCTCTCGATATAAACGGATGCGTGGGTTCAACGTCCTGCATCCGATGGGCTGGGATGCGTTTGGTCTGCCAGCTGAACAGTACGCGGTGAAAACGGGGATTCATCCCGCGATCACCACGGCCCAAAACATCGCCACCTTTAAGCGCCAGATGAAGCGTGTGGGGCTCTCGTATGACTGGGAGCGAGAACTCAGCACCACTGACCCGCAGTACTATCGGTGGACGCAATGGATTTTCCTAAAGCTCTTCGAACGAGGATTAGCCTACGTAGCGGAAGTCCCTGTGAATTGGTGTCCGGCGCTCGGTACGGTGCTGGCGAATGAAGAGATCGTCGATGGCAAGAGTGAAGTGGGTGGCTTCGATGTGATTCGCAAGCCGATGCGTCAATGGGTGCTCAAGATCACGGCCTATGCTGATCGGTTGCTTGAGGACTTGACACTGGTCGACTGGCCTCCCAGTACGTTGGAGATGCAAAAGAATTGGATTGGCCGTTCGATCGGCGCGGAGGTCGATTTTGTCCTGGCAGATCAGAACGGCGCGATTCGAGTGTTCACGACCAGACCGGACACGCTGTTCGGCGCGACCTATATGGTTCTGGCGCCTGAACATCCGCTGGTGGATGTGATCACGAGCGTGGAACAGAAAGAGCCGGTTGCGGCCTATCGGAAGGCGGCGGCGAAAAAGAGTGATCTGCAAAGACAAGAGCTCGAAAAAGAAAAGACCGGTGTCTTCACCGGCGGCTATGCGATCAATCCAGTGAATCAGGAACGGTTGCCGATTTGGATCGCAGACTATGTACTGATGAGTTATGGAACAGGCGCCATCATGGCGGTGCCGGCGCATGACGAGCGAGACTGGGCGTTCGCGCAACAATACGCGTTGTCGATTCGTGAGGTTATTTCAGGCGGGAATGTTCAGGAAGCGGCCTTCACTGATACGGATCGCGGGAAGGTCGTGAATTCGTCCACGGGCGATGGCACGTTCTCACTCAACGGTCTCACGTCTTCCGAGGCGATTCCGAAGATCACCGATTGGTTGGCGAAGCAAGGGCAGGGCACGCGAGCGGTCAACTACAAACTCCGGGACTGGCTCTTTGCCCGCCAGCGCTATTGGGGAGAGCCGTTTCCAATTGTGTGGGTGGACGGAGAAGCGCGTCCGCTTCCGGAAGAGCAACTTCCCCTCGTGTTGCCGGAATCCAACAACTTTAAACCGTCCGGCACAGGAGAGAGTCCATTGGCGAACTTGGACCAGTGGCTTATCACCACCGATCCCACGACCAACAAACCGGCTCGGCGCGAGACCAACACCATGCCGCAGTGGGCTGGATCTTGCTGGTACTATCTGCGATTCATCGATCCTAAGAACGCAACACAGCTCGTTGACCCTGAAAAAGAGCGCTATTGGATGCCCGTAGATCTGTACATCGGGGGCAGCGAACATGCCGTCCTGCATCTTCTGTATGCTCGGTTCTGGCATAAAGTTCTGTTCGATATCGGCGTCGTGAGCACTTCTGAGCCATTCAGGAAATTAGTACATCAGGGCATCGTCTTGGGAGAAGACAATCAGAAGATGTCGAAGTCGCGGGGAAACGTGGTGAACCCGGACGACATGATCGATCAGTTCGGCGCAGATGCCGTACGCCTCTATGAGATGTTCATGGGACCGCTCGAAGCGATGAAACCCTGGAGTACTAGAGGTGTGGAAGGCGTGACCCGTTTCTTGGAACGAGTCTGGCGGCTGATGGTCGATGAACAAGGCCGGCTCTCAAACGCCGTCGTCTCAACCGCACCGAGTCTCGATCATCAACGATTGCTTCATCAAACCATCAAGAAGGTGACTGAGGACATCGAGGCCCTCCGGTTCAACACGGCGATCTCACAGATGATGATTTTCACGAATGAGATGACGAAGGTGCAGCAACGGTCTCGATCGGTGATCGAGCCGTTCGTCTTGCTGCTCTCGCCGTTCGCGCCGCATGTTGCCGAGGAACTCTGGGACCTGCTGGGACGCCAACCCAGTGTATCACAACAGCCTTGGCCGACCTTCGATCCAGCGATGACGCTGAGCGAGCGCATGATCATCCCGGTTCAGGTCAATGGTCGGCTTCGGGCCAAGATCGATATTCCCGTAGACACGTCGCGGGATGAGATCGAACGACTGGCTCGCGCAGAGGCGGCGGAGTGGATCCAAGGTAAAGAATCAAAAAAGGTGATCTACGTCGAAAAGAAGTTGCTTAACTTCGTGGTGTGAGGACATGCGTGGTTCGCGCGCTCGACACGCCGGACTCCGTACACCGCTCTCGGCCATCGGGTGCCTCACGGTGATGACTCTGTTGACCGCCTGTGGGTACCAGTTTCGAGTGGAGGGAGCTGGCCCAACTATCGGAGGAGCTTCTGCGACCGCTTCCAAAGAGCCTCCGCCGCGCCTCATCATCCGGACATTGATCAACAGCAGTTTTGAGCCGAATGTGGAAACGCGATACACGAACTATCTCCGCGAAGAATTTTCTGCTGGGAGTGGGGCGCAGGTCGTGTCTGATTCTGAAGCGGCGGATCTTGTGTTGACCGGGCAAATCCTGTCGGTGATCGTGCCGACGCTCAGTTTTTCGTCGACGGCAACGTTGGAAAGCAGAACCGAGGTGGTTGTCTTGGCTCGGGTTGAAGACGCCCGGTCAAAAAAAGTGGTCTGGAGCCAAGTCGTCAAAGGGGCGTCGGAGTTCTTCGTGACACAGGATCTCCAGTTCAATCGCTCGCTGCAGAATCGAGCGATTGAACAGGCAAGCCGTTTTGCGGCGGCTGATCTGGCGGCACGTTTCTTGTTGCAGCTCGAGACCGGGGCGCTCATGAAGCAAGCGTCTGCGCCGGCTCCTGTGTCTCACTAAGATCGAGGATCTGGACCAATGGCATCCACCGTGAGCCCTGTGCAACTAGAGGCGGCGCTGAAACAGCAGGCGCCCGGGTCTCTGTACCTCATTGTGGGAGAAGAAGACCTTCTGCGGGATTCTGCACTCGCTGCCATCAAGCGCGCGGCTCTTGGCAGCGAAGTCGACGAATTCAATTACGAACTGTTTTATGGAGATGACGCGAGTGGAACCGATATTCGGAACAGTGCGGCGGTAGTGCCAGTCTTCGCGGAGCGTCGCGTCGTTGTGGTGAAGGCAGCGGAAAAACTGACTGCTCGAGAAAGCGAGCCGCTGCTCGACAGTGTGAACCATCCGGTGGACTCCACGACGCTGGTGTTCGTGAGCCCGAAGCTGGATGGTCGGTTGAAATTTTCACAAGCCCTGGCGCGCGCGGCATGTATGGTCGATTGCTCGCCCCTCCGTGAGGCGCAGCTGCCTTCTTGGATTGCCCGTGAAGCGGAACGGGTCGGGCTTCGCTTAGAGGAAGCAGCGGCCTACGTACTGCAGGAGGCTTGTGGCGCATCGCTCTATGGCTTACGGAGAGAACTGGAGAAGCTGGCTTCCTATGTGCCGGCCAATCAGGCGGTGACCGCCGCCGATGTGCATCTGTTGCGTGGGATGGAGCCGGGGGCCTCTGTGTTCGACTTGACGTTGGCTATCGCGGAGGGTCGCCGTGGACAGGCGCTTTCCATTGTGGCGCGGAATCTAGAAGCAGGAGAAGCCCCGCTTCGGATCCTTGGCTCGCTTGCATGGCAGTATCGCCGTCTCTGGAAGATCAAAGAGCTGCTGGCCAATGGCGGACGTGAAAATGAGGCAGCGAGGAGCTTGCGCATGGACCCGTTGAAGGTCCGCTCCTTTCTCGATCGGTTTTCCGAGCGACATCTTCAAGCCGCGCTCGGTCTCTTTCTGGAAACCGATGGGAGGCTGAAAGGGGGCAGCGGCAGTCGGCCACGAATGGTGCTGGAGCGTCTGCTGTTGAAGCTGTGCGAAGGTACCGCAAGTACGCACGGTGAACAGCCGAATCGTCCTCCGGCGTCACCGAAGCGGGTTCCTGGACGGGTGCTGTCGAACGTCCGGACGATTAAGAGCCGGACAGCCCGTTGACGTGCAACGCCAGGCGAGAAATTCGGCGAGATGCGGTATTGGGATGAAGCGCACCTTTCGAAACGGCTTTCCCGATCGCCGAGGTGGCTTCCAACAAGGTGGTTTTGGCCTCGTCAGCCTTCTTCCCGGCTACGGCAGACTGAACCTTCTTGATGATCGTCTTCACCGCGTTCATCGTGGCCCGGTTCCGATCATGTCGTCGCTCAGCTTGACGTGCACGTCGAATCGTCGATTTATGAATCTGAGGCATCGATCACTCCTATGAAAAAAAATGACTAGTATCATAATATCTCGCCGGTCGTCAAGGATCGGCACTCAAGAAGGAGTACGAGTATGGTGAAGACTGCTGCACGTGACCGACTTATCTTTGCATTGGATGTGCCCTCAGCGGCGGAAGCAGACCGGCTCTTAGACCGGCTCCAGGGGCATATTTCGTTCGTCAAGGTCGGCCTTGAGCTCTACACCGCAGCAGGCCCCGAGATGGTGAAGCGGATTGTGGAGCGGGGCATGCGGGTGTTTCTCGACCTCAAATTTCTCGACATCGAAGAGACCGTTCGCCGCGCGACAAGTCGGGTTGCGGACATGGGAGTG
>Ga0209824_10001977_pt1 | contig 10922 bp, 8 predicted proteins | sample VDWuncwatermetaG_FD_184124 | JGI IMG/M metagenome (GOLD analysis project Ga0209824, IMG submission 184124) | Wastewater microbial communities from Netherlands to study Microbial Dark Matter (Phase II) - VDW unchlorinated drinking water (SPAdes)... ...
TTCATCGTTGATGTGTCTGTGCCGGCCCGGACCGGATATATATCCCATATCCGCGCCCTCTTCCAAGATGCCGGTCGAACCTCAAGCTTCTTGACGCGCAGCAAAGGGTATGGTGAAAGTGGGTTTTGGAGGGTCCGTTATGAAAATTCTTCACACCATGATCCGGGTCAATGACCTGGATGAGTCGATCAAGTTTTATTGCGACGTTTTAGGAATGGAGCTCCTGAGGAAAAAAGATTACCCGTCGGGGCGCTTTACCCTCGCCTTTGTCGGCTATGGTTCCGAGTCGGAAACAACTGTTATCGAGCTAACTTACAACTGGGACACGCACCAATACGATCTGGGGAACGCCTTTGGCCATATCGCGCTCGGGGTGGACGACCTCTACCAAACCTGCGAGACGCTCCGCGCCAAAGGGGCGAAGATCGTGCGTGAACCAGGGCCGATGAAGCATGGAGGCTCCGAGATCGCCTTCATCAAAGACCCGAACGGCTATAAAATCGAGCTCATCGATCTTAGGAAAAGATCGCAGAGCTAAAACACTAGAACCGAACGGGCGAATTTATATGCTCCTCACCGAGTTCCTCCCTCGAGCATCCGCTTTACCTTGAGGAGATCTCTATTGTGCTGTGGCGTAACGGTCGGGTAACTTAATTTTAGGGACTTGAGTCTTGAAATAATGATATCGGCGATAGCAACCCGCGTAAACCATTTGTGATCGGCGGGGATGATATACCATGGTGCCCATTTGGTGCTGGTGTGGTTAAAGACATCCTCGTAGGCCTTCATATACTTATTCCAAGAGCTCCTTTCCTTCGCATCCGTCGCAGAGAACTTCCAGTTCTTCTCCGTTAAGGTGAGGCGCTCCAGGAATCTTTTTTTCTGCTCGTTCTTTGATACATTGAGGAAGAATTTCATGACAATGACGCCATTTTGCGCGAGATATTTCTCGAAATTGTTGATTTCCTCGAAGCGATTTTTCCAGAGATTTTTACCCTTTGCGTCAGGGGGAAGTTGCTGTTTTTCAAGGATTTCAGGGTGGACCCGAACAACCAGCACCTCCTCGTAGTAAGACCTGTTGAATATCCCTATGCGCCCCCGCTCGGGAAGGTCTTTCGTATAACGCCACAAATAGTCATGATCGAGTTCCTCTGCCGAAGGCACCTTGAAGCTGAAGACCTGACATCCCTGAGGGTTGATGCCTGACATGACGTGCTTAATGGCACTGTCCTTGCCGGCCGCATCCAGTGCCTGAAAGACCAGCAATACGGAATAGATGTTCTGCGCGTATAAAACATCCTGATAATGCGCCAACTGTTGGATGTCCTGTTCTAGCTTTTTCCCCGCGGTTTTCCTGCTCTTGAACTTTCCGGTGTAGCCTGGGGCAAAGTTTTTTAGTCTAATTTTTTTGCCTGGTGGCACAAGAAGGTATTTGTAGTTCATCGTTTCACCTCAATGACTCATGATTCTATACGTTGCATAACCAACGACAGCTCCAATCAGCAAGGACAGGAAGATCGGCAGGACGGCCCGGCGGAGTTCTAAGGCCCCCGTTGAAAAGGCAAAACCCCCCTTGACTATGGTGTTCACTGTGGCAGCCAAAAGTATGGAGGTCAGCGCGGTCCCCATTGGCAGAGGATTCTCGGATCCACCTTCGAGCGCCAGCTGGGCCATGGAGAGGGTGATGGCATCGACATCTGTCAGGCCAGCCGCGGCGCTGGCCACATAGACGCCAAGGTTTCCCAAGTACATCTGGGCGAACTTCGCTAAGAAGAGGATGGCTGTAAACAAGAGGCCGAATTTAATTGCCGGCATCAACCGGAAGGGATTGGTCACGGCCACCTCTTCCTCCTGTTGGGGACTCAGTCTGTAGATCTCCAGACCAATCACCACTATTCCCGCAAGCAATGTGACGCCAATGGGGACGGCAAGCTGGAGGCCGAGTCCCGGATTGACAACGAAGGCTTCGATGAGAATGCGACCAAACATCATAGTGCACGCGAGCCCAATGGCGAGGGCGTAGGCCGGAGAAAGACTGGGTGTCTGACGGCTTCTCTCCGCGCAGGACAGCGTCACAGCGGTGGAAGAAACCAACCCGCCGAGAATTCCCATCAGAACAATACCAAGGCGTGCGCCTAACATTCGAATCAAGAAAAAGCCAGCGAAACTAATGGTGGAAATGAGCACCACCATCAACCCCAGCTTGTAGGGATTAAACACAGCGAGCGGGCCATATGCCTGGTCGGGCAGCAACGGCAAGACGATGATCGTAACCGTCACAAACTTGAGGGTCGCGTAGAGGTCGTCCTCTCCGAGGCGGGTGGTCAAATGATGGAGAGGTTTCTTCAGCGAGAGGAGGGCTGTTAATACAATGGACAGCGCGGCAGCTAAATGAATTTCCCCCCACTGAACCAACGCCCCAATCAGGTAGACGGCCACAGCGGAAAGCTCCGTTGTCATTCCGGGGTCGGCCTTAGCGGAATAATAGTAGGAGACGATCAGGAAAGAACTGATGACGAGAAAAACAAACAGAAAAAACCATTCGAACCACTGCGAGGCAAAAACTGCAAGGGCTCCCAAGACAGCAAAGATGGGGAAGGTCCGTATTCCTCCGATCCCGAGTTGCCCTTCTTGGGCCTGCGAGTGCTCACGTTCGAGACCCACCAGCCCGCCCAGGAGCAGAGCAATGACCATCCTTTGAAGCGCTTCGAAATTGGGTGCCCCTAGTTCCATACTCGCCTGCGGATCCGCTCGTCAAAGACGTTGAAACCGTTTAATCCCCTTCTTCCCACTCAGGATAAGGAGGCGTTTGTGGGAAAAAATCTCGGAGTCGGCCCTAAGAAGTCAAAAACGATAGGGCTGTCAGAGAGATCGAACTGGCCCAGGGTTAATTCTCAAGCGAGAAACTACCTGATAATGGGTTCATAAGTCAACCTGCGCAAGGCATCCCGCCAAAGATGGACATTCGCCCCATCTTGGGTTAATAGTGCAGAGGGGTAAGCTCTTCAAGTGCGGGCCAACGCCAGGGGCATTGATACCGGTAGTGCTGATGGCGGCCATCTCACCACAGTCGTCTTGCCTCAAGGTCAGCTCACGAGCGTCCGGGCGCGCAGGGCCTACGCAAAAAAAGGATAAGATGCCCATGAAAATATACGGCAAACACCGTTTTCCGGGCCGCCTCTTTATCGTTGAGGGAATCGATGGCTCAGGAAAAAGCACACAGCTATCGTTGCTCCATAAATGGTTGGAATCACAGGGCTATGTGGTCTTTTTTAGCGAGTGGAACTCCTCGCCGCTAGTCAAAACTGTGACCCGGCGGGGAAAGAAAAAAAAGATGTTAACGCCCATGACTTTCAGTCTTATTCATGCCACCGACTTTGCCGATCGAACGGAACACCAAATTATTCCCCCTTTGAAGGCGGGCGCGGTCGTTCTTGCGGACCGTTATATCTACACCGCCTTCGCGCGGGATGTGGCCCGTGGGGTAAACCCAGAATGGCTTAGAAAACTCTACGCCTTCGCGGTGAAGCCTACGGTTGGGTTCTACTTTCGGATCTCACTGGACGAGGCGATAAGAAGACTGCGGGCCGGGCGAAAAGCGCTTAAATTTTACGAGGCTGGCATGGATCTCGGGCTGAGCGATGACGCGGAGGAGAGCTTTCACATCTTTCAGGGTCGAATCATCGAGCAGTACGAAAAGATGGTCGAGGAGTTCGGGCTTCAAGTGATTGACGCCACCCTCTCCATTGAAGACCAACAAGCCCAGATGCGGCAGTTTGTCACTCAGACAATGACCGGCACAAAGAAAACGAGGATCAGACGATGGCTCGATTTAGCTTCTTTGGGGAAGGGCTCCCAGGTATAGACCTGGGAGAGCTTAAGGGGAAGCTCATTGTGCTCGAAGGAATGGACGGGGTGGGCCGGTCCACTCACATCGAACTTTTGAAACAGTGGTTGGAGACCAACGGCCGTGCCGTCCTGGTCTCTAGTATGACCCGCTCGACCTTGGCCGGCAAACGGCTGCGCCAAGCAAAAGAGGGCCACACTTTGGGGAGCATCACCATGAGCCTTTTTTATGCTACCGACTTCGCTGACCGTCTTGAGAACGAGATGATTCCGGCGCTCAAGGCAGGATTTGTCGTGCTCGTTGACCGCTACGTCTACACCCTGATGGCCCGTGCCATCGTGCGCGGGGTTGACTCGGAGTGGATCCAAGACGTCTACCGGCTTGCCCTCAAACCCGACGGGATTTTTTACCTGCGGGTCGGCATCGATGAGCTGATCACACGAGTCTTACAAGGGAGAGGGTTCGACTATTGGGAATCAGGGATGGATCTCCACCTCGGAGAAGATATGTATGATAGCTTTGTAGAATATCAGAGTCGGTTGTTAGCTCAGTTTGACAGGATGGTGGAAAGCTACGGTTTCGAGGTGATCGATGCCTCGCGCTCCATCGAAGATGTCTTCGGCGACCTTAAGGAACGCGTCCTACGGATGCTCGATCAAAGGGCGCCTCAGACGGCAGGTTAGGTCCGGTCTGGTGGCGCCGTCTCGTGCGGCGTTTTTGCGATCCAAGTTTCCATTTGTTTCCGTCCCCCGTGCTCTGCCGCCAGGCGGAAGATTTCGTTTATCGCGGTCTCCTGGCGCAGATAGTCCTTCTCCATTTCAATTAACAGCTTCCTTGCGGCATCAGGTCTCCGGAGCAAAAATTCCGGTCGCGCCATGGCCTCGGCCATGGCCTGGTAGAGCACCTGGCGGTCGTGCCAGATCCCCAGGGCCTCCTGCAACTCCTTAAGCCATTCGAGCAACGGCTGGGTGTTGGCATCCCCAAGGTCATGCAGAAGCTCAATCCGATAGCGTAAGGTCTTGCTAGCGATGCGAAGGGCATGGATGTCGCCCCTCTGGCGAGCTTCTACGGCCTGGACAAGGGAGGACTGCCACTTGGTCCAAGCGGCCTCGATACCGGCGTGCAGGCGCGCCATTAACGCTTCAGTCTCCTGCTGTCCTCCACTCTGGACCATGAGCTTTTCTATGCGCCCCACGAGATCGGCCAGATTTTGGCGCCTGAGCTTTTTTCGCGCCTGGGCCACTTGGTCACCCCGCTTCTGGAGCAGATAGTCACGCACCAGCCCCCAGGCCTGTTTTTTTTCCCGGCTCCGCGTCCGCCGTTGCTGTTTGGACGCCAGCTGGAGCACCACATCGCAGTTGCGCCATTGACCCAGCGCCCGCCGCACCCGGCGCAACGTGCGGCGCAACTTGCGCACTTTACCAGAGCGAGGCTTCGGAAAAAGCGCAACCAGGCTCTGCTGCAGCCGCCGGCTCCACACCCGCACATCGTGCACTGCATCTGGATCATCGCCAACCATAACTACTGGCATGAGCGAGACATATCTCTCCAGCCGTTTTCGCAGGAGGCGCGTGAGGGCGTCGGAGTCTCCGGCTTGCGAACCCTCGCCGGCGGGCGCCACACGTTGCGCCCGCACGGGTTCCTGTTCCAGTGCTGGTTGGCTCTTATTCTCCATCAGGAGCCGGATAACAGGCGAAGCTGTTTTGGGGTCAACATCCAATGAAGAAGGGCGCCTTTTTGCGGCGGCAGGTCATCCACTTCAACATGGCATAGACTGCCTTTCTTGAGGCCAATTCTTATGTTATTGCCTTCGGATAAAAGGAAAGAGATGGTCTCACTTAAAAGGGGCTCATGCCCTACAAGGAGAATCTGTTTCTTCGCTCGATAGCTGGTCAGCGAAGAAAGAAGCCCTTGGACGGATCCCTCCGGGGCCAGCTCCTTCACCTCTTCAAGCCGCTCTTCCATGTTCAACTCTTCAGCGACCAACTGCGCGGTCTGCCGGGCACGCAGGGATGGACTGGTCAGGATACGGTCGAAGCGGATCCCCAAAGTGGAAAGGCCCTTGGCTGCCTTACGCATCCTCTTGAGCCCCTTCTGGGTCAAAGGCCGTTCCCGATCCGACTTTATTCCCGGGGTATCCTGGGGACTGGCAATACCATGTCGCATAAAATAAAGGTCCATCAGATTATCCGAGGAATTTACTGCGTTCGTGGAGAGAATAGAGAGTTTTCTTCTCTCCCCGCCAGAGTCTGACAGAGAGTATCTAATAGAAGCCTGGATGTCAACGTGAGTGAGCTCCCAACCGGATTCTCTCAACGGATGAAGATAGGATGGACATTATCTCTACCTTAGGGTAGTTAATGATGGCAATCTGAGAGCCTGATCGTCCTGGGAAACTTCGCAATAAGGGGCCAAAGATGGCAACAACAGAAAGCAAGCAGGGAGAATTCTGGGGCGGACTGTCGGCAATGTTAGTTGCCCTGCCGCAATCGATCGCTTTCGGTGTGGTGATCTATTCGGCATTGGGGACGAGCTATTCAGCTCGGGGAGCTACCGCGGGCATCATCGGCGCCGTGGCCCTTGGGATCTTAGCCCCTCTATTGGGCGGCACCCGAGGACTTATCTCTAGTCCTTGCGCCCCAGCCGCGGCCGTCATGACGGCCCTCGCATTGAATTTGATGGAATGGTACGGTTCTTTTTCCACGCCTCCCGTAGCAGCCCAACAAGTTCTTCTGATGCTCACGCTCGGAACCCTCCTGGCAGGGCTTTTGCAAATGCTCATTGGATGTATAGGCGCCGGGAGGCTCATAAAATATATACCCTACCCGGTGGTCGCCGGCTTCCTCAGCGGAGTGGCCCTCCTCATCTTCATCGGGCAGATCCCAAAACTCTTCGGGCTTCCCAAGGGAACAGGCTTGTGGCTCGGGCTCACGTCACCCCCTCTATGGGAAATGCACGGGCTTGCCGTTGGAGCGGTAACGATGGCGGGGATGCTCTTGGCTCCCAAATTGACACGAACCATACCGGCCGCTATTGTCGGCCTAGCGGGCGGCGTCGGTACCTACTTTGCCCTGGGGGCCTTTAGTCCTCATCTGCTGAGTCTTCCAGGTAATCCGCTGGTGATTGGGCAGATTGGAGGGAGTGAGGGGCTAGGGCTCGGCCCACTCGTTGACCGTTGGTCGTCTTTGAGGCAACTGGGCGGAGAACAGCTGATCGTTATCCTTGTCCCGGCACTGACCCTTGCGGTGCTCCTCTCGATAGACACGCTCAAGACATGCGTCATAGTGGACTCGCTCACTCGAACGAGAAGCAATTCAAACCGGGAACTCGTAGCCCAGGGAATCAGCAACTTCGCTTCAGCTTTGATCGGTGGCATACCAGGGGCCGGCACGGTAGGCGCCACCCTTGTCAACATCAGCAGCGGGGGCAAAAGCCGGATCTCCGGACTCGTCGAAGGGGTGGGAATTTTGGTCACCTACCTCCTTCTTGGCAGCTTCGTGGCGTGGATCCCGATCCCGGCCCTGGCTGGTATCCTCCTGGTCGTCGCTTACCGGATGATCGACCGGGATAGCCTCCATCTCTTGAAGCAGCGGTCCACGATCCCCGACTTCGGGGTCGTCGCTTCTGTGGCTGTGGTTACCGTTACGATGGACCTGGTTACGGCCGAAGCCGTCGGTCTCGGCATAGCCATTCTGCTGTTTCTCCGCGAGCAGATCCATCACCCGGTCATTCGGCGCAGGATGACCGGAGATTGCACTTTTTCCAAGAAGCGTCGTCTCCCCAAAGAGATCGAGGTACTGCAAAAGCAAGGCGTCCAAACGGTAATTTATGAATTGGAGGGGAATCTTTTCTTCGGGACCACCGATCATCTCTACTCGGAGATAGAGCCGGACCTGAGGACCAAGAAGTACGTGATTCTGGACATGCGGGCGGTTGGATCCGTCGACATTACCGCGGCGCACATGTTGGATCAGATCGAGGCGCGGCTCACGGAACGGGCGGCCTATCTCACTTTCAGCGACCTGCCGCACAGCTTGCCCACAGGCCAGGATCTGCAAACGTATTTTGATCAGGTGGGCCTCACCAAGCCAACCAGGAATGTGAAGATCTTCGACCTTCTGGATGACGCGCTCGAATGGACTGAGAACCGGCTTCTCCAGGCCGAAGGCTTGCTGGAATCCACTTTAGAGGACCCTCTCGAGCTTCGGGAAATCGATTTAATGAAGGGGTTGGAGTCGGAAGATCTCAAGGCTATCGAGGCCTGCGTGGAGCTGCGCTCCTTTGAACCGGGTCAAAAAATTTTCAATCAAGGGGAGTCTGGAGATGAATTGTTTCTTATCCGGAGAGGTTCGGTCAAGATCTTGCTTCCGTTAAAGGGCGAACGATACTATCATCTTGCGACATTCTCCAGAGGGGATTTTTTCGGCGAGATGTCCTTCCTGGATTATGGCGTCCGGTCAGCCGAGGCTATGGCCTCAACAGCGACAGACATTTTCACGCTCTCCCGAGCGCGATTCAACACCATAGCTGTTGACCATCCCTTCATGTCCGCAAGGGTCCTGGCACGGCTCGCCCGTGCCTTAGCCATCCGTTTAAGGCAAACGGACGCCGCGCTTCAGGCTTTAGAACGTTGATGAAACCTTTGGGGAGCTGGGCCTACTTCATGGCTACGGCCTTGACCTGTATGAAGTCGGTATGTCCCTGAATGCACTTTTCAATCCCGTCTTGGACGAGAGTTGTCATTCCATCATGCCTCGCCTGCTTCAATAGCTCTGCCACAGGGGCCCGACGTTGGATGAGCACCTTAATCTCATCAGTCGCGACCAACAGCTCATGAAGGCCGATCCTGCCTCGATACCCGGTCTTGTTACAGGAATCGCATCCCTTGCCCCGGGAGAGCATAAAGTTATCGTCGTACTTGAACCCTAGCTTGGCAAACTCCTCTTCTCCATATGCCTTGGCAAGAGTGTCATATTGCTCCTTGGGCGGATGGAACTTCTCCTTACAGTTCTTGCAGATGGTCCGGGCCAACCTCTGAGCTAACACCCCCAAAAGCGCATCGGCGAAGTTAAAGGGGTCCATACCCATCTCGAGAAGTCTGGTCACGGTCTCCACGGCGCTGTTGGTATGAAGGGTGCTGAACACCAAATGGCCCGTGAGCGAGGCCTCAATGGCGATCTCGCATGTTTCCTTGTCGCGCATCTCGCCGACCATGATGACATCCGGATCGGCACGCAGGAATGAGCGCATAGCAGCGGCAAAATCAAAACCGATCTTTGGCTGGACTTGTACCTGACGCAGGCCGTACTGGGTGATTTCCACCGGATCCTCAGCGGTCCAAATTTTCCATTCTGGATCATTGATGTCGCCCAGACAGGAATGGAGGGTGGTCGTTTTTCCGGAGCCAGTCGGTCCAACAACGAGAAAAATCCCATAGGGTATATCCAGAATCTGCTTAAGCTCTTTGAGGTTCCTCTCTAAAATCATCATCTTATCCAGAGGCATGGGCTCGCTGGCAGCCAGGATACGCATGACAAGATCTTCGTTATCAACGCCAGAGGTCGGGATGGTCGCTACACGGAGCTCGATCTCGCGATCCGGCAACTTGAATTTGATCTTTCCATCCTGGGGCTTGCGGCGCTCCGAGATATCTAAGCGGGCCATGATCTTAAACCGGGACGACAAGGCCTTACGATAACTCGGCGGCACCTTTTGGTACACATGACAACTCCCGTCGACGCGGAAGCGGATCAGGGTCTCCCTTTTTTCGGAATTGGGTTCGATGTGGATATCTGAGGCCCCCTCTTTATAGGCATCGATGACAATCTGGTTGGCAAGACGAACGACTGCGCTATCGTTCTCGTCGATGACAGCCGCTGCCGCCTCTTCCGGCTTCGCTTGATCCTCCGTAGTCAGTTCTCCGAGGATGGCCGCGATGGACTGCTTGGGGACGTTCGGGTCGAGATCTGTTGCCACCGAGCTGACAAATTTGAGAATATCATCCTTCAGCGCGACGAAAAATTTGACCTCCTTTACCGGGAAAAGCCGCTTGACGTCCTGCAGTTTTTGAAACGAGTAGGGATCATCGATCAACACGTCAACGGAATCTTCGCTGCGGCGCAGCGGGATCCAGTAATTGGCCTTGAGGTAGTTGAGGCTGATATTTTTTACCAAATCCGGCGGGATAAAGACCCTCTCGTCAAACTCTAGGAAGGGGCACTTATAAAAGAGGCTGAGAGACTTCCCGATCTCTTTTCTGGGGGTCTTGTACTTTTCCATCAGGAGGGACTCGATCTCTTTTTGCTTTTCTCTGGCCTCCTTGATGGTCGCATCTAGTTCGACCTGGGTGATCAGGCCCGAAGAGATGAGGTAGTCTAACCTGGTGGGTTTTTTCCTGGCCAATTGGTACTGATTGTAGAAGGCAATCCCCAGCGTGGTAGCGATCTCTTGAACTCTCTCTTCATCCTCCTTGGTAAAACGGTCGCCGGTTTTTTTATTGACGAGCTGCATGACTCCAGTCAGCAAGTTGTCGCTGGAGAAGAGCGGGACAGTCAGTATCTGCTTGGTGCGGAAATCGCCCTTTTTGTCCCAGGAGCTGTCGAAGGAAAGCGCCGGGCTGATCTTTGTGATCTCACCCTTATTGTAGGCATCGGTGATATTGACCGTTTTTGTGTTTTTGGCGACAAACCCGGCGATGCTCTGCTCGTTAACGGGGACACGGATTTCTTTAATGTCTTTGAGCGTGTCAGGGTCCAAAAATTTGGAGTAGATCTCCTTTTTGTCGTAATCCACGGCATAAAGCGTGAGACGTTCGGCGCCCAGGAGCCCAAGGATCCCCTCTCTCAATCCCACAAATATTTGATCCAGATCCTTCGCCGCGTGGATCTGGTTCATAATCTGTTTTACGTCCTCGGCGTAGGCAACCTGCTCTTTTAACTGGTCGATGTCGGCCGCCGACTCTCCGGGCTTGAGCCTGAGCATTGTGCCGCCAGTCTCCAAAACCTTCTCCGTTTCCTTCACCCGGTTACCCAGGTTCTGGATTTTGAGAGTTAGTTTTTCCTGCAGTCTTTTGACG
>Ga0209824_10001979_pt1 | contig 10911 bp, 12 predicted proteins | sample VDWuncwatermetaG_FD_184124 | JGI IMG/M metagenome (GOLD analysis project Ga0209824, IMG submission 184124) | Wastewater microbial communities from Netherlands to study Microbial Dark Matter (Phase II) - VDW unchlorinated drinking water (SPAdes)... ...
CCCTCAACCACCCCCTACCCTCATGCAAGATAAAAACCCCCTCGAACAGCCCGCCGCCATCGACCGTAGCGTGTTGATCGACGCGATGGGCGGCAACGAAAAAATCGCATTGGAATTGTTGTTGAATTTTCGCAAGTCGCTGCCGGCGCGCGTGGAAAAACTAAAGGCCGCGCTGGCGGCGGGCGACATCCAAGCCATCGGGGCCGCCAGCCACCAGTTCAAAGGCGCGGCGGCGATGATAGGCGCGAACGCCTTGGCGGCGATCTGCGCGCAAATCGAGGCCGCCGCCGAGACCGGGGATACCGCGCAAATAAATGTGCTGGCCGAGATTTTTGACGAACAAGCGGCGCGCGCGACCGAGCAGTTGGCGGTTTTGTAGGGCGGATGAGCCGAAGGCGTTTCCACGGGATTCCACAGGATACCGGGCTGCGCCCATAACCGGGCTACGCCCATAATCCGCCGAATGGCCGCATACATACGGCGGAAGGCGCTACGCTTTTCCGCCCTACTTCTGCCCGCATCATGCCGGGTGGCGGGCAAGATGCCCGCGCTCCCGCCACCGCCACGCCACAACATTTAACAAATCGTACGCAAAGCCCCGCCACCCCATCTGCGATATAATTCGGGCTGGCTAAAAAATGATGATGTATCGCCAACGAGAACCAGGGAACGAAAATGGCTACTGCTGATGGCTTGATCGCGCTCATCGTCGAGGACGATGATTTTCAGCGCCTGGCGCTAGCGCAAATGATGCTCGCGCTGGGCGCGCAGGAAGTGCTGGAGGCCGAGGACGGCAAGCAGGCACTGGCCATCCTGCTCGGTCGCGCGCGGGTGGATCTGGTGGTGTGCGATCTGGATATGCCGGGCATGGACGGCATCGAGTTCATGCGACATCTGGGCCAGGCGCGCAGTTCCGCCGCAGTGATTATCAACAGCGCCAAGGGGCAGTCGCTGCTCGACTCGGTGGCGAAAATGGCGCGGGGCTACGGCGTGCGTTTTCTGGGGGTCATCGCCAAACCGATCACCCGAGACAAGATCGGCCATTTGCTGGCGCGCTACGAACCGCCCAAACCGCCGCACGACTGCTCGCCGGTGAACGAGGTGGAATTTGGTCTCGACGAAATCCTCGAAGGCATCGCGCATAAACAATTCTCGCCTTTTTTCCAACCCAAACTCGATTTTCAAACAGGCCGGTTGCTGGGGGCAGAAGTGCTGGCGCGCTGGGATCATCCGGCGCACGGTCTGATATACCCCAAAGTGTTTATCAAGTCGCTAGAAAGCAACCAAGAAATAGACGGCCTGACCATGCTGATGCTGGAAAAAGCCGCGATCGCCTGCCACGAATGGAACCAGATCGGCATGACGTTGGAAGTTGCGGTGAATCTCTCGCTGGTGTCGCTCGCCGACACCCGCCTCGCCGATCATGTCACGCAGATCGTGCGCGACAACGGCATCGCCCCGCAACAGATGATATTGGAGATCACCGAAACCGCCATCATGACCGAGATCGCGCCCGCGCTGGAGAACTTGACCCGGCTAAGGATGCGCGGCTTCGGCCTGGCGATCGACGATTACGGCACGGGGTTTTCCAGCTTGCAGCGCCTGGGGCAAATCCCCTTCACCGAACTTAAAATCGACCAAAGCTTTGTCACCGGTTGCGGCGAAAATCCATCGTCGCGGGCCATCATCGAATCGAGCATCACGCTGGCGCACCGCCTCGGACTCAAATGTGTCGCCGAAGGCGTGGAAACCCAGGCCGATTGGGACGCGCTCAAGGCGATGCAGTGCGATGTGGCGCAAGGCTATTTGATCGCCAACCCGATGGATGCAAAGCTGTTTTTTGAATACTGGGCGGTCAACCATCAAAGGGAAATGTAGAGGTGGATATGGGCGAAGCCCGGACGGTGGTTGTATGAGAGAGAGGATTTTTTAGCCACGGATTGACACGGATGAACACGGATAAACGCGGATAAAACCTAAGCAAAAAACTGACGAAGGTTTTGATCTTATCCGTGTGCATCCGCGTTCATCCGTGTTTATCCGTGTCTAAATCTACCTCGTTAAGTTTACCTCCCTAATCTGTCTCCCCAAGTTACTGAGGAAGCCGGCAAATAGGGAGCACGGCGTATTATTCCAAGTCGCAATCAAATTGAGACAAGGCGGAGGCTCGCAGACAGTGCGTATAGCACGGCAAGAGCCGACAACGCAGTATCAATTTGATTGCGACTTGGAATTAAAGCCTCAGCCCTCCCGGATTTCATCCGGGCTACGTTCTCTGACTGCCGAGTAAGTATTACCCCATTTCAAGGTGAACATGAGCACCACCACCCACCGCAGTTTTGACATCTCGCAGATAGGCATGACCTCCGCTCAGGAAACGGTGCTCAAGTCCATGCTGGCGATGCTGCAAGGACGCGCCAACGGCGACTGGCAGTTTTCCGGCGCGGCCGACACGCCCGGCATCATCATCGTCAACCTCGACGCGGTGCAAGCAAACGAATTGCAGGCGCAATTGGCGCGTTACCCCAAAAAAATCGTGGCGGCAATACACGAGAACGCCGCGGCCGCCCAGATTGCGGCGCAGTTACCGGCGGATTCCCTGCGACTGGACGCGCCGTTGCGCGTCATGAATTTGCTCGACACGCTCAATCTCGCGGCACAAAGACTGACCACCGGCGTGGTGCAAAAGAGCGCGCCGATGCCGCAAATGCAAACCGCCGCCAGCCCGCTGTTGCTGGCGCTGCACGATCTGGCGCAACGCACCGAAGGCATATTGCAGATCGCCCTGGATCAAGCGCAACTGACGTTTTTCATCGCCGAAAAAAAAGTATTTTTTGAAGGCATGGTACTCGCGCAACTCAATCAAACGACGGCGGTTAAAGTGACCCCGCTATCGATCAGTGATCCCGCCGTGCAACACGCCATCGCGCTTTCCCAACCGTGGGACACGCTGCTCTGGCAGACGGGCTTACAAGCGGGGCAAGGGGCGCTGCTGCCCTGGCTGGCGGGCGATTGCACTTACCGGCTGCGCCGCTGGCCGGAATCTGGCTTGCTCAGTCGCCGCGCCGTGTTTGTGCGCCTCGCCGCACATTTCTCAAAAGAGCTGGTAACCCCGGAGTCGGTCGCGCAAAACGCGAGGATGACCCTGCGCGATGTCACCGATTTCGTCAACGCGTGCAGCCTGTGCGGCTATCTCGTCACCGGCAAGCGCGCGGTTGTGGAAGCACCCGCCGCCGCTGCCTCTGCGGCAGCGGACAGCAGCAAGGAGCAGAAACGCTCGCTGTTTGGAAAAATTCGCTCCAAGCTGGGACTGTGATGGCAATCATTTTTTTTACGGGAATCAAACCTTGTCCGAATATAAAATTTTAATCACCGGTCCGATGGGCGCGGGCAAGACTACGGCCATCGGCGCGGTCAGCGAGATCGGCGTGGTCAGCACCGATGTCAAAAATTCCGACTTGGCACAAAGCCAGAAGGCTACCACCACCGTCGCCATGGATTACGGTCAGATCACGCTCGACGGCGGCGACCAACTGCGCATTTATGGCACGCCGGGGCAGGAGCGTTTCGACTTCATGTGGAAAATCCTCTCGCGCGGCGCGCTGGGACTGATTATTCTGCTGGACAACACCCGCCCCTCCCCCCTGCTGGATTTGAATAAATTCCTCGACGGCTTCGCGCCGCTGATCGCCGAGACCGGCGCGGTGGTCGGTGTCAGCAACAAACCCGGCGGCCCCAGCATCGACGCGTATTATGAAGTGCTGGCGGCGCGCAACATGATGCTGCCGCTGTTTGAAGTGGATGTGCGTAAAAAAGACGATGTCCTGTTGCTCGTGGACGCATTATTAAGCGTATTGGAGATTAGATAAACGATGGACACCCAAAAAAACAAAGCGGTTGCAGCCGTGTGTCAGGAATATCTCGACAAGCTGCACGCCGACCACAAAGGCATACTCGCTGCGCTGATCGCCAGCGCCGACGGCTTTCACTTGGCAGCGATACAAAGTGTGATCGGAGAGGAGAGGCTTGCGGCCATGTCCAGCTCGATGCACGCGCTGGGGACGGAGATCGTCAACGAGGCCAAGCTCAAAAAATGTTACGACGTGGTGATCGAAGCGGCAGAGGGCAAAGTGCTGATGCTCAATGTCCCGTTTGCAGATGAGGATTTAATCATGACCGTGGTCGCCAACGAAGCCATGGTCTTCGGGCATTTGCTGTTTTCTTGCCGGCAGACGGCGGAGCGCATCAGCGAGAAATTGGCGGCGATGATGCGCGGTTCGTAGGGGCGGGCTGCGCCCGCCCAGGGCGGTCCACGGGATTCCACAGGATACCGGGCTTTGCCCATAACCGGGCTACGCCCATAATGCAATCCGCCCCTACGAACCGCGCATCATCGCCGCAGCAAAAAACCCGTCGGTGCCGTGCGCGGCGGGAGTCAGTTTCAACATCTCGCCGGTGTCGATTTCGATTTTCTGCTGCGCCAATAATTCCGCACAATGCAACAATTGGAACTGCGGGTGCTGCGCCAAAAACCCCGCGACAATTTCTTCGTTTTCTTCCGGCAAAAAACTGCACGTCGCGTAAACCAGCCGCCCCCCCGCCTTGAGCAACCGTGCCGCCGCCGCCAATATCGCGGCTTGCTTGCGTTTAAACTCTTCGATGCTTTCTGCCGACTGCCTGAATTTCAAATCGGGGTTGCGCCGCAACGTGCCCAGCCCGCTGCACGGCGCGTCCACCAGCACGCGGTCGATTTTTCCGGCGAGACGTTTTATTTTGAGGTCGTTTTCGTTGGCGATGCGCTGCGCGTTGAGATTGGACAGGCCGGAGCGTTTCAAGCGCGGCTTCAAATTGTTCAAGCGTTTTTCGGAAATATCGAAGGCATACAACCTACCACCGTTGCGCATCATCGCCCCCAGCATCAAGGCTTTGCCGCCCGCGCCCGCACAAAAATCCACCACCATTTCGCCGCGCTTGGGCGCGAGCAAATAGCCCAGCAACTGGCTGCCTTCGTCTTGCACCTCAATTTTTCCCGACAAAAACAAGGCATGGCGGTTGATTGCCGGCTTGTCTGCGAGACGGATGCCGACGGGTGAATACGGCGTGGCGGCAGCGGCGATGCCTTCCTGTCGCAATGCGGCCAGCACTTCTTCACGGTCAACCAACTGCGTGTTGACGCGCACATCCAACGATGCGGGCTGTTGCAGCGAACGCCCCAACGCGACGATTTCCGCCTCGGGCATAAAGGCTTGCAGCTTCTCGTACAACCAGAGCGGAAACTCGGCCTGCACTTCCGGTGCCTGCGTCTCCAGCTTTACCGCCTTGATCTCCGCCAGCCACTTGGCCTCGGCCTCGGTAACGACTTCCACCAGCTCGCGCAAATTCAACCCCGAAAATTTCGCCAGATACGCCAACAACAAAGGGCGCGGTTGAGTACCACCGGCGACCGCTTCCAGAAAAAACCGGTGGCGCAAAATGCCAAAAACGATGTCGGCGATGAAAGCGCGATCATTCGCGCCCAGCTCGCCGCTTTCCCGGAAAAAATGCTTGAGCATCGCGTCCGCCGGATGGCTCAGCGGCAACACGCTGCGAAGCGCGGCGGCGGTCATATCGAGGTGGGAGGGGGTGAGGCGCATGAGGGCTTCAAGAAAGTTGGGGGAATTTTGAAACGCTTAGACGCAGGGAGCGCGGAGGCGCAGAGAACGCAAAGGAAAACAAAAGCGAGCAAAACTAAATAGTGTTGGTTTTTGGTTTGTATTAGGTGTGCCCTTGAGTTTCTCTGCGTACTCTGCACCTCCGCGCTCTCTGCGTCTGGGCGGTTTGGCGGTCTAGCATTTCAGCGGCGCATTAAAATCGCAGCCTTCCCTACGCTCCCGTTGATCCTGCTATGGTTTTGTTGGGTAAGTTATTTTGTTAATCATCTGCTCGATCTGGCTGCCGTCTTTTTCGGTGACGACGAGTCGCACCGGCAAATGATGGTGCGCCGTCGCCAGCCAGATTTTTCTGCCGCGCAGATCGCCTTTGTCCTGCACTTTCGTCAACACCACCGTATCGAGCTTGCCCAGCGGCGTGGCCAGCGTTTCTTTGCCGACGGTGTAGCGGAACAGCGACAACCCGCGTCCGTCGGTTTCATGCACTTCCAAGGTGTCGCCAACGGGCGGACAAAATACCAAGCTGTACAGGAAACTCAGCCTGTCTTGCGTCTGCGCGGGCAAGTCTTTTTTGCTTTCTTGCCCTTCGTGTTGCAGCGTGAGACTTTTTTTGTCCCAGTCGAACAGCGCCACGGCGGGCACTTTGTCGCCGCGCTGGTCGCTGAAGCGCACGGGGCGCAAACCCTGCTCGGTGAGGATGCCGGTGCTCGCGCGTTTGATGCTGCCGTTTTTGAGCAACGCCGCCAACCCGCTGGCGCGCGCTTCGCTGTGCAGCGTGTAATGCCGCACCCCTTGCGTTGTTTTTAGATCGAGGGTTTCTTCGACTGTCGCACTGATCGCACCCGATTGCATGGTGTAGCTCAACGCGATATGCGCGGGCAATTCACTCGCGTCCAGAAACGAGGCGGCACTGCAAAACAGCATCAGGAAAATGATTCTCATCGCGGTTAATCGCTTATGGGTGGCGCAAACAAAATACCAGCATGAGTGCCGGTATCAGCATCCGCAGCAGTATCGGATCGCAGCATCACAAGCTCGCCTTGCAGCGTCAACCGGTCTTCGGCAAACCAGCGCACTGCCTGCGGATAAATTTTATGTTCGAGTTGCAACACGCGCGTTGATAGCGTCGCCTCCGTATCGTCCGGCAAAACAGCGGTGGCCGCCTGGATAATAATCGGACCCAGATCGAGTTGCGGAGTGACAAAATGCACAGTGCAGCCGTGAATTTTCACCCCGGCGGCGCGCGCGCGCGCGTGAGTATTCAGCCCCGCAAACGCGGGCAGCAGCGAGGGATGTATGTTGATCATGCGGCCTTGAAAATGCCGCACAAACTCGTCTCCCAGTATCCGCATAAAACCTGCGAGTACGACGAGATCGGGCTGGTAGCCGTCTATTTTTTGTTGCAATGCCGCATCGAAGGCGGCGCGGTCGCGATAGGCTCGATGGTCCACCACCGCCGTGGCGATGCCGAGCTGCGCCGCAACGCTCAAACCCGCAGCCTCCGGCACATTGCTGATGACCGCCGCGATGTTGAGCGGCAACCGCGCTTGCAGGATCGCCTGCATATTGCTGCCGCGACCGGAAATGAGGATGACGATATTTTTAGGCACGGTTATTTTAGATAACTATCAGACAGAAAATCAGCCACGGATTAACACGGATTGACACGGATAAGATCAAAAACGTTAAGAACATATCTCTGCGGGAGAGGGTTGGTTTTATCCGTGTTTATCCGTGTTTATCCGTGTTTATCCGTGTTGATCCGTGGCGAAGGGTTTTGACTTTTGATTTTGATTTTTGGTTTTATCCGCGTCTATCCGTGTCAATCCGTGGCTAAAAAATACCCCCTATCACACCACCACCGTCTGCGCTTCGTCCGCGCCGCGCTTGCGGATTTCGCCGATGCGATACACGCCTTCCCCCGCGTCGGCCAAAAATTTCATCGCCGCGCCCGCGTCGGCTTCCGCCACCACCACCGCCATGCCGATGCCGCAGTTGAACACGCGGTGCATCTCGGAATCGCTGATGTTGCCTTGTTGTTGCAGCCAGTCGAACAGCGGCGGCCTCGGCCAGGATTTTTTCTGCAACGCCGCCGTCAAATCGTCCGGCAAAATGCGCGGAATATTCTCCACCAGCCCGCCGCCGGTGATGTGCGCCATGCCTTTGACGGTGATGGCCCGCATCAATGCCAACAGCGGCTTTACATAAATGCGCGTGGGAGCCATGATGATATTAGCGAGTGGCCGCCCGTCGAGGTTGACCGCCGCGTTGCCCAACAGGTCAATTTTATTGTGGTCGAGAATTTTGCGGATCAACGAATAGCCGTTGGAATGCGCGCCGCTCGAGGCCAGCCCCAGCACCGCATCGCCCGCGGCGATGGCCTTGCCGGTGATGATGTTTTCTTTTTCCACCGCGCCGACGGCGAAGCCCGCCAGATCGTATTCGCCGTCGGGATACATGCCGGGCATTTCGGCGGTCTCGCCGCCGATGAGCGCGCACCCCGCTTGCTCGCAGCCCGCCGCGATGCCTTTGACCACGCGTGTGGCGGTCGCCACGTCGAGTTTGCCGCAGGCAAAGTAATCGAGAAAGAACAGCGGCTCCGCGCCTTGCACCAAAATATCGTTGACGCTCATCGCCACCAGATCGATGCCGACGGTATCGTGCGCGCCGAGTTCAAACGCCAGCTTTAATTTGGTGCCGACCCCGTCGGTTCCCGACACCAGCACCGGATTGCGATATTTTTGGGAAATTTCAAATAGCGCACCAAAACCGCCGATGCCGCCCAGCACTTCGGGGCGCATCGTGCGTTTTGCATAAGGCTTGATATTTTCGACCAACTGGTCGCCGGCGGCCATGTCCACGCCAGCATCGCGGTAAGAAAGTGAAGGGTGAGGTGAGGTAGATGAGGTGGTCAAGTTGAGTTTCCGTGCGGTTACGGTTAGAGTGCGGAAAGTGAATGGTGAATGGTGAATGGTGAAGCGTACGGGCAGCAGGTGGTCTTATTCACTTTTCACCGATCACTGATCACTATTCACCTTTCACGTTCTTCGAGCAATTTTACCGCAAATGACCCCACCCCGCGCCGATAACCTGCACTACTTGTTGTGGCTGATTCCTGCCGCCACTCTCGCCGCGCTGATCTATTTGCTCGGTCCGATACTCACGCCTTTTTTGCTGGCGGCGATTTTGGCGTATATCTGCAATCCGCTGGTGACACGCATCAGCAAAAAAATCCCGCGCAGCCTCGCCACCGTGCTGGTGATGTTATTACTGATCGGCGCGTTTACTTTGCTGCTGTTAATTATGCTGCCGCTGGTGCAAAAAGAAGCCGCGCTCATCGCCACGCGCGTGCCCGCGTATCTGGAAATCGTCAAAGATCGCTTCATCCCGTGGCTACAAACGCGCTTGGGGATTGCCCTGCAATTGGATAGCGCGCTGCTGAAAGAAGCTTTGCTGACGCACTGGCAAAGTGCGGGCAGTTTAGCGGCGAAAGGCTTGCAGGCCTGGCTACCGTCGCTCGCCAGCGGCGGCATGGCGTTTCTCGGCTTGCTGATGAACCTGCTGTTGGTGCCGGTGGTACTGTTTTATTTGCTGCGCGATTGGAACGTGTTGCTGGCGCGCATCGCCGAAATGATCCCGCGCCGCTGGCATTCAAAAACCCAAACACTGGCGACCGAGACCGATGCGGTACTGGCGGAATTTTTGCGCGGGCAACTGGCAGTGATGCTGTTGATGAGCGTTTATTACGTCGCCGCGCTGTGGTTGGCCGGGCTGGAATTTTCCCTGCCTATCGGCCTCGTCGCCGGGCTGCTGGTGTTCGTACCGTATCTGGGCATGATTACCGGCCTGCTGCTGGCGACACTGGCCGCGCTGTTGCAGTTTCCCGACTGGAACGGCGTGTTGATCGTGTGGGCGGTATTCGGCCTCGGCCAGTTGCTCGAAGGCCTGGTGGTGACCCCCTGGCTGGTGGGCGAGCGCATCGGCCTGCACCCGGTAGCGGTGATTTTCGCGCTGCTCGCCTTCGGGCAATTGTTCGGATTTTTTGGCGTGCTACTGGCGTTGCCGGTAAGCGCGGCGTTGCTGGTGTGGCTGCGACACTTGCACGAGCATTATTTGCAGAGCGCGTTGTACAAATAGCCACGATCAGCGTTTCGTTTGCGTCGTAGGGGCAGGCTCCAATACTGTTAGATTTGTCACCACCCACCGTTCGCCCTGAGCCTGTCGAAGGGTGCTAGTGGTTCGACAGGCTCACCACGAACGGCTTAATCTAACAGTGTTGGGGCCTGCCCCTACGACCCTTCCCCCTCCCTGTCTATTTTGTAGGTGCGAATTTTCCACAGGATACCGGGCTTTGCCCATAATTCGCACTTCTCCGTAAAGGTCGTGCGCCAATATGCGAATACCTCGGTCCCGCTTGACGGGAAATTCGCACCTACAAAAACCCCTCTCTCACCAGCCATCCCCTTCATCCTTCATCCTCCATCCTTCATAACCCCCGCCCCCACATTGCCGAATAATCTGGTTGACGCTTTTCCGCTGCCAGATTAAAATCTCCCGAAATGGGAGAGCTGCTTATGCGGGTGATCGCCAAGAGCACATTGGTTAAATTTTGGAGTCGGTCGGGATGCGAAGACGCGCGAGGACCTTTGCAGAGTTGGTATGACGAAGCGCTCAAAGCGAACTGGAGAACCCCACAAGAGATCAAAGCCCAGTATCGAAGCGCGAGTATTTGCGGTCGTCACCGCGTGGTGTTCAACATCGCCGGGAACAAGTACCGCTTGGTGGTTGAGATGCAGTATCAAGCAGGCATCGCGTGGGTGAAATTCATTGGTACCCATGCGCGGTACGATCAAATTAACGTGGAGAGCGTCAATGAATATTAAACCCATACGCAATGACGACGATTTGCGCGCCACCTTCAAACGGCTTGAGCGCGTTTACCAAGCGCGGGAGGGCACACCGCAGGCGGACGAGCGGGAAGTTCTGGTGACGCTCATCGAGGTTTACGAGCACAAGTATTTTCCGGTTAGCGCGGCGGATCCGGTCGAAGCGATCAAATTCCGAATGGATCAGCAAGGGCTTACCCAAAAAGACTTGGAGCCGTTTATCGGATCGAGCGGGCGCGTTTCAGAGGTGTTAAACCGCAAGCGTCGATTGAGCCTGCAAATGGTGAAGCGCTTGCATGAGGGGTTAAACATCCCCTACGAGAGCTTGCTGTCTGCCGCATAAGCTGGCACTTTGAGGAGGGAGGAGGGAGGAGGGA
>Ga0209824_10001980_pt1 | contig 10904 bp, 12 predicted proteins | sample VDWuncwatermetaG_FD_184124 | JGI IMG/M metagenome (GOLD analysis project Ga0209824, IMG submission 184124) | Wastewater microbial communities from Netherlands to study Microbial Dark Matter (Phase II) - VDW unchlorinated drinking water (SPAdes)... ...
TGCAGCACTCTCGCTTCGCTCGTATTTGGCATTTGAACTTTGGAATTTGGACTTGCTCCCTACGCAAAGGTCAAACCTTTTGAGTCCACTGGTCAAACCAGTGGTTTACCTTGGGGGAAGATAATTAGAAATTGGGCCAATTGAAGGATGTTCGTGCTTCGGATTTATGATTAACATTTTATGAAAAACCAACGCCTTTCTCTTTTCATCATTTTTCTCATCTTTATCGGCTTCTTTTCCGGTGTAGGATTTTTGGTCGGCCATGAATATCAGATATCGCAGTCCGGCGCGCCCTTTGATTTGAACGCGCTCGACAATGTCTATCGGGCGGTAAAAGACAACTACCTTTTCGCAAGCGCCATTGAAAAGAAGAAGCTCGAATACGGAGCGATCAAGGGCTTCGTGGCCGCGCTTGGCGACCCTTACACGTACTTTATGGATCCGAAGGAAACCAAAGATTTTTTTGAAGTTCTCAACGGAAGCTTCGAGGGCATCGGCGCGGAAGTTGGCGCAAACGACAAGGGAGAAATTGTCATCGTTGCGCCTCTTGAGGGAGCACCGGCAAAAAAAGCGGGACTTCAGCCCGGAGATGTAATCACCCAAATTGATACCAAAACAACGGCAGGAATGACTCTTGACGCCGCAATCGCCGCCATCCGGGGGCCGAAAGGGACAACGCTTAGCTTAACAATTAAACGGGCTTCGATCCCTCTTCCTCTTGAAGTGGCGCTCGTACGCGATGTTATAACCATACCCACGGTAAGCTTCAAAACAGTCGCAAACAATCAGATCGCCTACGTTCAGATATTCAATTTCAACGAAGAACTTTCGAAACAATTTGACGACGCGGCGCAAAAAATCCTTGCCTCGGGAGTAAAGAAAATCATCATGGACCTTCGCGGCAACCCGGGCGGCCTCCTTGACCAAGCCGTGGAAGTGGGAGGATGGTTCATTGATAAGGACGGGCTCATCGCCTCCGAACGCTTCAGCTCCGGAAAAACTCGTGAATATAAAAGCAGGCGCGAAGCCCGCCTGAAAGGATTTCCGCTCGCCATCCTTATTGATAAGGGGTCTGCTTCCGCCTCTGAAATCCTTGCGGGCGCTTTGAAAATATCCGACAATGCAACGCTGGTCGGCGAAAAAAGCTTTGGGAAAGGTACGGTCCAGCTCTTAAACCAAGATTTTCCCGATCATTCATCACTTCGCGTTACCACCTCCCAGTGGCTCCTCCCATCGGGTAAATCCATCAACAAAGAAGGGCTCATGCCCGACATCCAAGTAGTACGGGACAAAACAAGCGGCGCGCAAGATCCCCAGCTTGAAAAAGCGATACAAATCCTTCTTGAGAAGAAGTAGCTCATTTGGGCAAAGACCTTGGGGCTTGAACATTTACCAAAAGTATGTTATAGATATTTCATGAAGTGAAAAGTTGATCAGGTAACTTGAAACTTTGACTTTTCACTTTGGACTTTTCACTTTCAACTTTAGTTCTATGTCCAGCATGGTAAAAATCATCCTCCTGAAGGACGTGTCGAGCGTGGGACAGCGAAATGACGTGAAATCCGTTCGTTTTGGTTTTGCGAAAAATTGGCTTATCCCGCAAAAATTTGCCGCGCTTGCGACGCCCCGAGCCCTTGTCGAGATTTCCCGAAAGCACGGCAATGCAACACAAGCGGGCAAACAAGGTGCGGAGCAATTCCAAGCCGTTTCAGAAGCACTCAAAGACCTCACCCTTGTCATGCGCCCGAAAAAAACCGCAAAGGGAACCCTCTATGCGGCCGTTGATAGCATAAAAATTTCCGAAGCCCTTAAAAAGAAAAAAATTATCGTTGATCCGAAAATGATACAAATAGACGAACCCATTAAAAAAGTGGGGGAGCATGAGGTTACCGTAGCTTTCTCTGATACGCTACAAAGCAAGCTGAAAATCACTATCCAGTGAAGAAAGCAGCGAGTTCAAAGTTCAAAATTAAAAGTGAAAAGTTAAGGGGTAAATTTTTTCAAAATTTACTCTTAAAAATATAGGAATCCTGAGCGGAGCGCAATTCCTTAGGGAATCCCGCTCGCGGGCCTGATACCGCAACTTTTAACTTTGGACTTTTAACTTTTAACTTAAAACGTGGCACATCGTGGAGGAAAAGCATCTACAAGTTTGGGGAGAGATTCCCAGCCAAAATATCTTGGCATCAAGTGTTCCCAAGGACAGCGAGTGAAGCCGGGAAGTATTATTCTGCGCCAGCGCGGAACCCGTTATGTTGCGGGCGCGAACGTGCGTCGCGGCAAAGATGATACTCTCTACGCCCTCAAGGAGGGGAGTGTTGTCTTTAAAACCGCAAAAAAAATCTGCTTTGACAAAACAAAGAGATTGGTGAAGATGGTGAGTGTGGTGCAGAGCGTTTAGTATTGAAAAATTCGAAATCCGAATATCGAAATCCGAGACAAGCACGAATGACCAAAATTCAAATGACAGAAACTGTTTTGAATTTTTGAACATTCGGATTTCGAATTTGTTTAGAATTTCGGGCTTCGGATTTCGAATTTAATAATCCTATCCTTTCAACTTCTTCACCCTCAACACCCTGCTCACTGACTTCACTGTTTGAGCTTCCTCAATGCGCTTTTGCACTGATTCGGGGAGCTCTTTTTTTATGCTCTTCACTTTTGACTTTGAAACTTCAAGAATATCTTCCCACTTCCCCAGGGGATCCAAGAGATCGCGCAAGGCCTTTGTGTCAAATTTATAGAGGGGGATCTTGGAGCGCGAGATACCTATATTGCCGTCAAAAATGCCTTCCAAGCCCTCTGCGTCCATGTAGCCATGAACCATTTCATTCAGCGCCGCAAGGCGTTTTTTGTTTTCTTGTTCACGATTTTTCAGATCCACATATTCGCGTATGGCCGCCTCCACCGCAATCGAATCTTGCAGCTTCGGTTTTTCCGTGCGAAACCTGTCCTTGAAATAAGGGCAAACGCGATTGTAGGGTTCAATTTGGCATAGGGATGAAGGCATGGGATCAAACGTGCCTTCCTTTGACGCCTTTTCAATGGCTCGTATGTGATCCAGCAGAACTTGCTTCGTTTCCCGAATTTCTTCCGAGCTTTTCTTGGTTGAAACTTTTTCGTGGTGCCGCAAAAAATAGAGAGAAACCACAACATTGCCTTCATACTCCTTCATCATTTCCGGCCAAAGCGCATCAAGCGCCATGTGATAAATGCCAAGCTGAAAATCAGTGGCAACCTGTTTTTCGGATTTCAGCTCTCGCCCTGTTTTATAGTCAATGATCTCAAGGGTACGCGGTGTCTTGTCAATTCGATCAATCTGACCGGCGATCACATGAACCTGCCCGGTTTGCGGATCTTCAAGCGGCACTTCAAAACGCTTTTCCAGCGAAAGAATATGCGGCTCGCTTGTGCCATGCTTCTCGTAGTATCCTTTGATAATGCGCATGCCTTCGGTAAAATGCACGCGCGCGTCAAGTTCCGAAGGAAAAAACGAAGCCGCGCGCCGCTCTTGCCAAAGCCGCTCATAAAACGCAAGCGCTTCCGAAAGAGTAGGGAAGAGGGGATGCTCCTTATACAGATACTCCATCACCGCATGCAGTATGCCCCCAAATACCGCACTCTTTCCCCGCGGAAGGCGATTATTATCAATAAACTGATACTTATAAAGGTAAGGACACCGCAAAAACCAATCAATTTGGGAGTAGGAGACTCGCATCTTATTTTGAGCTTAGCGAAAAAAGAACGAACGGAGTGAGAGATATTTTGAGCTTAGCGAAAAACAAGCTTAGCTTAAAAGACGTTAATGAGGGAACCCGTATTTACGTATTCTTAGACCCCGCCGTAGCCCAAAGGGCGAAGGGGGGTGATCTCATGTAACACAAGGAAAAATCTCCAATATGTTTCTTACTCTATCCCACATGGGGCGCGTTATATGTTACATGTGAATAAATACTATCACAGAGAAAAAAGCACGTCCACAGTTGCAAGATAAAATCTCTTATGAGATACTAAAATAGTTTTGAGTTTCAAGTTTTTAGTTTTCAGGTTCATTGCAAAACGTATTCTCTCTAAAAACTAGAAACTTAAAACTAAAAACTCTCTTATGCGCCCCTTAGCAGACATCCTCCGCCCGACGACATTCGACGATTTTGTCGGACAAGAACACCTCACCGCGCCTGACGCGCCGTTCAGGAAGCTGGTTGAAACAGGCCATATCGGATCTGTTATTTTTTGGGGTCCGCCCGGGGTAGGGAAGACCACGCTCGCGCATATCGTTGCAGGTCGCATCAAGGCCCACGTTGAACTATTTTCAGGCGCGGTAAACGGCATCAAAGAAGTGCGCGTTGCTATTCAAGAGGCCAAAAAGCGATTACAGCAAGGCGAGCAGACCATTCTCTTCATTGATGAAATCCACCGGTTTAATAAGGCGCAGCAAGATGCATTTTTGCCGTACGTGGAAGACGGAACAATTATTCTTATCGGGGCGACGACGGAAAATCCTTCCTTTTATGTTATTGCCCCGCTCCTTTCGCGGTCGCATGTGTTTATATTATACGAGCTCAATGAATCAGCGCTTTTAGATATTGTGCGACGTTCAGAAACGCACCTTAACCGGTCGATAGACAAAGCCGTCAAGCAACGCCTTGTGGCGTTTGCCGACGGAGATGCCCGCCAGCTTCTTAATGCACTGGAATTTGCTGACAAGATCAAGGCGTTGACACCCAAAGCCATCGGCCCGGCATTGGAAAAGATTGCGCTTCGCTACGATAAAAAAGGCGAGGAACATTACAATCTTATCTCTGCATTTATTAAATCAATGCGCGATTCAAATCCTCATGCCGCTCTCTATTGGATGGCGCGAATGCTCGAAGCAGGGGAAGACCCACGCTTTCTTGCCAGACGCATGGTCATTTTCGCTTCGGAAGACATCGGAAATGCCAATCCCTGGGCCTTAATGGTGGCAACCGCCGTGGCGAATGCAGTGGAATACGTAGGCCTTCCCGAAGCCCAAATCAACCTTGCCCACGGCGTTACGTTCCTTGCCACCGCGCCCAAATCAAATGCTTCCTACGCCGCACTCCTGGAAGCCCTTGAGGATGCGCGCAAAGGCAGTTTTGGCGTACCGCTGCATTTGCGCAATGCGGCAACAAAACTTATGAAAGGATTGGGCTATGGAAAAGGATACCAATATGCCCACGACTACGACAACGCAAAGGTTTCTCAAACCCATTTTCCGAAGGAGATAGGTGAGAAGCATTACTATAAAGCAAAGGACATCGGATATGAAGGTAAGATTCAAAAAAAATGGAAAGAGGGAAGCGAGTAGGTAAGTCCTGCAATATCAATGAGATTAGTCGCACAACCATTATTTCGCGAACAATAATTATTCACTTACAGCCATTTCCATTCTTTAACTGAACTCTTATATTTTCTCATCTCCTCATGAATCGCACGAAGCCTCGTTAGATCTTCCGAGCGCCATGGCATTTTACTAAATCCTTTCTTTCCCGTTTTTGGGATATTAATTGCTGTCCGTTGATTTCTTTTAAAAATCTCTGCTGCTTCTTTCCATAGATCGAAATCAAATCGTTTTTTGCCGTATAGTGGATGTTTTAAGAAAAAGGGCACTATTTTTTCGTTCAAAGAATCTGTATCCGCCACTGAATATCTTGCCTCGCCACCTTTCTTGCTGATACTAATACGGCCGCAATCAAGGGTTGACTGTATCTTTTCCAAAAGCTCGCGGTCGTCGCCTCTCAAAACTATAGCGAACTCAATATCCCAATAAAAATATACAGGTTTATTTTTTCTATTCTGCTTTACGTCGCGTCGAAACTTTAATGCAAAGCATCCTTCTCCATCTACAAAGCCAGCTATGTAATCAGGGGGTAGATTTTGCATAGTGTCGCACAATTTAATACTATAGATAAAGGAGCGGGTTCACCGTACCCTCGGGGTTATACCCCGGGTATCCGGAAGGTACGAGAAAAAATTCCGTATAAACGCTGAAATGCAGGTGCGGACCGGTAACATTGCCTGATGAGCCGATATAACCAATGTCTTGTCCTACCGCCACTTCTTGTCCTACGGAAAGCGTTGAGGGCTGGGCCAAATGACCATAAAGAGTTACCACGTTATCGCTGTGGCGAATGGCAATCCAGTTTCCCCAACCTCCTTGGCACCCAAAACTTCGCAGGCGTCCATAGTTGGGACACGCGCTCGTGTTTCTTCCTATTACTTTTCCGGGTGCCGCCGCTTTCACAATGGTCCCTATACCTCCGCCGATATCAACACCGTTATGAAATCGGTACCCCGCAATTCCCGACCGTGCGAATGCGGTGCCTCCGTACCCTTGGGTAACCGGACCTGTCGCCGGCCAGGCAAAAACTTTCGTGCCGGCAGGAGGAATTTTCCCGGATTTGAGATAAAAACTGAAGTTGTGCAAGCGCTTCACTTCGGCTTCAATGTTCAAAATTTCCTTGATAATATCCTGCCTGGTTTTTTCGGTTTGTACAACTTGCGATTGATAATGCGCCTGTTCCTGTTGATTTTGGGCAAGCAGCGTCTTTTGGTATCCGCGCTGTTCATCAAGAATTCCCTGCTGAAGTTCTTTTTGCTTTTTCAATCCTTCCAGATCCGCCTTTTGATCTTCCTGATCTTGTTTTTTTTGGCTAAGCTCTTTGCCGAGCACCTGCATTTGGGAAAAAAGCGTATTAAAGGAGCTCTGAAAATTTGCCAGATACTGCTGTGCATCCCAAAAATCGGAAAAACTCTGCCCCGAGATAATGAGCTCCGCCGAAGAAACGCGCTCGGAGCGGTACAACTTGGAAAGTAATTTACTTGTTTGGTCCTTGGTCTGATCAATCTCCGCGAAAATTTTTTGGATCTCAAGCGCAAACTTCTCAATCTCCAATGTTGCCCGCTCAATGTTATTATCGGTTCTGGAAATCTGATTACTCAAGTTGCTTATTTGGTAGGAGAGATCATTAATATCACCCTTGATAGTCCGAACTTGACCCTGGGCTTTCTCAACGAGCTTTTGATAGGACTGCGATTGCTTCTGAAGCTCCGTATCCTTTTGATGCAACGCATTAAGCCGCGCCTCAAGTTCTTCAACCGTAGCGGAAAAAGCGACATGCAAGGGAAACGACAATAAAAATATACCAATGAGAATTTTTTGGACAACCATGAGGGGAAAGTGAATATTGAATAGGGAATACTGGATATTGAAAGAATCTGGAATGGTTCAACATTCGATATTCAATATTCGGTATTCAGCTTCTCAAGAGCGATCTGAATCCTCTTTAACGTATCTTCCTTCCCCTCCGCCGCCATCGACACGGCCACTCCTTCAAAAGGTCCGGGTGAAAATTCTTGCCCGTAGAGCGCCACGCGCAAGGGCCAAAGGTATAGGCCTTTATCCCCTTCTCCGGCAAACGCATTCAAAATCGCTTCTTTAATCGCTTCAAGAGACGCTTCTTCGGGAAGTGTTTTTATCACGGTTTCCATCTTTTTCAGGGCATCGAGGGTTTTTTCGCGATCCGCCTTTTTCCAAACGAGAAGCTCTGCGGGATAATCAAGGTGTTTGGGGGGATATGCAAGTATCGGATCAAATTTCTCTAACGATTCGAGCATGGTGGAGGCGGTCCCTCGCGAAAGAATGGCGATTTTTTTTATTGGTTCTCGATCAATGGCGGGATAACGCTCCTTGCCGATCTCACATACCGCTTCCGCATACGCATCAGGAGAAAGTTCTTTGATATAATGCTCGTTGATGAAGTTCAGGCGCTTGATATCAAAGATGGATCCTCCTTTTTTAATGCGCTCGAGCGAAAATTCTTTTACCAATTCTTCCAGCGTGAAAAACTCGCGCTCGCCTCCGGGGTTCCATCCTAAAAACGCCATGGCATTGACCATCGCCTGGGGAAGGTATCCTTTTTCTTTGTAATCCCTTATGGCGGTTGCCCCGTGCCGTTTGGAAAGCTTGCTGCGATCAGGCCCCAGTACCAAGGGGAGATGCGCATACGCGGGTGAAAAAAATCCAAGCGCCTCCTGCAAAAGAATTTGCTTGGGGGTGTTTGAAATATGGTCTTCTCCCCGGATAACGTGGGAGATTTCCATTTCATAATCGTCAATAACCACGGCAAGGTTATACAGCGGTGTCTCTTCGTTTTTCGCAAGCGAAAAGTCCCCTACTTCGTCCGTGTGAAAAGAAAGGTTCCCGCGAATCTTATCGTCAAAGCGCACTTCCCTGCCTCGCGGCGTCTTAAATCTGATAACCGCCTGTTTTGCTTCAGCTCCCGAAAGGCGCGGTTGAGGATCCGGACAAAAATGCACGCTTCCTTTGGTTTCCTCCTGCGGATGAGTACACCAGAACGCACTCCCCTTCTCCAAGAGAAGCTCGAGGTATTTTTGATGATGCTCAAGGCGTTCGCTTTGGCGGTAAAACTCATCCCATTTCAAGCCAAGCCACGTCAATCCTTCCGTAATGTCTTTTTCAAATTCGCTTCGCGATCGCTCTTTGTCGGTATCTTCAATGCGCACGATAAACGTACCCCTTTCGTGGCGGGCAAAAAGAAAATTAAAGAGAGCGACGCGAGCCGTTCCCATATGCAAATTACCGGTAGGAGAAGGAGCAATGCGAGTGCGAACCATAAGCACAGCTTCGTTAGCTTGTTAGCTTCGTTAGCTTGTTAGGATTTATACTCCGTAACATAACATCTTCCAGGAATTTGTCCGCTTTTGAGTAGTCGAGAGAGGCTGTTTTTGAGAGCCGTTTTGCTATCTCTAGCTGTGTCTCAAGTTCTGCGCCTGAAGCGTATGCCATTCTCAAAAACTGAAGAAAATCTTTTTTTGTTCCTCGAAATCTGCCCTCCGCAATACCCTGCCTTCGCAGCACCCTCGCTCCGCCCGTATTTGAAGGTATAGATACCGCGCTCCTCCTCATCTGTGAAGCCAACCCATATCGTTCTTCGGAAGGGAATTGTTCAGTGAGCAGATAAACTTCTACCACTAATTCCATGGCGCGTTGCCATACAGTCAATTCTTTATATGAATGGATCATTTTAAGCTAACGAAGCTAATGCAGCTAATGCAGCTAACAAGCTAAGATTCTCCCATCTCCACAAGCTCCTTGGCAATTGTGGCAGCCGCTTCCGGTTTCACGAATTCTTTCGCGGCTTTGGACATTTGGGCTCTTTTTTCCGGGCTGGCGAGCGTATTGGCTATTTCATTGAGCAAAATGTGAGGGGTGAGGTTTTCTTCTTCTATTACGGTCGCGCCGCCAAGGCGCGCATAGTAAAATGCGTTTGCCTGCTGATGCCCGGACGAGGACTCGGGCAAGGGTATGAGCAGAGAAGGTTTCTCTGCAAGAGCAATTTCGTGGATGCTTCCGGCGCCGGCGCGTGAGATGATAAAATCGGCGACTGCGAATGCGGCGGCTTCTTCGCGTTCGGTGAGAAAACCTTTCAAATGATACGAGGGCAGATGAGCGGCGTCAAGCTCGTACACTTCGTTGAGTTCTTTGGCAAAAAGATCCGTATTCTTTTCTCCGCACTGATGGATAATCTCGTAGCGGATAAGAAGTTCGTGGAGCGTTTCCGCAATAAGCGCGTTAATGCGGGTTGAACCCTGTGAACCGCCTAAAATCAAAACAACCGGCTTGCCTCCTTGCAGGTGGAAGATCGACTGCGCTTCTTCGCGCGTTCCTTTCGTAAGCGCAGTGCGCACCGGGTTTCCCACAAGCGCGGTTTTCTTCGCCGAAAATGAGGATAACGCTTCGGGAAACGCAACACCAACGCGCGTGGCAATCGTACCGAGTATCCTGTTTACCAAGCCCGGGCGTGAATCGCTTTCGTGCACAAAAAGCGGAACAAGATACACGCGGCCCACAAGCGCTATCGCAAAACTGCCGTAACTGCCTTTGGCAAAAATCACGTCGGGCATAATCCACCATAGCAAAAAAAACGCATACACGATGCCAAGCATCGTCTTCATAATATCCCAAGGCAAAAGCAGGGAAGCATAGCGGCGAATTTTGCCCGCCGAAATATGATACACCGCAATCCCCTCTTTTGCGAGTATACTCGTATCAAAATCACCCGAGCCCACAAACATGAGCTCAAGCGAAGCGCCTTCTTTTATGCTCATCTCCCGAAGCGCCCGCGCAACCGCAATAATAGGATAAATGTGTCCCCCGCTGCCTCCGCCGGTAAAAAGTATTCTCATAAAAAATAGTAAACCACTTCTCCCTCTTCTCCTCCCTGTATGGTAGCCGTTTGACGTAAGAGTGTCAAACAGAGGAAATAAATCCGAAGCACGAAACTCGAAATTCGAAACAAATCCACTTACGAGCGTAGCGAGTGTGCTGCGCAGGCAGAGTTTCGAATGTTCAAATGACAAAAACTATGCAACGTTACGCAGGATTGATCCGAAGATATTCATGAGTTCAGTCACTTCTTTAATAAGGTGCGCTCGCTTTTTATCGAGTTCGGGATTGTTTTCAATATCAAGCAATGTTAACCAGTATCTTGTTTCTTTCGCTTCCTTGCGAGAGATCTTTACTCTCATCATAAAATCCTTCTTGCTTAAGGACTCGTTTGCTTTTTACCCCGTTAGAAATCTTTTCAGGCGGTTGCGCATATATCGCTTTCCCATGCCGGATTTGAAATACTTTTCGCGAGCATAAGCATCTTCCTTGTTGTGACATGCTTCGTAGTAGATAAGATGTAATGGCCTCCTGTCTCTGGTAGCTGTAACCTTGCCGCTATTATGAAATTCAAGACGGCTTCTCAAATCTTGTGTGCATCCCGTATACCATTGTCCATCCTTTTCACTTTGTAAAACATAGGTGTAGTGCATGAATTTCTAACGGGGCGAGTAGTTTGCTCCAACGCTTATGC
>Ga0209824_10001981_pt1 | contig 10902 bp, 9 predicted proteins | sample VDWuncwatermetaG_FD_184124 | JGI IMG/M metagenome (GOLD analysis project Ga0209824, IMG submission 184124) | Wastewater microbial communities from Netherlands to study Microbial Dark Matter (Phase II) - VDW unchlorinated drinking water (SPAdes)... ...
CCTTAAGGGGGAGCATTTCCCGTGGGATGCAGCCACCTATCCCCATGAGAACAAGATAATCTCCCTTAAATATAAAATAGACAGATGATCAAGAGCGAGGATAATCTATGCCGCAAATAAAATCCAGATATCAAAAGGGTATTGAGGTGTACAAGCATCCAAAGACATCCGCGGTTCTTGGGATAGTAGTGAGGAATAGTTTCCGCGGACAAAAATATAATTTTATCACGCCTGATAATTATGCTCTTCAACTGGGGCTCAATTCTTATGCGGCGGGTGAGGAAATAATCCCCCATTTTCATGCGAGGCGGATAAGAAAAATTACATCCGCGCAGGAATGCATTATAATCAAAAAAGGCAGGGTGATTTTCTATATGTTTGATGCCAGCAAAAAATTAATTGCGCAAACCACGCTTAAGTCCGGAGACGTTGCCTTCTATGTATCCGGAGGCCATGGGTTTAAGGTGTGTAAAGATGCGCGATTCATTGAAGTTAAACAAGGCCCTTTTTTTGGCGAGAAAGATAAGATACGATTTGAATATCGTAAAACAAGTTGAGGTATTACTATGAAAAAAATTCCTGTATGCGAACCCTCGCTTCTAGGGAACGAGCTTGCCTATGTTATGGACGCGCTAAAGACAACATGGATTTCTTCAGCGGGGGCGTATCTTGACCGATTTGAGAAAGGCTTTGGGCGTTATCTCGGCAGAAAATATGCTGTGGCGACGAACAACGGCACCGCGGCCCTGCATATAGCGCTGGCGGCATGCGGAATAAGCAAGGGGGATGAAGTTATTGCCCCTGATTTTACTATGATTTCGCCGGTATTCGCGATTTGCTATTGTAACGCCTGCCCGGTATTTGTTGATGTTGACCCTCACACATGGACAATAGACCCGGATCAGATAGAAAAAAAGATAACCGGGAAGACAAAAGCAATACTCGCGGTGCATATTTACGGGCATCCGGCGGATATGAGGGCAATTTTGCGTATTGCCAGGAAACACAAGCTTCTTGTCATCGAAGACGCCGCAGAGGCCCACGGCGCTGCCTGTAACGGGAAGAAGTGCGGAACCCTCTCCGATATCGCCGCATTCAGTTTTTATGCCAACAAGATAATTACTACCGGAGAGGGGGGCATGGTTGTTACTGATGATGAGCGCCTTGCGAATAAGGCAAAGGGTTATAAAAATCTTTGTTTTCCGATGAAGGGAGCGCGGACATTTATCCATGAGTCAATAGGCTTCAATTACCGGATGACCAATATTCAGGCCGCTATCGGCCTCGCGCAGCTGGAAAAGATTGCGTATTATGCCGGTCGCCGCAGGAGGAACGCCAAAATATATACTTCCCTTCTCAAGGATGTTTCCGCGCTGCAGCTGCCGATAGAGAGGCCGTGGGCCCGTAATTGCTATTGGATGTACGCCGTTTTGCTAAAAACGGCATCAGGGGTATCGCGCGACAGTATTATGAATCATCTTGCCGGCAAAGGCATTGAAACGCGGCCCTTTTTTATCCCTATGCACCGACAGCCATCGCTTAAACGATATGGGGCCGATTGTTCGGGTAAATTTCCCGTATCGGATTATCTCGGAGAAAACGGTTTTTATCTGCCAAGCGGAAGCAATTTGAGCCGGCAGGATATCGAATTTGTGTGCGCCATGGTAAAAAAATACACATGAAACAATTTAAGATTTCAGTAATATTGCCTACTCTTAACGAGGCGCAGAATATCGTTGCGCTTATTGAGAGAATTTGGGCGGCGCTGCCGTATGTATACGAGATAATCGTTGTTGACGATAATTCCCCTGATGGCACCGCCGGTATTGTTCAGGAATTCGCGGTAAAATTTACCCGCTGCCCCGTTCGCGTCGAAAAACGCATGTCCGACCATGGGCTCACAAAGAGCATCTGGCACGGCATTATGCAGTCTCGGGGCGACGTTGTAGTGTGGATGGATTGCGATCTCTCTATGCCGCCCGAGGTGCTGCCGGAACTGATCCTGGGGTTAGGGCATGGCTATGATATTTCGGTCGGCTCGCGGTTTGTCAAGGGGGGCAGTTTCAAGCGGGGGACCATCCGAACTCAGGATTCCGCTGTTGCCGTAGCCTTAAGCCGTATGATGAATTACGCCATACAGTTTTTTCTCGATTATTCCTTTAAGGATTACACGAGCGGGTTTGTTGCGGCCCGGCGCCGTATTTTTGACGATATCTGCTTGAGGGGAGACTATGGGGAGTATTTTATAGATTTTATGTTCAGGGCTATTCGCCGCGGTTATAAAATTATTGAGATTCCCTACGTGTGCCTGCCTAGGCATAGCGGAGTTTCCAAGACCGGCAGCACCTTGCGGCAATTATGCAGCCGGGGTTGGGGATATATCCGCATAGCGGTTACAGTGCGCTGGAAGGTGTATTGTGAATCACGCAGCATGCCAAAAAAACGGGAGAATGGGGAAATAACAGAGCTATCTGATGGAGGCGATGTTGTGATCGCGCCGCTCTCGAACAAGCATCTGCCGTTTGTCGCCGGCCTTCATCATACGTTACTGCCGGATACCGTTAATTCCCGTTTAGGGACGCCCTTTTTGCATGATTTGTACGGCGGGGTCCTTGAGGACCCCCGATCGCGGTGCTGGGTAGCTTTAGCGGGAGACAATATCATTGGTTTTATATCGGCGACAACAGACGCAAGACGGACGAAGGGCCTTTTAGGGGCAAAGATGCTCAAAAGGGACAAAATAGTCGCATTGCTCCATATAGTTACCCATCCTTTGGATCTCCTCGCCTTTTTGAAGCAGCAGATATTTTTTAATTATTGCACCCGGCGCGCAGCGCAGTTTCCGACCATATTGACGCTTGCGGTGGCAATACCCTTTCAAGGGAAGCAGGTTGCTCAACGGCTTGTTGAGGCAGCGCACGATTTTTATAAAGCGCAGGGGGTGCGGCGTTATTTTGTTGATACATTCGAGGTTAATCAGAGGGCGATAGCTTTTTATCGAAAAGTCGGCTTTGAAAGGGTCGGTTCTTCTATGGGTAATGCCCTGTTAGCGCGCGCGACTTAAAAAAAATGGCACACAAAGACGGCATTCTTATAATCACTCCATTTTTCAGGCCTAATATAGGCGGGGTGGAAACGCATCTAAACGACCTTTGCGCGATTTTGACGGCAAGTGGTTATCACGTTTACGTGATAACATATCAGCCGATTACCACAAATGAAAAAGCGCCGAGCGTAGAGATTGACGGAAAGCTGGAGGTCCGGCGCATTCGATGGCCCGGCTTTAACCTCTTCCATGAATTGGAAAGATTTCCTTTTCTGGAGTTTTTATATATTACGCCAAGGCTTCTTATCGCTGTATTTCTGTTTTTAGCATTTAACAAAAAGCGTATCGGCGTTATTCACGCGCACGGATTCAATGCGGCGTTTATCGGAGGGATCATAAAGCCTTTTTTTAGGAAACGAGTTGTAGTCAGCACGCATGCTATATACAATCTGGGCAATAAGGGGATTTTTCAGAAGATTTTAAGGTGGACGCTGGGGAAGGCGGACAGCATTCTGTGCGTTTCGCGGCCATCGCTTAATGAATTGGCCGGGATAGGCGTTTCAAAAAATAAACTAAAGGTTTATACCTACTGGGTTGACCAGAAAGCGTTTAGGCCCCTTGACAGGGAATCGTCAAAGAAACAGCTGGGCTGGCCGGACAAATTTGTAGTTTTGTTCGTGGGAAGATTTATCGAAAAAAAAGGTATGAGGGTTCTGCTTGAGGCGGCCCAAAAGGCGGCCGCGGGTATATTTATAGCTTTTATCGGGGACGGGCCGCTTGCCCGGGAGATCGAGGCCGCCTCCAAAAAACGGCCAAACGTGATATTCATCGGTAAGGTTGAGAATGCCGGACTGCCGGTGTATTACAACGCGGCCGATATTCTGTGCGCGCCCTCTTTGTATGAAGAGGCCTTCGGCCGCGTAGTAGCGGAGGCCCTTTCGTGCGAGCTGCCCGTAGTGGTCTCAAAGAGGGGCGGCATGGCCGAAATTGTAGATGAGGCCATCGGCATCAAGGTTGAGCCGGTGACTCCCGAAGCGCTTGCCGATACCTTTAATCAGCTGTATCGCGACAAAGAGAGGCTTGGGATATTGCGGCAAAACAGCCGAAGATATGCCATGGATAAATTCGGAGAAAGGAACGCAGGGCTCATAATTGAATCATACAACAATTGAGCCCCTCATTGCCAATGTAGGCGATATGGCCCTAAAAAGGCGCCTAAAGACTATCATTGGCCGGCTTGACCTTTCTTCGCCCGGCGCTATTTTGGATTTAGGCTGCGGTGACGGCATGTATCTGATGGTAATAAGCCATCTGGGTAAGCGCGGCCTTGTGGGTTATGATATCGATTTTGGCAGTTTGCAATTGGCCAGGCGCGTAATTGCCCCTCTGTCAAAAACCCGCCTGATAAACGGCGCCGCGAACGTACTGCCGTATAAGGATATGAGTTTTGACGTAGTTTATGCCTCGGAAGTGCTGGAGCACCTCCGCGATGACAGGGGCGCGCTGTCCGAAATCAGAAGAGTGTTAAAACCTGACGGCAGATTATTGGTTACCGTTCCCAACGCGCGCTACCCATTTTTTTGGGACCCTGTCAATTGGCTGTTTGAACATATTTTCGGATTTCATATACGGTCCGGCTTTTTCGCGGGATTGTGGAATATGCATCTTCGTTTATACCGCCCGGAGGACCTCTCGTTGTTGATACAGCAGGCGGGATTCGAGATAAGAGATATTAGGGCCCTTACGCATTATTGTGTACCCTTTAGCCACTACATAATAAACGGCCTTAGACGGGTCCTTGATATGGGGATCCTGCCTAAAACAATACAGAGCGGCGGCAATAAATTTGCCGTTAAAGAATGCGGCAAAAAGGGTATTGTGCATAAGGTGTATGCCTTTTTGGATCGCCTGGACCGGGCCAATGATAATGTGCCGGCCGGCTGTTCATCGGTATCAATTTTTGTGGAGGCGGTAAAAAGATGAGCGGCGCGGTAACACAAAATAAAATCGATGTCCTGTTGATAAATCCCAAGTGCTGGACTGACCCCCCGCCGTCTTATTTACCGTATGGAATTTTGTGGATAGCGGGATTTTTACGCTCACACGGTATTTCTGTCAGCGTATTTGACCGAAATGTTGATACGCGCAGGACATCGGATGTTATTTTGGCCGCCCGGCCTTCTATAGTGGGTCTATCGGTTCTGACGGGGCCGGTTATCATGGATGCCATCCGCATCTCGAAAGACGTGCGCGCGCTTGCGCCCGGCGCGAAAGTGCTATGGGGCGGAATTCATACGACTATTTTCCCGGAATACGTGCTAAAAAACGATTACGTTGACTATGTGGTTGTAGGGGAGGGCGAGGCCCCCACACTCGAGATAGCCGAGGCAATATTGTCCGGCAAACGCGGGATCGAGGCCGTTAAAAATGCAGGGTACAAGGTTGGCGGGAAAATGGTAATGAATCCCCCGCGCGAATTTATCAAAAATCTGGATCTTCTCCCTGACCCCACATGGGACCTGGTTGATATTGAAAAATACGCGATGCAGAAATTTTATTCACGAAGGGTTATTACCTTGAATACCTCGCGGGGATGCCCGCACAGGTGCGCCTTCTGTTATAATCAGGCCGTTAACAAACGTATCTGGCGCGGTATAAGCGCCGAAAGGCTTTTTAAACAGGTTGTCTATCTGAGCCAACGGTATGGGGTGTCGGGCTTCCAGATGTACGACGATGAATTCGATGTGAACAGGGAGCGGGTAAAAATATTTTGCGAATTACTGATTAAAAACAAAGTGAAAATATCCTTTGCCCATTTTTCAAGGGTGAACATGGCAGACAGGAAAATATACGCCCTTGAGAAGGAAGCGGGTTTAAAACATATCGAATTCGGAGTTGAGAGCGGCAGCCAGCGTATACTGGATTTCATCAGGAAGGATCAAACGCTGGAGATGATACAGGGGGCATTCAGGATTTGCGGGGAGCTTAAGATTCCCGCAAGCGCTCTCTTTATGACCGGGCTCCCGACCGAAACCGAACAGGATTTAAACGATACCATAGGTTTTTTGAAGACGCTGAAGGCGCACCATACAATAAACACAATGTTCAGGCCGTTTCCCGGGACGGAACTGTTTGACTATTGCGTGAAGGAAGGGCTTTTTCGCCTCCCGGATGAACTGGAAAGGCAGGCGGAGGTTTTTGAATTTCGGGCCAGCACCACCAATGTCAGTAAGATCCCGGACAGGCGCCTTACGGAGGCGCACAGCTATTTTGTATTTAATAATATGAGGAACGAGCTGCTGGAATGCGTCAAGCATTTTAATTTCGCCCTAATATGGTTTTATTTTACGAAGAAGGTGAACTTAGGAAACCTCAGATACTTTTTCGCGGGCCTCAGAGAAACTGTCCGCGGCGCAGGGAAAAAATGCTGACAAAAGAAAAACCATCTGTAGTTTTTGTCCACTCTGAATGCGAGAATCTGGGGGTAGAGGCCCTCTCGAGTTTTCTTAAGTCCAACGGGTATAATTGTGACCTTGTATTTTCGCCGCGGGCCCTGGATTCGGTCTCTTTTCACTTAAAGCCACTTAAGGATTTTTTTAATGAGGACAAAGATACCGTGCGGCAGGTTATTTCCAAAAGGCCGGACTTGGTCGCATTCTCTGTTTTTACGGGGAGCTACCAATGGGCGCTTAATATCGCGAACATGATAAAACAGGAACTTGATGTCCCGGTAATATTCGGAGGCATCCATCCCACGTCCGTACCGGAGAGGGTGCTTAACAACAGCTGCGTGGATTTTGTGTGTATGGGTGAAGGGGAGCTGCCCCTGCTCAATATCATGGACAGGATAAAAGAGGGGCGCGAGATATCGGGGATCGAGAATATATGGCACAGGAAAGACGGCGCGGTAATAAAAAATCCTATCAGGCCCCTGATTTCCGACCTGGATTCGCTGGGATTTCCCGACAAGGACCTGTTTTATAAAAACTTCCCGAGATTTTTTCAGAGGGAAAGCTATATGACAATGAGCGGCAGGGGGTGCCCTTTTAAATGCACTTATTGCTGTAACGACGTTTATATACAGCTTTTTAAGGATAAGGGCCGTTTTGTGAGAAGGCGGTCCGTGGGGCATGTTATTGAAGAGCTGGACAGGGGGCTCGGGAAATACAATTTTAAAAGGGTGGATTTCCAGGATGATGTTTTCGCAACGGACCCGAACTGGCTCAGCGATTTCGCGGACTCGTATACAAGGCATATAAAAAGGCCATATACCTGTTTTTTGCACCCCCAATTGGTTACCTATGAGATACTGAAGTATCTGAAAAAGAGCGGATGTTTTTGGCTTAAAATGGGGCTTCAATCCGCGTCCGAGAAAACGAGAAGAGAGGTCCTGCAGCGCTTTGAGAGCAATGAAAAAATAAAAGAGGTCGGTAAGTGGTGCCATGAATTAAGGCTGGATTTTACCATAGACCACATATTTAATCTTCCGCGCGAAGGGAAGGATGAACAAATTGAAGCGATAAAACTATATAACGAGCTCAGGCCATCGTCCATAAATACGTTCAGCCTGCTGTATTTCCCGAATACTAAAATTGTGGACATAGCGCGCCGCGAAGGCATCCTTAACGAAAACGATATCGAACGCATTAATGAAGGGAAATGGCAATTATCCAATATTTCCGGGTTTGCGGGCAGGGACCCCCTCTCCAAGGGGACGCGCAACGATGCCGCGATATTCTGGTTTTCTCTCATTGCGCTTCTGCCGTGGAAGCTCATAGACTATTTTATAAGGCGCCGGTTTATCGAAAAAAAATTCAGGGCCCCTTTATTTGTTCAGGTATTCTTAAAGGTGCTTTCTAAAATCAAGGCGCGGCAGGTCTACATTTATGTATATGTTGTGTCCTCGTCAATATACTTTACCCTGAAGCTGTTGAAGGGCCGTCTGTTAAAAAAGGTATCATGAAAAAAATAAGGCTGATATTCCTGATTTTTAAAAAGATTATTTACGCTATGGTTGTTAAAACCGCAAAATCGGTAGATTATCCTTTAAGGCCGCGCTACCTGAATTTTCCGGTCACCTATAAGTGCAATTCCAGATGCATCATGTGCGGTATCTGGAAGGGGAAAACAGGCGAAAAAGAGCTGGATATAGACGAGATAAAACAGTTCTTCCTGGCGAATAAAGGTTTTTTAAGCGGCCTGATCAGCATCGGCATAACGGGAGGAGAACCGTTTTTACGCAAGGATATAGTTGAAATAGTTAGGCTTGCGCATACCGTGTTCCCCCGCGCAGGAGTGGGGGTGCAGACAAACGGTTTGCTCACGGAGCTGATTTGCGAAAAGGTAAAAGAGATAAAAGGTTTTTACGATGATTTCGGCATGGCGGTTTCTCTGGACGGTATAGGCAGTATCCATGACGCGGTAAGGGGTATCGACGGCGCATTTGAGAAGACGACCAAAACGATCAGCGCCCTTAAGGCGATGGGGGTTAAAAAAATTACCTGCGGGATGACAATAACGGCTAAAAATTACAAGTATATAAAACAGGTGAAGGAAAAGGTAAACGAGATGGGCTGCGAGTTTTCCTGCTTTTTAACGGATGTAAGCGGGTTTTACGGAAATGAGGCGATGGATAAAGGGGTGTATGGCCTTTCAGAGGAGATGAAGCGAACGATCCTAAAGGACCTCGCCGAGTTCGGGTATCACTACTATATGGACAATCTGAGGCGGCAATTGGCGGGCGAAAATAAAAGGGGCTTACCGTGTTATTCCGGGTATACCTCTTTTGTTTTGGACGCCTATGGCTATGTTAAGCCTTGCATTCTGCTGGAAGACGCCTTTGGCACTATAAGGAGCGGGATGAGCCTGAAAGACATATTATACTCCAAAAGATCCCGCGCCATCAGAAAGAAGATCTCAAAATGCAGCTGCTGGAATCAATGCGAAGTATCTACGTCGGCAGAAGTGGAGGTCTTTGATTTTCTTAGGTGGTTTTTAAAGAGCAGGGATAAAAGAGCGATAGTGAGGCATATTGCAGGAACGAGGTTTATCGATGCCTGATACAGCCAAGCCGCGCCGCTATCATATAATCGCTAACGCGGCCTTGGGGCCGTATATAAGCGGAGGGGACAGGCATTTTATCGAGCTGGCGAAATACCTTCTGGCGCGTCAAAATACGGTGTTGATATATGTCTGGGAGGAAGGCAGGACGATGTGCCTTCGGGAAGGATTACCCGCGGCTTCAATTGTGGTATGGCCGGTAGGCATATGGTCAAAATCGGGGTTTCTTATTACCTATCTTGCGAGGATCATAAACGGGGCGCTGCAGGCGCCTTCGGGCCCCGCCGCTGCAGGAGAAAAAAATATTGTGATATCCGCTTCTGATTTCTGGCAGGATGTGCTGCCGGCCTTTATCTGGAAGATGCGTAAACGGGACCAGATCGCGTGGGTAGCGTACCTTCATTTATTGGCGCCCGATCCGCGAGTATGGTTTTCGGCGCAAAATATATTTTTTAAGATTTCGCAGTTGGTCTCCGTTTTTTTGATGAGGCGCTCGGACAGGGTCTTTGTGGTGAATAACGATATTAAAAAATATGTGGCGCGGAGGGGGCTTGCGCGGGACAAGGTAATTGTGGTGGACAACGGCATACATCTGCGTGAAATCAGGGAGATCGCGCCGTTATACCACGTGAAAAAATATGACGCGATTTTCAGCGGGCGGTTCCATCCGCAGAAAGGGATATTTGATCTCCTTCGGATCTGGAAAATGGTCGTGAAGCGCAACAAAGACGCAAAGCTTGGATTGATCGGAAGCGGCAGCAAGGCGTACAGATCCAAGGTTATCAGGGCCGTTAAGGACGCGCGGCTGGAGGCCCATGTTGAGTTGCTGGGATTTAAGGGCCGCGCGGAGCAGATCGCCCTTATGAAGACAAGCAGGATGTTTGTATTCCCAAGCACCCATGAAAGCTGGGGTATTGTGGTCGCGGAGGCCATGGCCTCCGGCGTGCCGGTTGTAGCGTATAATCTTGGGTTTTTGAAAGATATCTTCCGTGATGGAATTTATTTGGTTCCTCTCAAGGATAGCGACGGGTTTGCGGATACCATTGTGAATATCCTGTCCCATCCGGACGAGGCGGAGATAACGGCGCAAAAGGCCCTGCGCATTGTGGAACAATACGACTGGGAAAAAGTTTTATCAAGAACCGTTTCGCATATGGAGGGCGTTATCAGGTGAAGGCGCTGTTTATTTTGCCGCTTACTGACCCCATATTTCCTTTTCAGATCGCCTCATTGTCGAGTTTTTTGAAAAAGGAGGGGCACCTTGTTGATTATCTGCAGTTGATGATACGGGGAGATTTGACCGATGCGCAAAAGGCGGAGGCCAGAGATAAGGCGCGTGAATTCAAGCCTGATATTATCGGGCTTTCCTGTTATGAGATGACGTTTGAATGGGTGAAGGATATTGCGGATGTTATTAAGGCAGGTTATAAAGACGGGCTTGTTATAGCGGGGGGCTATTATCCTACGCTGTCTCCGGAGGAGGTATTGAATCATCCCAGCATCGACATGGTGTGTATCGGAGAAGGGGAGGGCCCGTTAGCGGACCTGGGACGGGCCTTGCGGGAAAATAAGGCGGATCCCAATGAGAATATTGATAACATCTGGTTTAAGAAAGGCAATAGGATCATAAAAAATAAGGTCCGCCCCCTTGCGAAGAATCTGGATGCCCTGCCCTTTGTTGACCGCGCGTTTTTTGATTATCAGCGCTATATAAACAATTTCGCAAAGACATCCGGAAATAGGATTCTGGAGATCATGGGCAGCAGAGGGTGCCCTTTTAACTGCACATATTGCAG
>Ga0209824_10001982_pt1 | contig 10902 bp, 7 predicted proteins | sample VDWuncwatermetaG_FD_184124 | JGI IMG/M metagenome (GOLD analysis project Ga0209824, IMG submission 184124) | Wastewater microbial communities from Netherlands to study Microbial Dark Matter (Phase II) - VDW unchlorinated drinking water (SPAdes)... ...
TCGGGACATCATCCAAAAAGAAGCTAGAATATCCTTATGTTGCTTGCAGTGGCGGGTGCTAACTGCGAGCGGCCCGCCAAGACAACTTTTTATCGGCATGACCCGAGTAATAGCGAGTAAGCTGTGACCCGAGTGCCTTAAAAAGTTTGATCTGCGGAACAAATTAAATCGTTTTTTCATTATGTTTGCGTCAAGCTTGCCAAAGTATTATAGATGTTCCGATGGAAGATTTGTTAAAATAACAATATGAGCAAAATAAAAGTTACTTGTGGAATGACAATGTCTATTGATGGGTTTACTGCTGGCCTGAATCAGAGTTTCGAAAAACCATTTGGAGACAATTTCGATTCAAATTTACTGGATCGTTGGATGTTTGCTGAGCCGGAAAAACATAAACATAAAAAAGAAATAGACGCTATTCTTGATGCAGGTGCGTTCATTATGGGCAGCAATATGTTTGGACCTAAAGACAGGAGAGACAATCCGGAATGGAAAGGGTGGTGGGGTGGTAATCCGCCGTATCACGCTCCGGTTTTTGTTCTCTCTCATAAAGAGCGCCAACCAATAGAAATGGAAGGCGGAACGACATTTGTCTTTGTGACCGACGGCATTGAATCGGCACTTAGGAAGGCGAAAGAAGCAGCGGGAAATCGAAATGTAAAGATTATGGGAGGCGCGAATACCGTCAATCAATATTTGGCGGCTGGGCTTATTGATGAACTGTGGCTACATATATCACCCGTAACTATAGGCGCAGGCACTCGACTTTTTGAGGGAGTGGCTAATCTCAATCTCGAACCGATCGAAGTGGGGGGAACCAGCGTGGTTACGCATATTCGATACAACGTTTTAAAATAGCATTTTCCGCCAAATAAGAACTTGAAATCATCCTTCCGTTTGAAACCAAATGGGATCGAACCATAATTTAGGCAATTTCGAAAATGAACAGCGCAAAAAGTGAGGTTTTATAAGGTATCCAGGCAGGGCGACCCACACGGTTCGAATCGCTTAAACCCCGAGTGAAGGTTTTAGTATCGGGCCTATGCCGAGCCCTGTGTTGCGCCCTCGCCATGCATCACTTCTTTGAGAAGTGCACCACTATTGAGACTGTTGCTCAACCGTAACCACCCGAACCAAGCCAGGTGCTATTATTACACATGTGAACTACCAAACCTGCGCCACGGTTATTCTTGGATCTCTATTTTTACTCCTACCCTTATTCGCTTCCGCATCATCTGACACAAATCTTCACCTCGGCTCGCGCGGCAATTTAGTTATTTTGCTCCAGCAGTTCCTTATTTCGCAGGGACTGCTCTCATCGGACAACGCCAGCGGCTATTTTGGGAAGCTTACGCAGAATGCCGTTATCGCCTTCCAGCGCAGACAGGGGATTGTTCCGGCTTCAGGATTCGTTGGCCCCCTCACCCGTAATCGAGTCAATGCGGTGCAAGGAGCAGCACCCAATTCAACGCAATCATCGCGGTCGACAACCGGCAATACTGAAACCCAGGATGTGAAAAATTACTACGCGAACTTCTACGGTGCCCAGCAACAGGGAGTTCCGAACGCTGGATACGGGTTCACAGCGCCCTCATGTCCTTCAGGCCCGCTTTTCTCCGTTTCTCCCGTCTCCTTGGACAAAGTAGTGACCTTAACGCCTCTCGGAGCTTTTAGTCCGCCGGATCACGTTTTCCCGCCTCCCCACCAATATTTCTACGTTATGGGCCCGGGCAGCGGAGCGAACGTTAATGTCCCGGTATACGCTCCCGGGAATATGACGCTAACCGACATCGGTTTGCGGCATTACAACCAGTTAGGGAAAAAATCCAACTACATTGATTACACGCTTGTATTTGCCGTGTGCGACAACTTCAAGCTGTATTTCCACCATGTCACCACGTTAAATTACAAACCGATCCAAGATGCCGCTCAGAAGATCCTGCAGACCTGCACTTTCAGCAAACAAATGAACGAGGATTTTTGCAGCGGAAGTGCGAGCATCCCGGTATCCGCCGGAGAACAGATCGGCACAGTGGGAGATATCGACGCGGGAGTGTTCGGTCTTGATATGGGCGCTCGCGATTATCGCACAAAGGGAAAGAATTTTGCCAATCCGGGAAGGTTTTGTCCTGCGGGTCAGCCCAATGTCTATGATCGATGCTACACGGTGTGTGCGTTTGATTACTTTACCGCCGACATCCGACAAAAGGCCGTATTTTCTTCGCCCATGTCGCACGAAACCAACCTCTCATGCGGCAGTATTTATGCCGATGTAGCTGGAACTTCCCAGGGTTATTGGATGAAAGAGGGTTCCAACAATAAATTTGGGGAATCGGACGCGCTCTTTATCGGGTCGACCAATTTGAATCCGGGCATGAAAATATTCTCCATAGGAACCGCGATGAGCGCGGTCAACCCCGGAACATACAATTTCAATCCAGCACACGCGGGGCTTGTGAACAGAGACCCTTCGGAAGTCGTTGCTGACGGACAGATATATTGCTACGAGACAACGGGCGGCAGATCCGAGACCGACACATCGGGCGCCGCGTTTATCGTACAGTTATTAGATGCGACACATTTGAGCGTCGAGCAAGCAGTGTCAAGTTGCGGCTCAGGCCCCTGGCATTTCTCGCAACCCACGACATTCGTGAGGTAATTGACATTTCAATCACGCGAAGTTCGGAGCCTTTACAAGTTCTCACCAGTGACACGAGATTCGAGCTGAGCTAGGTGCTACTATTACGCATGTGAACTACCAGTCTCGCGTCGTGTTCTTTGTTGGTTCTCTTTTTTTACTTCTCCCTTCACTCGCTTTTGCATCGTTTGACACCAATCTTCATCTCGGTTCGCGCGGTAGCGCAGTAACATTCCTCCAACAATTCCTTATTTCACAAGGGTTGCTTTCATCTGAAAATGCGAGCGGGTATTTTGGGAAGCTAACGCAGAAAGCTCTCATCGCATTCCAACGGCAGCAAGGCATTACTCCTGCGTCGGGTTTTTTTGGCGCTCTTACCCGCAGTCTGGTGATCGCAATGCAAGGAATCGATCGGAAACAATTCTTTGACTCTTCACAGTCCTCGCCGTCAACAAGCAATAATGGCAATGGAAGTGGTCAAGCGCCTGCATGGAATGCGCCAACCGGCGGAGGGATTGGGGGAATCCTCTATGCCCAAAATTTGCCGTCCTGCCAGGGGACGGAACTTTTCAATTCACCGCTTGCGGTTGAAGGCACGTACGACAGCATTTCACCGCTGGGGAGAACAAGCGCGAATAGTGGCAATGTTGGCCATGTCGTTCCGGTAGATCACCTGTATGTTAATTTTAAGCGCACTACTCCCGGCGATTATTCATCGCCTAGTTTGCCAGCAACTATTTTAGCGCCCGGAGATATTGAGATTTTCGAAATTAGCACCCTTACCTACGAAAAGGATGGCAAAGATATCGGCAGCGATTACCACCTCTATTTCGCACCTTGCCGAGAGGTCACTGCGTACTTCGGGCACGCCACCGCGTTAAGCCCAAAAATCCAGACTGCTCTTGATCATGCCGATCAAAAAAGTTGCGGAGCCCCCTATAGTACCGGTTCTCCGCCCAATACCATAGAAAAACCCTGCAACTACAGCCTTCTCCTCAATCTGAAAAGTGGAGAAGAGATCGGCACCGCCGGCGGGCCGGGCGTCATGACCTATCTCGCCTCGTTTGACTTCGGAGTATACGATCAGCGCAGAGAGCCGCTGCCGTTTGTCGATCCGAAATACTGGACCCCGCTCAATCTGCATGCGGTGTGTGGTCTGTACTACTATCCTGACGGTCCGATAAAAACGAACCTGCTCAAAAAAATTGATAACACGAAGAAGGATGCGAATGGATTACCGGACTGCGGCACAAACATGTGGGACAAAGCGGGCACGCTTCAGGGCAACTGGGTATTGCCGGGTACGCCAACCGGCAGAGTGCCGGATATGCAAGGCTTTGTCGCCATGCATCTGAACACTGATCCAAGCCAGGGTTTGATTGATTGGGGAAGCGGTATTGCGCCTGCAGACCGAATTCAGTTTAGCTTTGCAAACAGCGGCGTCGTCAACCGTGATCCTGCCGATGTAAAAGCCGACGGGTCTATATATTGCTTCCAAGATATGAATCATGGCACTACGTATGCGCGGAGCGTTATATTGCAACTCGTTGACGACAACACGCTTAAAGCACAGTACGTCCGAGGTGCATGCCCATCCTCTCCCGCGTTTTCAAATCCTACAACGTATGTTCGGTGATCTCATTACGTTTGGAAAGTTTGAACCCGCCGAGATTCGAACTAAATCGAATATCAAAATTGCTATATTTTAAGCTATGGGCGCAGGTACGACCCGAGAGCTTTATTTCTAGCCATTATTACGCAGCGGTACTACGCGAAGCGCGTGCGGTGAATCCCAATCAACAAACCGTAGCTTCTGCACTCGAAGCCTTACTCGGTGCGTTGAACAATCCGTGATAGAGGTCCGAAAATGCTAGATGTAGTGCTTACAGCGGTTCCTTCGGGATATGTACGCCCCGAAGATGAATGCTCACGTCGAGCGGTCCAACCGCACCATCCAGGATGAGTTCATCGATTTTCACAATCCTCTGCTGCTCGACGATCTCGATCGGTTCAACCGTCTCCTCATGGACTGGCTCATCTTCTACAACACGAAGCGCGTACACCACGCGTTCAAGAATCTGTTGTCGCCAGTGCAATACCCGCTGCAGTACGAGAAATTATCAGCGGAGTGCAAAAGTACCTGCGGTCATACATCCCCTTGCGGGGGTGGTAGCGAGGAATATAATAAAAATGGTCGAGCGCGCAAAAATAATTGTCATATGCCATGGATCAAAATAACGAACCACCACGGATAACATTTGAGGGCGAAGAGTTTCAGCGCCCCTTGCAATCGTTTCAGCCGCCAACGCCAAAAATCGTGCAGTGGGTCATCAAGTATTCCGGCGGTTATATAAAGGATGAGAAGCAGGCGCAATATGCGTTGATAGGATTCGTAGCGGTGGCGCTTGTTGTTACGTTCTTTATGTTATTTTCCGGCGGAAGAAACTCGAAGCCGTCGGTGCCTTCAATCACTGGAGCTCCCGCAGAAAAAACATATCAAGGGCGATTGCCATAAATGCATGAAAATTAAAATCCATAAAAACCTTGTTTCGCGGGGTTTCACTCTCATCGAATTACTCGTCGTCATCGCCATAATTGGGATACTTTCCTCTATCGTACTTGCTTCCTTGAACACGGCACGTATCAAGGGTCGGGATGCCGCGCGCATCTCGAATGTAAAATCGCTTGAGACGGCCATGGAACTCTACTATAATGACAACAATGGCTATCCGACCTCCAACGGTACTAGTAATGGCGATGTGTTGCTCAGTGACGCAGCGCTCGTTGGCAAGCTTGTTCCGAAGTACATCGCGAGCATGCCAGCAATCCTTGTTGCCGATGGCGACCACTACTATGCCAACGGGGCGACGAGCGGCGTACAACCGAACGGCTACGACATGCTTATCTATGTCGAGGCGACCAATAGCTACTGTAGGGCTGGCACGTTGCCGGGTAATACCGGCGACTGGGGCATACCAACGGTATGCAACTTCTGATGCAAGATTGTGCCGATAAATATCGCCAACATATCGGCGCTTCTTGTTGTCGTCGGCCGTTGCTAGTATAGTTACGAGGGCTGAGAAATGAGAAAACAAAACGCGAATATGGGAGTCCCGCCGTTTTATAATTTTTCCTCAAAACGGCGGGGATTATCGTGCGCGCACTGGATGGGTGGGGCAAGCACATATCGAATCTGATTGCGCCCTAGCGCAAACCGCTATCGTATTGCGCCCGCGCGAGCCTGCGAGCGCGGCCGGGGCGAGAGTCAGCGGAATCGGGGCGTACGCTTCGGTTCCGAGTTGGCACGCGCTCCGCGCGTGCGAAGCGGGTTCGAGCGAAGTCTAATCTCACCGCCAAAAGGATTTTTTATCGGACGTAGGCGAAAGCCCAAGTTTGGCGTCTTTCTTCTGCTGTAGTGCCAACCCCGCTTACGGAGAATGCTTTTCCTATGACTGCCAAAACCGATACCGAGCCCTTAGCGTCGGCTTTTCCTCGATTATTCATGATGAAATATCTATGATGTACGGCGGCGTAGCATAGCACCCTATGAAAAAACACGTTGCAAAGAAACCTCGAGAGCAGGATTTTTATATCGTCGGGGTCGGAGGTTCGGCGGGCGCCTTCTCGTCATTCAAGGAGTTTTTAGAGAACCTACCTGATACCACCAGGGTGGCATTTGCCATCATTCAGCACCTTTCGCCAGAATCGAAGAGTCATTTAGGCGCGCTCCTTTCGAGTGCAACACGCCTCCCCTTCGCCGAGGTGGAAAATGGCGCTGTCATCAAACCTGGCCATATCTACATCATTCCGCCCAACAAAAGCATGGAAATTGAAGAAAATACGCTGAAGCTTCTGCCGCGCAAAGATATCAGCGGCGTCAATATTACAGTTGATACTTTTTTTCTCTCGCTTGCGAGGCACAAGAAATTCAATGCAATCGGTGTACTCTTGTCCGGTTCTGGATCAGACGGCACGCTCGGATTGAAAGCGATCAAAGAAGCCGGCGGCATCACCTTCGCCGAGGGCCAGACCGCACAATTCTCAAGCATGCCGACAAGCGCCGTTCATGCCGGCGTCGTAGACTACATTTTATCCCCCGCGATGATCGCGAAGAAGATCGCGAAGATTGAGCGCGATTCGAAAAAAGGATACTATGCATCAGATCAGCAGCAGCGCGCATTCGATTTCACATCGGCTGAAGAGGGGGATCTGGGGACGATTCTGGCGCTCGTGCATCGCACAAACAACGTCGATTTCACATACTACAAGCGGGGGACGATCCAGCGGCGTATCCTGCGGCGCATGCTCTTGAGTAACATTCAAAATTACCACCAGTACGCAGAGTATCTTCAAAAAAATCCCAGCGAAATAGATTCTCTCTACCAGGACATCCTTATCAAGGTCACCGACTTTTTCCGCGATCCTGAGCTGTTCGAATACCTTTCTCAAAAACTTCTGCCCACCTATCTCAAAGGTAAAAGCTCTGTGCGCATCTGGGTGCCGGGGTGTTCAACCGGAGAGGAGGTCTATTCGATGGCGATCACGGCAGCCGAAGTCATCGAAAAAAGCCAAAATCGGACCTCCATACAGATTTTCGGGACGGATCTAAGCGAGCAATCACTGCAGGTGGCGCGCCACGGGCTCTATCCGAAAACGATACAGGCGTCGGTGCCGCCGGCAATCCTAAACAAATATTTCATCGAACAGGGCGATCAGTATCAGCTCGACAAAAAGATACGGGGAATTTGTGTCTTTGCGAAGCACAATATGGTGGCGGACGTTCCTTTTTCGAGACTCGACATCATCAGCTGCAGGAATGTACTCATCTATCTCGATTCGTATTTGCAAAAGAAAGCATTCCCTATCTTCCACTATGCGCTTAACCCAGAGGGCATCCTCATTCTCGGCACCGCGGAAAGCGCCGCCAACTTTCAAGATCTTTTCAAACAGATCGACAAGAAACACAAAACCTATGGCAAGAAAGCTACGCTCCACCGCCCAGCGATTGCATTTCCAGGAACTCGTGCGCATGATACCGTGCCAGTTATGCAAGGACCTGTATCACGCGTGGTCCCGAAGAAGGAAGAGAATATTGAAAAAGAGGCAGATATTCTATTTATCAGAAACCATGCCTCTGCCGGAATCATCGTCAATGATGACCTCACGATCTTTGAATTTCGCGGCGACATCAGCCCGTATCTTGCGCCGGTTCAGGGGAGAGCGACGCTTAATTTGATACGGATGGCGCATAAGGGATTTCTGCCGAAGATATTGGAAATGCTTACGAAGGTCAAGGAGAAAGGTTCGAGTGTGAAAGACACATTCCACACTTTCAAGACGGACATCGAAATGCACCCGCTCGGCACCAGATCGGCACAAGAGAAATATTTTTTGATTCTGTTTCGCAGTCTCGAGCCGAAAGTGACTGCCAAAATGAAAAGAATGCCATTGAAGCGCATGTCGAAAAGCGAGGTAGCGGAAGCGGCCGCTCTTCAAAAAGAACTCTCCTCTACCATCGAACAGCTGCAGGCGGTCATCGAGGCGCGCGATGCGTCCAACGAAGAGCTGCGCTCCGCACACGAGGAGGTAATGTCGGCCAACGAGGAACTGCAGTCAACCAACGAGGAGCTTGAGACGACCAAGGAAGAGCTGCAATCCACCAATGAGGAGCTTATGACGCTCAATACCGAACTCGAGAATCGCAATACTGATCTGGAGCGCAGCGCCAGAGAACTCTATCGCAAAGATGAGTTCCTCTCATTCCTTGGCCATGAGCTGCGCAATCCGCTTTCGCCCATTGTGCATGCGCTCGAATTGGCAAAACTGCGCGGTATTCAAGACACGGAGCTGAAGGAATTATTCGAGATCATCGGGCGTCAGACGAAATTATTGGACGACATTATTAAGGATCTGCTCGACGCCGCGCGTGCAATCGGCGGTAAAATCGGTCTGCACAAAGAACTGACTGATTTCGATACCGTCGTCAATCATGCCATCGAAACCGTGGCGCCGCTCATCAATGAGAGCGGGCATACGCTCGAGGTGCATCATTTGCCTCGCCCGCTATCCATCGTGCTCGATCCGGGGCGCGTGGAGCAGATCATCATCAATCTCCTTAACAACGCCGCCAAATACACGAAGCCGGGCGGACGTATTATCGTGAGAGCGGCAGAACGTGGTGATCGCATATGGCTGAGCGTCAAAGATACGGGCATGGGCATTCCGCAAGAAGTTCTTCCGCACATCTTTACGCTCTTCTTCCAGGGCAATCAGTCCTTGAGTAATTTCAAAGGGGGCCTCGGCGTCGGCCTTATGCTCGCCGGCACGCTTGCGAAATTGCATGGAGGAACCCTCACGGCGAAAAGCGAAGGGAGCGGCAAAGGGAGTGAATTTATCCTCGAGCTTCCCATCCGAAAGGGTGTGCGAGCCGCTTCCGATGCAAAGGATGTCGATGTTAAAAATCTGAGACTTGCAAAGAAACGGATCCTCGTTGTCGATGACAATGTCGAGCTTGCCAATGTCTTCGGAAGACTGCTGCGGGAATTAGGCCAGGACGTGGCCGTGTCGCATTCGAGCACCGCCGCCATCCCGATGGCGCGTGACCATAAGCCCGAGATTATTTTTATCGACGTGGCGATGCCGCATATGAGCGGGTATGAGCTTATACGGATCCTGCGTGCCGAAGAAGGATTGGAGAAAACGCTGTTTATCGCCTTGAGCGGTTTCGGCAAAGAGTTCGATCGCCGATCGCTCGAAGCCGGATTCGACGAACACGTCATCAAGCCGGTTGCCCTCGCTGAACTTCGGCGCATTTTGTCGGTCTCATTGTGATCGAGGAGATCCACAGCGACCCCTCGGACGCGTGCCGCAGAACAGAATTCAAAAAAGCATTTTCAATGATCCCTTGCTGTCGAGGCCTCAGTGTACTGGCAGAAAAGTCGCCAGAAAACCCTTATGATGCTTGGAACCCTGGGTGCTAACTGCGGGGTGCCCGCAAAGCAGGAATATCCTCTGCAGATATCATACGCAACCCGAATGCACCGCACTGTCAGTCCAAAACGGGCGGCGTTTCCGCTTTTGTATCCGGCACGTTGAGCCAGAGCGCGGCTATCGCGCCGATGATGAGGAGCGCCATGCCGATCAGGAATATCGTGTGGTAGGCGTCCACCTGGGCTTTGAGCTCGATGAGACCGATGAAGGTCTGCACCAGCGCGGGCGCGTGCGTGTTGAGGATCGAATGCTGTGCGATGGAGAGGACATTGTTCTCGGTCGCGTTCTGCAGAATGGTCCCAAAAAGCGCGATGCCGAACGCGCCGGCCAGGTTGCGGCCGAGCGCGAGGATGGAGGAGGCGACGCCCATATCCTCGCTCGGCACGACCGCGGCGATCGCGCTGGTGCGCTGGGCCATCCCGAAGCCGAGGAAAAACGCCATCACGAAAAGCGGGAGAATGATGTCGAAGGCGCTCGCGCGCACGTCAATCAACTGTGCGAAGAGGTAGAGGCCGAAGGCCGCGCCGCCGGTCGAGAACGCGACGACCCACCGCGTGGGCACGCGGCCGGTCAGCATGCCGCCGAGGGGCGCGGAGATCATCAGAGCGCCGGCCATCGGGATGAATAGGTAGCCGCTCTCGGTCGCGCTGTAGCCGAGGAACGTCTGCGCGAAGATGGGTATCAAGAAGACGGAGCCCATGAGCCCCATGAAGACGATGAAATTGTTGGAGAGCGTATTGACGAAGACGCCGTTGCGGAAAAACCTGAAATCAATGATGGGTTCGGCGTGCCGCCGTTCGATAAAATAGAAGAGCGCGCTTGCAAGCGCAATCGCGAGGTAGCACAGCGCACTGCCCAAAGAGAGCCACCCCCAGTTCGTTCCCTTGTCGAGGACCAAGACGAGCGCCGAGAGCGCGGCGCCGAGCGTTATGGCGCCCCACCAGTCGAACGATTCCGCCTTGCGCCCGGTGGATTCGGGGACGAAGGCGAGCGCCATGAGGAGTCCGACGATGCCGATGGGGATGTTGATGAAAAAGATCGAGCGCCAGCCGAAGCTGTCGATGAGCGGGCCGCCGATGAGAGGCCCGACGACCGCCGAGGCGGCGAAGACCGACGACCAGATGCCGAGCGCCTGCGCGCGCTCGCGGCCGTCCTCGAAGGTGAACACGAGAATAGCCATCGCGGTCGGATAATCGGCCGACGAGGCGATCGCCTGGACGACGCGGAAGACGAGCATGCTCGATAGGTTCCACGCGAATCCCGCGAGCGCGCGC
>Ga0209824_10001986_pt1 | contig 10897 bp, 8 predicted proteins | sample VDWuncwatermetaG_FD_184124 | JGI IMG/M metagenome (GOLD analysis project Ga0209824, IMG submission 184124) | Wastewater microbial communities from Netherlands to study Microbial Dark Matter (Phase II) - VDW unchlorinated drinking water (SPAdes)... ...
CTGCACGCCACGTCGGTGTGCCAGTGAAACATAGCTTGGACGCGCTAACCGAATTCAAAAATGTAAAACGCCGCATGGAAGTGCGCGGGGTCGTTCGCGACATCACCGTGTATGACGATTTCGCGCATCACCCCACCGCTATCATCACCACGCTGCAAGGGCTGCGCGACAAGATTGGTGCGGCGCGCATTTTGGCGGTGCTAGAGCCGCGCTCTAACACCATGAAACTCGGCGTGATGAAAGATGCGCTACCACACAGTTTGCAAGCTGCTGACCTCGTGTTTTGCTACAGCGCGGGTTTGGGTTGGGATGCACAAATAGTGCTCGCGCCTTTGGGCAACAAACTAAATGTATCGGATGATTTGCCAGAATTAACCCGCATGATTGTCGATGCGGCGCGATCAGGCGACCACCTTTTAGTCATGAGCAACGGCGGTTTTGGCGGCATACATGAAAAAATATTACAACAATTAAAGATAGGTAAGGCGTAATGCAAAGCATAGGTGAGTGGTGGATGTGGGCAGGTTTTATCGTATTTGTGATCGCCATGTTGCTGTTAGATTTGCTGGTGCTGGGCGGGCGCACCGCGCACAAAGTGTCCCCCAAAGAGGCTCTAAGTTGGTCACTGGCGTGGGTTTCATTGGCTTTGCTTTTTTCGGGCTTGCTGTGGTGGTACTTAAACAGCACGGTGGGGCGCGTCATTGCTGACCAAAAAACATTGGAATTTTTAGCCGGATATTTGATTGAAAAATCGCTCTCCGTGGATAATGTTTTTGTGTTTTTAATGATCTTCGGATTCTTTGCTGTACCCGCAGAGTTGCAGCGGCGTGTGCTGATCTACGGCGTGGTTGGTGCCATCGTTTTGCGTGCGGTGATGATTTTGCTCGGCGTGTGGCTGGTCTCGCAAATCAGTTGGGTGCTGTATATTTTCGGCGCGTTTTTAGTCATCACCGGCATCAAGATGATTCTCTTTGCCGAGCATGAGCCTGATCTCAATAAAAACCCTTTGTTGAATTGGCTACGCAATCATTTGCGCGTCACCGAAACTTTTCAAGGCGAGAAATTTTTTGTCATGCGCGATGGCTTGCGTTACGTCACGCCGCTATTTTTAGTGTTGATATTAATCGAAATCAGCGACGTGATTTTTGCGGTAGACAGCATCCCCGCCATATTCGCCATCACCACCGATCCTTTCATCGTATTCACCTCTAACATTTTTGCGATTATGGGGCTGCGCGCTTTATATTTTTTGCTGGCGGATATGGCTGACCGATTTCACTTACTCAAATATGGCTTGGCGGTAGTGTTGCTGTTTGTCGGTGGGAAAATGCTGGCGGCTTACTGGTATCACATTCCGATTCAATGGTCGCTGGGCATTGTGGCGACCATTATTTTGGTATCGGTGGTGCTGAGTTTATTGCTGACAAAAAATAAACCAAACGCTGCGTAAGCGCGTCATTCATATCGCCTATTTGAGCCAGCCCTTGCGTTGAAATATCCAAAAGGGAAGCACTATTGATGTCGCCATGAGCGATAGTGAAAACGCATAGCCGTTGAGCCATTCTAGCTCCGGCATGTATTTAAAATTCATGCCGTAAATAGACGCGATTAAGGTAGGTGGCAGCAATGCCACCGAAGCCACCGAGAACATTCGCACGATTTTATTCTGCGTGACGTTGATAAAACCGACCGTGGTGTTCATCAAAAAGTTGATTTTGTCGAACAAAAACGCGGTGTGTCCATCCAGCGAATCAATGTCGCGCATAATCTGGCGCGCCTCTTCAAGCTGATTCGGCTTGAGCAATTTACCGCGCATTAAAAATGAAACCGCACGCCGGGTATCCATCAAATTACGGCGAATACGTCCGTTCAAATATTCGCTGTGCGCGATTTTTGCCAGCACCTCTGCTGCTTCCCGATCACCTAGCGATGCATTGAGAACTCTGCTGCCAACACTGCCCAGATCAAGGTACACATGCTCTAGCGTGTCGGCAGAAAACTCCACATCCGAGCCATATAAATCAATCAGCACATCCAGGCTATCTTCAATCGGCTCAGGATGCCCCAAGGTGCGCTGGCGAAACATTTGGAACAGCGGCAAATCTTCATCATGCACGCTGAACAAAACATTGCGCGCCAGCACGAAGGCGACAATCACACTAAGCGTGCCGACTTCTTTGCCGCGCAAAAAATCTGAGCGCACATGCAGCTCTTCGTTCTCTTCATAAAATCGCGCGCTCGCTTCGATATCGCGCAAATGTTCTGGGTGCGGCAGCGTGACCGAAAAAGTTTCCTTCACCCACGCGCGCTCGGTCTCGCTGGGGTCAACTACATCCACCCAGATAGGTTTGCGCAGGGCAATTTCATCCGGCTGAATGGCAACCAAGCGGCCTGATTCTAGGGTAAAAATATTCAGCATGTGGCGACTCCTGTAGCGAATGTTGGTTGAGCGAATTTTAACCCTAAGTGCTTAGCGATTGAAAAATTAAACGCTCACATTAAGCCCCCAAATTTAACTTCCAAATTAAACCCCCAAATTAAACTCAGATCATTCCACTAAAACTCGCCCTGCACACCAAAAGAAATCGGCAGCACAAAGGGCGTGATGGCTTCTTTGCTGGTGTAAGTCGGGTCATAGCTGTAGCCGATAACGTTGGTGCGTTGATAAATATTATTCAATTCAAAATAAGCGTTGAGCTTCCAAGTATCAAAGATAATATGGCGATCCACGCGCACATCCAAGCGATGAAATGGCGGCAGCTTGGCGGAATTTACACCGCCATAAACGGGGATGGGTCGGCCATCTGGGAAGTTGCCGCTGGTGCCGAATATGGGTGTGTATGGCGCGCCGGAATGGTAATTCCACTTCGCGCCGTATGACCAACTGCGCGATTCTTTGTAGTTCAAAATAAGCGTCGTGTTCACCGGTTGGTCATACTCAAAACGGAAGGTTTCGCCAGTCACATCATTACGTCGCTCAGAGCGGGCGAGCGATAAAGCCAGCCAGCCGGAAAGATTTTCCGCCGCATCATTTTTAATCAGCAACTCCGCACCATAAGCTTTGCCACTGCCCGCATTGATAAAATTTAACAGCGGATCATTGACGATAATGTTGCTTAATTTTTTGTAATAAGTTTCCGCCTTCCACGACCAATCATTCGCTCGCTTTTGTGCAATGCCGAGCACGCTGTGTTCGGCGCGCAAATGATCGAGCGTAGGGTTACCAAATTTTTTCGAGATTTGCTGACCACTGGGCAATTGATTGTGTCGCCCCCAACCCGCGCTGAGCAAGGTTTGTGGCGACCACTCCCATTCTGCGCCGAGGCGTGGCTCGGTGTAGTTGCGGTTGAGATAATCTTCGCGGCTGTGGCGCACGCCACCCACTAGCGTGACAGTGGGAATTATTTTTACGCGCTCTTGCGCGGAAAATTCCCAGTTGTTAGCATAAATTGTGTCGGTGAGTTGGTCGCGAGGCGCACTGGTTAAATCGCAATTAGGATTAAATTGCGTGCAAGTGGTTTTTTGAGTATCCACATTAATATCTGTTTTGGCATGGGTAAAAGCGCTGGCTAATGACAGCTCATGCGCTACGCCAAAATGATTTAAGGGCAGGCGAATTTTTTCTCGAAGCTGTTGCTCTTCTTGACGAATATTCACGCGGCCTGCACCCGCAAATTGGCCAGTGAACTCAAAATTACTGTGCTGCCAAGCTAATTTATTGTAAGCGTCGGCTGGGAGTTGGGCATCCCACACCACCGCCTGCATGGCATAGCGGTCGTTAAAAGTAAGATCGCCGCTGAGTATCGGTTGCTGCTTGGCAATGTCAGCATCGTCGCCAACATTCAGTTTTAAATTATCTGCCGCACCTTGCAAATGCAGCGTAACGCGATCGGTGGTGTTTAATTTCCATAAATATTTTCCCTGATAATCCCAGTAATTTGGAATTTGTAAGGTGACGCCATCTTGTTTAATTTGTTTAACAAATAAATCAAAATAGCTGCGTCGCGCGGCGAAATAATAAGATTGGTTTTCTGTGCGCGGCCCTTCCACTAAAAAATCTGAGCCGAGCAAATTCACATTCACCTTGCCGCCCAATCTGTCGTTGCGTGGGTCGCGCAGTGCCACGTCCAGCACCGCGCCCACCACGTCAGCATAGTGCGGGCTGAAGGCCGCGCTGTATAAATTAAAGTCTTGAATTAAGTCCGCGTTGAACACGCTGATATTATCAAAGTGAAATAATTTTCCGATGGGCAAGCCATCCACATAATAGGCATTTTCGTCAGGGCCTGCGCCGCGCACCGCAGGCTCGGCACTGCTGCCATTGGTAGAAAAAACGCCGGGCAAACTTTGTAAGCCGACCAAGGGATCTCCACCAGACCCCGCTATTTTTCTAACCTCGGCACCCGTAAGCACACTTTTGCTGATGCGATCTGGACTACGTTCGCCCTGCACCAGCACCTCTGGCAACACCGTGGCACTTAATACATAAAAAGTTATTGCGGCAGGCGGAGAGTCTGCCGTGATTTGAATATTGATCGCCTCAAACCCTTGTGCGACAAGGCTGGCAGCCTGCACGGTGTAATTGCCGGGGGCGGGCAAAGCTAAAGTGAAGCGACCCTTGGTGTCGCTCATCGTAGAGAGATCGGGATATTTATCCACGGATATGAACACGCCTTCCAGCGGTTTTTTTGTGCCCATTTCTAAAACCACTCCGCTGACTAAATAGTCCAGTGCGTGTACCGAAAAAGTGCAACAGAGGCAGCCGAAAATAAAAAATAAGCGCGCTATTTTTAGAGATAAATTTTTCATAAGTTCAATTCAAATTAAAGCGAAAAGGAATTTGAAAACGCGTGGCAACCGCTACACCATCAATCAAACCGGGGTTAAACGTGCTACGCGAAAGTGCGTCTTGCATGGCTTGGTCAAACGCTGCGCCGCCACTTTTGATAATGCGAATGGATAAAATTTTTCCTTGCGCGTCTAGGGTGACTTCGGCCATGACGGTGGCTTGTAGGCCTGCGCGTTTTTCAGCAACTGGGTAAATGGTTTCGACCTTGCGCGAAAAACTGGGCAGGCGCGTCAGCTTAAATAAAGGTTGAATGTTGGGTTCGCTGGCGGTGTTACTTGCCGCTTCATTCGCGACAGGGGTTGGGTTACTTGTGGTTTGCGTTTCTTCGCTGGGTGGCGGCGCGGGTTGTTGCGTGATGGGCGATTCGACGGGAGTGGGTGCGACCTCTGGCGGGCGGGTGACCACGGTGGGAGCGGGTTGATTAATTTGCGGCGGCGCGCGCATATCAAATGAAATGTCGATAATTTTTAGCGTCGCTTGGGAGACCGTGGCAGGGGCGTTCAGAAAAAATATGACGACAGCAAGATGGCTTAAAACCACTCCCACAAGTATCGGCCAATGTTGCCGCCAACTTTGTGCGGTGAGTGGGTGCTGCGGGGGATGTAAGGTTTGCATGGCGGCATTACCGTGCAACTTTACCAGACGATACCTCGGCAGCCGTGGTCACAAAAGACAATTTACTTACGCCCGCCCGTTGTGCAATCGCCATAATCTGCGCCACTCTGCCGTACGGCACGGCCTCATCGGCCTGCACACGCAGCGCAAAAAATGCGTCTTGCGCGACAGCAGCTTGCAGTTTTTGCGCCAGCGCGACATCGTCCAGCGCGAGGGTATCTAGGGTGATTTTTCCTTGCGCGGTAATAGCCAAGGTTTGTTGCACGCTTTGCATTTTGCTGGTGACAGCCACCGTTTTCGGCAGCCGTATTTCCAACGATTGCGACAGCAATGGTGCGGTGACGATGAACACTACCAGCAGCACCAACATCACATCCACCAGCGGCGTGACGTTAATCTCGCTCATCATTTCTTGGTTGGAATTATTTTGAAAGGTCATGGCGTGCTCACAATTTGTAATCGTGCTTAGCTGCTAGACGCATAAAATCGTGCGCGAAATTTTCCAGCTCGGCCACCGAAATGCGCATCCGACGCAAATAAAAGTTATACGCCAGCACCGCTGGCAAGGCCGTGGCAATGCCGATGGCGGTGGCGATCAAGGCTTCGCCTATCGGCCCGGCCACCACTTCCAAGCTGGCCGAGCCGGTTTGGCTAATGCCTTGCAAGGCATGCATGATGCCCCACACCGTGCCAAACAATCCCACAAACGGCGCGGTCGAACCGATGCTGGCCAACACTGCCATGCCGCTTTCTAGTTGCCGCTGCATGTTTTGCACAGCTTGGCGCAAACCACGCTCCAGCGCGTCTTGCGGCGAACCGAGATGTTTCATTTGGCTGTTGTGATGTTGCGCTTCGCGCAATTCGGTAAACCCCGCTTTGGCTAAATAAGCGTGCTGACCGAGCATGGTGTCACTGATATTTTTTGCTTCGTGCCACTCGCTCGCCGCCCAAAATGCTTGTTGAAAATTTTCGTTGAATTTGTTGTCCTGCCAGTATTGGCGGAGTTTGGTGAGGATGATAAACCAAGTAAAAATAGAAAATAGAAGCAATAAAATAAGTGTGGCACTGACTGCAGGGGAAGAAGACATCTGGGCAATGTTCATAGGCTTTCCATTTTGTTCCTATGTTGATTTAAAGGAAGCGAGATTTAATTGCGGCGGGCGGATTGTACAGCGGGCACTTTAGGCTTAGCAATTTCCTGCCTTCATATCAAAAATGAAGCGGGGATTGGCAATGGCGGGGGGGCGAAAACAGCCCTTGCGCCAAGCGTGCGGGCGGGTTAGGCTTAATCCATCCTTCATTTATTACTACCCCTTTTAACATGTAAATCTATCCCACTTATTAACTTGTGCCCCCTTTGAAAATTTTTGGCTACATCAAGCTTTCTTATGCTGCGCTATTACTCGCTGCGTTGTCGCTGCTGGGCGGGGTGACCTATACGGTGCAGAAACAAACCAAGGAAATGCATGCAACCTCGGTTGCGGTGGAACGGACGCAAAGCATACAAGAAAGTCTGAATAAGCTTTCGCTGTTGATAAGTGATCTCGAACGAGATGAGCATAGTTTCATAATCAGTGGTGATCAGGCATTAATCAAAATAGTCGAAGTTGAGCAAGATGTGCTCAATATAAATGAGCAACTTAATTTTCTGCAGCAGAAAATTTTAGATCCTGAGCAACGAGAAAATCTGGCAAAACTGCAACCGCATATTGCCGAATTTATTGCTTTAGTTCAGCACAATATGGCGGTGCGCCAGAGCCGTGGTTTTGCCGCAGCACGCAAAGCGGTTACTCAGCCGAGTAATGAAAAAACGCGGTTTCAAATCGAGCTGCAAATCGAGCGCATGCATAACCGCCAGTCACGGCTGTTTAAACAAAGCGTAGTTACCTCAGACCAGTCATTAACGCAGATGCTCATTATGGAATCACTAGGCGCGATCATCAGCCTAGTGTTGTTCTTAATCGTATTTTTGTTGGTCTTAAACGAGAGTCGGCTACGTCAAAAAACCATCCTCGCGCTGCATGAAAAAGAGGCACATCTCTCCAGTTTCAAAGAAACGCTGGATCAAACGCAGGACTGCATTTTTATTTTCAATGCCGAAAATTTGCATTTTACTTATGCCAACCGTGGAGCGATGGAGCAAGTGGGCTATAGCCACGCCGAGCTGCTGCAGATGACCCCTGTCAGCATTAAACCGCATTTGACCGAAGCCGAGTTTCGCAAAATATTGCAGCCTATGTTGGATGGCAAGGTGGCAACCACCAGGTTTGAGGCCGTGTATCGCCATAAAGACGGGCGCGATATTCCGGTGGATATTTTTTTACAGCCTATCCGGGGAATACTTTCCGAGCAAATACAATTCATCAATATTGTGCGCGACATTACTCAGCAAAAGCTGGCCGAGCAAACCCTGCTTGCCGCCAAAGCGCAGGCCGAGCAAGCCAATGCGGCCAAGGATACTTTTCTCGCCACGATGAGCCATGAAATACGCACCCCCTTAAATGGTCTGTTGGGGATGTTGGAATTGCTCAGTTTGTCGCACTTAAACCGCGAACAAAATGAAACGCTGGAAGTGGCGCGTGATGCCGGACATGGCTTGGGGCGGATTATTAATGACATTCTTGACCATTCCAAATTAGAGGCGGGCAAGCTCGGTATCGTGACCGAGCCTGTGTCGCTGGCACAGCTATTGCCGCGCCTAAGCAATACTTTTTACGCGGTGAGCAGTGCTAAAAATATTCAGATTAGACAATTCGTCGATCCACGTATCAGCCCGCTGCTTGCAGCAGACCCCTTGCGCCTGCTGCAAGTGTTGGGTAATTTTGTGAGCAACGCGCTCAAATTTACCGACAACGGTTTTGTCGAAATACGCGCCGATCAGGTCGACCAAACTGCGACCACAGAGACGGTTTGTTTGTCGGTTAAAGATACTGGCATCGGCATGAGCGAAGAAGCGCAGCAGCGTTTATTTCAACCTTACGAACAAGCCAGCGCAGAGACCACTCGCCTGTATGGCGGCACGGGCCTAGGCTTGGCGATCAGCCTGCGCTTGGTGGGGCTAATGGGCGGGACACTGAAAACAGAAAGCGCGCCAGGCAAGGGTACGACAATGAGCGTCACCTTGACCCTGCCCATCTGCCCACAAAATGCGAACGCGCTGATGCCGGATTCGGAGAAATTGGTAGCAGGATTATTCGGCAGAAATCATTTTAGAAAAGCAAAGCGCAACGACGATGCGTCGAACAAAGCGATTAACACTGCGTTTTCAGATATGCCCACACTGGATGTGCCCACACTGGTGCAAACAGAAGACGCGCTCAATGCGCCGCTGGTGTTGGCGGTGGATGATAATCCTATCAACCGCTTGCTTATCGCGCGCCAGCTTGAGGTGTTGGGGCTGCGTGTACAAATTGCAGCGCATGGCCGCGAGGCACTGGAGCTATGGCGCAATGATGATTTCGCGCTGATTATCACCGATTGCAACATGCCGGAGATGGACGGTTACGCGCTGGCACGCGCTATTCGTGATGCCGAAGCACGCGCCGCTCAAAATAAATCTCAGCCCACTGTGCGTCGGCGCGTTCCCATTATTGCGTGGACGGCGAATGTGCTGCCCGATGCGGTCGCGCAGTGCCACGCAGCAGGCATGGATGATGTGCTGACCAAGCCATCCGAATTAACTAAACTTCAAGCAATCATCGAGCAATGGTTACCGCAGCAAGCCGAACCGGTTGCTGCCGCCACACACAAAATGACCGCGCCACAAGCTGATATGAGCCAGTCTCGTATTGAAGCAGCAGACCTGCTGAGTAACTTGGATGGGGTCACCCTCAATCGCGCATTACTGATTGAAGCGGTAGGCGGTAATGAAAAATTGGCTAACGAGCTGATGTTGAAATTTCGCGCCGCGCTGCCTGCATATTTAATCAAGATTGATACCGCGCTGAATGAAAATAACCTGCCCCTCATAAAAAGCAGCAGCCATCAGCTCCGTGGCACAGCTGCAATTGCAGGAGCAACGGCTTTGGCCGCAGTTTGTGCCAGCATCGAAACGGCAGCGGGGGCAGGTGACCTCGCGCCACTGAAACCATTGCAAGGCGTACTTAATGCGGAAGCTGCGCGGGTAAACGCTGCGTTAAATAATCTTTAAAAATCCAACTTCCGTCGCCATACTGTGTTGCTCGCAAAAAATCACTCCTAACATATCAAACATATGTGTCGTCGCAATTTTTTGTTCGCGCCTTGTCTGGCTTAGGAGGTTGAATTTTTAGAGACACCTGTTAAAAAACCCAACTTTTCGAGTATCCGCTTCGCGGATTGCCTGCTTACCCCGCTTCGTCGCCAAGCTGTGTTGCCCACCGAGCAGCACTACTTCGTGACCGCCGCATTCCCGCCATGTTTAAACGGCAGTGCCATCGGCCCGAAGCGCGTGTCCGCTTCCATCAAGCCAGACATCTGATAATCAATCTGATTGCCACGCAGCATATTCATCAAACTCATGCCCACCACGCTGGGCGAAAAAGACAGCGATACATCCATAGACTGAGATTCCCCAGCGGGCAAATTAATCATGTTAGCGAGCTTGCTGCCGCCCACTTCTTTGCCCGCCAACGCTAGGTTGATGCCCATCTTCGTTATATCCAGCGCAAACTGGTTGGTATTTTTTACCTTTAATTTAGCCGATGCGGTGATCTGATCAAACGAAAATTTATTCATCACCAATGACGTGAGCTCCACCTGCGGTACAGCAGGCACGGGCAATTCGCCATTCTTGGACAGTGGAATTTCCATGCGCCCGACCACTGGCACATTCACGCCAATTTTAAATTGCGCGGCGTAAGGGACGACAGCACCCGGCTTGACAGATTTCAGCGCGGTCAGCAGGGATCGAAAAGGGACGGTGGCAGGAATCTGAATCATTTTTTTACCCCGCGCAGGAATCGAACCAGTAGGCGTAACCTTGCCATCCATAAACGTGCTGCCACCGCTGGCTAAGGAGTACGTTAAATCTGTCAGCGGTAAATTTGTGGTGTAAGGATTGGCAACTTCTACATCAAACATTAGCTCAATGCTATCCAGCGATAACCCGCTGATGCGGGTATCCATCACCTGCGCGCTGGGCTTGGGTGCAGAGTCAACCAGCGTTTTACAGCCAGCGAGGAAGCAAGCGCAAATCAAGGCAAGGGCGGTGAAAAAATGATTGTGCGGGTTATTCATATCTCTCGATAATCAGTGGTATTTTTAGGAAGATAAGTTCGAATTAAAGGCCATGTTCATGGCAACGGCGCACAGAAAATCACCCCTACTTATTCCAACAAGCTCCGCAACATCCACGCCGTTTTCTCATGCACTTGCATCCGTTGCGTGAGCAGGTCTGCACTGGGCTCATCGCTGACTTTTTCCGTGGCAGGGAAGGCCGCACGTGCGGTGCGT
>Ga0209824_10001987_pt1 | contig 10896 bp, 2 predicted proteins | sample VDWuncwatermetaG_FD_184124 | JGI IMG/M metagenome (GOLD analysis project Ga0209824, IMG submission 184124) | Wastewater microbial communities from Netherlands to study Microbial Dark Matter (Phase II) - VDW unchlorinated drinking water (SPAdes)... ...
TCTTTATATTTCAGCTCAGATGGTTCTGGAAATTGTTCGACTGAACGCGCTAGGTAGCTATTAGCTCACAGCGATCAGTTTTCAGCTTCTCATTCGAGGCTGATCGCTGATGGCTGACTGCTGATAGCCGATTGCTTGCCATGCACGGGGAAGAGCTGGGACTTCTGCTGAAGCAGGAACAAGGACAATTCCTCGATTTCGTCAGCGCCTACGAATATAAAAAAGGGGGAACGCAGAAAAAACCATCCGAATATTTGGCGCGAGATATCGCTCGGCTGCTGGCTGGGATGGCCAACGCCGACGGCGGCACGGTACTGGTCGGCGTAGAGCCGGATAAGACCGTCACCGGCATCCCCTATCAGCCCGACGAGATCCAAGCCTTGATACAATCCCCCCAGGCCATGTTGAGCCCTCCACTGCACCCCTCCTGCCAAAAGATGCCTCTCGGCAACCTAGTGCTGCTAAAATTCGAAGTGGGTTCCAGCCTTGAGGTTCACCGCGTGGCCGGGGGACGGACCTTCTACCGAGTCGCGACCGAGAACCCTTCCCTGCCGCCGGAGCAGATTCAAAATCTCAAGGATAGCAAGAGATATTTTTTTTACGAGCGGCAACACGTTCTAGATGCCTCCTGGGAGGATTTGGATGACACCGCTATTGCGGCCTTTACGGAGAAGGTAGATGATCCGCGGGATCCAAAAGTGATTTTAGGCCAAGCGTATCACCTCGTCGATAGCTCAAGAGACAAAACCTCCCTCACCATGGCTGCCCTCCTGCTCTTCGCAAAGGATCCTTCGCGCTGGCATCCCCGCTGCGGCATCGACTTCGTCAAGTATGAGGGAACAGAACGACAGCACGGGAGCTCCTTAAACGTGGTCAAACGAATTCGCTTTGAAGCTCCCCTATGCCGTCTCATCGACGAGGCCGTGGGGCGAATCAGGGAGCAGGTCCGCGAAAGAACGATACTCCACGATCTCTTTTTTCGCGAGCGGTTGGAATATCCGACCTTCGCCTGGCAAGAAGCCCTGGTCAACGCGGTAGCCCATCGCGACTACAGCCTGACCGGGGCTCCAATTGAGATGTGGATGTTCGACGATCACATCGAGGTGCGCAGCCCCGGACTCCCGCCCTCGCCGGTCACAGTCGAACAGCTGCGCCAACAGAAACGGCTCCACTTCTCGCGCAACCCGTTGCTGGTGCGCGTGCTGGCAGACCTGGGTTATTTGCGCGAGATAGGGGAAGGCATCCCCAGAATATTTCAGGAGATGGATCACCATGGACTCAGGCCTCCGGAGTTCTCTACCGAGGGCTTTATCTTCACCGTCATGCTGCATAACACGCCTATCTATGACGAGGCGACCTTAAGATGGCTCAACCAGTTTGGCGCCTCCACGATCAACTTCCGCCAAAGAAGGCTCCTCGCCTATGCCTACTCGCACGGCAAATCGTTCTCCACCGCCGACTACCAACGCGTAGGAGAGGTGGATCGCGATACCGCCTACCGTGAGGTCCGCGCTATGGTCAAGCTCGGAATCGTCGCGCCTCTCAAGCCCAAGAGCAGGGCCTACCGGATCATCGAGCGGCTCTGAATCCTCTCACCCTTCCCCGCTCACCGGTCAAATACCTGCTGCAAGTTAGAGCCGTTTCTTCTATAATCTCATCAAAAGGGTTCCTACCTTGGATTCATCCGACGCAATCAGAAAGGCACGGGAGCAAGCAGTTATCGACGCCTACCGTCCGATCTGCCTGTGCAACAAAATCCGCAAAGGCGTCATCGTCAAGGCCATTCAGGCCGGCGCGAAAAGCTTCGAGATGGTGAGTCGGAGAACCGGCGCGGGCACCGGACCCTGCGGCGCAGCCAGATGCGGACCGATGATTCAGGGAATGCTCGGCGAGGAGGTCGAGACCTGCAGCGTCTGCGGCTGGTCGATTCTAAAAGGCCCTCCCCCGCTCGTCTGTCCCAGATGCGGCGCCAGCCATGATTTTTCTTGACATCGTATCAAATCGGTAATATGGTCTGCGCCCTCTAGGGATATTCGAAGCAGCATAGATTTCTCTTCTTGGTAAATCCCGGAAAGGCACTGTGTGGGGCTTTCGCCCAAAGGCTTCTTCGGCGGACTTACACTGCGGAGCTGGTCTCGACCAGCCCTCAACAAAGCCCGTACAATTTGGCTCGTGCTACTCTTTCTCTGCATCCTACCCTGCGCCGAGGCCGCCTCGATCTCGGGCGAAGTTAAGTTCACGGGCCCCCTCCCCAACCACCCCCAAATCCAGGTTACTAAGGATCAGGACTATTGCGGCCTAACACTGCCCAACGAAATCTATATCATCGGTTCGGGCCGAGGGCTCAAGAACGTTGTGGTCTACATTGACCACCCTCTGCACACCCCAACTCCGTCGCGCGAGGACAAGGAGAATCTGCTCGACAATCGGGCGTGCAGTCTTGTTCCCCGTGTCATGGCGATGCGATGGGGTGAGAGGCTGGTCGTAAGAAATAACGACCCAAAGCTGCATATCGTTCATTCCTACGCTGAGAAGCGCACGGTCTTTAACCTTTCCCTGCCTTTCCGCGGTCAGAGGATGGAAATCACGCAGAAGATCAAAAAGCCGGCGCTCCTCCAGATAAACTGTGACACCCATGGGTGGATGCGAGCCTACATCCATGTATTTGGTCATCCCTTTTTTGCAGTAACCGATGAGCGCGGCTCCTTTTCCATCCCGAATATCCCAGCCGGGAAGCACACCGTGAAAGCCTGGCATGAAGAGGCTGGTGTTCGAAGCGTAGAGGTAACTATGCCTGAAGAGGGAGAGGTCAGAGTCTATTTCGAGTTCGGTATAGGAGCTTCGCCATAGGGCCCAGGAAATCCATGCAGACACTGCGAAAGTTCTTTCGGCGACCCAAACTGCTCGTCCTTCCGCTTTTTATCCTGCTCGCCATTGTTTACTTCATGCTCTCCGGCTCATCCGAGTCTTCCGATCCCTCAGACATCGACGCTTTAGCTCCTGTAGAGGTTCTAGCTGATGGTTTCAGAGAGCCCACAGGAGTTATTGTCGATCCAAGCGGAGCCATCTTTGTCTCAGACCGTAGATCTGGAGATATCTTCAAGATAGTCGGAAGCGACATCCGTCTTTTAGTCCAAGATCTTCGCCGTCCTGTCGGCCTAGGCTTCGACGGTCAGCAAAGGCTTCTGATCGTAGAGGAGAGTAGAGGGAGGCTTCTTCGGTTAGAGACCGACAGCAGACTTACCGTACTTGCCCAGAGGATGAAGAGGCCTCGTTGGCTAACGGTAGCGGAGGATGGGACCGTTTATATCTCTGCCAACGGGCTTAGGAAGGATGGGGATGGAGACGATGATAATGAGGGTGAGGAAGAGGGGGAGGCGATATTACGGCTTAGTCCTTTAGGGGAGCTTAGGATATGGGTTGAAGGATTTAGAGGGCTACAGGGGTTAGTCGTTCATGAGAGAATAGTGTTTGCCGTGGCCAAGGAGATAAGATCAGAAGGAGAGGAAAGAGGAGGCCTCTTTCGGGTTCCCATATTAGCAGATGGCAGAGCTGGTCAGATTACCAGGCTTACTCAAAGTGAGACAAAGAAGCCCTTTGGTTTGGTCAGGGACAGACTGGGTGCCCTCTATGTCAGTGCAGAAGAGCTAAGGCTTCAAAGAAGGGCTGAGAACGCTATAGGGAAAGTAGCCTCAGACGGCACGGCTAGCCGTTTTGCCTCCAACCTAGAGGAGCCTCGTGGCCTGGCTTTGGATCGCTCTGGAAATCTCTATGCGGCTGATGACAGGGAAGATAGGAGAGGCCGTATCCTCCGTTTTCGTGCTCCTCCGCCACCGACGGTTGCTGTCCCTGCCTTTACTCGCCTAAGTCCTCTCACAGTCAATGGCACCACAGAGAGAAACTCCCGCATCGATGCCTTTCTCAATGGCTCTGCCTCTCCCATAACTACTCTGACTCAAGACGGAAGCTTCTCTCTAACCTTAAACTTAGCACTAAACACTCAAAACTCTTTAACTGTTTTTACGACTTCTCATAGTGGCCAGGGACTTACCAGCGCGCCGGCAGAGTTTACGATCATTCACGACAACATCGCCCCGCTGATTGCAAACCTGCAACCGGCCAACGGCTCTTTCTTAAATAACCCGCGCCCTCTTATCCGCGCCGACTTCAGTGACCACCTCTCCGGGATAGACCTAAGTAAGGTAGAGATCCGTCTTGACGGCTTTGCTGTTACCTCTCAGGCTCAAATTACCGCCAGCGGTTTTACTCTTAATCCTTTAAACCCTCTATCTGAAGGCGTTCATACTGTCTCTGTCTCTATTGCCGATCGAGCTGGCAACTCGGCCTCGGCTTCAACGACATTTACTATTGATGTCACAGCGCCGCTGATCACCAATCTCAGTCCAGTCCATGGTTCTATAGTTACTACAGCGCGGCCCTTAATTTCGGCTCAATTCAGCGACAACTTCGGCATCAACCTAGCCTCCGTGAGAATCCTCCTCGATGGAGCAGATGTTACCTCTCAGGCTCAAATTACCGCCAGCGGTTTTACTCTTAATCCCTTAAACCCTTTAACCCAAGGTCAGCATACCGTCACTGTTTCTGTTTCAGATCGTGCTGGCAACTCTGCTTCGGCTTCCTCCTCTTTTACAGTCTCGCTCGGCCCTCAACTTAACTCCATCGGCAACAAGATCGTAAATCTCGGTGAGACACTGACATTCACAGTCAGCGCCACGAATCCTGGCGGTGGAGGGGTAACTCTCTTTGTCTCACCTCTTCCCCTACCTAATCACGCAACCTTCAATGCCGCCACTGGTCTATTCACCTTTACTCCTGATACCACCCAAGTGGGGAGCTTCCAGCTTACCTTCACTGCTGTCAGCGGCGCCCAATCATCCTCCGAAACCATAACAATCACTGTCCCCTCTCCTCCTCCGGGCGGAGTGACCGGAGTCAGGGGCCGAGTCTACAACCTCAACAACACCCCGCTTGGCAATGTCAAAGTGACGCTAAAATCGAGCGGCCATACAGCCTTCTCCGGCTCTGACGGCTTTTTCATTCTGAGCGGTGTCCCTTCAGGACGGCAGGAACTCATCATCAATGGCAGAGAAGCCAATCTAGGCGTCTTCGCCATCCTGGCAGTGCCCGCGGATCTGATTGAAGGGGTGCTTAACAATCTTCGCAGTCCTATTACGCTTCCAGACGTAGATGTGGCGACCGAAGTCCCAGTAAGCCAGGTGTTCACCACGGTGGTGAGCAATCCGCATGTCCCCGGAGTTGTGCTGACGATCCCAGGCGGCACGGCCAAAAACTCAGACGGCACTCCTTTTACCGGCAAGCTCTCAATCAACCCCGTGCCCGACTATGGCAGGCCAGAGTCCAGGCCAGAGGAGCTAAGGCCCGGCATGGCGATTACCATTCAGCCTGCGGGCGTACGGTTTAATCCGCCTGCGCGACTTACCTTCCCCAATGCCGATGGCATGCCGCCGGGTAAAGAGCTTAATCTTTGGTCTCTAAGCCCGGATACGGGGACCTTCAACTTAGTCGGCAAGGGAGTAGTCACTCAGGATCGCCTAAGCATCATCACCGTTGAGGGAGGAGTTTCTGCCAGCGCCTGGCATTTCTTTTTGGCTTCCAGTCCCACTCCAGCTTCTGCTGCCTCGGGAAACCGCTACTGTGCGAGCGGCAATTGCCCCGTCAGCTCCGAAGCCAACCTCGAAGAAGGCAGTCTCTTTTTATCCCACGCCCTTCCCTCCTACCGCTCCTTAGGTCAGAGCCGAAGCCTCTCTTTAACCTACAGCTCTTTGACTGCCGATGCGCGGCCGATCATCTCACTTGATACCACGTTGAGTGTCCGTGCCGCAGTGCCCAATACCTTCTCGACGAAACTCGAAGTGGGCGGAGTCCAGCAGGGCGGAGAGATCTTCACTGATACGAGAAGCCTGCCTGAAGATCGGGACTCCACCTCCCGGCTCTCTGTCCAATTCGATGCCTCCAATCTCTCCACAGGCCGCTATCCATACAAGGCTACGATCTTCAGCAACTACTTAAACTCTTCTATCGGCGGGATCACCAACGGCAATGTGATCGTTCTTAACCGAAAGAAAAGCCCCTTCGGCTCCGGCTGGGCGATCACTGGTCTTCAGCAACTTTTTCCCCAAAGCGCTGGAGCGCTTTTAACGACGGGAGACGGCATAGCCCTCTTCTTCTCAGGTGGTCCAGATACCTTTACTTCACCACCGGGAGACTTCTCCATTTTAAGACGTAATGTTGATAACACCTTCACCCGCACCCTCAAAGACGGCACCAGGATTAACTTCAACTCCCAGGGACTTCAAACCTCTGTCATTGACAGAAACAACAACACAACGAGCTATGCCTACGACGCTCAGGGGCGGCTTCTCACCATTACCGATCCTGCGGGCTTGGTGACTACGTTTACCTACGCTGGCGAAAAGCTCCAGAAGATCACCGATCCTTCAGGGAGAGAGACTCTTTTCCAGTACGATGCCCAGGGGAATCTCACCCGCATCACCCATCCGGATAACACTTTTGTGAGCTACGCCTATGACACCATGGGTCACATCACCACGTTCACTGACGAGCGCGGCAATGCCACCCTCTACGCCTATGACTTTGCGGGAAGATTCTCCCAGTCCACCCGCCCCACGGGAGAAACCCGCTCTTTAGTATCGAGCAAGCTTCGGGGGCTCGCCAATGTCGCAGCCGGTCAAGGCACGCCGATCAACCCGGCGCCGGTAGTGAGAACCGAGGCCGCCACCTCCTCCTTAACTGACGGCAGAAATAATAGGACCGCATTCACACTCGACTCTCTGGCTCAGATCGCTTCCCAGACTGATGCATTAGGCAATACGACCCTGATTCAGCGCGACTCTAACGCCAACCCCACAAAGATCACTCGGCCCAACGGGGCGGTGGTCGCGATGGCCTATGACTCGCGCGGCAACCTCCTTAATTCCACCGATCCGGTAAACGGCACCACCACCTTCACTTATGATCCCAACTTCAACCAGGTCAAGTCAATTAAATATCCCAAGAACCAAACCACCACCATCAACTACGACCTTAAAGGCAACCCGATTGAGATCATTGATGCCTTGGGCAATCGGACCCAAATGACCTATGACACGAAGGGACTTCTTACGTCAGTGACCTCGGCAGTCGGCACGCCTCAACAGAACACCACCTCATTCACTTACAACACAAGAGGTAATCTCCTGACGACTACTGACCCAAGAGGCAATGTCACCACGTTGGCCTACGACAGCGCCGGTAATGTGATTCGTTCTACGGATGCAGAGGGTAGAGTCACTGAGTTTACCTACGATGCCTTAAACCGGCTTATCTCAGTCCTTGACCCCAATATCAGGGTTACCCGCTACACCTACGATGCCAAAGGCAACCTCACTCAGGTTATCGATGCCAAGGCTCAGAGGACGACTTTCACTTACGATGCCTTAGATCGTCTCATCTCGGCCACTAATCCTTTCGGACTCGTCGAGACCTTTACCTACGATGCCAACGGCAATCTCGTCTCCACCACCAACCGAAACCTTCAGGCCATCACCTTCAACTATGACGCCCTGAATCGACTGATCCGCAAAACCCGTCCGCCAACATCCACGGAAATCGGGCTGCAGGCGACAAACTTTAGTTATGACTCCGTCGGCAATCTCACCGCTGTGGTTAATCCGGCCATCAGCGTTTTCAACCAGTACGATTTAGCGAACCGCCTCATCTCCACGTTCTCGACGACTGAAGCAGCATTGGCAAATACGGCTACAGTTATTAACCAAGACACTTTGATTGATGCCAATAACTTCCAGTTTGAGGGCAGAACTCTTCAAGTCAACGGCAGAACTCTCACCGTTGATGGCACCCATACCTTTGCCAATCTTATCCTAGTCAACGGCGCCGTGCTTACTCATGGCCCGACGACGGCAACAAAGGTGGAGAAGCTGGACATCAGGGTGACCGGCGCTCTCACGATCGATGCCACCAGCCGCATAGACGTAACCGGCCGCGGCTTTTTAGGCGGCATTAAGCCAGGCAACCCATCAGCCCTTGGGATGACGGTGGGCTTCGTGGCGGTCAATACCAACCGCAATGGGGGAAGCTATGGAGGGCTCGGTGGATTGGTGTCCGGCACTGTCAATTCAGTGTACGGGGATTTCAAAAATCCCAATGATGTAGGAAGCGGCGGAGGAGCGCACAACTTTGAGGGGGGCAGTGGAGGAGGTTTGATCAGAATAGTAGCGCAGACTCTTCAGTTAGACGGTGTGATCACGGCGAATGGAGAGACTGCGCCATCGATCAACAGTGGTGGTGGAGGAGGAGGGAGTGGTGGGGGGATAAGTATCGACGTGGGGACACTGAGAGGCACAGGGACCGTTAGCGCCAATGGAGGCAGTGGGGGAATCAACGGTGGAGGAGGAGCTGGAGGAGGAGGTGGCAGGGTAGCTGTCTATTATCAGAGCTTGGCGGGTTTTGACCCAAACACTCAGGTGACTGCCTTTGGAGGAGTTGGCACTAATACTCCAAATGGGGGAGCAGGTACTATATATCTGCAAGGGCTAGGGAGGGAAAACGGCGAACTCGTAATTGATAACAATAATAAGGCTGTCCCCTCTCTCAGCACACCCTTGACACCGGCGCCTTTGGGCAACTTATTCATACGTCGTGGGGCCCGGGTTCGCGTGGACAATCTCTCGTTTAATCTTACTGGTACTGTGGGAGTCTCTTCCAGCGGCGAGCTCGCTCTCGCTGCTCAACGGTTCAGTGCTTCAACACTTAATGTCACAACTGCCGGTCTTATTACTCATCTGTTCACCACTGCAACGACTTTCTTCAAAGTTGATCTCAATGTAGGCGCCCTTACGGTAGATGCCACGAGTAAAATCGATGTAACCGGCCGCGGTTTCTTGGGTGGCATTAAGCCTGGCAACCCTTCGGCCCTTGGGATGACGGTGGGATTTCAAGCAGTTAATACCAACCGCAATGGAGGGAGCTACGGAGGGCTCGGTGGATTGGTGTCCGGCACTGTCAATTCAGTGTACGGGGATTTCAAAAATCCCAATGATGTAGGAAGCGGCGGAGGAGCGCACAACTTTGAGGGAGGAAGTGGAGGAGGCTTAATCAGAATCGTAGCTCAGACTCTTCAGTTAGACGGTGTGATCACAGCCAACGGGGAGACTGCGCCATCGATTAACAGTGGCGGTGGAGGAGGAGGCAGTGGTGGAGGGGTAAGGATCGACGTGGGGACGCTCAGTGGGACGGGAACAATAAGTGCCAGTGGAGGTAACGGGGGAGCAAATGGTGGTGGAGGAGCTGGAGGTGGTGGTGGCAGAGTGGCCGTCTATTATCAGAGCCTAGTGGCGTTTGACCCTAATACTCAGGTGACTGCCTTTGGAGGAGTTGGAGGAGTCACTGGAATTCCGAACGGAGGTGCCGGGACTGTTTATCTCCAAGGGTCGGCAAGAGAAAACGGGGAGTTGATCGCCGATAACAATAACCTTGCATCAGTAACCCGCTCCACCCCTATTCCCTCTACGGCATCTGGCCTATCGACTCTGACCCATCTCCGTGTGCGCCGGGCAGCTAGGGTAAGAGTAGATGATCAAATAAACCTTACAGGTACTTTGGAGGTCTCTCTGGGCGGAGAATTTATCCCTGTAAACCGGGTGGTCGCCTCTACCATAAATGTCAATGCCACTGGCCTCATCACGCAACTTCCCACCACTAGCTCTGCCTTTTTCAAAGTTGATCTTAGCGCAAATACTCTTACTGTCGATGCCACCAGCAAGATAGACGTAACAGGTCGTGGCTTTTTAGGCGGTATTAAGCCTGGCAACCCTTCGGCCCTTGGGATGACGGTGGGATTTCAAGCAGTTAATACCAACCGCAATGGAGGGAGCTACGGAGGGCTCGGTGGATTGGTGGGGGGCACGGTAAACTCAGTATACGGAGATTTCAGAAATCCCAATGACGTAGGCAGTGGTGGAGGAGCGCACAACTTTGAGGGAGGAAGTGGAGGAGGCTTAATCAGAATCGTAGCTCAGACTCTTCAGTTAGACGGTGTGATCACAGCCAACGGGGAGACTGCGCCATCGATCAACAGTGGCGGCGGAGGAGGAGGCAGTGGAGGAGGAATAAGGATCGATGTGGGCACGCTTGCAGGTACAGGGACGATCAATGCCAATGGAGGGAATGGAGGAATCAATGGTGGAGGAGGAGCTGGGGGAGGCGGTGGTCGAGTGGCGGTTTATTACCAGACTTTGGTGGGTTTTGATCTAGGCAATAAGGTGACTACCTTTGGAGGGCTCGGAGGAGTTGCCGGGATTCCAAACGGTCAGAACGGCACGGTCTTTACGCAACAACAGATTGCCATGCGTGATATAATGCCGGATGAAATGCCGGTGATGACCACTCAGAGTGAGTTGCTACAGTTAGCTTCTCTGGCTGTGCCAGTGTTAGAATCAAAACCTGATGTTGGTCCGATTAGAATTCCCGATTTTAAGGAGTTGATCTCCAAGACGCAGGCGGAGATACCGCAGACAGAGCGTCCACAACGCAGGGTCTTTTCTCCTTCCGACCTACTGCCTATTGCCTCTCGCCTTTCGCCTTCTTACGAGAATCGTATTTCCGAACTATTGCCTTCCGACGTTGATCCCATCTACACCTACGATCTCAACGGCAGCCGCACTTCCATGATCGATCCGACTGGCATCACCAATTACACCTATGATGCATTAAATCGTCTCACTTCGATTACTAATAACCGTGGCTTCACCACCACCTTCACTTACGACGCCCTTGGACGTAGGACATCCATGACGCACGGCAATGCTGTGGTGACAAGCTACAGCTATGATGCCG
>Ga0209824_10001991_pt1 | contig 10891 bp, 10 predicted proteins | sample VDWuncwatermetaG_FD_184124 | JGI IMG/M metagenome (GOLD analysis project Ga0209824, IMG submission 184124) | Wastewater microbial communities from Netherlands to study Microbial Dark Matter (Phase II) - VDW unchlorinated drinking water (SPAdes)... ...
TGTGCTCCGCGAGGAGGTTTTTGGTCCGCATGTAGCAATCATTCCTGTGAAAGGTATTGACGAGGCAATAGAGGTGCATAATGATACAGACTACGGTCTTTCCTGCGCAGTGATAACTGAGGATTTCCGTAAGGCAAAGAGGATACGTGATGATTGTGAATATGGCCTTGGTTATGTAAACCTACCCACGATTGGAGCCGAGGTGCATTTACCCTTTGGAGGTGTTAAAAAGAGCGGAACAGGGTTGCCATCGGCCAGTACGCTGATTGACGTAGTAACGCACCGTACGGCATGGACGGTCAACCACGCAAGAGAGATCAAGATGGCTCAGGGACTGACTGTGAAACTGTGAATTTATAAAATCGTGCTTTTCGTACGTTGTAAAAATTGTCAATAACAGTTGTTTTATGCCCGTATACATTAACTACAGCTTTATAAAAAGAGTATCTCAGAAATGGCGATGGGGAGTGGTTGTTATCTATACTTTGACAATCTATATTTCTCTGCCTTTTGGGCCGACGTTTTGGAGGTTTGTATTACGTCAATGGGGCAATAGTATTAATTATCTCGGATGGTTTCTGGTGTTTGTATCAGGTGCCTATTTTCTAATTTATTTAATCTTTCGGAGAGAAGAAAAAAACCCTTCGGTTTATATTGCCTTCTTTTTCATATCCCTTGCTTGCCTTGCCATACTGAAATATATGTGTTGTACTGGAGCGGAAAGACTTCATTTGCTCATGTATGGTATATTGAGTTGTATCATTTTTTGGGCCCTTAAAAATGAGGTAAAAAAGACACGAGTATATCTTTACACAACCATTTTGGCGTTTTCGCTGGGTTTAACCGATGAGATTATACAGGGTTTTTTACCGATGCGGGTTTTTGACGTAAAGGATATCCTTATGAACTGGCTTTCCAGCGGGATGGGAGAGCTGTTTATTGCCTTCGTATTAGAACCTGATATAAATCCCATGTTCCCGAAGCGCCAATCCGCCAAGCAGTAAAGCGGTGTGTCTTGCACTCCATGTGGTTGTGTTATTGATAATGCTACATAGAATTCCTGAATACAACATCTATTGCCTGTTTAGGGTCGCCAACCTCAATTATTTTTACATTCGCAGGAACGTGAATACTGAATGAAGAGCCTTTGGGGATAACGATCTTGTCTATAAAGTGCAATTCCCTTAAGACTGTTTCTGTTTTGCCATCCAGGTAATCTACCCTAAGTATATTTCCTTGATTGTCCAATCCACCGGTTATGGCAATGTTTCCAGGGATGGGCGACCTGGTAAGTACAGCGTAATAACATAGGGCAGACGCTAGTCCTATATCGTTTAAGTTGCACCTTTGAATTATTTCGGTTATATCTTCTTCAACGCAATATTTTATCCAACTAGGCATAGGTGGAATTGCAACGTCAATGTGTTTGGAGTGGACGAATTGGTTTATAATCTTTGTGCTGTTTAAAGTAATTTCGCTAGGGAGGGCTATAGTATTGTTCAGGAGAGTGACTGCGTTTTCCAGAAGTAGACACTTTAGGCAAGTAGAAAAACTGATTTTAGCGCCGTAAGTGAGTAGTACCCTGACCTCTCCTATTTTAGCCTTGGGTTTATATGAAGGGTTGGCAAGCTTGTTATCAAGTAATATATCAAGAATGCTATCTTCCCAAATACCCCTTTCATGAAGAGGTAATTCGTTAATGTATCTTTTGACATGATCTTCAAGTTCGTTCCTCTTGCCGGGATTTAAATAACCGGGAATTTTATTCAGGGTATGCTGGATTGCGGTTAATACAGCCGATATGGTTGAATCCTCAAGATCGAAGTCATCCTTTTCCAGTTCTGTGCATACAAACGCATTGGGACAAATCTTGCAGTATTCGATCCCCTTATCACATTTATGAAGGATTTCGTCTATATATTTAACGTAGTTACCAATTTTCAGATGCTGTTTGGGAAGGAAGTTCACAAAATATCCCTAAATTTTTTAGGAAAAAAACCGATAATAACGTGATTTTGTGCCTGAACTTACGGTAAAAATTATAGATTAAAGGCGATTTTTATATTAGAATGTTGATCAAGCAACCTTCAATCTTAAAATTAATATTACCAGTGAAAACAATGAAATTACATAATATAATCTTTGAAACGCTGGCAGTCGGCCCGCTGGAAGTGAATTGTTATATTATCGGATCAAAAAAAGATAACTCAGCAATAGTCATTGATGCCGGCGGTAACCCAAAAGAAATTCTTAGTCTTTTAAAAAAGCACAACCTTACCTTGCAATTCATCATGAACACACACGCCCATTTCGATCACGTGGGTGGGGTAAGACCCTTACAGGATATAACTGGCGCAGAGTTTTTGCTCCATCAAGAAGATATTCCTCTTCTCAATTATTTGAATGATCAAACATCGGCTTTTGGATTACCCCGCATTTCTGCCCCCAAGATAGACAGGCATCTCAAAGATAACGAGGAAATTCTTATCGGAAATGAAACTATGCAAGTCATACACACCCCTGGGCATTCTCCGGGCAGCGTATGTTTCCTCATAGGCAATGCAGTGTTTACCGGAGATACGCTCTTCGCCGGCTCGATTGGAAGAACAGATTTTTACGACGGTTCTTACACTAAAATAATTAACTCGATAAAGACTCGGCTATTTACCTTAGATGACCAGACAGTTGTTTATCCAGGGCATGGTGAACCTACTACCATAGGAGAAGAGAAACAACATAATCCGTTTTTTCAACTCTAAAAAAGCAAGACCTCCATTTTTTTGATAGAGAACTTTACCGACTGGCCTACCTCATACTTTGCCAAATCTTGCACTTTAATTTCTCTGCCAGATGTTGAAATACGATACGTATACCCGCCTATCACAAAGTTTCGATTTACGATTACTCCATCAAATTGACCACCCTTCTCAATCCTTGCTTGATGCGGTCTGAAGAAGAGGAAGGCGCTTTCTTTCTCATGCCCTTTTGTATTACAGGCAAATTCACCCCATGGCGTTGATACTTTATCCTTACCGACTATTTTTACATCGATAACATTTGATTCTCCCACAAAATTGGCTACAAAGAGTGATTTTGGGAAAGAGTAAATTTCCTCGGTGTTACCTGTCTGTTCCACCTTTCCTGCATTCATTACTACTACCTTGTTGGCCAGAAGAAAAGCATCTTCCTGGTCGTGAGTTACATAAACAGTTGTAATCTGAGTCTCGTGTTGGATGCGTCTAATTTCTTGCCGGACATCCTCGCGCAATTTTACATCGATATTCGATAACGGTTCATCCATAAGTAACAATTTGGGTTCTGTAACAATTGCCCGTGCAATGGCAATCAACTGCTGCTGTCCACCCGAAAGTCTCGACGGGTATTCATTGGCATATTTTTGCATCTTGACCTTGGTTAAAACAGCATCAATCTTTTTGTGTCTTTCGGTCTTCGCAAGCCCCTTTGCTTTTAGCCCAAATTCAATGTTTTCGCACACCGTCATGTGTGGCCAGAGGGCTAAATCTTGGAATACCATTCCAATATGCCGTAGTCTTTGAGGAATCAGCGATTTACTGCCATGACTTGCAAGCACGCCTTCTATCCAAATTTCTCCATCATTCTGGATATCGAGACCAGCAATTATCCTTAAGGTTGTTGTCTTACCGCATCCTGATGGGCCTAATAATGCTAGGAGCTGTCCTTTCTCAACATTAAAAGAAATGTCACTTACAACCTCTCTGCTGTCAAAACACTTGATTAAATGTTTTACCTCAAGGGCATTCATTTTAAATTTGGAATTATGACAGGATTTACTGGATGAAACTGGATAAATTCAAAAGATAAAAAAGTGTGAATCCTGTTAATCGTGTCTAATTTTTGCGCTATTGAGCAATCTGAGATTTTATAAGATACTTTGAAATCGCGAGAAAAACTCCTACAGGCAACAAGGTCATAACTACGATTATGATAGAAAGCGCAGAAACAATGTTCGCTGGGCTATTTGCCATAACCGTAAATAAAGTTATGGGAAGCGTTTCGTGTCCAGGTGGATAAACGAGTATCGTCGTACCCATCTCTCCGATGCAAAACATAAAGGAAATCAACCATGTAGCGATTAGTCCATGACTTTGCAGAGGCAGTAAAATATTGCCTAAAACTCTGTACCATGATGCGCCAATTACCGTGCCGGCTTCTTCCATAGAATGTGGAATTTGTTTGAGATAATTTGCCATGATACGGCTGGATAACGGCGAAAATCTTGCCACATATCCGATAATCACGATCCACAGGGAACCGTAAATAAATTGGAATATTCCCTCTGGTCTATTACACAATTTAATGAGTCCGACACCTAACACCGTCGCAGGTACTGCAAAAAATAGCCAGATAAATAGTGCCGTACTATTTCTTAATCTTGACTGAATTTTTTCGGAAAGATACCCCAAAAAGAAGCCCATAAAGGTGAGAAAGGTAGCCCCAATGGATCCGAACAATACACTGTTCGTAATACCTCTTTTGGCCAGGAGAATGGCGTCATGGTAGGCGGAAATTGTTTGAGCGCTAAAAACAAGTGTACTCAGTGGAATGATAACACATCCAATCAGAACTAAGGTGCAAAAGATTACGCCAACCACATTGAGCCATTTGACATCGTACTTGATTGTACTATTTGAACCCCTCCTTCCCAATATCTCAAAAGATTTTCCCTGCAGATAAACCTGCTCCAACGTCATCACAACAAAGGTAATCGCTATGAGTGGAAAGGCAATAGCCGTTGCGGCCTTCTCGTTATAAAAAGCGCTGAATTGAGTAAATATCTGGGTAGTAAGGACATTGACCTGCAGGAGAGATGGTATTCCGAATTCAGAGAGAGACAGCACAAAGACAATCATCATGCTGGAGATAATAGCGGGAGTAATCAAAGGCAATGTAATTCGCCTCAATACCCGAAAAACACTACCCGTAACGAGGCCACTCTCCTCAAGTCGAGGGTTTAAATTTTTTAGGGCATATTCGGTTATTAGCATTACGACGGGAAAGAGGTTTATCGAAAGGACGAACGAAGCGCCATAGATACTGTAGATGAAATTCGAAACAGATTCGGGTGAGAATAACATATACTGAGATAGAATATTATTCAAAAACCCCGTTTTCCCCAGAAGATTTGCCCATGCAATGCCTGTGGTATAAGAGGGGATAATCAGTGGTATAAAAAAACACATTTTAAAAAAACCTTTAAACGGAAGATTTATTTTAGCAAGAAAAAATCCCGCAGGGATACCTACGAAAGAAGATAATAGGGCGGTGATAGAAGCGAGTATAAGACTATTAGAAATAACTTTTATATATTTTTGGGTTAAGAAAATATCTTTGTAATAAACGAACGAAAATCCACCATCTCCGTATATAGAGTTTCCAAACATCCACACAATCGGTAAAAAAGTGACACAAACAAATAGTGCAAAGAAAAAACCCAATGTCAATTTCTTCTGCATTTAATAGCCTGCCCACTGCTTGAGAAATTCAGTGATCTTTTCCAGCTTAGCGGCAACATCAGGGTAATTGATGTTCATACCCTTCACGGCATCAAGGGTCAGCACATCTGGCGGCGTCTTTATACCGTATCTTAGCGGCATATGCGCACATGGCACCCATGCCAGACTCTTTTCAACAGGACTGCTGACGAGGTAATCAATTAATTTCTTTCCATTCTCTTGATTGCGGCTGTTTTTTATCAGGGAGACCATATCGGGTATAATAAGAGTACCAATGGTGGATTGATCTGGAAATACCTCCTTCGCAGGGACTCCTTCCTTAACGGCCATATGGGCGTCATCCGTATCCGTAATCCCCATTTTGACCTCTCCCCTTGCTACGAGTCGCTTTACTTCGCTGTTTGAGGAAACAATTTTCACGCCATTGGCTTTCAGATCGTTCAGAAATTTCTTTGCCTTTTCATCGCCCAAAACTATGAATAAGGCTGCCATGTGTATTGAGGTAGTGCCAAATAATGGGTTTGCTATAGCAACTTGACCTCTCCACTTAGGTTTAACAAGATCGAATATCGACAATGGTCTTTCGTCCATATTCACAAGGTTGGTATTATAAAGGATGATACGTGCCCGTGCAGAAAAACCAGTCCAATGCCCATCTGCATCCTTATAGATGCTTGGAATATCTGCTGCGACACTTGAAACATACGGTGTCGTTAAACCCTTAATTTGAAGCAAAACAGGGCGCACTGGGTCATTGCTCCAAAATACATCTGCCTGCGGGTTATCCTTCTCTGCAATCAGGCGATTGACCAATCCTGTGCTCTTCGTTTCTTCTGTATCATAAATTGCCCGAACCTTTATCCCCGTTTTTTTTTCGAATTCCTGAAGGATGGGTTCTGCAAAGATCTGATCCTCAGAGGTATAAACAATCACCTCGTTACCCGCATAGCACCATTTTGCCAGCATGAATAGGGCGGTGAGTGCAATACCAATAAATTTCATAATGCGCCCCGTTTTTTTGTTTTACCAATAGTGAATGTCATGCCCATCGTCATGCCCCAATCTACACTTTCAGCATTCAAACCTGCAAATCCGGCCATGTCAAACACGATGGCTTTTGGACCTTCCCATAACATGCCTCCTAATAATTGATGATCCAATACAGCGCTCTCTATCTTTTCTCCGCTGTATTCTGTTACAAAATGAAATTTGTTATATCGGGGGATAGGCACATCTAAAATCAAACCGTAGACGAAGAGCCCATGTTTATTGTGCTCAAAATCCTCTGTCGTCGTTCCTCCGCCGAGGGTCATATGGCAGGTAAAGCTTTTCAGATACCACGAAAATATGCCCGTACCCTCAAAGCCTACGCCAGAAGTACTTTTTTCTGTGGGAATGAGGGCGCCTGTCTCTGTAGCAAAATTGGGTATCCAACCGCCACTCTCAGCACGCCACCAGACCTTCTTATAAGAGGCCGCTGAATTGGCAAATTGTTTCTCATTTATGTTTATGTGTGATATCCCTTCATTTTTGCTATCAATTAGCTGACCCACGGTTTCCAGAACAATCTCACTGTCCCAGGGTAGCCCATAATTGAAACGCATACTCGAAGGTTCCAATGTCAGCTCGTCATGATCTGGGTGTTTTTGCACGTGCAGTCCAAAAATGCCATATTCGATTTCGACTAAGTTGGTTTCCACTACGTCTGCATCCGTTGTGACAAAGGGTCTCAATGCCAATACCTCTGTAGGTATCATAAATCCTTGTATGATGATACATAGGATCACTAATAATGAAACTTTCATAAGTGAATTAACACCTACTGAGAAGGCTCAGTCTCCATGCCTTTCTTCATTTCTGATGAGGCTTCAAGTGCCCTTGTCCACGCCCATTTCCCTTTACCACCCCAGGACTTTAGTGCCTCTAGTGCCCATTCTGGGGATTTGTCCTGGTGGCATCGGTTACAGGCATTTGGTTGTCGATAGAGTATCGTTTGTTCCGGACTCATATATTCAAAGTTGAAGGCATGGCTTCTGCTCTCCAGTGCAACGGCATTTTTGCCTATTTTAGGCATATGACATTCGATGCATTGGCTGCCTGGACTATCAGGCTTATGATGGGTATGCTCTGAAATATTACTTACGTAAGGACCCGATGGTGAACCTTCTCCATGACATGTCAAACAGAGGGCATTCCCCGGTTTGTATACCATGGCTGTAAATTTGCCACTATGGGGATTATGGCACGAGAAGCATTTGATACCGCGTTTATACATCGTACTACGGATAAAGTCATTTCCCTGAGTCCTGTTCTTTTTTCCAATCCCGCTTGGAAAAAAAACATTGCTTTCTTTACCGGGTATAAAAGGAGCAGGTAATTTGTATTTAATCAGATCATCGCCAGGTTTGTAACCTACTGGATAATCCCGTATACCATATTTATCCAAAAATTCCTGGGGGATACGATTTTCTGTATGACAATCAAAACATACATCATTTGCCTTATCGAAAGGTAGTTTGGCTGGGTTTACAATATTGTTTATACTTGGTGCGAAAGCATGTTCTTTGCCTGGACCATGGCATTGTTCACAGGCAATATTCCATTCTATAAACTTATCGCCAGTTGTCATCATTCCTACGGTATGACATCCATCGCAAAGCTTTGATGTCGGTCTCTGTTTCCAGTCGTTCGGATAATATTTACACCACCATTCATCTTCTGGAAAGTATTTGACCCACTCCTTCGTCGCCACATTCCACTGTGCCGGAAGCATATAATAATCGTTCCCAATCCTCTTCATGAATCGCTGTTTGAATCGGCTTCCTATGAGTAAATCAACATCCTTTAATTCAAATGTACGGTCTTCGCCTTTTATTGAAAAATCAGCTACTAATGCGCCAGGGGCTTTGGGATCTTGTATATACTTGCTGTGGTACGTTGTCTTCCAACCGTCATAATTTGCACGGTGACATATCTTACATGCCTTCGATCCTACGTATCCCTCGATGCCCTTGTTATAATCAGGTACTGGTATATATGAATCTGCGCCGGCCTTTATTATCTGTTGCTTTATCTCGCTGGATTTTTGCGTTGCAGCACATCCTGCAGATAATACAACAACTAAGCCTATTACCATTCGTTTAAATTTCATCGTACCGGCTCTCCTTTTAAAAATTATATAAGGATAACAGTAACCTACCTTATTTATCGAATTACAGAATTATGCCAGAATTTTTAGAAATGCATTCAGTGAGTTTTCTTTTTGAGCCAATAGTTTTTCTAAATCTGGAATTACCGCTTGTCTCTCAATTACCTCTTTTAACCTCAAGATAATCATGGGCAATCCACAAACGACTGCACCCACGACAACCCCTTCTTTCACGGTAACCAGGATATACTCCCTCGGATTATCTCCTTTAAAATAAACCCTCAACCCACCTTCCACCAAAACATTACCCAAGCCAATGAGATTAAACGATAATGTTCCAACTTTTTTAAGATATTTTGTGGTTGACTTATATTCTATCAGTTTACCTCCAACTATATTATTGCCTGCAATATGACCCTGAGTGATAGCATTAAACCAATTGGTTTGGACGATCTGCTTCCTTAAGATAGGGTCGAAAATTTGGGCTGAATTTCCCGCTGAAAATATACCTTCTCTAGCGCTTTGAAGGTGTTTATCAACCAAAATTCCTTTGTCGATTTTAAGACCGCTTTCTCCAAGCCAATCGACAGCTGGACTACCGCCAACGGAGAGAAAACAAAAAGAGCTCTTTATCTCTCGTCCATCCTTGGTCATGATCTTTGCTAATTTGCCATCCACACCCTCAAATGTTTGAACCTCTGTACCCGTAAATACACGTACGCCAAGATGATCGAACTCCTCTTTGATCAATTTGCAGCCGTATTCGTCAAAAAAAGGGTCTCCGAAGACTTGTCTTCTGACCAGGAAATCTACCTCTAATCCCATCTTGCTCAATTCTTCTGCCATATCCATACCCAAAAGCCCACCTCCAACAACGACTACATGCTTCGTCTCTTTGATGAAAGACTTTACCTGATCAGCTTGGAATAGATAATGCATTGTAAATATGCCTTTAAGCTCCCTTCCTTGATATGGAGGCTTTACGGGGTCGATTCCCGTAGCAATAAGGAGCTTATCATATCCGTATTTTTGGCCATCAGAGGTCTCAATGAATTTTCTTTCTCTATCCAGCCTAATGGCTTTCACCCTAAGATGGAGTTTGATTCTCTTCTGGTCGTAGAAATCCATCTTTTTTACCATGAGGTCTTCAATTTCTAGCTTTCCCACAGCGTATTCAGGTATCATGGGCCGATAGAACATAGGTACTCTCTCTTCTGAAATCACCGTGATCTTTCCCCCATTATCTAATGTGCGAATATTTTCAGCTGCTGTAATACCCGCCGGACCACTGCCAATAATCAAATAGTTTGTTGCCATCACAACTCCTTAAAATTTGAAATCATTTCTTACCACCGCTTTCTCTTTATTTTGCTTCCTGAATCACCAGGTCATCAAATAATGTGGAAGAATCCGACTTTGTCCAAAGTCCTATGCTTCCGCTGTCAAAGGTGTCATCTGATACTTCGAAGACCTTTGTGTTCTCAAAAAAACATTGAATCTTGTCCACCTTGCAGATGACCTTGAGTAAGTGCCATTCCTTTGGAGTTACTTTTGTATTTTTCCCTCCAATCTGTATGCGGTTTCCATTAACTACTTTATATAATCGAACATTGTTTTCCAGGGCATTGGCACGAAGTACATAGTAATTATTGTTGTCTTTATATCTGAAGACCAGCCCGCCAGCCTGGTCAACCTTTCCACCTTCTGCCCTGAATCGCGCAAATACCATGAAATCTTTGTAGGACACACCATCCAATATCAACAGTGGGAAACGATAATCTGTGTCATCCATTTTGCTCTGCACAACCACATTGTCGGCTGAAGGAGCGTTTTCAATCTTCTTAACCATCCATCGTCCCGGTTCGCCTTTCCCAGTGAAGGCACTTTGAAACCCTACAGGCAGTTCATTGACTTTATTATCGTCAAAATAAAATTCTTTTCTTTCCCCCAGAATTTCTGAACCTGTAACCTTCTGCCCTTGCTGTGCATGAGCAGAATTAGGAATTGCAGAACTTGCCAAACAAACAATAATCGCTATAAAAAATTTCTTCACAAACACAACCTCCTTTATGTTCACTGATTGTCATTGGTAAATATACAATTGTTCATAAATTATACATAATGATTATTGGTTTCCCTCCGGAATTTTAAGAATCCGGCCAGGAGGTAAAAACGAACACGGTTTTTTTACCACTAAAATTCTTAATAAAGTCATACAATTTATTGATTTTAACCTTTGCTCTTGTGA
>Ga0209824_10001994_pt1 | contig 10881 bp, 13 predicted proteins | sample VDWuncwatermetaG_FD_184124 | JGI IMG/M metagenome (GOLD analysis project Ga0209824, IMG submission 184124) | Wastewater microbial communities from Netherlands to study Microbial Dark Matter (Phase II) - VDW unchlorinated drinking water (SPAdes)... ...
CAGGCACTCCGTAACGAGCCTTGCCAAGCCTTACCTGTTAAGATCCAAATGCGCAGTCGAATCAAGGGACAGCATTTGTGATGTAGGCCGGGTGTCGAAAAAGAGAAGCGAGATGCGCCGGCTCGGCACGGCGGATATATTTTCTGCCAATATCGAGCGCGCAAAGGAATCGTTAAGGGTTCTGGAGGAGTTTTTTAAATTGATAGACAAGAAGGCCTCATCCGGGTTTTCACGCTTGCGATTCAGGGTCTATGAGATAGAGAGAAAGGCGATAAGTGAGATTTTAAAATGACGTTAATAGAACAGGCCAGAGCCAACAAGATATCGAAAGAAGCCGGGATAGTAGCGCAAAACGAGTCTAAGGATTCCCGTTTTATTCTTGCGGGCATTGCAAGCGGCAGGATCGTCATTCCCAGAAATATTAATCGTAAGCTATCCAGGCCGTGCGGCATAGGCGAAGGCCTGCGGACCAAGATCAACACGAATGTCGGAACTTCAAAAGACTCCTCCAGCGTCGCTAAAGAGGTCGAGAAGACCAGGGTCGCTATCGATCTCGGCTCAGAAGCGGTTATGGACCTTTCCACAGGCCCCGGCATTCGCGAGACGAGGCGCAAGATCCTCGAAGCGTCAAGCGTGCCTGTCGGCACAGTCCCTATATATGAGATCGTGATAGAGGGTGTTAAAAAGTTCGGCGAGGTCTCGTCGATACCATCCCAATTCATGTTCGACATCCTGGAAGAACAGGCAGGTGACGGGGTCGATTTCTTCACCATACATGCAGGAGTGACCGAGGATGCCATCAGGATGCTCGCCAAAAAAGGCCGCGTTCTTGATATTGTAAGCAGAGGCGGCGCGCTGATTGCCGAATGGATGGTGGGCAATAATAAGGAAAATCCGTTCTACGAAAAATTCGACAGGGTCCTCGATATCGTAAAGAGATACGACATAACCTTGAGTTTAGGCGATGGTTTGAGGCCCGGATCGGTCGCGGATGCCACGGACGCGCCCCAGATATCAGAGTTGATCACGCTGGGCGAGCTTCAGAAGGTCTCGCTAAAAGAAGGCGTCCAGGTGATGATAGAAGGGCCGGGCCACGTCCCGCTGAACGAGATCGAGGCAAATGTGCTGCTGGAGAAATCGATCTGTAATCGCGCGCCGTTCTATGTCCTCGGACCGCTTGTTACAGACGTCGCGCCCGGATACGACCACATTACAGCCGCAATAGGAGGCGCGCTTGCGGCTAGTTACGGCGCTGACTTCCTCTGTTATGTCACGCCGTCAGAGCACCTGAGGCTGCCGACGCTCGAAGACGTCAAAGAGGGCGTCATCGCGACGAAGATCGCCGCTCATGCCGCCGACATCGCGAAGGGCGTTGCAGGCGCTATCGATTGGGACATCGCGATATCGAAGGCGAGAAAGGCAAGAAACTGGGAAAAGCAGTTTCGGCTGGCGCTCGATAAAGAGAAGCCGCGAAAGTACAGACAGAGGTCGAAGCCGGGCGCGAAAGACGTCTGCACCATGTGCGGAGAATATTGTTCGATCAAAGTTTCAGAGAAGTGCCTCGCGGGGCTTCGCAAAAATAGGGACTGACACTATTTTTATGGTGCTAGCCCCGGGAAAAATAGTGTCTGTCCCATTTTTGAAGCTCCAGTCCGTCATTGCAATTGGCCTCTTCGTCATTTAAAGTTTTTCGGGTCGCTGGATATGTTATGGACATGAGCCCAGGGGTTTCGCCTAATTTTGCTCTCGAGGATTTATAGTTTTAGTGTAGTTAATTGTTTATCATAGCTATGGTAGGGCAGGTTTAAACCTGCCCTACCTGTAGATTAAGATTTATACGATTAGGGCATCGTTTAGCAAAATTTACCCCGCCATCGATTTCATCTTGGCGGGGTCCCGCCAAAGCGTAAGCGACGGCGGGATACGGCTCAACCCCATGGCCTCGTGTCCATAATCACGAGCCGAAAAATTTAAGATAGGCGTACCAAAATAGGACGTCTGGAAAGACACTGGTTGGATGTTAGGAAAATATGAAGACGCTCCACAAAATAATTATAGGTGATTCAAGAAAAATGCAGGAAGCGCCGGATGCTTCCGTGCATCTTATTGTCACCTCTCCTCCTTATTGGCAATTGAAAGATTATGGTAATGATGATCAAATAGGTTTTAACCACACATACGAAGAATATATCAATAATATCAACTTAGTTTGGAATGAGTGTTATAGAATTTTGGATAACGGTTGCAGATTATGCGTTAATATTGGCGATCAATTCGCGAGGTCGGTTTATTATGGAAGGTACAAGATTATTCCTATTCGTACAGAAATTATAAAATTCTGCGAAACCATAGGTTTTGATTATATGGGAGCTGTAATATGGCAAAAGGTTACGACTTGCAACACTACTGGCGGCGCCACCGTTATGGGCTCTTTCCCATATCCACGTAATGGCATATTAAAACTTGACTATGAATTTATTTTAATTTTTAAGAAACAGGGTTTTTCAAAGCCGGTAAGTAGTGAGATAAGAGAGCAATCAAAAATGACAACTGAGGAATGGAACCAATATTTTTCCGGACATTGGAACTTTGCCGGGGAAAAGCAAGACAAGCATTTAGCTATGTTTCCAGAAGAATTACCAAAACGACTTATCAGGATGTTCACATTTGTTGGCGATACCGTTCTTGATCCGTTCTTAGGTAGCGGCACAACTACACTGGCCGCGAAGAATTTGAATAGAAACTCTATTGGCTATGAAATCAATAGTAATTTTCTGTCAATTATCAAGGAAAGGGCTGGCTGTAGCCAGAAGATGTTATTCGAGGAATGTCACTTTGAAACAATCGAACAAGGCAAATTACCCGTAAATTTTTCTGACGAGATTAAAAAAATGCCATATATTTTTAAAGACCCAATAAAATTTGATAAAAAAATAGACCCAAGACAGCTGCAGTTTGGTTCAAAAATCGATCAAAACGGCGGTCAACGGGAGAAGTTCTTTACCGTAAAAGAGGTCGTGAGTTCGGAGATACTTAAACTGAATAACGGTTTAATAGTAAAATTACTCGGTGTTAAGCAAGATGTCTCTAAAAACGTTGTAGCAAGCGAATACTTAATTAAAAAGACTCAAGGACAGAAGGTATTTTTGAAGTATGACCAACAAAAATATGATAATGAGAATAGACTACTATGTTATCTATATCTCAAGAATAAAACTTTTATAAATTCCCATCTGATTAAAGAAGGGCTTGCCTTGGTTGATGATACAATAAATTTTAAATATAAGGATAAATTTTTAGAATTACAAAATCTGGAGCATGCCCATAATGAAAAATAAAAGCTATTCAAAAAATTTTGGTAAAAAAGAAAAAGTGCTTAATTATGCCTGTCAAACATATCAATTGTCTCGTCCCAATAAAGTAGGAGCCGTAATGGCGTTAATTCGTGAATGTCAGCCAAAGTCAATTGAAGAATGGGAAAAATTGTATTTTGAAAAAGCCCACACAGATGGTCAGAGCCCTGTAAAAATTACCAAAGAAATTTTGAAAGAGCTTGGCGAAAGACTTTATGTTAAGATTACAGAAATAGTAATACCGGAATGGCAAGAAGCCTTTAATCAGCTTACCCTGGCCGATTGTATTGATTACATTTACAATCTTACAATCAACAGAACCTATCAAGACGTTTTAAAAGAGATCAAAGCAGAGATCAAAAGGCTCGGCGGTTAGCACGGTGGTGATGGTAAATTTTGGGGACGTTCCTCAGGGCACACCCTGGCGACAGATTAATGGCTAAACAGACGATAACGCGGCGACAGAAGGATATTTCAAGGCTTCTGAGGGAGAAGAAAGAGGCGTATCCAGATAAATTAAAAGCGCGTAACTTAAAGAAGAATAAATATGACAGATAAGTAATATTACCCGAGTGATATCATCCGGGTAATATCACCCGGATGCTAAGATATGATTTTTGGTTCAAAAAACAGTAGACATTAAAAAAGATGAAAAGCAAGAATGTTTATATTATAGCGGGATCGAACGGGTCAGGGAAGACGACTTTTGCGAAGACGTTTTTGCCTGAGAATACGCCGATCTGATTGCGTCGGGGCTTTCGCCGTTTTCACCGCGGGCAGCTGCTATGAAGGCCGGCAGGCTTTTATTGGAGGAAGTCCATAAGCTTGCAAATGCCGATATAGAATTTGCTTTTGAAACGACTTTGTCGGGCAAGTCTTATATAGTCTTTTTAAAGAGTATGAAGGAAAAAGGCTGGTCGGTACATATATATTTTCTTTGGATTCCTAACCCCGAGCTTGCTATAAAACGAATAAAAGATAGGGTGGCTACTGGCGGGCACGATGTGCCGGGCATTGATATCAGACGAAGATTCAACAGGGGGTTGTATAATTTCTTCAATTATTATAAACCTCTGAGCGACGGGTGGCATTTATTCGATAATTCGGATGTAAAGCCACGGCTTGTGGCTAAGGAAAAAACGGGCAGGATTGAAATTTTTGACAACGAGCTATATGGAAAAATAATTGAAAATGCGAGGAGATAAAATGAAAAGCAGCATGTTGCAAGATACGGCTTTTAAGGCATTGAAAAAGGCGGTGCGAAAAGTTGTTGAAGAACACAAGCGCGACGGCAGAAAGCTCGCAGTCTGGCGAGATGGCAAAGTCATGCTCATATCGCCTTACAGAATTAAATAGAAAATAGCGGCAGGACCCGTAAAAATTTCTAAGGATGAGTGATGGATTGCGCCAATAGCAAAAAGAATAATTCGATGTGCAACTGCACTTACTCCGGATGCCAGAGGCACGGTGTTTGCTGCGAATGCCTGGCGTATCACCGCTCAAGCGGAGAGCTGCCGGCGTGTTATTTTGATAAAAGGACCGAGAAGACGTACGATCGCTCCGTAGAAAATTACTTAAAAAATAGGTAAGGGGAACGGTTACAAAATGAGATCATATACAGATTATCTGTGGTTCAATACAAAAAACAAGGCAGATTTTCTACGGCGAATTTGACGGCCGGCGTAAAAAACGAGTTCTGATAAAGATCACAGGGGAATAGATTTTCGTAAAATAGGGCAGCGACTATTTAAGGAGCGCATATGACTGATATAAAAATACAGAAACTGCAGAAGGAAGAGCTTGAGAAGATGGGAGTCTTTTCATGGCCGATATGGGAGAAAGAGAAATCAAAGTTCGACTGGCAATATGACTCGGTCGAGCGGTGCTATTTTCTCGAAGGGGATGTCACGGTTACTCCCAAAGGCGGAAAGCCGGTGCGTTTCGGAAAGGGCGACTTCGTCACTTTCCCCGTAGGCCTGGCGTGCGTGTGGAATATAAAAGTTCCGGTGAGAAAACATTACAATTTTATAGGATAGTTTAGATGAGCATTTTAGTTGTAGGCTCGGTGGCGCTCGATTCGCTTGAGACGCCGTTCGGCAAGCGAGACCATGTTCTCGGCGGGTCTGCGACGTTCTTTTCGATCGCGGCCTCGTTATTCAATAAGGTAAATGTCGTAGCTGTCGTCGGCGAGGACTTCCCGAGGAAATATCTCGACGTATTCAAGAGGCTCGGCATCGGAACGGAAGGGCTCGTCATATCAAAAGGCGGCAGGACATTCAGATGGAAAGGCCGTTACGACTATGGCCTCAATACCGCGCACACGATATACACGCACCTCAATGTCTTCAAAGATTTCCGGCCCGTGGTCCCGCAGGACATGAGAGACTCAAGGATCGTATTTCTTGCGAACATCGATCCGGATCTGCAGCACAGCGTCCTGCGGCAGGTGCGTAGCCCCGGGTTCGTCGCCTGTGACTCCATGAATTACTGGATAGAGAATAAGAGGGCGTCGCTCAAAAGTCTTTTTGATAAGATAGACATGCTCCTTCTGAACGATGCCGAGGTCAGACAGTTTACCGGCAGGTCGAACTTGATGAAGGCCGCGCAGGAGATCGTACGCCAGGGGCCTGGGGCGCTCATCATAAAAAAGGGCGAACATGGCGTAATCTACTTCTCGAAGAGATCCCACTTTATCGCGCCGGCCTATCTTCTGGAGACCATTCATGACCCCACCGGCGCAGGCGATACATTTGCCGGCGGTCTCATCGGTTACCTGAGCAGGGCGAAACGTATCGATGATGCGAGCATAAGAAAGGGGATAATTTACGGCTCTATACTGGCATCGTTTGCCGTTGAGGATTTCAGCGTGAACAGGCTTCTTGGGATATCGAGGCGCGACATAGAAGCGCGGTATGACCACTTTAGGAGGATAACGAAATTTTGATGCGGATGAAGAATGGATCTTGCGGGTGTAACACAATGGTTAGTGTTCTAGCTTCCCAAGCTAGATACGAGGGTTCGATTCCCTTCACCCGCTCCAAATTTTGCGAAGCAAAATTTGATCCTGAACGAGATATGAAATCCGACGAATAGGAGGATTTCATACGAAGTGAAGGACCTAAATCAATGGGAAGCAAAGAGGGGTCGCAAACGTATGTTTCGACTATTTTTCACGATAATTATGATAATTCCGGCTCTATCGGGATGCGCCTCGGCACCCGGCGCTCCGCCTGCCAGCCCGAGAGGCGGCATGGAAGGCGGGCCAAGCCGCACGATAAGCCCGGTTGCTATCAGCTTTCCGGCGGCCTTGAGGGGATATTTCACATGGCCCGTAAGGGGCGAGGTCATTTCCCCGTTCGGTTCGAAGGTCGGGAGGGTCGTAAATAAAGGCATAGACATACAAGCCGGGGAAGGCGCGGATGTCAGGGCTGCCAGGGCAGGAAGGGTAGTGTACTGCGATTCGCATTTTAAGGGCTTCGGGAAGACTGTCATACTTGACCACGGCGATAAGTACCAGACGGTCTACGCGTACAATTCGGATATACTGGTAAAGGTCGGCGACGCGGTCGAGCGCAACTCCATAATAGCAAAGGCGGGAAGGACCGGCCGCGCGAGAGAATCGATGCTCCATTTTGAGATACGCAAAGACGGAGAGCCGCAGAATCCGTTTTATTACTTGTCACTGTGAGATAAAAAAGCGGGTAAAATCATGTTCAGCGAACCGGTAGTCGGCGAAAAATTTTTCGGCAGGCACGAGGTGCTAGAGTTGTTAAACAAAAGGGTCTCGGCCTTGAGAGACGGATACAGACAGAATATAGCGCTGACGGGCCAGAGCCTTGCGGGAAAGTCCTCAATCATACTGCATTTCCTCCATACGATAAAAGAAGACCGGCTCATCCCAATATATGTAGAGGTCGTCAAAGAAAATTTCAGGTCTTTTGCGAATAAGTTCATCGCCACCATGCTTTACAATTCGCTCAGGAAAATGGGAGAGGCCGCGGACATCGACATGGAGCGCCTTCTTGATAAGGCAGAGAAGGCTCTTCCAAAGACATGCCTCGCGATAAAGAATATAAATTCGTGCATCGACCGCACGGATTTCGATGAGGCGTATTCGAACCTCCTGGGCTTGACGTCGATACTAAAGGCCGAGACCAACCTCTCCTGCATAGTCATACTGGATGAGTTCGACAACCTGGAGAAGATCGGCGTAAAAAATCCGTTCCTCGGCTTCGGCAAGGTCATAATGGTCCAGAAGGATACGATGTACATAGTCTCGAGCTCCCGGGACGCGGCCATCAAGAAGATACTGTCGGAGAAGCTGTCGCTGCTCTTCGGAAATTTTGAGGTGGTGAAGATAGCGAATTTTGACCTTGCGACGTCGAAAGAGTTCCTCGGTATCAGATTAGCGGACTTCGATATGGAAGAACAGCTGATCAAATTCCTCATCGCCTTCACAGACGGAAATCCGTTCTATCTGGACAGGATAAGCTCGAGGGTCAGGGCAATCGCGATAGAGCGGATGTCGAGCTACATAGGCACCGAGCCAATCGCAAAGGCCGTAACTGACCTCGTATATAACTCTGGCGGGGCCATCCATCAGTATCTTGTGAATTTTATTTTAGAATTGCTGGATACAAAATACAAAGACCAGTATCTTTCGATAATGGTCGCGATCGCAAACGGCAGGAATAAGCAGTCGGAGATAGCGCGCGCGCTGAAGACAAAGCATGGAGACCTCGCCAAGGCCCTCGTGCGGCTGGTTGAAAACGGCCTCATATCCAAGAACGGCGTATTTTATAAAATAGACGATGCGATGCTCGGGTTCTGGCTAAAACACGTCTACCAGATGCGCAAGAACTTGCTCGTCGACGGCGCATTCAATAAATCCGCGCTGTTTGAGGATGATATGCGGTCTTACATCGCGCTTTTCGCCGCCGAGCTCGACAAGGGCACCGCCGCGCGGATCGCCGAGCTCTTCAACCATTTCTCGAATGAGCTCGTCCAGATAGAATCGAAGCACATACGGCTGCCGCATTTCACAAAGGTGGAGCCCAGGACATTCCAGGACGGACGGCAGTTTATAGCGGCCTCTTTCAGGAATAACTTTTGGATAGCCGCGCCTTACGATGCCCTCGTTGGCGAGAACGACATCATCAACTACATCAGAAACGCGAAGGCGCTCGGCTGCAAGATCTCGAACAAGGTGATAATCCCTCTCAAGGGGATGGATGAGAACGCAAAGCTGCTCGCCAAGGAGCTGAAGATATCCATATGGGACGCCTCCGTCGCGAATATGCTGATGGAATTTTACGATAAATTCAGGATAGTGATGTTATGAGGATACTCGTATTATCCGATACGCATATACCGCGCGTGGCACATGACCTGCCGCAGGCGATCTACGACGAGATAGGAGATGTCGATCTGATACTGCATGCCGGCGATCTTGTGGAGAAGGACCTGCTGGATAAACTCATAACCCTGAAAGAGACCAGGGCGGTTTACGGGAATATGGATGCACCGAATCTAAAGCACCTGCTGAATGCCAAAGAGATTATAGAGGCTGGAAGATTTAAGGTAGGCCTCATCCACGGCTACGGGGCGCCGCGTGACCTTGCGGAGACGGTTAGAGGCGAGTTCACAGGTGTCGATGTGATAGTCTTCGGTCATTCGCACTCCGCTCTGAACGAGACGAGAGAAGGAATACTTTTTTTCAACCCGGGAAGCCCGACGGATAAGATATTCGCAACGAGCAATTCATACGGCATTTTAGAGGTGACCGACAAAAAGATAGAAGGACGCATCGTCAAACTATGAAGAACTCCGGCGCTGCGAAAGAGATCCCGGTAATAAAGGCAGAGGGCCTGACGCTGCCCGAGGCCTGGGAGAAGGCTGTCATGGCCACATGGAACGGCGGCCTGGACATAAAGACCGAATACGATAAGTCCGGCGACCCCATGAGCAAGGACTGCACGATGATCATGGTCGTTAATGAGCCGATGAGGGAGCCGAGGATCCACCGTGCCTTCCCGGGCGGACTAGAGGACCTCGAGACCTACAGGCAAGAGGTCGTATTGGGGATACACGACCACTGGATAAAACCGGAAGAGGGCAAGTGGACATATACCTATCATCAGCGCCTGGCGAATTACGAGATCGAAGGCAAGTCCATAGACCAGATCGATTACATAATCAAAAAGCTGTCGTCGGCGCCGCATTCCAGGAGGGCGCAGGGCATCACCTGGAATCCGGGGATAGACCCGGACACCGATGACCCGCCGTGTCTCCAGAGGATTTGGTGCAGGCTCGTTAAATCCGGGACCGGAGGATATGTCCTGAACATGAATACCCACTGGCGCTCGCGTGACGCATATAAGGCAAGCTTTATGAATATATTCGCTTTGACAGACCTTCAATTGGTGATCGCCGGCGAGATCTCGCGCAATATCGGCCAGGATGTCGCCGTGGGCAGATACGTTGACATAAGCGATAGCTTCCATATTTACGGAAGTTATCATGAGGAATTCAAGAATTTTTTAAACATGATAAAGGCCAGGTCATTCGAGGAAAGGACGTGGTCGACGGAATTCGCGCGGCCGTTCTTCGAAGACGCAAAGGCGAAGATAGCGAGTGAGAATAAGCGGTAACATAATGACAAATGTCAAAGCACCAATGACAATTGAATATCAAATTAACAAAGTAGTGAACGAGGGTTGACATGGACAAATTATGGGCGCCCTGGCGCAGTAAATATATATACTTAAGGAAAGCGAAGAAGTGCATATTCTGCGGGAACAGGACAGGCCCCGGCAGGAAGAGGTATATCGTCGATAAGTCGGGCTATTCTTTCGCAATGCTCAATCTTTATCCGTATAACAACGGCCACGTGATGGTCGCCCCCTACAGACACGTCAGGGGCCTGGAGCTACTTACCGACAAAGAGCTGTTCGATCTTGTCAAGCTGGCGAATAAGATGAAGAAGACAATCGACAAACGGCTTAAGCCCCACGGTTACAACATGGGATTGAATATCGGCCGCGTCGCAGGCGCCGGGTTCGCCGGCCACGTCCACATACATATCGTGCCGCGCTGGAGGGGAGATTCCAATTTCATGCCGGTTGTGGGAAATACAAAGGTCGTATCGGAATCGCTCGACGCGATGTATAAACTGCTGCGCTAAAATTTAGACTATGCTATTATGTTAAAAAGAAGAGAGATAGAGAAGAAGGAAGATCTGCTTGCGGCCTTTGCCCAGAAGAGCAGATTCAGCAGGGGCAGGCGCCATAAGGAGCCTGAGCACGATTACAGGTCGTGTTATCAGCGCGACAAGGACAGAATAATCTATTCCACTGCATTCAGGCGGCTCGAATACAAGACGCAGGTTTTCGTAAATCACGAAGGCGATTACTACCGCACGCGCCTCACCCATACGCTCGAGGTCAGCCAGATAGCCGGCGCCATCGCGCGCGCACTCCGACTCAATGAGGACCTCGTCGAGGCGATATCGCTCGCCCACGATCTGGGC